>Ga0184625_10000221_pt1 | contig 19024 bp, 13 predicted proteins | sample PLM3_30_b1_FD_133151 | JGI IMG/M metagenome (GOLD analysis project Ga0184625, IMG submission 133151) | Groundwater sediment microbial communities from an aquifer in East River, Colorado, USA - PLM3_30_b1 | ecosystem: Environmental > Terrestrial > Soil > Riparian zone | place: USA: East River... | reverse complement strand
GACGACCACCGTGGCGAAGAAGACCACCGCCACACGGGCGACGGCCGCCAAGAAGACGACCGCCAAGAAGACCGCGGCGAAGAAGACCGCGGCGAAGAAGACCACGGCGGCGCGGGCGACCACCCGCACCTCCACGGCCGCCGTCGCCAAGGCACCAGCCGCCCGTAGGGGCACCGGTACCCGCACGACCGCCCGGCGCACCGCAGCCAAGTAGGCTCGGCGTCCCACCGCGCGGGCGACCCGATCCATGAGGTGAAGATGCGGGGGGCACTGGTAAGAAGGGTGACGTGGTCACTCGACTTGTCAGAGCTCCCCGCATCGACTTCGCCAGCCTGCGCCGCGAGCTGGAACTACCCACACAGTTTCCGCTCGCGGCGCAGCGCGAGGCAGACGAAGCAGCGGTCCAGGTTATCGCCGACTTGACCAAGGATGCGGCGTCACGCGCTGCCACCGATCGCACGGACATCCCGTTCGTCACGATCGACCCAGCCACGTCGCGTGATCTGGACCAGGCCGTGTGCCTGCACCGTAGACCAGGCGGGTATCGCGTGTTCTACGCGATCGCCGATGTGACGGCCTTCGTCCCGAACGGCGGGGAGCTGGAGGCCGAGACGTGGCGGCGCGGCCAAACGGTCTACCTGCCGGACGGCAAGGTGCCGCTGCATCCGGAGTCGCTCTCCGAAGGCGCCGGTAGCCTCTTGCCCGGTGAGACGCGTCCGGCGGCACTGTGGACGATTGACCTCGACGTGGACGGCGCGACCACGGAGGTCCGGCTCGAGCGAGCCGTGGTCCGTAGTCGGGCCAAGCTCGACTACCCAGGTGTGCAGGCCTCGGCGGACGCGGACACTCTCGACGACGCCATCGCACTGCTGCCCGAGATCGGCAAGCTCCTCATCGCCCGCGGCCTCGCCCGGGGCGCGATCAATCTGCCCATCCCAGAGCAGGAGATCGAACCGGGCGACAGGCACGACGGTGCGGGGTGGCGACTCGTGCTGCGCGCCGGCGTCCCGGCGGAGGAGTGGAACGCGCAGATCTCCCTCCTCACGGGGATGGCCGCCGCTGCCATCATGCTCAAAGGGAAGCTGGGCCTGCTTCGTACCATGCCCGCGCCCCGACCTGACGCGGTCACGACACTGCGAAAGGCCGCCGCAGCTCTTGGCATCGAATGGCCCGACGGCGCCACTGCCGGACAGGTCATCGCCACCATCGACCCGGCCAGCGCGCGCGGCGCCGCCCTGGTGGATCAGGCGGCCGAACTCATGCGCGGTGCCGGCTACACCCCATTCGACGGCGAGGCGCCACCCGATCCAAGCCACGGTGCCGTCGCCGCGCCCTACGCACACGTGACCGCGCCGCTGCGTCGCTTGGCCGATCGGTACGCGACCGAGGTCTGCCTCAGCCTCACCGATGGCCGCGAAGTTCCCGACTGGGTGCGAGAGGCTCTGCCACTGCTACCCGCGGTGATGGCGACGTCCGACCGGCGTGCGTCGGCGGCCGAGCGCGGCGCGATCGACCTCGCCGAGGCGGTGCTCCTCGCCGAGCGGGTCGGCGAGGAGTTCGACGCCGCCGTGGTCGACGTCGACCGGGCCCGCCCGCAACGCGCGGGAACGAACAACAGCGGAGGAGATAGGCCGCGACCGGCTGGCACTATCGCGATCGATGACCCACCCGTACGGGCCCGGTGTGAAGGCAGTCTGCCGTTGGGTGAGCGAATCCGGGTGCGCTTGGTCAAGGCCGACCCGCAACGACGGACCGTGGCCTTCGAAGCCGTCCCAAGATCCCCGTGATCATGAGCTGACCGTCGTGAAAACACGCCGATCATGACCTCCAGGTCATGATCGGCGCGAATTTGAGGCGGCCGAGGATGGCGGCAGTTTGCGAGGATGGCCGACATGGCGTTTGACTGGAGCACGTTGCCCCACGTAGATGGTCTGACCGTGGGCATTTTGGGCGGAACCGGCGATCAGGGGCGAGGTCTCGCGTATCGGTTCGCCCGCGCGGGGCAGCGAGTGTTGGTCGGCTCGCGTAGCGCCGAACGCGGTGCGGCAGCGGCGACCGACATCGCGGCCCTGGACGGTGCCCGAGGCCAGGTTTCCGGCGGTGCCAATGGCGACGCGGCGCTGGGGGCGGACGTCGTCATCGTCGCAGTTCCGTGGGAGGGCCACGCGGAGACCGTTGCGTCACTACGACATCCGCTTGCCGGAAAGATCGTCGTGGACTGCGTCAACCCGCTCGGCTTCGATGCCAAGGGCCCCTACGCGCTGCGGGTGCCCGAGGGCAGCGCCGCGGAGCAGACCGAGTCGCTGCTGCCCGAGTCGCGCGTGTGCGCGGCCTTCCACCATGTCAGCGCGACTCTGCTCGCCGACCCGACGGTCGAGCGCGTCGAGTTGGATGTTCTCGTGCTCGGAGATGACCGGGACGCCGTTGCCGTCGTCATGGCGCTCGCCGGGCAAATCGAGGGGATGCGCGGAATCCATGCTGGTCGGCTTCGCAACGCGGGTCAGGTCGAGGCCCTCACCGCTAACCTCATCGCCATCAACCGGCGCTACAAGGCGCACTCTGGCCTGCGCATCACCTACCTGTAGCGATGACCCTCACCGACGACCTCGGTACGCCGCTCGAGTCCGGCGTGCCGCCCGCGCGGGTCGTTTCACTTGTGCCGTCGTTAACCGAGGCGGTTGCCGCCACCGCACCCGGCCTACTCGTCGGGGCCACTGACTACTGCGTTCACCCGGGCGACCTCGACGTGGGCCGCGTTGGAGGTACCAAATGGCCGTCTCTGGACGCTGTGCTGAGGCTGCGACCCGACCTGGTGCTGGCCAACGCCGAGGAGAACCGGCGCGAGGACATCGACGCGCTGCGGGCGGCCGGGATGCGCGTCTGGGTGACCTATCCCCGCACCCTCGACGAGGCGTTCGTCTCGCTGCGCCGGATGTTCGCAGCTCTCGGGGCGGCGGCGCCGGCATGGCTGGCGGAGGCCGAGGCGGCGTGGGCCGAGCCAGGCAAGACCCGGTACGTCCGAAGGGCCGTCATCCCGGTGTGGCGGCGTCCGTGGGTCGTGCTCGGATCGGGCACCTTCGCCGGCGACGTGCTCACGCGCCTGGGCGTGACGAACCTGTACGCCGAGGCGGCCGAGCGTTACCCGCGGCCGAGCCTCGACGAGATACGGGCGGCGGAACCCGACCTCGTTGTGCTGCCCGATGAGCCGTACGCGTTCTCGAACGTCGACGGCCCGGAGTCGTTTCCCGGCGTCGCGTGCGCGTTCGTCTCGGGTCGGCACCTCACCTGGTACGGCCCGTCTCTCATCGAGGCCCGGTCGTTGCTGGAGCGCCAACTCCTCGCCCCGTGACGAGACAGGAATCAGAAGGTGTGCTCGGCGGCGGGGAATGATCCGTCGCGAACCTCCTCGGCGAACGCCCGGGTGGCGTCGGAGAGCACCGTCGCCAGGTCCGCGTAGCGCTTGACGAAACGCGGTGTCTTTCCGCTGCGAAGCCCGGCCATGTCCTGCCACACCAGGACCTGGGCGTCGGTGTCGGGTCCCGCACCGATCCCCACCGTGGGGATCGGCACCTCGTGGGTGATGCGCTTGGACACCTCGCCCGGCACCATCTCCAGTACGAGTGCGAACGCCCCCGCGTCGGTGACGGCGTGTGCGTCGGCCATTACCTCGTCGGCGGCCTCGCCTCGCCCCTGCACCCGGTAGCCACCGAGCGTGTGCTCGCTCTGGGGCGTGAAACCAATGTGCGCCATGACCGGGATTCCGGCGGCCGTCATCGCGGCGATCTGAGGGGCGCAGCGGCGCCCGCCCTCGAGTTTGACGGCGTGGCAGCCACCCTCCTTCATGAACCGGACGGCCGTCCGCAGTGCCTGGGTCGGGCCTTCCTCGTACGAGCCGAATGGCATGTCGCCGATGACCAGGGCGCGCTTGGTCGCCCGTACCACCGCCTTGATGAGGGGGAGAAGCTCGTCCACGGTGACGGGCAAGGTCGTCTCGTGTCCGTAGACGTTGTTCGCGGCCGAATCCCCAACGAGCAGCACCGGGACCCCGGCCGCGTCGAAGATCCCGGCGGTGTACTGGTCGTAGCTCGTGAGCATCGCCCATCTTTCGCCGCGATCCTTGGCGGCGAGTAGGTCACGGGTCCGTACTCGCTTGGTGGGCGGACCTCCGTAGAGGGCGGCGACCTCTGGGGTCTTCTCGCGGGACTCAGCCGACATCGTTGTCTCCTCGCTGTCCTCGAGGCCGCGCAGGTGCGGTCCCCGGGCTCCTTCGCATCGTCTCACCGGCCGGTCGTGAGCACAGGAGCCGCGTGGAACATGTCACAGCGGCCGACGCAGCCAGACCTAGCCCTTGAACCGGTTGGTGATCGGGAGACGGCGGTCGCGGCCGAACGCCTTGATGGAGATCTTCGGGCCGGGGGCCGACTGGCGGCGCTTGTACTCAGCGGTGTCGACCATGCGCAGCACCCGGTCGACCAGCACCGGGTCGTGTCCGGCCGCCAGGAGACCATCGCGGCCGAGGTCGCCGTCGACATAACCGGCGAGGATGGCGTCCAGCTCCTCGTAGTCGGGCAGGGAATCGCTGTCCAGCTGACCCGGCCGCAGCTCGGCGCTGGGTGGCTTGGTGATCGAGTTCTCTGGAATCGGGGGCACCTCACCACGCCGGGCCGCATCCGCGTTGCGCCACTTCGCCAGCCGCCACACGAGCGTCTTCGGCACGTCCTTCAACGGGTTGAAGCCGCCGACCGAGTCGCCGTAGAGGGTCGAGTAGCCGACCGCAAGCTCGCTCTTGTTACCTGTGGTCAGGACCAGGTGGTTGTCCTGGTTGGACAGCGCCATCAGGATGACTCCGCGAACTCGCGCCTGGAGGTTCTCCACCGCGAGACCGGAGAGCGCGATGTTGGACAGGAACGCGTCCACCATCGGCTGGATCGGCTCGACGAGATAGTGCAGCCCGGTGCGCTTGGCCAGGTCCGCCGCGTCATCCCTCGAGTGTTCGGAGGAGTAGTCCGATGGCATCGAGACGCCATACACCTGGTTGGGGCCGAGCGCGTCGACGGCGATCGCGGCGACGACCGCGGAGTCGATCCCACCGGACACGGCCACGATGACGGACCGGAATCCATTTTTCCGGACGTAGTCGCGGAGCCCGAGCACCAGCGCCCGCCACACCTCGGCTTCGTCAGTGACTCGCGGCGCGATGGCACCCCGGGCCGCAGTGCCGAGCAGCGATGCGAATTCGCCGGCGATGTCGGTGCGCGCAATGCGCATCTGGCCCCGCTTGGACTTGGGCAAGGGCTCGTCCACGGCCGCCGGCAGGTCGAGGTCGACGACGAGGAGCTCCTCGGCGAACTGCGTGGCCCGGGCGAGCAGCGTGCCGTCCGCCGCCACCACCATCGAGTCGCCGTCGAAGACCAGCTCGTCCTGGCCGCCGATCATGTTGATGTATGCGACGGCGGCGCCCGCCTCGGCGGCCCGCCGCTGGACCAGCGGCAGCCGGACATCGTCCTTGTCGAGCTCGTACGGCGATCCGTTGATGTTGACAACCAGCCCGACCTTGGCGCGCGCGGCGACGGCGAAGGGTCCGCCGGCCTGCCAGATGTCCTCGCAGATGGTCAGCGCGACGTCGACCCCGCCCAGGCGTACGACCTGCAGCGTGTCGCCCGGCACAAAGTAACGGTCCTCGTCGAAGACGCCATAGTTGGGCAGATGGTGTTTGAAGTACGTCGCGACGACGCGCCCCGAGTGCAGCACGGCCAGCGCATTGCGCGGCCCGCGCCCGGGGGTGGCCTCTGAGCTGATCCGCGCCTTCCCATCGGCGTCGAGGTAGCCCACGACAACCGCGGTGGAGCCGAGCCCGTCCTCGGCCAGGTCCGCGGCGAGCGACGCCAGGGCAGCCTTCGACGCGGCCACAAAGGACTCGCGGAACACGAGGTCCTCGACCGGGTAGCCGGTGAGCACCATCTCAGGGAAGGCGACGAGGTGCGCGCCCGCTTCCGCGGCCTTCCGGGTCCAGCCGCGCACCAGCGCGACGTTGCCAGCGAGGTCGCCGACGGTCGGATCGACCTGGGCCAAGGCGATGCGCAGCGTGGGCATACCTCCATTGTCGCGCACCTTGCCGCCGTTGAGCAGGTCGGCCGATGTGATCTCGGAGTCAGTGAGGTGTCAGCGCATGCTGAGCACGGTCGCGCCCACGAAGAGGGCCAGCGCCACGGCGAGCATCGCCACCTGCGCGTGCAACTGGCCGAACGACTTCAGCACGCTGCTGAATGAGCTCAGTAGCTTGCTCGACGCCTCCAGGGTCGCCGCCGCGCTGACCTGTTGCGCCTCCGCGCGGGCCGCGATGGACGGAGGGCTTACTGGCGGGGCCTCCCACGGGATGGGATCGACCCGGTCGGCCACGCGGGCGGGCCCGATCGGCTCGGCCAGCATGCGGTCGAGCGGCGCATCCAGCACGGGGATCTCGGGCGCGGCCGGTGCAATCATCACTTCGCGCTCGCCGGTCTTCGCCAGCGTGTCGACCATCCGCACGCGACCACGCATCTCGATGATGATCACCCAGGCCGCGGCCCCGGTGAGGAAGCCGCCCATCAGCATCATGCAGAGCGCGACCAGGTCAGCCACCGCCGGGCCAGCGCCATCGTTGGTCGCGGGCCCGGAGATCCGGTAGAGCACGATCCACAACGGAAGCGAGACGACCGTGAGCGCGAGCAGGATGAGCAGCGCCGAGGCGTAGGCGAACTTCGGCTGCCAGACGAGATCCTCGCGTGGGTTGCGCGCATAGGTCTGCTGTCGCCGCACCGACCGTTGGAGCTGGACGAGCGGCGACTCCTCCGCGGACGGGGCAGCCCCCGGCGCCGGCCGGGCCGCCGGCCCCGCCGCAGGACGTGCCGGCTGGCGCGGCGGAGCCAGAAGGCCCGGCTCGGGTGCGGCCGGCCCGATGGCGATCGTCATGGTCGGTGAGTCGTCGTCGACCTCGGTGGGGCCGATCAGCGACGCCCGCGCTACGGTGGCAACGGCGGAAGTGTCGGCTGCGGCGGTGACGATTACGGGCGCAGTTGGCTTGACAAGCAACGGTTCCGGTGCGGAGACCGGTGCCGGCGGCTTGATCGGCGCCGGTGCGGGCGGCACCGCCGGCCACTCACCCGTCGTCGGCGTCGATAGCGCCGACGGCAAAGTCGGAGCGGTCGTCAGCGGCCTTGCCATCGTGGTCGCCATCGGCACCGAGTTCGCTACGGGCGCTGCGCTCGTCGGCGGCGACGATGCCGCGATTGGCGGGACCTGCGGTTGCTGGTTCTCCACCGGTACTCCTCCCCAGGACGGTAGATCGGGATGTGCCACGATGATAGGAGTGTCAATGCTGTCCGGGGAAGTAGGCGCGTCCGGCGACACGCTCGATCGCGTAACGTACCCGTAACAAGGTGGGTTAAGACTCGCTCGGTGGAGCGTCGCAGGGCCGCGTTGGCCCGGCCACCATGCACGAGTAGCGTCGGTTAACAGGAGTGACCGCATGGACCGTCAGCAGGAGTTCGTGCTCCGAACGCTGGAGGAGCGGGACATCCGCTTCGTACGGCTGTGGTTCACGGATGTCCTCGGCACGCTCAAGAGTGTGTCGGTGGCGCCAGCGGAGCTCGAGGCGGCGTTCGAGGAGGGCATCGGATTCGACGGCTCGGCGATCGAGGGCTTCGCCCGCGTCTACGAGTCCGACATGGTCGCGATGCCGGACCCGACGACGTTCCAGGTCTTTCCCTTCGAGGGAGGGGTCAGCGGCGAGAGCGCCCGGATGTTCTGCGACATCCTGCTTCCCGACGGCTCCCCGTCCTGGGCCGACCCGCGTCACGTGCTGCGCCGAGCCCTGTCGCGTGCGGCGGAGAAGGGCTTCACCTTCTACACCCACCCCGAAATCGAGTTCTTCCTGCTCGAGGGCGCCCCATCCAATGGCGATGTGCCGAAGCCGGTCGACTCGGGTGGCTACTTCGACCACACGACCCACGCGGTCGCCCGCGACTTCCGGCGTCAGGCCGTGCTCGCGCTGGAGCGGATCGGAATCTCGGTCGAGTTCAGCCACCACGAGGTAGCGCCGGGCCAGCAGGAGATCGACCTGCGCTACGCCGACGCCTTGACCACGGCCGACAACATCATGACCTTCCGCCATGTGGTCAAGGAGGTCGGGCTCTCCAACAACGTGCTCGCCACGTTCATGCCCAAGCCGTTCACCGACCAGCCGGGCAGTGGCATGCATACGCATCTATCGTTGTTCGAGGGTGAACGCAACGCGTTTCACGACGCGAGCGACGCGATGAAGCTCTCGAAGGTGGCCCAGGCCTTCATCGCTGGCCTGCTGCTGCACGCCCGGGAGTACACCGCCGTCACGAACCAGTGGGTCAACTCGTACAAGCGCCTCTTCCCGCAGGCGCTGCCGGATCGGATCACCGAGGCGCCGGCGTACGTCTGCTGGGGCCACCTCAACCGATCGGCGCTGGTTCGCGTGCCGGCGTACGGGAAGCCGAACTCCGCCAGGGTCGAGGTCCGCTCGCTCGACAGTGCCTGCAACCCGTATCTCGCCTTCGCCGTGATGCTCGGCGCCGGCCTGAAGGGCATCGAGGAGGGCTACCAGCTTCCCGCTGGCGCCGAGGACGACGTGTGGTCGCTCTCGGGCGCCGAGCGCCAGGCGATGGGCTACGAGTCGTTGCCGGAGAATCTGGCCGAGGCGATCGAGGTCATGTCGAGATCGGAGCTGGTCGCCGAGGTGCTCGGCGAGCACGTCTTCGACTTCTTCCTGCGCAACAAGCGATCCGAGTGGGAGGACTACCGTCGCGTCGTCACGCCGTACGAGCGCCAGCGTTACCTCGGCTCCCTCTAATCTCGCCCCACCTCGCCCAACCTCGCCCAACCTCGTCGATCATGACCTGGAGGTCATGATCGACGCGGTTTTGCGACGGTGAGCTCATGATCGACGGGGGGGGGTCGCGCCGCGACGGCTAGGCGCGGACGGCGGGTTGTGCGGTGAGGGTGCCGGCCTCGACGTCGAGAGTCGCGGGTACGCCGAGCGGAACGGTGAGCTGATCGCGCCCGTGGCCCACGGGAAGGCCACCGAGGACCGGCACTCCGAGAGCGCCCAGGCGCTCGGTCAAGACGTCCACGATGGTGGTGGACCACTCGTCCGCGCAGTCGGTGAACTGGCCCACCGCGACGCCGGCCAGGCCGTCAAGGGTTCCGGATCTCAGCAGATGTACGAGCATTCGGTCCACCTTGTACGGCGGCTCGCCCACCTCCTCGACCAGCAGAATCGCGCCGCGCAGGTCGGGTAGGTCGATGGTGCCCACCGACGCGGACAGCAGGCTCAGATTCCCCCCGATCAGGGTGCCGGTGACCGTCCCGTGTGCCGCGCCGAGTCGTACCGGGGATGTCTCCTCGTCCTCGCGGACGGTCACGGCCACGGGCTGCACCGTCATCACCGCTCCCCGCAGTGACTCGGCCGCGTCATGACCGGTGCGCTCATCGAGCCAGGCCGCGCCCGGCCCGTGTACGGTCGCGAGCCGGGCCCCCCGCCACAGCGCCAGCTGCAGCGCGGTGATGTCCGAGAACCCGACCACCACCTTGGGGTCGGCGAGAACGGCGGCAAGGTCGACGCCGTCAACGATGCGCTGGACGCCGTAGCCGCCGCGGGTGCACAGGACGCCCCGGACCTCGGGGTCACGCAGGGCGTGGTTGAGGTCGGCGAGGCGCTGGTCGTCGGTGCCGGCGAGGTAGCCGGTACGCGCGTAGACGTTGGGCGCGAGCCTCACCTGAAGGCCCCAGTGGTTCAGCAGCTCAACCCCCCGCGCCACCCGTTCGGGCCGGGTCGGTCCTGACGGCGAGGCAAGCATGACGACGTCGCCGGGGCGCAGAACGTGCGGCCGGAGCGGGTTGTGCTGGTCCACGGCCGCCCAGCCTAGACGAGGAAGGGTCGTCGCCCCACATGCGCAAGGATTCGCCGGCCCGGCACAACCATCGTCATGGCTGGGCGGTGGCCCGCCGCCTAAGGTCGGAATTCGGCGCGGCGGTACCCCTCATCGCCGTCCGGGATGCGGCCAGGGCGCGGCCGGCGACAGGGACGACGCGCGCCGCGCCCTCGGCCTCCCGTCGAGGACGCACCGGCGGCCAAGCCGCGCGGCGTAGGACAGTAGCCTGGCCGGGTGAGCCGCACGCATCGCTGCCTCGTGATCGAGAACGACCCGACCGACGATCCGCGCCGGCTGGGCGAGTGGCTCGTGGCCGCCGGCCTGTCGCTGGAGGTCATCCAGGCGCACGCTGGGCACCCCCTCCCGGCGGACCTGCAGGGCTACGCCGCGCTGGTCGTTCTCGGCGGTGAGCAGCATGCCTTCTCCGCCCCCGACGCGGAGCCGGCGGCGCCATGGTTCGGCGAGCTGGAGTCGCTGTTGCGAAAGGCAGTACGGGGTGGGGTGCCCACACTCGGCGTCTGCCTCGGCGCCCAGCTGCTGGCCGTGGCGCACGCGGGCACGGTGGAGCCCGCCGCGGCAGGCCCGGAGATCGGCGCGCACCTCGTTGCCAAGCGTGACGTCGCCGAACGGGATCCGCTCTTCGGTCCGCTACCGATGCTCCCGGATGTCATCCAATGGCACCTTGACGAGGTGACCGAGCTGCCCGTCGGTGCGGTACTGCTCGCGACGTCGACCAAGTACCAGAATCAGGCGTTCCGCGTCGGTGCGTGCGCCTGGGGGCTTCAGTTTCACATCGAGTGCGACACCGCCATGATCGCCGACTGGGCGTCGACGAGTGAGCCCGACCTCGATGCGTTGGGCACGACGGCAGAGGCGGTTGTGGCCGGCGTCGACGCGGTGATGGACGACGTGTTCGAGGTATGGCAGCCCTTCGCTACCAGGTTCGCCGCACTTGCCCGGGGCGACCTCTCGCTGGGGGAGCCCACACCGCCCGGCCCGGCCCCGGGGCGAGAGCTTCCCCTGTTGGGCCACTAACTCATGAGTCGGCCGACGAGCGCGACGGGCCGTCTGGCCCGCTTCGGCTTTACCGACGCCGTCGCCGCCGCGAAGCTGCTCGGTGCGCCGCCAGCGGGTCTTGGGCTGTGGCACGACGGGGACCAGCGGCCCGTCGACGACTCCGCCGCCGACGTCCTGGCGGCGCTGGCGGCCGCCGCTGATCCGGACCTGGCGCTGCGCCAGCTCCACCGCGTCGCCGAGTCCGCCCGCCGCGCCCCGTCCGCCCCCGCCCACCCTTCCGTCTCCGTCGATCTAGGGCTTAGTCGCGTGATTGGAGATCAAAGCACGCGACCTAGCCCTAGATCAACGGGAGAGGTCAGCGAGCCAGCAGAGGCGGGGGAGGAGGATCCGGTGGGGGCGATGCGGGTCGACCCCGAGCTAAGAGCTCGTCTCGCCGCGGTGCTCGGCGCCTCGACCGCGTTGGGAGACGATCTGGTGGCCAACCCCGGCGGGTGGGCCGCGCTCGCCGATACCACCGACGGCTCCGACCCGTTCGGGGGTGCGTCCACCGACAGTCCGGCGGCGTTGCGGTCGGCCTACCGCAGCGCGCTCATGCGCGTCGCCGCGGCAGACCTGACCCACACCGACAGCGTGGAGCAGACGATGGCCCGGCTGGCCCGGCTGGCGGATGCGACAATGGCCGCCGCGCTCCACCTGGCCGAGTCCGAGCGTGGGGCCACCCCGCGACTGGCCGTCATCGCAATGGGCAAGTGCGGCGGTCGCGAGCTGAACTACGTCAGCGACGTCGACGTCATCTTCGTATGCGCGGGCGATGAAGACCTGGCCGACGCACAGGTGATCGCCGCTCGGGTGATGCAGATCTGCGGCCAGGCCGCCTGGCCGGTGGACGCGAACCTGCGCCCGGAGGGCAGCCAGGGTCCGCTGGTGCGCACGCTCGCCTCGCACCTCGCCTACTACAAGCGGTGGGCGCGCACGTGGGAGTTCCAGGCGCTGCTCAAGGCTCGACCGGCCGCAGGAGACCTGGCGCTGGGCGATGAGTGGTTCGCGGCGCTGCAACCGCTGATCTGGCACGCCGCCGAGCGCCCGGAGGCGGTGGAGGACGTACGGGCGATGCGACGGCGCATCATTGAGAATGTCCCCGCCAAAGAGCGCGACCGCGAGATCAAGCGCGGACCTGGTGGGCTGCGTGACATTGAGTTCGCTGTCCAGCTGCTGCAGCTCGTGCACGGGCGGGGTGACGAGGAGCTTCGATCAGCGTCCACACTGGACGCGTTGGGGGCGTTGACACAGCGTGGCTACGTCGGCCGCCATGACGGTGAGGCGCTCGCTGAGGCGTACCGGTTCCTTCGTACGGTCGAGCACCGACTGCAACTGCAGCGCCTTCGGCGTACCCACACGGTGCCCGACGGCAAGACCCCGGATGGCGCTGCCGCGCTGCGCTGGCTCGCCCAGGCGGTGGGTTTCCGGGCGGACGCCCGCCGGGACGCGGTCGAGTCGTTCCGCGCAGCGTGGGTCATTCACGCTCAGGAGGTGCGGCGCCTACACGCGAAGCTGGTGTACCGACCGCTGGTGGAGGCAGTCGCGAGAGTGCCGAGTGAGGCGCTGCGCCTGACCCCCGAGGCGGCCGGGCAGCGGCTGGAGATTCTCGGTTTCCGCGATCCGGCCGGGGCGCTGCGGCACCTGCAGTCGTTGACCGGCGGCGTCTCGCGGTACGCCGCCATCCAGCACACCTTGTTGCCGGGGCTGCTCGACGAGTTCGCCGACGCACCTGAGCCCGACCGGGGCCTGCTCGCCTACCGCCAGGTCTCCGACGCTTTGGGTCCCACGCCATGGTTCCTCCGCCTGCTGCGCGACGAGGGAACGGTGGCGCTGCGTCTGGCCCGGCTGCTCGGCCTTTCGCGCTATGTGGCCGACCTGCTCGTGCGAGATCCGGAAGCGCTTCGTCTGATTGCCGATGACTCCGAGTTGATCGCCCGGACCAGATCGTCCCTTGTGGATGGCTTCACGGCGGCGGTGGACCGGCACGGTGTCGTCGGTGATAGTGGTTGGCGTGGCGGTGCCGGCGCCGCGGTGCAGGCGGTGCGGGCGCTGCGCCGCCGGGAACTCTTCCGCATTGCTTGCGCGGATGTCCTCGGTGCGGTGCCGGACGGTGTCGCTCCGGCTCGCGGGCGGCTCGACGCGGTCGGTGTCGGTCAGGCACTCGCCGACGTCACCGATGCGACCCTCGGCGCCGCGCTCCGGGCGGCCCACGCGCGGGTTGGTGCGTCCGACATGGCCTTTGCCATCATCGGCATGGGGCGGTTGGGCGGGTCGGAGCTGAGCTACTCCTCCGACGCGGATGTACTCTTCGTCTACGAGCCGCCGCCCGGTGTCGCCGAGGACGCCGCGAGCGCAACGGCCCATCAGATCGCCGAGGAGTTGCGCCGGCTGCTGTCGGCGCCCTCGCCCGAGCCGCCCCTTGGCATCGATGCGGACCTGCGCCCGGAGGGACGGCAGGGTCCCCTGGTGCGCAGTCTTGCCGCGTACGAGCGCTACTACGCCGACTGGTCGAAGACGTGGGAGGCGCAGGCGCTGCTGCGGGCCCGATTCGTGTGTGGCGACGAGGATCTGGGCACGCGGTTCCTGGAGCTCGCCGACCGGGTGCGTTACCCCGAGCACGGGCTCACTGCGGAGCAGATCACCGAAATCCGACGGATCAAAGCCCGGGTGGATACGGAGCGATTGCCGCGTGGCGCCGACCCGGCCACCAACGCCAAGCTGGGCCGCGGGGGACTGGCCGATGTGGAGTGGGCGGTTCAGCTGCTGCAGCTACGCCACGGCCATGTCGTCGCGGGCCTGCGCACCCCCCGTACGCTCGAGGCCCTCGCCGCAGCGCGAGACGCCGGCCTCGTCTCCAAAATGGACGCGGTATTTCTCGCCCGAGGCTGGGTCATGGCGACCCAGGTACGCAACGCTCTCATGCTCGTACGAGGGCGGCCGAGCGACCAGTTGCCGCGGCAGGGCACGGAGCTCGCCGGAGTGGCCCGCGCACTCGGGCGCCCGGCTCATTCCGAACCTGGCGAGTTCCTCGACGAGTACCTGCGTACGGCGCGCCGCACCCGCGCAGCGGCCGAGCGGGTCTTCCTCGCCTGACCTCTCGGTCAGGGTGTGAAAGTGAGCGTGTGCTGCGACTCCGCCTCGATGGAGGGGCGATTCCAGCGCATGGCGAGGTTCTGGCCGGTACGCCAGAGCTCGAACTGGTCGTCATAGTTGGCGTGGAACGCGTGACCCGAGTTGCCGGTGAACTGGATCCAACGCGAATCGTCCAGATTGGACATGTCCACGATCATTCGCATTGAGGGGACCGCGTCGACCTCGTACCCCTTGTCGGCCGACCAGCCGGTGGCGTTGACGATCGCGTCGCCGCCGGATGTACCCTTCGGCCCTCGGTTGAACAGCCACTCGATCGGGCCGATGCCGGACTCGCCGAACGTGCCGTTGACCAGCTCCAATGTGTGCAGATCGCCCCAGCGCCAGTCCGTCGGGTCGTCCCCCAGCCACTCGCTGAGCTCCGCCACGGCGTCGCCCATAGCGGCCGACAGCATGTCGTCCCTCGTCTCGACGGCGTTCGTCGCGCGATCATCCCACCAGGGGGAGGAAGGTTGGCTGAGAAGCGGCCGGACCGCCTCCCACCATCGGTCGCTCCCATCGGGCTTTCTATCGGCCGGCAACTCGTCGAAGGTTCGTAGTAGCAGGTGCCGCCAGGTTGCGTTATAGAACGCGGCGGCCGCCGCTGACCCCGCCGGCGCGTCGGCGGGCTGCTGGAAGTCCCACCCCTTCAACAGGTCCCGAGCGGTTGCCGTGACCCCGGACACGGGAGCCGTTAATAGCGCCGGTACCAGGGTCGGGGCGAATCCGTTGCGGTTGTCGAACTGCATCTGCCGGATGTCCTCGGCGGTGATCTTTCCGGAGACCACCCGATCGCGAACCATGTCCATGATCCGTTGGCTGCGGTAGCCGTACGACCAGTCGCCTGTCAGCAGGTGCTGGTACTGCTTGCCCACCACGGCCTGGTTGGCGGTGACGATCCATCCATCAGTGGGATTGAGCAGCGTTGGTAGTTCGGCGAACGGGACGAAGCCCTTCCAGTCGTACGCCGGGTCCCATCCCGGTGCCGGCCACTTGCCATCGCCCTTGCCACGCACCGGAATCCGCCCGGGTGACTGATAGCCGATGTTGCCGTCCACGTCGGCGTAGATGGTGTTCTGTGCCGGCACTTCGAACAGGGCGGCCGCCGCGCGAAACGACGCCCAGTCGGTGGACTTGTCGATGGCGAAGAGCGCCTCGCCGGTACGCCCAGGGTCGAGCGCGGTCCAGCACAGCGCCACCGCGTACGGCGATGCGTATGCAGCGCCGGGCACTCCTGCCGCGGCCGGGTCCAGGCTTGGCGTGGGTGCTGGCGATGCCGACGGCACCGGCGAGCCCGACGGGTCGACGGCCGGTCGGGCCGCCATCGTCAGCGCGTCGCCCGATCGATCCGAGAGAAGTGGGCCGTGTTTGCTCGATCGCACGGTGATGGTGACCGGTGGACCGCCGGCGACCTTGATGACCTCATCACGTTTCAACAGAGGAGTCCACGCTGAACCGTCGAAAACCCGGTCGCGATCGACCTTCTCGAGGTAGAGGTCGGTCACGTCGGGGTCGAGATTGGTGAAGCCCCAGGCGATGCGCGCGTTGTGACCGATCACGACACCAGGAACGCCGGAGAATGTGAAACCCTCCACATTGAACTCACACTCGCAGTGCAGCCCCATCTGATACCAGATACCCGGCATCGACGGGCTCAAGTGTGGGTCGTTGGCGAGCAGCGGCTTGCCGGTGGCGGTGAGCGACCCGCCGATCACCCAGGAGTTCGAGCCGATGCCAGGTCCGCCGTCGCCCATCAGGTTCGGCAGTGCGTCGACAGCGGCCGACAGCGACGAGAGCGCAGGGACGGCGTCGCGCCATACCGAGATGGGAGCGCCGGTGCCCGTACCCGCGAGATTTGGCGCGACGGTGGCGGTCGGGTCGAATGCGCCGCCCACCACCCCGCCACCGGCGACGATCGGGCGGTTGCGGTCGAACGGGTAGGCCGGGTAGAGCTGGTCGACCTGCTCCCGGGTCAGTCCGTGGGCCAACAGAACGGCCCTGCCGATCTCGGACTCCATGTTGCCGCGCAGGTCCCACGCCATCGCCTTGAGCCAGGCCAACGAATCGACCGGACCCCACGGCTCGACGGTGTAGTCGCTGTTGGACAGGCCGAGGATTGAGTACTCCAAGCTCTTTGCGCCGCTCGCCTCGGCGCCACCAGTCGCGGCTATCCACGCATTGACCCCGTCGGCGTAGGCCTGGAAGTAGCCCCGGACGTCGGCGGACAGGAGCGGCCACTCCTGCTCGGCGACCCTCCGCCAGCCCAGCGTGCGCAGAAAGGCATCCGTCGGCACCTGATCGGCTCCGAACAGTTCGGACAGGCGACCGGACGTCACATGGCGGCGAAAGTCCATCTCCCAGAAGCGGTCCTGCGCGTGCAGGAAGCCCTGCGCCTGGAAGAGGTCTCCCGTGGTGCGTGCGTAGACCTGTGGAATCCCGTGTGAGTCCCGGTAGACGGTCACCGGTGCGGAGAGCCCGGCCAGCTTAATCTCCCCGCCGTGCTCGGGAAAGGCTCGCCGGACGGACCAGATCACCAGGCCGGTGGCCACGAGGGCGAGCGTGAGAACCACCCCGACCGCCCAGAGCGTGATCTTGCCGACCAGCCGCCAGGGGCCACGCCGGCCAGTGTCAGCCTCAGGTTCGACGTCCGGAGAAACATGTACGGGATTCACGTCGCGGATGTTACGGCTAGCGACGCGGCCCCGCTAGGCGGCCGATCAAGGACATATGGCCGTGATTTGGTTATCAAACCACGGCCACATGTCCTTGATCGACGGAAGACGGAATACGGAAGGTCAGCAGTCGTAATACATGGCGAACTCGTGTGGGGTCGGGCGCAGCCGGACCGGGTCGATCTCGTTGGCCCGCTTCCAGTCGACCCACGTCTCGATCAGGTCCGGCGTGAACACACCACCCTCGAGCAGGTAGTCGTGGTCGGCCTCGAGCGCCTCCAGCACCTCCGGCAACGATCCCGGCACCTGCGTCACGCTGGCGAACTCCTCCGGCGGCAGGTCGTAGAGGTCCTTGTCGATCGGGGCCGGCGGCTCGATCTTGTTGCGTACTCCGTCGAGCCCGGCCATGAGCATGGCGGAGAAGGCGAGATACGGGTTGGACGACGGGTCCGGCACCCGGAACTCCACTCGCTTCGCCTTGGCGTTGGTGCCCGTGACCGGGATGCGAGTGCAGGCGGAGCGGTTGCGCTGGGAGTACACCAGGTTAACCGGAGCCTCGAAGCCCGGCACGAGGCGGCGGAAGGAGTTGATCGTCGGGTTGGTGAAGGCGCACAGTGAGGGCGCATGGTGCAGCAACCCGCCGACGTACCAGCGGGCGATATCGGAGAGGCCGCCGTAGCCGGTCTCGTCGTAGAACAGCGGCTCGCCGCCGAGCCAGAGGCTCTGGTGCGTGTGCATACCGGAGCCGTTGTCGCCGAAGAGCGGCTTAGGCATGAAGGTCGCGCTCTTGCCAGCGTGCCAGGCGGTGTTCTTGACGACGTACTTGAACAGCTGCAGAGTGTCGCCCGCGAGCAGCAGCGTGGAGAAGCGGTAGTTGATCTCGGCCTGGCCCGCCGTGCCTACCTCGTGGTGAGCGCGCTCGACCGTGATACCCAGGTCAATCAGGTTTCGCACCATCGCGTCGCGCAGGTCGGCGTAGTGGTCCACCGGCGGTACGGGGAAGTACCCGCCCTTGTACGCGGTCTTGTACCCGCGGTTGCCGCCAACCTCCTCGCGGCCGCTGTTCCACCAGCCCTCGACCGAGTCGATGTAGTAGAACGCCTGGTTGGCGCTCGTCTCATGGCGGATGGAGTCGAAGATGTAGAACTCCGCCTCGGGGCCGAAGTAGGCCGTGTCCGCGATGCCGCTGGAGGCGAGATAGGTCTCCGCCTTCTTTGCGATGTTGCGCGGGTCCCGCGAGTAGGCCTCCCGGGTGAACGGATCGTGGATGAAGAAGTTCAGGGCGAGCGTCTTCTCCACCCGGAACGGGTCCACGAAGGCCGTCGCGGCATCGGGCAGCAGCAGCATGTCGGATTCATGGATCTGCTGGAAGCCGCGGATCGAGGAGCCGTCGAAAGCGACACCGTCGGTGAAGATGGACTCGTCGAACGACTCGGCCGGCACGGTGAAATGCTGCATCACGCCGGGTAGGTCACAGAAGCGTACATCGACGAACTTTACGCCCTCGTTCTTGAGGTAACGCAGAAGCTCCTCGGGGTTGGCGAACACACGTCCTCCTGGGCGGTCCACAGGGCCTGGATAGATGCAGCGACGGTAGGGGCACGGCGTTGCCCCGCTGTATCCCGACTGTTTCCGCCATGTTACGCGCGGCGGATGGGTCGTTTCGGCGGCGCCGGTGGCCGTGGTTAGGCTCGGACACCATGGTGGGACGGGATCTTTCGGACACGCAGGGTATCCCCGATGCGACGGACGGCCAGGACTGGGAGCCCGCGCCGTTGCTGCGGCGATTCAGCGCGCTCCTCCTGGACTGGATCCTGTGCGTACTGCTCAGCGGCATTTTCGCCGACCCGCTACGCGACGGCTGGCCGCCGGTGGCGGTGCTGATCGTCGAGTACGGATTCTTCCTGGGCCTGTTCGGCCAGACGCCCGGCATGTGGGTAACCAAGATCCGCTGCCTGAGTTTCGCGGACGGTAGGCCGATAGGTGTGCCACGGGCACTCCTACGCGGCGTGTTGCTCGCTCTCGTCGTACCTGCTCTGATCATGGACGGTGACAAGCGCGGTCTGCACGACCGGGCGGCCGGATCCGTAGTCGTGGACCACCCCCGTCGATCATGACCTGGAGGTCATGATCGACGCCTCGTTGTCAAGCGGTGAGTGCAACGGGGGTGGGGTTGATATCGAGGAGTTGGTTGAGTCGGGCGGCGGGGGTGTCCCAGCCGAGGGT
>Ga0184625_10000220_pt1 | contig 19054 bp, 9 predicted proteins | sample PLM3_30_b1_FD_133151 | JGI IMG/M metagenome (GOLD analysis project Ga0184625, IMG submission 133151) | Groundwater sediment microbial communities from an aquifer in East River, Colorado, USA - PLM3_30_b1 | ecosystem: Environmental > Terrestrial > Soil > Riparian zone | place: USA: East River... | reverse complement strand
CACGAGGCTGTGAACCGGCTCCTCCTTGGTCAGCGTCTCAACGCTGTCGATCGGCAAGGCGCCGCCCAGCGTGTGGACGCGGTCGCCGGTCTGCAACTGTTTGGCCATCCGCCAGCCACGGCCACTGACCCAGAACGGATGTCCGGGCGTCGTGACGATCTCTTCACCGCCCGCGCGAACGCGGACGACCTTCGTCGGCGGGCGGAGCGTCGTGGCCACGACGGTTTTGAAGGTCAATTCTCCGCTGTCCTGATCCTGGGCCAGCACTCGGTCGCCGGGAAGGATCGTCTCGATTGCCACCAGGCCGCGATCGGTGCGGATGGGCATGCCCTTCACAAAACACTCCATAGCGGCCAGCCGCGGCGCTGCTGGAGCGCGCGTGCCGTCGAGCGTCGTGGCCGAGTAGTTGAGCGTCGAATAGACCGATTCGCTGTGCTGGGAGGCATACTGCGTCGGCCGATCGAGCTGGTAATCGTTGTAGGATTGCCACCAATTGCCCCAGGCAGAGGTCTCGCGGGCGAGGCGCTGTCCCGTGGTGCCCTCGAGCGCTTCGTACAGCCGCTCGTTCGACCGTTCGACGATCGCGTTGGCTTGCCGCACCTCCAGCTCGCGCTGAGCGGCGATCAGCCGCACGCGATCCAGCTCGTCGAGAAAGGCCTCTTGCGGGCTCTTGCCGCCGCCGCTGGTTGTGCTGGCCGTGGAATTGTCGGGGCCTTCGGTGCGGTTATCGATGGTGATGCTCAGGTTGCGAAAGTCCGGCAGCGACAGCGAGCTGAGCAGGAGCAGGCGGTTGCCGACGAGCCCCTCTTGCACCAAGGCGTGCGAATAGCCGATCCGGCCGGTGGCGTCCCAGCCGACGCGGAATTGCGACTTGTAGGGCGCCGCCAATTCGCCCAGCAGCAGCGGCACAAATTCGGGCAGCGGCCGATCGCGGAGAGCGGAGGTGGCCGCGTTGCGGGCGGCGGAATGGTTCGAGAGCACAGCGCAGCGGGCCAGCGCCACCGTCGCTTCGTACTGTGGGAAGTTGTCGAGCCAGTCGATCGCGGCCAGGTGCAACCGCTCGCCGCCGGCGGACAACTGGGCTTCGAGCACGGGAATGATGGACGGATCGGTGAGCTGCGCCAGGTCAGCGGCGCCCTTCTCGCGGCCGCGCTGCGATTCGGTGTCGAGCTGCTCCCGCAGCCGCTTCAATCGGCCTTCCCACTGGGCGAACGCCCGGTCGATGGCCGCCGCGGCGGCTTTGCGCTGGGCCAGTTCCTCACCGCTGACCAGCGTGCCGTTGACTTCGTGCAGGTCGAGGGCCTTGATCGCTTCCTGCCGCAGCTCGGCGGTGGCGGCCGGATGCGCTAGAAGCTGGGCATAGTGAACGGCGGCCACGTCAGCCCGATCGGTGCGCAAGCACCACGCGGCCAGATCGCGGAGGGCCTTGACGCCGCTCGTGGGCGAGTCGCTCCGCAAGACTTTTTCGCGCAGCTCGATGTATTTCTTCGAGTTCGGATCGTTGTTGTGCCGGTGAACGGCCAAGGCCACCGGCAGCCACTCGCCGTCATACCGCACGCGGGCCTGGTTCCAATTCGCCGCCGGCGATTGCGGCGCGGCATCAAAGGCCGCCGCGAGCCGCTGCGACCGCCGCTCGTTGTCGCCCAACGACTCGGCCAGCAGCGCCTCCTGCACCAGCTCGCGGGCTTCGGCATTCGCCTGCGCCTCCGCTTCGCGAGCGGCCCGCGGCAACTTGTCGGCTGCGGCGAGCGTGAGAAGCGCACAGCACTGGGCCAGAAGCGCCAGCGTCCAAGCCGTGAAAGAGCGCAGCATGTTCCACCTGCGAAGAGAGAGCCGAAGCTGCCCCTCAACTCCGGCTGCCCGGATTTTAGAGTTCGCGAGGTGCGCTCGCAATCTGCCAGATTGCGAATCGCCTTTGGTCTGAGAGTTTTTGCCCTCGGCGCGGGAACGCCACGGAGGGCGTTCCCTACAGGGCGCGGAATGTCCCGATGGTGCGGTTCCCAACAGCGAGCGCTTCGCGTTTGTTACGGCGTGGCGGTTTCGTGCTTGGGAGGCTTGGTGCCGTATTTGGCTTCATACTTGGCGGCGAACTTGGCTTCGTTCTCGGGATGGCAAACGAAGCACTGCGAGTCGGGGCGGTTGTGCTTTTCGCACCAGTCGCCGGCCTTCTTCAGGTCTTCGGACACTTTGGCATTGCACAGGGCGCACTCTTCTTCGGGAACGCCATGCTCGGCGCACCACCAGCCGTCGTGCGTGTGGCCGCTCGTGGCTGTGGGAGTTGAGGTCGCGGGAGCAGCCGAGTGGCCGCAGCCGGTAAGCGATAGCAACGCCGCTACCGCCAGGCCAGTGACAAATGACGAACGCAGCATGACTTTCTCCTCCGAGAAACTGAGTTACAGGTTACTGGAAACGACCTCGGGTTCGATGACTTCTGCAACGAGCGGCGCGGCAACTTCCGGCCGCCCGGTCAGCAGTTCGCCGGCCGAATTGAACAGGATGTACAGGACGCGGATCACAAGCAGCGACATCACCATCGCGCCGATCACGCCGCCGATGACGACGGTGGCCAGCGGGCGCTGCACTTCTGCCCCGATGCCGTCGCTGACGGCCATCGGCAAGAAGCCCAGACTGGCGACGAGCGTGGTCATCAGCACCGGCCGCAGCCGCGTGACGGCGGCTTTTGTCACGGCATGATCGACGGACAGGCCTTGTTCGCGGAGCTGACGGATGTAGGAGACGAGGATCATGTCGTCGAGCACGGCCACGCCGGACATGGCGATGAAGCCGATGCCGGCCGAGATCGAGAACGGCATGTCGCGGAGCCAGAGGGCAAAAATGCCGCCGACCCAGGCGAACGGAATGCCCGTGAAGACGCGGAGGGCGTCGAGGAAGCCCCTGGCGGCTGCCGCCAGGTTGAATTGCATGTTCCAGTAGGTCAGAAACAGCAGGCCGAAGATGAGCAGCAGGGCGAAGGGCACCACCAGCAGCAGCCGTTGGCGGGCACTGATCAGGTGCTCGAACTGCCCGCCGTATTCGATGCGATAACGGCCGCTGGGCAGGGCGACCTGCGACTTGATTTTTTGCTGGGCCTCGGCGACGAAGCTGCCCAGGTCCCGGCCGCGGACGTTGGCGGTGATCGTGATCCGCCGCTGGTTCCATTCGCGCGTGATGGTCGAGGGACCTTCCACGACTTCGACCCGGGCCAGCCGCGAGAGCGGAATTCGCTCGCCGGCGGGCGTCGCGATCAACAGCCCCCGGACCGCGTCGGGGCTCGTGCTGTATTCATCGGGCAGCCGCACGGTCAGCGGGAACTTGGCCTGCGGCTCGATGACCTCGCCGACGACCTTGTTGCCGAGCGACTCGACGACTTCCAGGACGGTACGAGCCGAGACGCCATACCGGGCGAGCTGCTGCTGGTCGAGCTCGACTTGCAGCACCGGCTGCCCGGTGATTTGTTCGACGCTCACGTCGGAGGCCCCGCGGAGCGAACTGAGTACGGTCGAGATTTCGTTGCCCTTGGCCACCAGCACCTGGAAGTCATCGCCAAACAGCTTGACGCCCAGATCAGTCCGCACGCCCGAAACCATCTCGTTCATCCGCATCTCGATCGGCTGCGAGTAGGCCAGCTTCTGGCCCAGGATGTCGCGCAGCTCGCGGTCGATTTTGACCGTCAGCTCGGCCTGATTCTTGGCTTTTTTCCACCGCGAGCGCGGCTTGAGCGTGATGAACGTGTCGGTCAGCTCCAGCCCCATCGGGTCGGTTGCCACTTCGGCCGTGCCGATGCGGCTCCAGACGTGCTCGACTTCGTCGGGGAATTGGCGGAGGATCGCCTGCTCCATTCGGGTGTTGAGATCGACTGAGGCCTGGATGTCGGTGCCGGCCAGCCGCACGACGCCGATCGCGATCGCCCCTTCCGACAGCCGCGGCACGAACTCCGAGCCCAGGTGCGGGGCGATCATGCCGAAGGCGACGATGAGCACGCTCGCGGCCAGGCCCAGCACGGCCAGCTTGTGGTGCATCGCGAACCGCAGGATCGGGGCGTGGATCGCGTGGGCCAGCCGCATGAGCAGCGGCTCGCGCTCGGCCAGCTTCGTCGGCAGCAGGTAGCTGGCCAGCACCGGCATCAGCGTCAGCGAGATCAGCATCGAGCCGGCGAGGGCAAAAATCACGGTCAGGGCCATCGGGCGGAAGAGTTTGCCCTCGATCCCTTCGAGCGTGAGGATCGGGAGATAGACGATCATGATGATCAGCTCGCCGAACAGCGTCGGCCGGCGGACTTCGATGGCGGCGTCGCGGATGATCGTCAGGCGGTCCTTGCCCGCATTGCCGGGATGGGCCAGGTGCCGCACGCAGTTCTCGATCATCACGACCGAGCTATCGACGACCATGCCGAAGTCGATCGCACCTAGGCTGAGCAGGCTGGCCGCGATGCCGAACCGCCACATCCCGGCGAAGGCGAAGAGCAGCGACAGCGGGATCGCCACGGCGACGATCGCCGCCGCCCGCAGGTTGCCGAGAAACGCGAACAGCACGGCGATGACGAGCAGGCCGCCCTCGAACAGGTTATTGCGGACGGTGTCGATCACCACATCTACCAGCGCGGTGCGGTCATAGACGGGGACGATGCGGACGTTGGCCGGCAAGTTGCTGTTCAGGTTCTTCAGCTTGTCCTTCATGGCCCAGGTGACGTCGTGGCTGTTCTCGCCCATCAGCATGAAGCCCAGGCCCAATACGACCTCGCCTTGGCCGTCGAACGTGACGGCTCCGCGGCGGATTTCGTGGCCGATTGCCACGTCGCCCAGGTCGGCAATCTTCACGGCCACGCCGTCGTCGGTGGTGACGGCGATTTGCCGGATGGCTTCGATGCTCGTCGTGCGACCGATGCCTTGTACGATCAGCGCGCCGCCCGACTGGCCGATGTTGCCGCCACCCACGTTGAGGTTGTTCCGCTCGACGGCGACCAGCACCTGGTCGAACGTCAGGTTGTGGGAGATCAGCTTGTTAGGGTCGAGGCGGATTTGATATTGCTTCTCGAAGCCGCCCCAACTGTTGACCTCCGCCGTGCCCGGCACTGTTTTCAGCGGCGGCTTGATAACCCAGTCGTGGATCGTCCGCAGCTCCGTCGGGTCTGTGCCTTGGCCGGTGACGACGTAGTGAAAGACCTCACCCAACCCCGTCGCGACCGGTCCCATCTGCGGCGGCTCGATTCCCGCGGGCAGGGCCACTTGCGTCAGCCGTTCGTTGACAAGCTGCCGGGCGAAGTAGATGTCGGTGCCTTCCTCGAAGATCACCACGACCTGCGACAGGCCGAACTTGGAGATCGACCGCAGTTGCTCGATCTTGGGCAGGCCGGACAGCGACTGCTCGATCGGCATCGTGATCTGTCGCTCGATTTCTTCCGGGCCCAGAGCCGGCGCGGTCGAGTTGATCTGCACCTGGACTGGCGTGGTATCGGGAAAGGCGTCGATGTCGAGTTGTGTCAGCGCGTACGCGCCGCCCGCCGCGGCCACTACAAAGGCCAGGATCACGAGCGGCCGAAATCGCAGCGAAATGTCGATGATCCAGTTGAGCATTATTTCCCGTCGTGACAGCCGCAACCCGCGCCCAGGTTGGCCCGCAGGAGCTGAGCCAACAGCACGTTGCTGCCCGAGGTCGCCACCACTTCACCCGGCAACACGCCGGCCAGCAGCTCCACCTGCTTGCCGCTGGTCGCTCCGACGCGGACCTGCCGGACGTGGAAGAACTTGGGCGAGTCCTTTTCGAAATACCGCTTATCGCGGACGAACACGAACTGCACGCCCTCGGCCGTTTGCACCGCCCCTTTGGGAACGACGATCGCGCGGGGCTCTTCGCGGAGCACGATCCGTCCGACGCCGAACGTGCTGTCCCGCAGCTTGCCCGCCGAGTTGTCGAGCGTCACTCGAATCGGCAACGTGCGGCTCTTGTGATCGACCGCCGGACTGATCCAGTCGATCTGCCCCTCGGCGGCCCGCGGCTGACTCTCCGTCTCGAATTGCACGCGCTGGCCGACCTGCACCAGCGGGGCGTCTTCTTGCCGCACGTGCAGATTCAGGCACAGCCGCGACGGTTCGGCGACGACGAAGGCGGGTGTGGTCGTATCGACGACTTCGCCGCGGACGATATCGACTTTGACTATGACGCCATCGGTCGGGGCGAGCAGCGGAAGCAGGTTCGCCGTCTGCGTCCGTTCTTTCACGGTCTGGATGAGCGCGTCGGGAATGCCCAGATAATGGATTTCCTCGACCATCGCCGCGGCTTCGGCGTCGGCCAGCTTCGCTGGAATTGGAAAGCCGAGGTTAACGAGGCTTTGCTTCGCCGAAACAACTTTGATTTCGGCCTCGCGGAGTGCCGCCTCGGCTTCGACCTGGCCCTTGTTGGCTAAAATATCTTGAATGCCTCGCAAGCGATCGACGTTGGCCTGCCGGGCTTGCCGCGAGGCCACCGCTTGCAGCAGCTCCGTCTTGGCCTGGCCGACGGCTGCGGCGTCGATCAGGGCCAGCACGTCGCCGGCCGCCACCCGCTCGCCGAGATGCTTATAGACCTGCCACACCGTGCCGGCGACGCGCGGCGAGAGGTGGGCGACGCGGGTCGGATCGAACTCCGCCTCGCCGCTGGCCACAATCTCCTCCCGCATCGGACCGGTGCCGACGACATCGACCGCGATGCCCGCCTTATCGACCGCCTCGGGACTCGCAATCTGCACGACCTTCGTATGCAGCGTGCTGACGCTATTGTTCGCAGCTCGCGGCCGCACGCCGATCGCCGCCGCCGTGTCGTACGCCGGCAGGGCGGGCGGCCCCTTGATTTGCGCCAGTTCCGGATGGCAGATCACGCATTCCGCCACGCCGTGCTCTGGGCACCAGCCCAGCGGCTTGCCCGGCGACTTCAGCGCGGCGTTGCACTCCAGGCAAGTGCTCTCCGGCACCAGGTGCTCATCGCACCAGTCGTCCGCCTTGCCTGCCGCCGAGCCGAACAGCGCGCTAAACCGCGGCAGTTTCCAGCCGTAGTGATGCCCGGCCACAAAGATTGCGAACAACATTCCCAACACCAGTAGGTTCGGGATCGCGCCCACAATCGCTCGCAGCCAGCCTTGATTGGTTGCCGGTGCAATGGGCTGCGAAGAATGAACAGTTGCCATATTCGGCCTCACGATCGATGTTCTCTGGCGTGGTTTCTGAAACGGACTCTTCTAACCGCGACCACTTCAGGGAGCGGCCTTTTCTTTTTCCAGGAGGATGCGGGCGTCGAGCACGTGTACCCTGGCCTTGAGGAGTTTGGACTGCGGGGCCTCGCCGGCAGCCACCAGCCGCTCCGTCACGTTGTTGATTTCCTCGGCAGTCTTCACCATGTCCTCGAGCACCTTAATTCGCTCCGCTTTCGTCTCGCAGGCGTCGAGCCTGGCGGCCAACAAGTCACCGCGGACTTCTAAAACCTCGCTGAGGCTCGTCACTCCCGTCTTATAGGTGGCGAGCGTCATCTCGTGGAGTTGCGAGACCAGCGCTAGTCGCTCCTTGGCGAGCTTCAGCACTTGTTCATTGGCGGCATCGGATGTTGTCGGCAGCGCGCTGGTCGCAAACAGCACTGCAAGGGCAACATTCGTTTGCACAAACCATTTCACGGCACACCTCCGCGTCGAATGTTCTGAAAATGCAGTCGCTTGCGGGTGCGCCATCGAGTGTGAAGCGCATCGAGCGGCCGGTTGCTACAACTTTTCTTGCGGTGCAGATCGGCAGAGCACGATCTGCGGACCTTGCGCCACTGACACAGACCAGAGGCTGCACAACAATTGCGTTAGCAGCGCAGACAAACCGACGCGAGGTCGGCGAGTGGCGTATGAGAAGTGCTCGTCGGGGCTACATGGCATGAGGCCAGCGCCTGCCCGCCGATGCATTCGCTGCCAGAGGGTAGCGCGATCGGCGCGACCAGCAACTCGCCGCTGGGAACGTCCGCACTTCGTCGCACCTGCTGGCTCTCGACGCTCAGTGGATCGTGCCGGCAGTCGCAAGGCACGTGCTGAAAGGAATCGTCTTCGGCGGAGTAGCAGCGCGCGTGGTCGTGACCGCAGCAGTGTCCGGCCTTCGCCGGCTGACAAGCGACACAGGTCGCACTGCCGCCATCCAACCGCACCTCGCCCCGCGCCGACGTGCAGACATACAGCGGCGCTGAGAGCAGCCCCTGCATGGCGACGAGCAACAGCGTGATGGAGGTTCGGAGCACGGCAAGAATTCCCTAGTGATTTCTAGCACGACTGGGCAGGTACGGCAATGTTGAGTTTTGGCGGTTGATCGGATGGGACAGTTGGGGTATGGGACTTATGAGACCCATGGGACCTATGAGCTCATAAGTCACATCGGTCCCATAAGTCCCATCATGCTCAACTCAAGCGACACCTACCCTCCCAAGCGAGCCCGACAACACCAAGAACGAACAGCGGCCTGGTTGGGTTTGCACCCAGCCAGGCCGCGTGATTGTCGTAGCCTTTAGGCCAAACCAGTCCTAGCGGACCAGGCTGGTGCTGGCATGAACGACCCGACGTTGAGTCGGAATGAAGGCCGAGGGATCGACCACCGGGGCCGGCGGCATCGGAACCGCATCCACCGCAGCGGCGGGGCCCTTCATCGGGGCATCGCAACCGCAAGCCGGAGCCGGGGCCGCACAAGTCGGAGCCGCAACGCCGCAGGTCGGGGCAGCCGCGCCGCAACCGCAGCCGACGCCCTTGCCACAGCCATTGCCGCAACCGCTGTTGCAGCAGCTTTTGTGAGCAAACAACCGGTCGAGCAAGCAGCCGTGACCGCAGCTATTGCAGCCGTTGCCGCAGCCCTTCGAGCAGCTGTTGCAGCCGCTGTTGCAACCCTTGTTGCAGCCATTGTCGCAGCCGCAGCGGTTGTGGTGACCGCAGCGATTGCAGCGATTGCAGCCATTGTCGCAGCCGCAAGCAGCCTTGGCGCCGCAGCTCGGGTCCACGCCGCACGTCGGGGCAGCGGCCGCACAGGTCGGCGCGGCAGCTCCGCACGTCGGGGCGCCAACGCCGCAGGACGGGGCAGCCGCGGCGCAACCGCAGCCGACGCCCTTGCCACAGCCGTTGTCACAGCCGCAGCGATTGTGGCAGCGCGACTTGCAGCATGAGCTGGCGCAGCAGCTCGTGTCGCAGCCGCAGCCGCTGTATCCGAGCATGCGATCGAGCAGCTCGAAACTGTAACCCTGGGTACAAACGGCGAGGCCGAGTACCAACGATCCGAAAAGCGAGGTCCGATTCATTGAGCGACGTCTCCTAAACGATGGAACCATCGAACTGGCATGTCCCGGTCCGGCCGGACACGTGAGATCGACGGCCGCGCGACAAGCACGCGGCAGCCGAAGCCACGTTGGACCAATCCCACCGGCAGTCCCATTGCCGGCGAAATCTTGCGGGGTGTGCGAGTACGGGTAGGCCAGGTGTGCGGGAAGGCGGGGTCGTTGTCCCACACGGAAGGGCGGTGCGAGCACCAGAACCGGTCCGAGCCAATTCCTTGGCCCGAATGTGTCCGCTCCGGTTCACCTAACACCCGGGCTTTCGCCGTCTTGGCTTGGCCCCGGGCGTCCAGCGACAACTACGGTATCGGAGCGCTTTCCCGGACTGCTTGAAGCGGACGCAAATATTTTTCCGCCATTGGTTTACGGCGACAGTCACGCAAACATTGCCGCCCCCGAAAGCTGTTCCGCCCATGCCGGTCATATGCTCCGCCAATCGCTAAACCGCATCGCAAACTCTCATTCACCCGCACCGCTTACCAGGAACAGACCGCCCGCGGCCACGCTCCACGGAACAACCTCTGTGGCATTCCGGCTAATCCGGCGGCGCCGTAGGGAAACGCCCTCTGTGGGCGGCAGCGCTGTAGGGAACGCCCTCTGTGGCGTTCCTGCTGTGTCAGCAACCCGACGACCCATTCGCCCCCTTTGTCCCCTTGGTCCCATGCCCAGCTGCCGCAACAGGCCCGCCGCCCTGCCGACCGCTCACTGCACAACGCACTTCCCGCCGCGCTCATTTTCGCACTTTTTTTTGAACCATGTTCTTCCTAACTCCTTTCGCATCCATGTCTTCCGGCAACACCCCGCGCTAAAGTTGAGCGCCAATTTAGCGCTTCTTGAGGCCCGCAATAGCGCCGACCACTCAACAACACCCAACCCACCGCCGCTCGTCGCTTCTGACGATATACCTCTCAAATGTATAGATGCGCCAAGCAACCCCGTTATTCCCCGATTTCTTCCGGAATTTGGCAAATCGTCCGGCTGCGTCACACGCGAGAATCCGCAGCCGCGAGGAGTGGCGACTCCGCATCGCAGTCCCCAAATTCGCAGCCACTCGCCGGGTGGTCCTCACGTTCGATTCGAAGTTTCATGCCAAAGCGCACCAGCCAGACCCTGACTGCTCAACCCAACTCCTGACTGCCGCCGATCTTCCGCCAAGCCGTTCGTCGCCTCCCTTGGTTAGCCGAAGGTTAATCGCGCTGCTGCGTTGGTTAATCGCCGCTAACGTCCCGGCTGCCCACGTATCCCGCACCGCCCAATGACCTCCACCAAGGCCGCTGTCCCGGCTGCGCCAAATTGGCAGCCCGCGGGCCAAGAGCAACTTAACTGCAAATACTGTACCAATATATACGTACTCACGCGGCTTGCAGGCGTTGGATTCTGTTTTGTGCATTTCACCGTCCAGGAGAATTGTCCGCTTCTCTTGCCCCTGTTCGCATGGCGGGCTAGGTTTCTCCCCATGCCCGATCACCAGCTCGCCGTCTATCTTACCGATTGCCGCAACCGCCGAGGCACCGGCGCGACCACGCCCGAAACCAGCCTCTACTCGCCGCTCGAAGCGCTGCTGAACGCGGCTGCGACCGGCGCCAAGCTCAAGCCCCGCGTGCTCTGCTTCATGAACTTGAAGAACCAGGGCGCGGGCATGCCCGATGGCGGCCTGTTCACCAAGGACCAGATCGCCAAATCCAGCGATGAGCCGCCGCCGGGCCAAGCGCCGGCGCGCGGCGTGATCGAATGCAAGCCGCCGCGCCAGGACGTCATCGCCATCGCCGATACGAAGCAGGTCTCCGACTATTGGGACCGCTACAACCAGGTGCTGGTCACCAACTACCGCGAGTTCCTGCTGATCGGCAAGGGTGACGCGGGCCAGCCCGTGCGCCACGAGTATTACCGCCTGGCTGCCAGCGAAAAGGAATTCTGGCAACTGGCGGCTCACCCGGAGAAGGCCGCCGAGCAGCACGGCGACCGGTTGCTCGATTTTCTCGTCCGCTGCCTGCGGCGGCCCGCGCCGCTGACCGATCCCAAGGACGTCGCCTGGTTCCTGGCCAGCTACGCCCGCGATGCTCGCGGGCGGGTTGAGCATTCGCATGCGCAACGCGGCATGGAGACCGTCCGCAAGGCGCTCGAAGACGCGCTGGGTCTGAAAGTGACCGACGCCAAGGGCGAGCGGTTCTTCCAATCGACGCTCGTGCAAACGCTATTCTACGGACTGTTTTCGGCCTGGGTGCTGTGGCATCGCGAGACCAAAGACACGAGCGACAAATTCGACTGGGAGAAAGCCTCCAAGTACCTGCGCGTGCCGATCCTGCGGAAGCTCTTCCGCGAGCTGACCGATCCGGCGCAGCTCGATTCGTGGGACAACCTCACCGAAGTCATGGGCTGGGCGGCCGATACGCTGCTCCGCGTCGATCGCGCCGCGTTCTTCGCCAAATTCCACGATGCGGCTGCCGTCCAGTATTTCTACGAGCCGTTCCTGGAGTCCTTTGATCCGGAGCTGCGCAAGCAGCTCGGCGTCTGGTACACGCCGCCGGAGATCGTGAAGTACATGGTCCAGCGGGTCGATCAGGTGCTGCGGATCGATTTCAACCGGCCCGACGGCCTGGCCGACCCCAGCGTCTATGTGCTCGATCCCTGCTGCGGCACCGGCGCGTACCTGGTCGAAGTGCTGAACACGATCGCTGCCACGCTGGCCGACAAAGGCGACGACGCCCTCCGCGGCGGCCAGCTCAAGCAGGCCGCCACCGATCGCATCTTTGGTTTCGAGATTCTGCCCGCGCCCTTTGTCGTGGCTCACCTGCAACTGGGCCTGTTCCTGCAGGACCACGGCATGCGTTTCGAAGGCAAGGAGCGGGCCGCCGTCTTCCTCACCAACTCGCTCACCGGCTGGCAGCCGCCGACCGGGCCGAAGGCAACGCTTACCTTTCCTGAGTTGACGGAAGAGCGGGACAAGGCCGACCGGATCAAGCGGGGCGTGCCGATTCTGGTGGTCCTGGGCAATCCGCCCTACAACGGCTTCGCCGGCCTGCCCGCCGAGGAAGAAGCCGGCATCGTCGAGCCCTACCGCACGACCAAGCAAGCGCCCAAGCCGCAGGGACAAGGCCTGAACGACCTCTACGTGCGGTTCTGGCGAATCGCCGAGCGGTGCATCACCGAACGCCACGCCCAGCACGGCATCGTCTGCTACATCTCGAACTACTCCTGGCTCGACCGACTCTCGCACACCGGCCTGCGAGAGCGGTTCCTGGAGGAGTTTGACGAAATTTGGATCGACAACCTCAATGGCGACAAACGTGAAACCGGAAAAAGCACGCCGGATGGCAAGCCTGATCCGAGTGTCTTCTCAACGCCACACAATCGAGAGGGTATTCAGGTTGGAACGGCAATCGCCCTCCTAGCGCGTGTGCCCAAACACGAATCACCAGCAACGACTCACTATCGCGAGTTCTGGGGCATAGAAAAACGCGAAGCGTTGCTTGCAAGCGTCCAGCCGTTCAAGAAAAAGGCGTATCAGAAACTGCTACCGCCACTTGAGCTTGGCTTGCCCTTCCGACCGATGAACACGGTCGAGGCGTATTCTTGCTGGCCGCTGCTGCCGGCGCTGTTTCCGGAAACATTTCCAGGGATATTCACGGCCCGCGATCAGTTCGTTGTTGATATCGACGAGAAGGACTTGCGAAGTCGAGTTGCTTCATACTTCGATTCTGAAGTGTCGCACGAGGAGATGGCGCGGATTAATGCGCAGGCGATGCAAGTTGCGAATCGATTCGACCCAGTCGCAGTTCGCGACTTTCTGCTTGAGCGCGGAATTGATAAGGCCCGGGTCGTTCCATTCGCCTACAGGCCGTTTGACACTCGCTGGCTCTACTGGGAACCCGAGACGAAGCTCTTGAACGAAAAGCGAAGCGACTATTTTCCCAATGCCTTCGACGGCAATCTATGGTTGGCGGCCACGCAACAGAATCGCAAGGATTTCGATGCGCCGATCGTCCTACGCAGGCATGCGACGCTCCACATCATCGAGAGAGGAGCCAATCTTTATCCAATGCTATTGAGAGACGAACCGTCGACAAAGTCGATGTTCGTTGACGAAGCGGTCGAGGAGCGACGCTTGAATGGCAGTGTTGCTAATCTCTCGGACGAAGCCCTCGCCTATCTCAATGCATTTCAAGGGATCGCAGACACTCCACATCTGTTTCATCACGCAATTGCAACGATGCATGCGCCGACGTACGCGAAGGAGAACAACTCTGCCTTGCGTCAGGACTGGCCGCGGATTCCGCTGCCAGCGAAGCGGGAGGATTTGATCACTTCGGCTGAGTTGGGCCTGCAGATTGCGGCGCTGCTCGATCCGGAAACGCCGGTGGCGGGTGTGACGGCGGGGAAGGTGCGGCCCGAATTGAAGCTGCTGGGCGTGGCGGCCAAGGTGGGCGGCGGGCAACTGGCCGGCGACGATTTTGCCGTGGCCGCCCACTGGGGAAGCGCCGGCAAGGGAGGCGCCACGATGCCCGGCAGCGGCGACGCCCGCCAGCGAGAATTCTCCGCCGCGGAGGCCGCGGCGCTGGGAGAGAGCCAAACCCTGCTCGGCAAAGACACGCTCGATATCTATCTCAATGCAGCCGCCTATTGGCGAAACGTCCCGCGGCAGGTCTGGGAGTACACGCTCGGCGGCTATCAGGTGCTCAAGAAGTGGCTCTCCTACCGCGAGCAAGCCCTCCTCGGGCGACCGCTCAGCTTGGCCCGCTCCACGCGGGTAGAAACCAGTCCTCCACGATGCCCCAGAGGTTCAAAATCGAGCCGCAGGATACTCAAGCATCTCGCCGTGGTCCCGACGTGTTATTGCCACAATGCAAGATCAGTACTTCACTGCCGAACTACTTTGAGACATGGACGGTCGAATTTGCATTGCCAGCAAGGAAGCTACGTAAGTCAGCGTGGGCCGAAAGCTAGACAACTTCAATTACGGAAACGATATGCCAAACCAGGATACGACAAGCAACTTCAGTCACGTATTGACCAACCTCCGCTGGTTGGGTTTTCTGATCGCCACAACGATGCCGCCGTGCGTTTGTCTGTTCCTGGTTATCCTTGTCTCGCGGTCGCTGGATGGCTGGGCATCATTGCAAGTGTTAATCGTGCTGGCAATTGCGCTCATACTTGGTGGAGTCACACTCGTCCTCACGTCGCGCTGGCATTCCGCTTTCTCGCAAATGACGCTGGTTGTCGCGATGTTCACCATGTTTGCCTTACTTTTCGGCGTGGGACACTTTTGCCTCTATTTAGGAAGTGCCAAGAGCCGTCCCGCATACATTTACACTACGGATCTACGATCTCTGATGGCGGAACAGCGGCAGACTGAATTGCTTTTAGAGGAAGCCAGGCAGGCATCAGAATTGGCGCGACATCAGAAGGACGCGGCTCCAGTTCTCCACATTCTGGAACGACTCAGGAATCAGCCTCAAATCTGGATTAAGGCGCGAGCGATTAAGAAATTCCAGGCGACCGGCTTTGAGGTTTCCCAGATTATGCGTGCTGAATTTGCACCGGGCGATTGGCTCGAGGCGACCGCGACGTTCGCGATCGGCGAGCCTAACGGGCCGACACCCCCGCCCATCTATTCGCTGGAATTCCATCACGGCGATACCCGCACAGAGTACTCTCGAATGCAAGGCAAGGTAGATGCACTGTTCAGTGCCTTAGTTGGCCACGGGAGTGAGTCGGAAATTCAAGCCGCCGCAGGTCAGTTGCGCCAAGAGATTCTTGCAGGCGAACATGCGCTCGCCAAGAAACTTGACGAGTTCAAGAACAATCTGCCGGGTGCTATCGCAAAGCTCAAGGAAGGTGATGTGAAACTGAGATTGGACGATTTCGTGTATTTGAGTTTCCTGACTCTCGCGACCGTTGGATCTAGCGACATTCTTCCGAATTCGACAATAGCACGGAATCTGCTGGCAGCAGAGTCAGTCCTCGCGGTATTCTTCTTTGCGTATGCGATCAACGTCCTCGTGGCACCGGGACTGAAACAAAGCTCCCCGGCAACGACCGATAATGCGAAGAGTTGCGAATAGTATCTCTGTTGTGTCACCGTCTCCTGTCACGGCGTCTGAACAATCGCGCTCGGCGGTTCCGAGACCCTCGCCGAATAGAGTGCAATGGGGGCGTTGGCTTTACGACAAGCGAGGCAGGAGCCGTAGAGTGGGCTGCGCCCACCATGTTCTCTCGGTTAGCCGGTGGCCGGCGGTGACCCACCCACTCGCCACCATTTGCTCAAAAGAGTGGGCGCTGAACGCCACGCGGCCGGCGGAGTTGCGCAAGCTCTCTTTCGCCTGGCGTTCGGCGAGGAGCTCCCTTTTTACGACATTCATCAACAAAACCGCCGAGTGATTGGTATTCCAGCCAATCCATGTCGGGGCACGTCATCAGCAGAACGAAGGGACGCGCACCAAACTCGCAATATCCCTTGATCGAATCGCGAAGCCATTTGGGTTGCGTGTCGATGCGCGGAATGATGACGCACAGTTGCTCCATTCCTGCGCTGCGTGCAACGGCATCAGATACGCCTCGATCAAGAAATCTGCCAATCACCTTTTCATACTCGGCCTTTGGCATTCCTCCGACGGGCATCTCGATGTTTTTCCCACGCAGCGCTGCCGCCACTTCTCGCGCGGCAGCTAAGCCTTGGTCGCCATCGCAGATAAATGCAATACCGCCTCTGCGATCCCATCGACGCAGCATCCGATATGTTTTCCCCAATTTCGGCCACAATGTAAGCAGCTCACTCGGCAGGGTTGCAGCACCGGTTTCCATCTGGTCACCACACGTTGTAAGGCGAGTCGAACGGGCCGGCTAACCGCCTCTAGCGCCGGCGGGCTGGTCCGCGGCGCGGGGTCTCGCCGGGAGGGTAGATCGCGCGGTAGGCGAAGAAGGCGAAGCCGAGGGTGACGAAGAAGAAGCCGCCGAGGACGAACCAGTTGGGGCCGCGCGCGGGGCGGGCGGCATCGACCGAGTCGAGCAGCCACATCGGCAGGTACTGGATTTCGAATTGCTCGCCCGGCTCGGGCTCCGGCACGTCGCCCAGGTTGATCGACCCTCCCCGCTCGTTGCCGGCGCTGTCCTTGTACTTGAAATACATCGTCACGGAGCGGACGCCGCGGCGGCTCGTGCTGACGCGGGACTCGCTGACCGTCGCCATGCCGCCCCTGCTCAGCGTCAGAAACACCAGGTCGAATATCGAAAAGACCAGCAGCATCGCGAACAGGACGCCGAAGGCGATCAGCGCCCGCCACTTCAACCAGCCCCAGTCTTCGTCGTCGGACATGGGTCGTTCCTGTAGCCGCACTCGCCAGAGTGCGAATCGAATCAGGTTCACCGCATTCTGGCGAATGCGGCTACACGAATTGGCGTCTTACGGCGTGGCGTTCAAGGCCCGCTTCATGAACTCGACTTGCAGCCGATTGTAGTGGTTCCCACCGATGCCGTGGCGGGATTTGGGATAGACCATCAGCTCGAAATCCTTGTCGGCCCGCTGCAGGGCGTCGATGAGCTGCAGGCTGTTCTGCACGTGGACGTTGTCGTCGATCAGGCCGTGGATGATCAGCAGCTTGCCGTGCAGGTTGCGGGCGGCGGCGACGACCGAGGTGTCGCGGTAGCCCTGCGGGTTCTCCTGCGGCGTGTTCATGTACCGCTCGGTATAGATCGTGTCGTAGTTCCGCCAGTCGGTGACCGGGGCCCCCGCGATGCCCGCCGCGAACAGCTTGCTGTGCGTCATGCAGAACGCCGTCAGGAAGCCGCCGTAGCTATGCCCGCTCATGCCGATCCGCTCGCCATCGACGAACGGCTGCTGCTTGACCCAGTGGATCGCGGTCTCGACGTCCTTCAGCTCCGGAATGCCGAGCTGGCGATAGGCGGTCCACGTCGAGCGCTCGCCCTTGCCGCTGGCGCTCCGCGGATCGGCCCGGAACACGACGAAGCCCAGCTGAGCCAGCATCTCGTCGCGGACGCGTCCGCCGCCCCAACTGTCGGCAATCGTCGGGGCGTGCGGCCCGCCATAGGTCATGAACCAGACCGGATACTTGCGGCCGGGCGTCATGCTCGGCGGCGTGAGCAGGCTGGCTTCGAGCACCTGCCCGTCGGGCGTGGGGATTTGCACCTGCTGGTATTTGCCACGGCGATACTCCTCGATCGCATAGACGGGGTTGGTGTCGAGCGTGCGGGCCAGCTTGCCGTCCGCGGCGTGCAGGCGGACCTGTGTCGGCGTTTTGTGATCGCTGCAAACGTCGATGAACCATTTTCCAGTGGGGCTGACGTTGCAGTTGTGCGTGCCGCTGCCCGCGGTAAGCCGTTCTAAGTTGCTGCCGTCGAGCTTGACGCGGTAGAGATTGGTCCCCAGGTTGCTGTCCTTTGTGCCGGAGAAATAGACCCAGCCGGCGTTTTCATCGACGACTTCCAGCCCGCGGGCTTCCCACTCGCCGCTGGTGACAGGATTCAGCAGCTTGCCGTCCGCGGCGAAGCGATACAGATGCTTCCAGCCCGTCCGCTCGCTGAACAGCAAAAACGAGCCGTCCTTGAGAAAGTGCGGCGGGCCGGGGTCGTTCACCCAGGCCTTGGTCGTCTCGCGGAACAGCCGCGTCGGCTCGCCGCCGGCTGCCGGCACAGTACAGAAGTCGAGCCAGGTCTGGGCTCGGTCCTGAACATAGAACCAGGCAGTTTGGCTGTCGGGGAAAAAACCGGCCCGGATGAGCAGCAGGTTCGCCGGCGTGTAATCCGTCAGCTCAACGAACGCGGGCGGCCCGCCGGAGATCGCGACCAGGCCCAGCGACGCCAGCGGATTGGCCGCGCCCGCTTTGGGATAGGGCGTGACCTCGGGCGTCGGCCGGGCCGTGGATTGATCGACGATCGTGAAGTTGCGGACCGGGCCGTCGTCCAGCCGCAGGAAGGCGAGGCGCGACGAATCGGGGCTCCACCAATAGCACTTGTAGTCGCGGAGGAAGACCTCTTCGTAATAGACCCAGTCGGCCTTGCCGTTGAAGATCGTCTCGCTGCCGTCGGTGGTCAGGGCCCGCTCGGTCTGCGTGGCGACATCGACGACGTACAGGTTGTTGCCGCGGACGAAGGCGACGTGCTTGCCGTCGGGGCTGAAGGTCGCCTCCTCCTCGGCGGCGGGCGTCTTGGTGAGGCGGACGGCGGCTGTGCCGTCGAGTTTGGCGTAATAGAGGTCATTGTCGCGGGTGAAGATCGAGGCGTCCTTCTGCGGGCTAAAACGCTGCCAAGCGCCGCGGGCCAGCGCCTGGGCGGACTGTTGGGTCATTCCCGGCAGCTTCGCGAGGCTGCGAGCCAGCGGGCCCTCGTCGTAATACTTGCTGAGTTTGCCCGTCCGAGCCTCGACCTTGTAGAACACGCCTTCTTTCTGCTGCACGTAATGCTCGCCGTCCTCGAGCCAGATCTGCCCCGTCGCCGGCGAGCCGCTGAAGCTGATGCCGCCCCCACCGCGGCCGAATCCGCCCCCGCCCACCGCCGCATAGGTGATCGGCTTGTCGAACGTGCGGTCCTCGGCCAGCGGTCGCACGCGGCCGGCCAGCAGCGGCACGGACGAGGACAGCCGATAGACCGGAAAGTCGCCGCCTTCGCGAAGCTGCTCGTCGAAAAAGCTCCAGGTTGCCAGGCCGTCGGCCGATTGCGGCTCCAGCAGCGTGACCGCTAGGTTGCCCAGCGGCTGCGCCGTTCGCACGATCAGGCTGCCCGCCTGAAT
>Ga0184625_10000219_pt1 | contig 19087 bp, 11 predicted proteins | sample PLM3_30_b1_FD_133151 | JGI IMG/M metagenome (GOLD analysis project Ga0184625, IMG submission 133151) | Groundwater sediment microbial communities from an aquifer in East River, Colorado, USA - PLM3_30_b1 | ecosystem: Environmental > Terrestrial > Soil > Riparian zone | place: USA: East River... | reverse complement strand
CCTTTCTGATGGTCAGCACGATCAAATTCCGCAGCTTCAAGACGTTCGATCTGCAGGCGCGGCGGTCGTACACGGTGCTCCTGCTCATCGCGCTGCTCATCGCGTTTGTCTCCGCGCATCCCGCACTCGCGCTGGTAACGCTATCGTATGGATATATGTTGTCGGCCTTCATCGAAATGCTGATCGCCAGGTGGCATCATGGGAGGGCGGAGACGCTGCAGCCAACTGCACCTAACGTCTACCCGATAACGATGAACGAAGACCGCAAAGCGAAAAACGAATAACGAAAAGCGAAAAATCCAAAAACGCGCGCCTGCTCTATTCGGTCTTCGTTTTTCGTTCTTCGCTAGTCCCTTCTCCAACAGGCAACTCGATCGTCACCGTCGTCCCTTTCCCCAGCGCCGACTCGACATGGATGTGCCCGCCGTTCAATTCCACATTCCGCTTGGCAATCGTCAGCCCGAGTCCGGTTCCCGTCGCTTTGGTCGAGAAGTAGGGTTCGAATATGCGGCGGAGCGCTTCGGGATCCATGCCGGTACCGGTATCCGCCACCGACAATCGCACCCATGACGGCCGCGGTTCTGCCTTGATCGTCAGCGTGCCGCCGCCGGGCATCGCGTGCAGCGCGTTCTCCATCATGTTCGTGATGGCGCGCGCGAGCAGCACGCGGTCGACGACCACGAAGGGCAGAGAGGCGGGAACGTCGACGTCGATCGCCACCCGGCCGGCGAGCCCCGTTATGTAGGGCTCCACAACCGAGGGGATCAGCTCGGCCAACGAGGTCGGTGCCGGGTGCGGGGTGGGGCGCGAAGCGAAGCTCGAGAACTCGGCCGAGATCTGCCGCAGCAGCTTCACCTGCGACAGGATGGACGTGACGCACTCCTCGAGCACCGGCGTCAACGGTTCACCTTTGTCCTTGTTCACTCGCATCAGGTGTTCCGACGACAACTGGATCGGCGTGAGCGGATTCTTGATCTCGTGCGCCACCTGGCGCGCCATTTCGGCCCAGGCTTCGAGACGATGCGTGCGCTGCAGTTCATTACGCTGGCGCTCGAGGTCGCCCGCCATGCGATTGAAGTCGGCGACCAGTCGGCGCAATTCGTCCGACGAGGTTTCCGCGACCCGGGCGCTGAAGTCGCCCCGGGCGATGCGCCGCGTCGCGCGCGTCAGCCGGTTGACCGGATCGCCGATGCGCTCCGCCATGTAGTAGCCGATACCTGCGCCGAGCAGCGCGAACAACACCGCGGCGAGCAGCACGCGGCGATCGAGCGTGTCGATCTGTCGATCGACTTCCTGCTGGCGCAGAGCGAGCGGCACCGTGAGAATCGCGCGCCCCTCCTCGAGACGTACCGGCGCCGCCGCGAGCATATGCGGCACCGATCCGACGATCTCCTGCCCGACATGGCTTGACAGGCGGTCGATCTCGATCGCGCGATACACGTGGCCAGGAGTCCGTTCGGGAAGGAGACCCGAGTCGAACAGGTCGCGCTCGCTCGTCGCCTTGAGCGCGGGCCCGCGATAGATGTTCACGTCCTGGTCGATCGCGCGGCTGAGCCAGACCATGATGTCGTCGCTTGGCGACTCGCCCGCGTCCCGCTCTTGAAGCGCGACGTATTCTTCGATCACCCGCTGCGCCACCGCCGCCACGCGGACCGCATCGGACTGGACGCTGGACTCGAGCTGCAGCTCGAAGAACGTACGCGTGGCGAGCGCAAGAACCATGACCGGCAGAACCGACGCGGCGAGGAAGGCGAGAAACAATTTTCGATAGAAGCTGGCGCGCATCTCCCGCAGCAGCGCACCCCCCGACGCCGCGGCCGTTCCTCCAAGCGCCGATATCGACCACGCGAGTGTCAGCAGCACGACGTAGGTCAGCCCCACGAGCGTCGCCAACTCTGCGAGGTTGATCAGATGATCCATCCGCGTGACGACAGGGAACCCGATGACATAAATCCCGGCGCGGTCGTTCTGGATATACGTCGAGTAGTCTCGCTCTCCGTCGCTCATCGTCGACCAGAACGGGCGCCGCGACTGCGCGATGATCCCGAGCAGCGTGTCGTCGAACGGAAACGTCCGCGCATTCGACGAATAGAGCGACCCGCGCCCCCACCCGTACACCACGAATTGCACCGACCGGCCGGCAGCGCCTTCCGGCGGAAGCGTATCGGCCGGTCGGATCAGCTCGTTGTAGGGATTGCGGGGAGCGATAAACGGCAGCGTCTCGTAGTCGAGCATGACGTTCACGACAATCGACCCGCCGGTCGGGGTGTCTGAGTTCGACGCACAGATGCCGCGCCCGGCGTGGAACAGGCGGCGCTCCTCCGATCCGAAGAGCGACGCTTCCTCGAAGATCTCCCAGTCGCAGCTCGGCTCGCGCCAGGTCTGCGCCGTCGAGACGTAGTCCGGCAGGTTCAGCGCGAAGCGTCGCCCTTCGAGCCGGCCGGCGGCGTCGTAGAGCTCAAGTGATGAGGCCAGACGCTCCGTCGCCAGATTCGTTTTCGCCCACATTTCGAATGCAGGGTTGGATACGCCGGGCGGTGTGCGTGCCGGCGCCGCGAAATTGGGAATGTCGAGCGCGTCAATCTGCTGCAGCACCGTCTGCAGCTTGGCTTGCAGCTCTGGACGCTGATCTTTGGCCTGGCGGGCGTACTCTTCTTCAATCAGGCGCCGAAGGCCGCGGTCGGCGAAGTGATGCACCGATGGGTACAGCACAAACGCCGGTATCAGCAGTACGAGCGCGCCGGTGAAAAGGCGCAGCGCCTGCGACGCGTGGCGGTAGCGGGGCCGTGCCCACACCATTGCCCACGCGAGGGACAGGCACGCGAGCCCGGCGAACGCGGTCGGCAGCGCCGGAATGGTCGACGGCGCGGCCCCGATCGCGCGCGGGAAAATCGAGATGGCGAGAACGGGAAGCGCCTGCAGCGCAAATCCCGCGACCGCGATGCCTCCACGGTGCGGTATCCGCCACGGCAACGTCATCAACACGACGGCGACGATGCCGGCCCAGAAGACGACGGCTTGTGCGAGTAGAAGACCGACAGCAAAGGCGAGCCGCGCGGATGCCAGCGGGTGCAGCGAGAAATGCAGCGCGTCGACCGACGTCGCGGAGATCGCATTGCCGAGCAGCACTTCGTAGCCGACGAGCAGCAGCGCGACGGCCGTGCCTGCGCCGAGCTGAGTGGCCGCGAACAGCGTCCACTCGCGGCGACTGTCCGGTGGCGGGAGACGATATCGAACGGTCCGCCGCAGACGGTCGACAAGGTCGAACGTCAACGCGATAACGGCGGCAGCGGCCGCCATCGTGAGCAGAAAATCCGCAGGCGTTCGAAGCAGGGTTCGAAGGCCGGGTCCGAGCACGTTCGTGCGAAATACCTGGTCGGTCCACCGAATGGTGGGCGCGAACCACAAGACGAGCCTCGCGGCGACGATCATCGCCAGAATGACGCCGGCCGCGTTCAGGTGTTCTGTCAGCTGTGGAAACGCTCCGCGCCATCGAAGCAGCGGCGGGATGGCGATGATGAGCGTGAGCGCGAGGATCCCGAGCACGACCGCCGAGACACTGCCGCGCCATTGGGCTCGCGTCTCGTGAATCGCCTCGGCCGTCACCCGCGCGACGAGAAGAGGCTGCCCGAGCGGCGAGGTAATCACGAACCCGCGTTCGCTTGCGCCGGCATCATGCGGCCTCACGGTCACGGGAACCAGCGTGGGCAGCGACAGGACGCTTTCTTCCGGTGTGACCGTACGGATGCCGTGCGACGAAGAGATGAGCCGCTCCGACGCAACCACGCCGAGGCGATGGCCGGTGACGGGGTCGAGGACCGGCTTGATATAGATCAGCCGCAATCCGAGCGGCCCGTGCGCGACAAAAAAAGTCTCGGGCCCGGCGATCCGCTCGATGCCGATTTCGGACGGCACGCCGCTCCAGGCGAGCGGCGTGCCGCTTGGGCGATATGCGGTGACGGCGAAGACGCCCGCCGTGCGAGCTTGCAGCGCCTGGTCGGCGCGGTCGAGCAGCGGCCGCGCGCCCGCGGGATCGGCGGCGGCCGTATCGAACAACGCGGGCTCGCGGGCAACAGACGCCGTGATGTCGTTCAGGGCCGAGGCGACGCCATCGATTTCGGCGCGGGCTGAGCGCTCGACACGAGCAATGGCCTCGGCTGCATCGTCTGGACCCAGACGCGCGCGCTCGATGGCAATGCCAGCCGCCGCGGCCAGCGCCGCGCACACCAGGCCGGTCAGAAAGATACGGCGAAGCGGGCGCGCCACTGAACCAGTTTTCACGGTGCAGGAGGAAGAGCTGTCGCGCCGGCGGCGCCAGGATCTGGTGCCTCGGCTGGCGGGACGTCGGGCGTCTTGGGCGCTTCGGCCGGCGCTGCACCGCTTCCGACCGCGCGCACCTGGCCGCCTTTGGTCACGAGAATCAGCAGGTCGTGGGCCGTGAGATACGGCGGCGCCGCAAGCAGCATCTCTTCGTTCTCCGCGCCCTTCAAGGCGTACGTGCCGGAGCGCTTCCCATCGTGTGTGTTGTAGGCGAACAGCTCCGCGGCGACGCCCGATACGATCAGCGTCTCACCGCTCAATAGCGGCCCGGTGAATGGCCTCACAGGAAGCACCTGCTTCCACATCATCGTTCCGTTGTTGCGATCGTGCCCGCGCAGGATGTTGTCGAGCGCGATGAAGTACGCGCGCTTGGCATCGAGCACAGGCAACCCGAGCAAATCGGCGCCGGTCGGCCAGCGCCAATCGGTGTCGGCGTCTTCTGCGTTGAGCGAATAAAAGTAATTGTCGCGGGCGCCGATGAAGACGCGATTGCCAACCGGCAGGATGCCGGAGGCCGATTCGGCCAGCTTGCGCGTCCAGATTTCATCGCCGGTCTGGAGTGTGAGCGCGACGACGCGGCCGTCCTTGAGGGGAAGATACACACGGTCCCCGGCCGCGGCGGGCGGTGCGCTCAACGGCGATCCAAAATCTTTCTGCCAGAGAATTTCGCCGTCGGCGGCTCGAAGCGACAAGAACGGGCCCTTCTCGGTCTGGGTGAATAACCATCCGGCATCCCAATGCAGTGAGATGACTCGGCCGGGAACCGGACGCCGCCACGCGGCGCGGCCGTCGGCTTCCGCCCGCGCCTCGACAAGTCCGTCGCTGCCCGCATACACGAATCCGTCGCCGGCGGCCGGTGGCGCACTCATCGGGCATTCGACCGACCACGCCGTGCTGCCGTCCTTGATCATCAGCGCGACGAGCTGATTCGTTTGCAGCGGCACGTACGCTCGGTCGGTATCGAACGCCGGCGGATACGCGGGCGGAGCGGGAACGACCGCGCTCCATTTCGGCTCGAGTGGAAAGGTTATCGCCGCCGTCGCGGCGCGTGGAAAAATGATCGCGCAGGCAAGAAATGCCACCGCCACACAAGATATGGTGGTGCGACTGAAGGGCACCCCGCTATAATAGCGTGTAATCAACGGTCTCCTCAGGCTTCACCGACGTTTGTCGTTCGCCGTTATCCGTTCACCGCTGACGGTCCACGGTTGACGGTCGACGGTAAACGGATACATCAGTGGCTGACCAAAATTTCGTTCACCTTCATTGTCACACCGAGTTTTCCCTACTCGACGGCGCGTGCCGTATCGACGAACTGCTCGATCAGGCGGCGCGGCTGAACATGCCGGCGTTGGCGGTGACCGAGCACGGCAACATGTTTTCGTCGGTCATCTTTCACGATCACGCCAAACAGCGCGGCGTGAAGCCGATTCTCGGGTGCGAGGTGTATGTCGCACCCGGCAGCCGGACGACCAAGAGCGGCAATATAGGTGAGACGGCGAACCACCTGGTTTTGTTGGCCGAGACCAACGAGGGGTACCACAACCTCATCAAGCTGGTGTCGGCCGGCTATACCGAGGGCTTCTATTACAAGCCGCGCATCGACAAGGATCTGCTCGCGCAGCACGCGAAAGGGCTGATCGGGCTGAGCAGTTGCCTGAAAGGTGAAGTGGCAACTGAAATCCGTAACGGGCGCGAGCGGAAGGCGCTCGAGGCGGCCGCGCAGTTCCGCGACATCCTGGGGCCCGGCAACTTCTTCCTCGAGATGCAGTATCAAGGCATCGAGGAACAGCTGGTCGTCAACAAAGGGCTCGCCCCGATCGCGCGCGAGCTGAACATGCCGCTCGTCGCGACCAACGACGTCCACTATCTCACGCACGGCGACCATCGTCCGCACGACATCCTCTTGTGCATCGGCACCGGCAAGACGGTCAACGATCGCGATCGACTGCGGTATCACGGCGATCAGTTCTACCTGAAGACCGCCGCGGAGATGCAGAAGGTCTTTGGCGAGCTGCCCGAGGCGCTGGCCAACACCATGCGCATCGCCGAGCGGTGTGACGTCGACATCCCGAGGGACAAGAATTACCTGCCGAATTTCGCCGTGCCGGCGCCCTATACGCTGAATGACTACTTCGAGCACGTCGTGCGCGAGGGATTCGCGCAGCGTCTGGTGCGGTTGAAAGCGCTGCACCTGGCGGGCACGCTGCGCCATCCGATCGAGGATTACGAGAATCGGCTGTCCTACGAAATCGAGATGATCAAGCGGATGGAGTATCCCGGCTATTTCCTGATCGTCTGGGATTTCATCCGCTACGCGCGCGAGAAGAGCATTCCGGTCGGGCCCGGCCGCGGTTCTGCCGCCGGCAGCCTTGTCGCGTACTGCCTGCGCATCACCGACGTCGATCCGCTCGACTACGACCTGATCTTCGAGCGCTTCCTCAACCCGGAGCGCGTGTCGCTGCCCGATATCGACATCGACTTCTGCGAGCGGCGCCGCGGAGAGGTGATCGAGTACGTCACGCAGAAGTACGGCCGCGAGAACGTCGCGCAGATCATCACGTTCGGGACGATGAAGGCGCGAGCGGTGGTACGGGACGTCGGCCGCTCGCTCGACATTCCGTTCGCCGACGTCGATCGCGTCGCCAAGCTCATTCCTCCCGCGCTCGATATGACGCTGGAGAAGGCGCTCGAGGAAGTGCCGCAGCTGAAGCAGCTGAACGAGCAGGACGAGCGGGTCAAAGAGCTGATCGCCGTCGCTCGCCGTCTTGAAGGGATGACGCGCCACGCGTCTGTCCATGCCGCCGGGGTCGTGATTGCGCCCAGGGCGATCTCCGAGTTCGCGCCCCTTTATAAAGGCAAGAACGACGAAATCACGACCCAGTGGGCGATGAAGGAGATCGAGCGCATCGGCCTCCTCAAGATGGACTTTCTGGGGCTGAGCACCTTGACGCTGCTGAACGACGCGGTCGAGGAGATCAGGGCGACGACCGGCACGGTGGTCGATCTCGACGCCATTCCGCTGGACGACGCCAAGACCTATCAGCTATTTGGTGAAGGCGCCGCCTACGGCATCTTCCAGTTCGAGAGCTCGGGGATGCGCGACATCTTGCGCAAGGCCAAGCCGCAGCGCCTCGACGACCTCATCGCGCTGAACGCGCTCTATCGTCCCGGCCCGCTGCGCAGCGGCATGGTGGACGACTTCATCGCCCGCAAGCATGGCCGCGTCAAAGTGAGCTACGAGGTCAAAGAGCTCGAGCCGATCCTGGCCGACACGTACGGCGTGATCGCCTACCAGGAACAGGTCATGCGCATCGCGCAGTCGCTCGCCGGTTTCACGATGGGGCAGGCCGACATGCTGCGCAAAGCCATGGGGAAGAAAGATCCCAAAGTCATGGCCAAGCAGCGCGAAGCGTTCATGGCGGGCGCGAAGGTCAAGGGCATCAACGAAAAGAAGGCCGCGAAGATTTTCGAGCTGATGGAGTACTTCGCCGGATACGGCTTCAACAAGTCGCATTCGACGGCATACGCGCTGCTGGCCTACCAGACGGCGTATCTCAAGGCGAACTACCCGTGGTACTTCGCCGCCGCGCTCCTCACCATCGAAGCGCAGAATACCGACAAGCTCGCGGTGTATCTCCAGGAGTGCCGGGACCGCGGTATTCCAGTGCTCCCGCCCGACATCAACAAGAGCCAGCTGGCGTTCACGGTGACGCCCGAGGGCGTGCGATTCGGGCTGACGGCGGTGAAGAACGTCGGCGAGGGAGCGATCGCGTCGATCCTCGGCGTGCGCGCAGCACAGGGAAAGATCCTGTCGCTGCATGCGCTGTGCGACGAGCTCGATTTGCGGCTGGTCAACAAGCGCGTGCTCGAAAGCCTGGTGAAGGCGGGCGCATTCGACGGATTCGCGACGGGCAAGGAGAAGTCGCTCGGGGAGCTGCGCGCCCGGCTGATGGCGACGGTCGACGCCGCCTGCGAGTACGGAACGCGACGACAGCGCGATCGCGCGCTCGGGCAGGCGCAACTCTTTGGTGGCCCGACGCAAGACGAAGGAGGCGCCGACGAAGTGCCGATGGGGCCAACCAACGTCGAGCCGTGGACCGAGGTTCAACAGCTCGCCAACGAGAAAGAGGCGCTCGGCTTGTACTTCAGCGGGCATCCGATCGATCGCGTGGCGGTTGAATTGAAAGGCTTCGGCGCGAAGACGACGGCCGAGCTGGCTGCGATGGGTGCAGCGGCTGCAACGGCTGCAATAGGTGCAACAGGTGCAGCAGGTGCAACGGAGAACGCCGCGCCCAGTGCGGCGAACGGTTACCGCCGCGAAAGAGGTGTCGACGTCACCATCGGAGGCATCATCGCCTCGATTCGGCTGCTGAAGACGCGCAAGGGCGATCGCATGGCGGTTATCATGCTCGAGGACCCGCACGGCAGCGTCGAGGTGGTGGTGTTCCCGGAAGCGTTCGGCAAATGTGCATCGGTGCTCGAATCCGGCGCGATGGTCGTCGTCAAAGGGAAGGTCGAGCTCGACGACGAAAGCATTCGGATGACGGCAAACGAAGTGCTGCCGATTGAAGCCATGCGGCAGAAGATGTCGCGCGAGCTGTCGATCAAGCTCACGTCGCCTCCGCACGGCCGCCAGACATTCGAAGCGCTCGCCGATCTCTTCGCGCGTCATCGGGGCGATCGGCGGGTCGTGCTGGAGCTCGAGCTGCGCGACCAGCAGCCGCCGCTGAGGCTGCGCGCGCCCCTGGCTGCCGCCGTGCGCGTGCGGCCGTCGGACCAGCTGGCGACCGAAGTCGAGCGCATCTGCGGCGCGGGAACGGTGGTCCTTCGCTAAGCCTCACCGCAGGGTCGCTGAGACGCAGAGTTTTATGATCAAATACTCTGCGTCCCCGCGTTTCCGCGGTTGAGACATAGAACAAATGCCTACTGAGACTCTCGAGTTCGAAGAATCGCTCGCTCCGCTGCTCAAGGAAGTCGACGCGTTGTCGGCGCTGCCGCGCACCGAGGCGCGCGAGCGCGAACTGGAGCGCCTCAACCACAAGCTGCGCGTCGCGCGAACGGAGATTTACAGCAAGCTGACTCCGTGGCAGCGCGTCCTGGTCTCGCGGCATCCGAGCCGTCCGGACATGCTCGACTACGTGGCGCGCCTGTTCACCGACTTCGTCGAGCTGCACGGCGACCGCCGCTTCGCCGACGACCACGCGATCGTCGCCGGCACGGCGTGCTACAAGGGCGAGCCGGTCATGGTGGTCGGGCATCACAAAGGCGGCGACACGAAGCAGAAGATCTACCGCAACTTCGGCTACGCGCGTCCCGAGGGCTATCGCAAGGCGATCAGGCTGATGCGCACGGCCGAGAAATTTCACCGTCCGATCGTGGTGTTTGTCGACACGCCGGCGGCCTACCCCGGAATCGAATCGGAAGAGCGCGGCGTCGCCGAGGCGATTGCGTTCAACCTGCGCGAGATGTCGGTGCTCGAGGTGCCCGTGGTGGTGATCATTACCGGCGAAGGGGGCAGCGGCGGCGCGCTCGGCATCGCGATCGGCGACCGCATCCTGATGCAGGAGTTCGCCATTTACAGCGTGATTCCACCCGAGGGCTGCGCAGCCATTCTGTGGCGGGATTCGGGAAAGAAGGTCGAGGCGGCCACCGCGCTCAAGCTGACCGCGGGCGACCTGTTGGCGAGAGGCATCATCGACGAGATCGTCCGCGAGCCGATCGGCGGCGCCCACACGAGTCTCGACGAGGCCGCGGCGCTGCTCGACGGTCCGCTGCGCGCCGCGCTCGAATCCGCCAGCGCCCCCGACGTCGACGCGCGCCTCGCGCGCCGCTACGACAAGTTCCGCGACATGGGCCGTCTGGGCGCAGATTTCACCGACGACGAGAGCGCGTGACGTTGCAGATTCTTCTATATCTCACCGCAGAGACGCTGGGGCGCAGGGAACTAGAAGTTGTTGACCTTGCGCTTGATGCCCTGGGTCAAAACTGGAACTTTGAAATTCAGCAGGAGGCCGATGCGCTTATCCAGAAGCTTGAGATATGAAAGCAATTGGGCCTCATGAACCGGTAGGATGCGCTCAACTGTCTTTATTTCAACAATTACCGCGTCGTTCACCAGCATATCGAGACGGTAACCATCATCCAGTTGGAGCTCGTCGTAGAACACCGGGACGATCTGCTCGGTTACCACTGTCGCCCCTGCCTTCCACAATTCGTATGTCAGGCAGGTGGAATACACGCTTTCCAGCAGACCCGGCCCCAGTCTTGAGTGAACGACAATCGCTTTGTCGATGATGAACGAAGTGGTCCTGTTGAGAAATTCTCGATCAGAGCTCTGCGTCCCTGCGTTTTTGCGGTGAAACATAGAAAAAGATGGCTACTCCTTTCCTCTGGGAACGTCTCACCTGCAACGACGAGGCCGCGGCGGTGCTGGCGCGCGAGTTGAAAATCAGCCCGGCGATTGCCCGGCTGCTTGCGATTCGCGGTATCGACGAGCTCGAGAGCGCGCAGCGATTCCTTCGGCCCTCGCTCGATCATCTGCACGACCCGTTCAGGCTCGCGGACATGGCGGCCGCCGTGGAGCGGATTCTCGCTGCCATCGAGCGGAAAGAACGCATCGCGATCCACGGCGACTACGACTGCGACGGCATCACCTCGACGGTGATCCTGCGGCGCGCGCTCGAGATGTTCGGGGCGAATGTCATTCACTTCCTGCCGGATCGCATCAAGGACGGCTACGGGCTGCAGCCTGAAATCTTCGATCGTCTGCAGGCGGACGGCGTCACGCTGGTCATCTCGGTCGACTGCGGCATTCGCGGAATCGAAGCGGCAAAACGCGCCCGCGAGCTGCGCATCGACCTCATCATCACCGATCACCACGAGCCCGATACGGAGCTGCCGGTCGCCGTCGCCGTCATCAACCCGCGGCGCCACGATTGCCAGTATCCCGACAAGAATCTCGCAGGCGTCGGTGTCGCACTGAAGCTTGTGCAGGCCCTGTGTCGTAAACGAGATCGCGAGCGGCTCCTGCCGGCGTTCATCAAGGTCGCCGCCATCGGGACGCTGGCCGACGTCGTCCCGCTCGTGGGGGAGAACCGCGTCATCGCGAAGCTCGGCCTCGACCTCTTGTCGCAGGGGCCGCACAAGGTCGGCCTGCGCGCGCTGATCGAGGTGGCGGGATTGACCGGCAAGCCGATCGACAGCGGCCACGTGGCGTTTCAAATCGCGCCGCGAATGAATGCGGCCGGCCGTATGGCGAGTCCTGATATCGCCGCGCGCCTTCTTCTGGCGGCCGACGAGACGATGGCCGCCGAGGCCCAGGATCTGGCCAGGCAGCTCGATGGCGAGAACATGCGGCGGCAGGAAGAAGAGGCCGCGATACTCGCGAGCGCCAGAAAGATTGTCGAAACGGATCCGGCCGTCGGCGCCCGGAGCATTCTCGTAGTGGCCGGCGATGGATGGCACCGCGGGGTCATTGGCATCGTCGCCTCGAAACTGGTCGACAGCTTTCATCGCCCGGCTATCGTCATATCAATGGACGGCGAGATCGCGCATGGCTCGTGCCGGAGCATCCGCGGGTTCAATGTGCTGGCAGCGCTCGAACATAGCGCGGCGCATCTGAGCCGCTTCGGCGGCCACAAGCAGGCCGCCGGGTTGACGCTGCCATCGGCCGGCGTCGCTGCGTTCCGGGAAACGATCGCTGAATATGCCGACGGCCTGCTTGGGCCGGACGATTTGAAACCGCGGCTGCGAATCGACGGATGCCTGGGTTTTCGCGACATCAACGCCGATTTCGCTGGCGAGATGGCGATGCTCGCGCCATTCGGCACCGGCAATCCGCGGCCGCTGTTCGAGGCGCGAGGTGTGGAAGTGGTAGACGGCCCGAGACGTCTGAAAGACAGGCACTTGAAGATGGCGTTGAAGCAAAACGGGCGCGTCTTTCGGGCGATCGCGTGGCGCGCGGTCGAGCGCGAGCAGTTCATCGGTGACAACCGCACGTCGCTGGACGTCGCGTTTTCGCTCGAACACAATAGATATCAGGGCAATGAATACCTCGAGCTGTCGGTCAGCGACGTGAGAGCGGCAAGCGCCGGACGCGCCGAGATCGTCGAAGGACGCGACTAGCCGTGCTCTGGCAGAAGCGCGCGCGCCTGTTCGTGCTCGCCCTTGCCGTTGGCGTTGTCGCCGTCGTCTTTTTCACCACGCGGCGGCGTGAAGCGCCGCCTCCTCCCAAGCCGCTCGAACGCGGCGACCCTTCGGCCACCATCGAAAGCCGCGGCGCCTTCGTCGTTCAGGTCAAGGGCGAACGCGAAACGGTCCGCGTCGAGGCCGAGAAACAGTACGCCTATCCGGATGGCAGCACGCGACTCATCAAAGTCAAGGTGACCTCCGTACGCCAGGGCAAGACGTTCATCGCGATCGGCGACGAAGCGAGAGTCGGCGAGAACCAGACCAACCTCGACATGAAGGGGAACGTGGTGTTGACGTCGAGCGACGGGCTCGAAGCGAAAGCCGGCAGCGCCACGTACAACCAAGGCGAGGGCATGGTCCGCGGGCCGGGACCGGTGACGTTCAAGGTCGGCCGCATCAGCGGCAGCGGCGTCGACTTCACCTATGACGAAACCCGCGACCTCATGGGCTTATCAGATCAGGCCAAGGTGAAGCTGGGCCCCGAGAAATCCGGCGGCGATGTCACGGACATCTCGTCCGGTGCGGCGGTACTCGCACGCACCGACAAGTTCATCAGCTTTGAACGAGACGTCCATATCATCAAGGGAAGCCAGATCATCGACGCTCAGTCTGCGCTCGGCGATCTGAGCGAGGACGACCAGCACCTCACCGGCCTCGCGCTGCAGGGCGGATCGAGCATCCAGACGCCGGACGCGCCGCCTGGGGGTCTGAAGTTGATGTCCGGCGATGCCATCAACCTGAGCTACTACGAGAACACCGAGTTCCTGCAGAGCGCGACCGTCGCCGGCGGAGGCGCACTGCGGATTGCAGCCGAGCAGAACGCAACGGAAAGCGTCCTCCACGCCGACAACATCGAGATCGGGATGGCGCCCGATGGCTCGACGCTCACGTCGCTGAATGCGCGGGACCACGTCATCTTCGACCTGTCGTCGGCCAAGGGGCAGCTTGCGAAGAAAGTAACGTCGAACGCGCTCGTGGCAAGCGGAGAGGCAGGAAAGGGACTGACCGCGGCGTCGTTTACCGAGGGCGTCGAGTATCTCGAGACGGGCGGCGATCCGCCGGTGAAGCGAACGGTGACGTCGCGCACGCTCGATACGTCGCTCAAGGGCGGTCTCGGCCAGATACAGGAAGCCACATTCATCGGCTCGGCGCGGATGCGCGAAGGCGTGACGCAGGCGGCGGCGTCGACGATGCGCTACAACATGGAGACGGGTCAGGTGGCACTCACCGGCGCGGCGGGCGAGCCGGTGCCGCGTGTCGTCAACGAGCAGATTCAGGTCGACGCGACCAACATCGACATGAACGTCGAAGGCTCGAAGATGAAGGCCTACGGAGAATCGAGGCGCGTGCAGTCCATCATGTTTCCCGCGAAGCCGGGCGCCAAGGACGCCCCGCGCACGCCCGGGCTGATGAGGCAGGATCAGCCTGTCAACGGCGTCAGCCGCGAGCTCCTATACACCGGCGGCGAGAACGGATCGATCGAGCTGATGGGCACCGTCATGCTCGTGCAGGGCGAGAAAAGCGAGACGCAGATTAAGGGCGACAAGGTGGTGATCGACGGCAAGAGCGGAAATCTTCTCGCCCAGGGCTCGGTCATCTCCCAGATGGTGGTCCAGGACATCGATCCCGCGACCAAAGAGCGCACGGCGACGCGGTCGATCGCGTATGCGCAGCAGATGCAGTACGACGACGCGACGCGCAAGGTGACCTACACGACCAAGGCGCACCTGATCGGCCCACAGGGAGATCTGACCGGCGAGACCATCGTGCTCACGCTCGGAACCAACGGACAGGACATCGAGCGGCTCGAGGCGGCGGTCGATGTGAAGCTGACGGAAGTCGCCCGCATCACGCTCGGCGATCAGCTCACCTACGATGCCGCCAAAGAGGAGTACAACGTCGTCGGCAAAGGCAAGCTGGTGCGGATGTTCAAGCGCGCCGAAGATGGAACGTGCCGGCGCAGCGACGGCAGTTCTTTGACCTTCTCCAGAGGCGCTGATAGTCTCCTGCTCAAAGGCCGGGACGATTCCAGGACGCAGACCGCGGCCGACAACGCCTGCCCTCCGCCCCCGAAACGCTGAATGGCGACCCTTCGCACCGAAGACCTCACAAAATCGTATGGCGGACGTACGGTTGTCCGCGGCGTCAGCCTCGACGTGCAATCGGGAGAGGTGGTGGGCCTGCTCGGGCCCAACGGCGCCGGCAAAACCACGACCTTCTACATGACGGTAGGACTGACGTCGCCCGATTCAGGGCGCGTCATCTTCAACGGCGAAGATGTCACCGATCTGCCTATGTACGCGCGGGCCCGCAAGGGCATTGGGTACCTGCCGCAGGAGCCGTCGATCTTCCGCGGACTCACAGTCGAGCAGAACATCATGGCCATCCTCGAGACGCTCGATCTCGACGCGGCCGGGCGCCGCGCTCGCTGCAAGGAACTGCTGGCCGAGCTCAACCTGACGTCGCTCGCGTCATCGCCGGCCTACACGTTGTCGGGCGGCGAGCGCCGGCGCGCAGAGATCACGCGAGCGCTCGTCATCTCGCCCAAGTTCCTGCTCCTCGACGAGCCGTTTGCGGGCATCGATCCGATCGCGATCACCGATATTCAGAAGATTATTTTTCACTTGAAAGATCGCGGCATCGGTGTGCTGATCACCGACCATAACGTTCGCGAAACGCTCCGCATCACCGATCGCGCCTATATCGTGCACGACGGGGGGATTTTTCACAGCGGGACGCCGGAGGCGCTGGCGGCTGACGAGGAAGTCCGGCGCATTTATCTCGGCACGGAGTTCCGCCTCGACTGAAAACGAAAAACTGACTTAAGATGGATCGGGTCCGGGAGGTTAAAGCCGGACACTACGTATACTTAGGGAGGACAGTTTCCGGACGTAACGGGGCTTATGGCGATTCAGCAGAAACTTCACACGAAGCTCGTTCAGAAGCTCATTCTGACGCCGTCGCTGCAGCAGGCGATCAAGCTGCTGCCGATGTCGACGCTCGAGCTGGCAGACCTGCTGAACCAGGAGGTCGTCGAGAACCCGATGCTCGAGGAGGTCCCCACGGAAGACCTCCAGCCGACCGAAGCTGCCGCCCAGGTCGAAAAAGCCGAGGCCGAGACCAAGGAGAAAGGCGACTCCTGGGACGACGCCGATTACGAGTATTTCTTCGGTGACTACCTCGATGACGGCTACCGGCCGCACACGCCGCAGGAGGTCAAAGAGCTTCCGCCGATCGAAAACACGCTCGCGACGTCGTCATCGCTGTCCGATCACATGCTGTGGCAGCTCTCCCTTCTGTCGGATGACGAACCGTTGCGCGAGATTGGGTCCGCGATCATCGGCAACCTGAACGACGATGGGATGCTGGTCGCCTCGCTCGACGAGATCGCCGCCATGGGACCGTGGCCGGTCGAGGCGGTCGAGCGCACGCTGAAGATCGTCCAGAGCTTCGATCCCATCGGCGTTGCCGCGCGCGATCTGCAGGAATGTCTGCTGCTGCAGTTGCGCCACATCGGGCTCGATGGCACGCCGACCGAGAAGATCGTCACCGAGCACCTGCGGCTGCTGCAGAACCATCAGGTGCCTGAAATCGCCAAGCGCCTCGGCATGTCGATCGAAGACCTGAAGGAGCACGTCGAGATCATCCGTCACCTCGATCCCAAGCCGGGCAGCCGCTATAACCCGTCGCAGTCGCACTACGTCATTCCCGACGTCTACGTCGTCAAGGTCGAGGATCAGTACGTCGCCGTGCTGAACGAGGAGGGGCTGCCGCAGCTGCGCATCAGCCCGGTCTATCGCCGTCTTCTCGACAAGAACGCCGACAACACGACCGAGACGCGCGCCTACGTGAAGGACAAGTTCCGCTCGGCGTTGTGGCTGATCAAGTCGGTCGAGCAGCGGCAGAAGACGATTCACAAGGTCGCGACCAGCATCATCAACTTCCAGCGCGATTTTCTCGATCACGGCATCGAGTACCTCAAGCCGCTCGTCCTCCGCGACGTGGCCAGCGACATCGGCATGCATGAGTCGACGGTCAGCCGGGTCGTGACCAACAAGTACATGCATACGCCGCAAGGCGTGTTCGAGATGAAGTACTTCTTCCACAGCGGCATCAGCAGCTCCTATGGCGAGAGCGTGTCGTCGGTCACGATCAAGCAGCGCATCCGCAAGATCATCGAGGCCGAGGATCCGCGCAAGCCGCTCAGCGATTCGAAGATCGTCAGCATCCTCCAGCATGAAGGCCTGGTGCTGGCGCGGCGCACGATCGCGAAGTATCGCGAGGAGCTGAAGATTCCCACTTCCAACCAGCGCAAGGTGCTGTATTAGTTGCTGCCATGCGTCTACTGCTGACCGGCCGGCAAGTCACCATCACACCGAATCTCCGGCGGCTCGTCGAGGCAAGACTGGCAAAGTTGGAGCGGAGATTCGGCGAGGCGCTCGTCTCCGTGCAAGTCGTTCTGTCCCGCGAGAAAAACCGCCTCGAAGCCGAAGTCGTCGTCCATGCGCGCCAGGACCACACGCTGAAAGGCGTGGGGACGACCGCGGCATGGGGGACATCGTTGACCGCTGCGATGAAGAAAGTGCTGCAGCAGGCCGAAACAGTCAAAGGCAAGTGGCAGCAGAGAAAACGGTCTGCCGACTCGGTTCGCACGATGCCGCCTGCGGCGCCAGTCCGGGCGTCGCGGTCGCGGAAGCGGGCATGAGTGCCGCACTGATCGGACTGGCGACTGACCCGGGAGTGCGATGAGCGGTGGCGTGACGGTCGGGAAACTCCTGCAGAGCCGTCCTGAAACGCTGGGCCTCGATCTCGAAATTCTTGCCGGCAGCGGCGGACTCGACCGCTGCATCCTGAGCCCGTACACACAGAAAACCGGCCTCGCCCTTGCGGGCTTTCACGAGTACCTCCGTGAGGGCCGCGTGCTCGTGTTCGGCAACAGCGAGATGCGGTATCTCGAGAGCCTGAACACCGCAGACCGCACCGACACGATGCGCAAGGTGTGCGAGCATGACGAAGTGCCGTGCATCCTGATCACCGGCGGCCTCCGGGTGTTCGGCGAAGTGATTTTCGAAGCCGAGCGCCGCAATCTTCCGGTTCTGCGCACGTTGGTGCCGACGCCCGTGGCGGTGGCCAAAGTGACGGCGATTCTCGAGGACAGTTTCGTCGTCCGCGAGCTGCTTCACGGCGTGTTGCTGGACGTCCTCGGCCTCGGCGTGCTCATCGTCGGCGAGAGCGGCATCGGGAAGAGCGAATGCGCGCTCGATTTGATCGTGCGCGGCCATCGGCTGGTGGCCGACGACACCGTCGAGGTGAGGCGCCGCGCCGAAACCATCCTCATCGGCACATGCCCAGAGCTCACGCGGCATCACATGGAGATTCGCGGGCTCGGCGTCATCAATATTCAGGATCTGTTCGGCATCGCGTCGACTCGCTCCTCCAAGCGCATAGAGCTGGTGGTTCAGCTCGAGCGCTGGGAATCGCGACGCGAATACGATCGTCTGGGTCTCGCCGAGGAGCGGTACCACATACTCAACCTGCCGCTGCCGCTCATCCGCATGCCGGTCGCGCCCGGCCGCAACCTCGCCATTCTGGTGGAAATCGCCGCGCGCAATCAGCTGCTGCGCGCGCGCGGGCACCACGCGGCGAAGAAACTGGCGGACAAGCTCGAGCATCAGCTGCAGCTGGCGGGCCTCGATGACATCGACGAGTCGGAAATCGACGACCTGTCCGACACCGGGGAGGATCGTTGAGCCCGAGGCCGGCCTCCGCGCTGGCGTCAGCCCGCCAGGCCCGGTTCATCGTGCTGACCGGTCTCTCGGGCTCGGGGAAGTCGCAGGCGATCCGCGCGCTCGAGGATCTCGGCTATTTCTGCGTCGACAACATTCCGACGACGCTCATCCCGACGCTCGCCGATCTGGTTCGCCGCGAAGGCATCGCGCGCGTCGCGATCGTGGTGGACATCCGGGAAAAGAATTTCCTGGCGGAGTTCGCGAAAGCGTACCGGAAGCTGCGCGCGATGAAAGGGCTGAACCCGGCGCTCATCTTCCTCGAGGCCACGCACGCCACGCTGGTGCGGCGCTTCAGCGAAACCCGGCGCCCACATCCGCTCGCGCCTGACTCTTCGGCGTCGGAAGGCATCAAGACCGAACGCCGGCGGATGAACAGCATCCGGTCGATGGCCGATCACATCATCGACACCTCGGATCTGACGGTGCACCAGCTGCGGCAGGCGTTCAAGACATTCGCGTTCTCGCCGGGCGACGGGAAGGGGCCGACCGGCAGGTTGGCCGTCACCGTCGTGAGCTTCGGCTTCAAGCACGGCATCCCGATGGACGCGGATCTGGTATTCGACGTGCGTTTTCTGCCGAACCCGCATTTCGTGCCCCGGCTGAGGCCGAAGACCGGACGCGATCGGGCGGTCATCAAGTTCATGGAAGACAACCGCGCTACCGGTGAGCTGCTGACCCGGCTGAACGATCTCCTTAAATTTCTGATTCCTCAGTACGTGGCAGAAGGAAAGAGCTATCTCACGATCGCGATTGGATGTACCGGTGGCCGCCACCGGTCGGTGATG
>Ga0184625_10000218_pt1 | contig 19095 bp, 12 predicted proteins | sample PLM3_30_b1_FD_133151 | JGI IMG/M metagenome (GOLD analysis project Ga0184625, IMG submission 133151) | Groundwater sediment microbial communities from an aquifer in East River, Colorado, USA - PLM3_30_b1 | ecosystem: Environmental > Terrestrial > Soil > Riparian zone | place: USA: East River... | reverse complement strand
GTTCCGATGTCGATCCCGACCGGCTTCCCGGCGACGAACGGCCGCGACGGGTGGGCGAACTTCGACCAGACGACCGGGTTCGAGCAGGAGCTGCTCGACATTCTCGGCTTCATGGAGCGCAGCGGCATCCGGAACACGATCTGGATCACGACCGACGTGCACTTCGCCGAGGCGTTCCGCTACCGGCCGTTCGCCTCGAGCCCGGACTTCGTCGTCTACGAGCTGGCGACGGGCCCGCTCAACGCCGGCATCTTCCCGATCCGCGACTTCGATTCGACGCTCAATCCCGAGGTCCTGACGTTCTACGGGCCGCCGACGGCCGAGTCCGTCACGACCTGGGAGGAGGCGAAACGCTGGCTCAATTTCGGGACGCTCGACTTCGCCCGGGACGGCACCTTGACCGCCGGAATCGTCAACACGGCCGGACAGACGCAGTTCTCGATCACGCTTGCGCCCCGGTAGCGTGAAGCTGATCTGGCCGCCGCCGCTGTACGTCCGGGCCTACCGGGCAACTCGGGTGTTCAGAAAGTGGGTGGCCCGCTTGCTCTAGCTGCGCCCGAGCTTCGGCACGCGGTAGTAGAGCCGCTGGGCCGTCTGTGAGCGCTTGAGCTGCCGGCGGACGTGGATCCCCCCGGCGAGCGCCTCGACGGCGGCCCGCCCGCGGACCGTCGATGCGAGGCCGATGCCCTCGTAGATCGGCTCCATCCGGTCGCTGAAGCGCTCCTTGTGGTCGGCGGCGGCACCGAGGAACTCGATCCGCTCGGCTCCCTCGGCCGACGCCGCCTCGAACGCGGACAGCATCGCCTCGGAGCCGGGAGCAAAGCGTCCGAACTCCGGGTCGTAGGCCATGATCAGCCCGTACACCGTGTGCGCGAGCTGGAAGTAGAGCGAGAACGCGATCGCTCGACCACCAAGGCGCAGCGTCACGAGCCGCGGCACGTCCTCTTTGGCCAGCCGCAGGAGCGCTGCGCGATGGAACTCCATCCCGATCTTCGTTCCGAACCCGGACGTGTCCCGGCGCCCCTGCCAGCGGCTCGCGTGCACGCGGAACGCTTCGTCGAGGGCAGCGTCCAGTTCCTCCGGCGTCCGCGCGACGGACAGCTCGACCGTTCCGAGCGACTCGAGCAGCCGCCGGCGCCGACGCCGGTTCGAGCGTGCTTTCGACGAGAGCTTCTCCTTGTAGACGGCCTCCCAGCCCTGGGAGAGGTCGAGGATGGGCGCTTCGATGCGCTCGATCAGCCGGAGCGAGCCCTGCGGCAAGGCGTCAGCCAGGCGACTGTCGCGCGGCATGCCGAAGAGATCCGCGTAGTCATGGCCGGAAGCGACGATGCGGTCGGCCAACTCGGCCGCGGCGGAACCATCCGCGTCCGGCGAGAGCATGAGATCGGCGAGTTGCGCCTTCTTCCCACCCAGGAACTCGCTCACCGTGAGCCCGAAACGCCGCCGCCTGAGGAGCGGCAGCGCTCCCACGAGACGATCCCCATCGAGAAGGACGTGGACGGCAAGCGCCGCCTTCCCCCCGTAGTGACGCCACCATTCGACGAGCCACCCGTGGAGGAGAAACGGACTTGGGCGGGCCATCGACCGGACGAGGTCGTCCCAGGAGCCGCCGAGCGCCTCGAGACCGGACCCCTCTGAGATGGTCTCGGCCCGCAGCACGGGTCAGACCCTTTCTAAGGCTCGACTCATCGTCCCGGCCTCATGAAGAGCGTCGAGAACGTCTTGGCACAGATCGCGAGGTCGACGACCACGTTGCGATGGCGGACATACCAAAGGTCGTACGAGAGCTTGTCCGCGGCTCCTTCCAGATCGGAGGCGTAGTCGCGCCGCAGCTGGGCCCAGCCCGTGATGCCTGGCTTGACCAGTAGGCGGCGGGTGAAGAACGGCACCGCCTCTTCGAGCATGGGGATGAACTCCGGCCGCTCCGGGCGTGGACCGACGATCGACATGTCTCCTTTCAGCACGACCCACAGCTGCGGCAGCTCGTCCAGGTGCGTCTTGCGCAGCAGGCGCCCGACGGGCGTCACCCGCGGGTCGTTCTCCTGCGCGTAGGCCGGCTCTCCCGGCTCCTCCGCGTCGCGCTTCATCGTGCGGAACTTGTAGATCGTGAACGGGCGGCCGCCCTCGCCCACTCGGATCTGGCGGTAGATGATCGGGCCGCGCGTCAAGCGGACGAGGCACGCAATCACGAGCATCAGCGGCGCTGCCAAGACAAGGCCGACCGAGGCGCAGACGACGTCGAACGTCCGCTTCGCGAATCGCGTGTAGGGCCGCTGCCAGATGTGGAGGATGCTCATGAACCAGCTCGGCGTCAGATCGTCGAGCGGGACTCGGCCGAACGCGTAGTCGAAGAAGTGCGGCAGGCCGACGACCTTGAAGTCGCGCGACGAGGTCGCGAGCAGGCGGTCGATCGCGGCTGAGGACGCCTCCCCGTTGCCGATGACGATGAGATCGGGGCGCCGGTCGTCCACGATTCGCGAGAGCTCGGCGACGGAACCGAGGCGGTAGGTGTCGTCCGGTCCGTCGTTCACCGCCCCGACGACCGTGAAATGCGTGTGACCCTCGAACGCGACTGCCTCCGCGACCGCGTCGGCCGCGCCCGAGGGGCCGACCACGAGCACCCGCCGCTTGCCGACAAGGCGCTGGACGAGGCCCTCCCAGATCGAGGTGAGCACGAAGACGGAGAGGGCAAGCAAGAGCAGCGTCGGCGTCGACATCCCCAGGCCGGGGACCCAGAGAGCCATGGCCGACACGCCCACGAGCCCGGTCACCGTGCCGACCGCGGTGCGGACGGGAATCCCGAGCGTGAAGTGCACCGCCGCGCGCGCGCTGCGTAGACAGATCAGCCATATGGACGCGAGGAGCAGGGAGGCGGCGAACGCGGCTCCGCTCGGCCCGAACCGGTAGCCCGCGAATGCGAAGCACGGGGACCAGACGAGGATCGCGCGGCCTCCGGCGGTGATCCATTTGGCTTCGCTGGCCTTGATCGTCGCGACGATCCGTGCAGCAGCCACCAGCGTCGGCGAGAGCTCGCCCGACCACGGCTGCGTCGCCGGCAGGCCGCCGGTGTGCGCTCTTGAGCTCACATCAAGAACGGTTCCCCACGCCGGGAGCAGCGAGTCCCTACGCTTTGTAACCGAAGGTGAAGCGCGTTGCCGTCATCGGTCCGACCGGGGCCGGCAAGTCACGGCTTGCCGCTCAGCTGGGCGAAAAGCTGGACGTCCGCGTTCTCCACCTCGACACGCTCTTCTGGAAGCCAGGCTGGGTGAGGACGCCGCACGAGGAGTACGTGGCGACGCAGCGGCGTGAGCTCGCAGAGGAGTCCTGGATCGTGGAAGCCCAGTACGACGACATGCTCCCCGACTGGATCGATGCCGCCGACACGATCGTCTTCCTGGACGTCTCGCCGCTGCAGTGCTTCTGGCGCGTGAGCAGGCGCCGGCTGGACGCGCAGCCGGCGAAAGGCGCCCCCGCCGGCTCCGAGCCGGGGGCCGTTTACGGAGCCGTCAGGAAATTCATCCGCAACCAGTGGGAGTACCGGCGGAAGGTGCGGCCAGAGCTCGTCGCCGATCTTGCACGCCGCCGGAACGGGCAGCGAGTCGTCGTTCTCCGCAACGAGAACGACTTGCAGAGCTTCCTCACGGCCGCCTGAACTGACATGGCTCATCGTTCTCCGTCCGGGGAATCGTTCTTGACGTGGGCTCGACCGCTGCTCCGAGCGGCCTGACGTTCGACACCGTCTCGACGGAGGCGGCCTTTGTCCGGCTTGCTCCGGAATGGGATCACCTCGTCCGGGCGATGCCGCGGCCGAGCCCGATCCTGCTCCACGGCTGGCTGCGGGAGTGGTGGCGCCATTACGGGGACGACGCGGAGCTCGCTGTCCACGTCGCCTACCGGGACGGGAAGCTCGTCGGAGCGCTCCCGCTCTGCGTCCGGCCTCAGTTCGGCCTGCGCGTCCTGACCTTCCTCGGCGGAGACCAGTCCCCGCTCGCGGACATGCTCGTCGACGCGGAAGAAGGGGTATCCGTTCCCGCCGGGCTGGCGCAGCGCGCCGGGAGCACCGACCACGACTATGCGGATCTCTTCGGGCTGCCCGTCGGCAGCCGCCTGGCCTCGGCGCTCGGTCCCGCGCGGCTTCGCCTGATCGAGCGGGCGGAGGCCCCGGTTCTCGACCTGGACGCGCCGTGGGAGGAGGTCTATGCGCGCCGGGCTTCGTCGAAGAAACGGGCCCACCACCGGCGCCGGCGCCGGCAGCTCGCCGAGCTGGGACAGGTCGAGAACACGGTCGCTCGGACGCACGAGGAGCTCGCGGCCGCACTCGAGGACGCCTTCCGGCTCCACGAGCTGCGCTGGGACGGGCGCCCGGACGGCTCTCGGTTCACGACGCCCCAGGGCATGCGCTTCCACCGCGACGCGATCCAGGCGCTTGCCGACGTCGACGCGGCTCGGATCATCACGCTGAAGGTGAACGGGCGCGCGATCGCCTTCCACTACTACTTCCTCCTCGAGGGGCGGATGTACGTGCACCGCATCGCGTTCGACCCGGGGGTGAGCCGCTGGTCGCCCGGCGTGATCAACACGCTCGACGCGATCGAGGCGGCGGCCGACGAAGGTGCGACGCGGATCGAGTTTCTCGGCGGCGCCGACCGGTACAAGCTCGAGCTCGCCGATCGGTTCGAGCCGCTCTGTCAGGGCTTCGGGCTGGCAACTACTCTGCGGGGCTCCGTTGCACTTTCGAGCCGCGTGAACGGGATCCGCCTGCGCAAGACCCTCAAGCGGTCGAAGGCGCTGCGCCACTTCTACATGGACGGCCTCGCGCCGGCGCGCCGGCTCATCGGGCGGTTCTCTTGAGCATCTACGGACTGAAGGCGGTCGCGACGCGCACGCGCTCGACCCTCTGGTTCCTCCGCACCCAGGGCCGGCCGGAAGGCGTCGGCCTGCGGATCCTCTTCTACCACCGCGTCTCGGACGATCGCGACGAGCTGGCGGTCAGCCCACGCAGCTTTCGCCGCCAGATGGACTATCTCGCCGCCGAGAGCTACCGCGTGGTGGACGTGCTCGAGGCCATCGAGCTCCTCGACCAGGGCGCGGCGTCGAGCAAGACGGTCGGCTTGAGCTTCGACGACGCCTTCCTGGACGTCGCGGAGCAGGCGCTGCCGATCCTCGCGGAGCGTGGCTTCAGCGCGACGGTGTTCGTCCCGACCGGCGTCGTCGACGGATGGACGAGGTTCGACTGGTACCGGCGGCAGCCGCCGGTCCTGGGCTGGGACGAGATCTGCGAGCTCGACCGCGAGGGCACACTTCGCTTCGAGGCGCACTCGCTCACGCACCCGAATCTCCTGAGCCTCCGGGACGAGGCCTCCCGGGAGGAGATCATCGGCTCCAAGGTCGCGCTCGAAGCTCGCCTCGGCCGCCCGGTGCAGGCGTTCTCCTATCCCTCCGGGCTCTTCGGTCCCAGGGAGCGCGGGTACGTCGCGGAGGCGGGATACGACGTCGCCGTCTCGTGCGAGCCGGGCCTCAACACGCGAGGCACCGACCGCCTGGCGCTCCGGCGGCGCCAGGTCGATGCGCGCGACAGCTTCCTCGACTTCCTGGCCAAGGTCGGCGGAGGCCACGACTCTCCACTGCCCTTGCGCGGCGCCTATCGCCGCCGCCGCTACGGCGCGGGGACGGGCAGGCCGCACCTCGCAAGCTCCCGCGAGTAGAGCTCGACGTGCGCACGCCGGAACGGCTCGAGATCGAAGCGCTCCTCCGCTCGGGCTCGGCCCGCCTCGCCAAGCCGGCGCCGCTCGGCCGGATCGGCGACGAGGCTCGAGAGCGCGGCTGCGAGGGCGCTCGCGTCACCTGGAGGCACAAGGATCCCGGTCTCGCCGTGGACGACCAGCTCCGGGACGCTGCCCACGCGCGAGGCGACGACCGGAAGCCCTGCGGCCATGGCCTCGAGCACCGAAACGGGCAAACCCTCCGACACGCTGGAAAGGACGAAGATGTCCGCGTCCGCGAGCAGCCCGGGAACGTCATGGCGCTCGCCGACGAGCCGAACCCGCTCCTGAATGCCGAGCGAGCGGATCTCCTGCTCGAGCCACGGCCGATCCGGGCCCTCGCCGACGATCAGCGTCTCGCTTCCCTCGGGGAGCGCGCCCACAGCTCGGACGAGGGTCAGGAAGTCCTTCGGCGCCTTGAGCCGGCCCACGGCGACGATCCGCGGCTCCCTGCGCTCGTGTCGAGCCCGTGGAGCGGCGCTGACGTCGACCGCGTTGGGAATAACGACCGTTCGCTCCGGGTCACAGGTGCCGGCGGCGATGCCCGCCGACCGCTCGCCCTCCGACACGCAGATGGTCACCGTCGTCAGCGGCGCGACCATGCGGTCACCCCAGAAGTAGAGCCGGCCCTTGAGGCCCGAGTACGCGGAGAAGGCCCAACCGTGCACGGTGAAGATCCGGATCGGAACCCCGGCGACGCGCGCGGCGAGACGGCCGAGCACTCCGGCCTTCGAGCTATTCGCGTGAAGGATGTCCGGCCGCTCGCGGCGAAAGAGGCGCACGAGCTCCACGAGACCGGCCAGATCTCGCCACGGGTTGATCCGTCGGCGGACATGTTCAAGCGGGATGAAGGGGGCCCCCAGAGGAGCCGCAGCCTCACGAAGGGGGCCCATCCCGTGGGCCGCGACGAGCACGTCGAACCGGGAAGTGAGCGCCGGCAGCAGGGAGGCGACGTAGCTCTGCGCTCCGCCGACCTCCGCGAGCGTGATCAACAGGAGGACCCGAGGCCGCCGCTGGGCGGGTTCTGAGGAGGCCGGTTGGAGACCGCTCACCCGCTCACCGTACGCAGGAGGATGGACGCGGCGTGGTTCGTGGTGCTCGCCACCGCCGGTGCGGCGCTGCTGGCGGTGTTCCTCGCTCTGGGCGTCGTCCTCGGTCGCAATCCGTTGCCCATGCCGGTCGTCCTCGGCTTCGGCGTGGGGCTGCTCGGGACGCTTGCCCTGGCGCTCGCCCGCTACGACGCCGCCGTCGTACTGGGCGTGTTTCTCCTGGCCGCCGTGCGCGTCGAGCCGGCTCCATCCGACCTCGTATTCGGCGTCCTCATCGCCGTCGCCTTTGCGACGTGGAGGTTCGACCTCCAGCGGGTCCCGCTGAGCATCACGCTCCTCATCAGCGCCTTCCTCGGGCTGAACCTCATGGCGTCGATCGACGTGGTCGACCCGGGCCGGGCCGTGACGTTCTTCGCGATCACGCTCTATCTCGGCGTCTTCGGGCTGTGGTTCGCCGGCTACGTGCACTCGGCCGGAAGGGCGCGCCTGGTCCTGCTCGCTTACCTGGCCGCGGCGGTGCTCTCGGCCGGTGTCGCCTGCCTGGCGCTCTTCGCCTCGTTCCCCGGGAGTGATCTCTTCGTGCGCGGCCCCCGCGCGCAGGGGCTCTTCAAGGATCCGAACGTCTTTGGCCCCTTCCTCGTGCCAGCGGCACTCGTGCTGATGGAGGAGACGGTCGCGCCGCGCCTTCTGCGGATGCGCCTGCTGCCAAAGCTCGCCCTGCTCTCGGTCGTGACCGTTGGAGTCGTGTTCTCGTTCTCGCGGGCAGCGTGGCTGAACCTGGCGATCGGCACCGCAGCTCTCCTCGTCGTGCTCGCTCTCCGGCGCGGCGGCGCGCGGAAGGCTCTGAGCCTGCTCGTCGTCGCTCTCACGGCCGGCGCCGCGCTCTTCGCCGTCCTCGCGACGACCTCGTCGCTCACCTTCCTCCAGGAGCGGGCTGCGATCCAGGTCTACGACACGCAGCGGTTCGGCGCGCAGCTCTCCGGGGTCGAGCTCGCGGCTGAATATCCGCTCGGAATCGGCCCCGGCCAGTTCGAACGCGTCTCCGAGCTTTCGGCGCACAGCACCTACGTCCGGGCGCTCGCGGAGGAGGGCGTCCTGGGGATGCTGGTGATCCTCGCGATCATGCTCCTCACCCTCGGCTTTGCCGCTCGTAACGCCGTCCTGGGCGTGGACACCTACGGCATCGGCTCCGCCGCGCTCTTCGGCGCGTGGTGCGGGATCCTCGCCAACAGCGTCTTCGTCGACACCCTCCACTGGCGTCACCTCTGGCTCGTTGCCGCGCTCATCTGGGCGGCGACAGCGCTCAGGACGCGCTATCCGGGGAGGTAGGCGTGGATCGAGCTCCGAGCCCCCACGATCGCGAGCCCGAGCGGCTTGGCATCGAGGCGGTCGAGCAGCTCGCGTGTGGCAAGCGCCGTCTCGGGAGTGAGCCGATCGGGCCGACAGACGACGAGCACGCCGTCGACTCGCTGCGCGAGCAGCTGGCTGTCGACGAGACCGAGCAGCGGCGGGCCGTCGAGGAGAATGTAGTCGTAGTCGGAGCGGCGCATCTCGTCGAAGAAGGTGTCGAGGGCATTGCCCGCCAGCAGCTGAGCGGGATCGGGCGGAGTGCGTCCGCTCGCGAGAACGTGCAGGCGCCCGGAGCCCGTGCGTGCGGCGCTGAGCTCGAAGATCCCCTCGCTGTCGCCGTTCATGTTTCCGGCGAGCACCTCGGCAAGCCCGGGAGTCTGCTCCACGTCGAAGAGCTCGTGCAGCTTCGGTGTGCGCATGTCCGCGGAGACGAGCCACGTTCGCTGTCCGGCCTGCGACAGGACGAGCCCGAGCGCGGCGGTGACCTCGGTCTTGCCTTCGCCGGGCAGCGCGCTCGTGACGAGCACGATGCGCTGCTTCGTTGCCGGGAGCTGCCGTCGGAGCGACGCCTGGAGCGTCTGATACGCCTCGTACTCCGACGAGCTCACGCTGTGCGGCCGGTGACCGATCCCGCGGCGGACGTACGGAACCTCCGAAAGGACCGGCATCTCCAGCAGGCGGCTCAGCTCCCGCGAGCCGCTGATCCGCGGCTTCAGCTGCGCGCGGGCAAGGACGACGAGTGCCGCGATGAATGCCGCGCCGAAGAACGCGAACAGCGTGTTGCGCAGCGGCCGCGGCGAGTAGGGCGCCTTGGGCGCCTGAGCGGCCTCGGCGAGCGACACTTCCGGGCCAGAGGTGGCCGCCTGGACCTTGAGGTTCGTGATGAGCTCGCGGATCTGGCTTCGTTCGGTCGCCGCGGGAATACCTTGCTTGTCTTCGAGAGCGTTCAGAGCGGCTTGCAGCGTCGCGAGGGCACCGGCCTGCCGACGGCGCTCGAGCCTACGCTGTTCGGCGAGAAAGGTTCCGGCGACGGCGTTCGCCGTGCGGGCCGCGCCTTTCGCCGTGTCGTCGGTAGCGACCACGTTGATGATGTTGGCCGTGGGGTCGACCGAGGAATGAACCTTGTCCTGGAGCGTCGCGACCGTTTCGCCGGGAACACGCCTTCGCGCCTGCCGGAGGGTCTTGCGGGTCGTCAGGAGAGCGTTGGTCGTGGCGAGACGGCGCTCCATCGAGGCCGCGTCGCCCGTGGTGGGATCCGAAGTCGATTCCACCAGGATCTTGGCCGTGGCCCGGTAGGTCTTCGGGAGCACCATCGAGACGAGCAGGACGGCGCCCGTCAAGGACGCGAGGATGAGCGCGATCAGCAGCTTGCTGCGCCGCAGCGCGTCGACATACCGCCCAGCTTCCACGGGCTGGTCGGGCGGGAGCGCCGGCGCGGCGTACCGGACACGGCCGTCGACGAGATCGGCCATCACTTTGAAGATACGTTCGCGCGAGGAAAACGAACCCTGTTTGCGCTCGGGACAGTTCTGGTCGCGCTCGCCGGCTGCACGGGCTCGCCCTCCGAGGACTCACCGGCTGCGCCTTCCGCGACGAGCCCGCCGAGCGTGCAGTTCCTCGGCCCAGAGCGGCTGACGAAGCCCACGACGCTCAGGGCGGAGGCTCGCGCGGGCTCGGGGCGGGTCGTTGCCGTGACATTCGTGCTGGACGGCAAGCCGCTTGGATCGGACACCGTGGCGCCGTACGCGCTCGACGTCGATCCCGCCCTCCTCCCGGCCGGCAAGCATCAGCTCCGCGTGGTCACAGTGGACAACCTCGGCCGCCGCTCGTCCTCCAAGCCCGCCCGGGTCTCGATCTCGGCCTCGCCGTCTTCAGTCCTGATCGCAGGGCCTGGAGAGCGCTTCCGACACGCCGTCGCGGCGCTCCGCCGCGGAAACGTCACTGTTCGCCTCGCGCCGGGCCGGTACGAGGTTCGTCAGCTCCGGCTCGGGAGCGGCGCGCGGCTCGTCGGCTCCGGGACGAAGACGGTCATCGCGCCGCGCCCGGGGGCGCGGTATTGGGCGCTCGTGGTCGCAAACGGCAGCAACATCCGAATCTCCAACCTCACGGTCGACGGCGGCGGCCCCATGGCGAACGCCGAGGACGCCGGGATTGCAGTCGCCGTCTTCGACGGCTCCCGCGACGTGCGGCTACACGGGCTGCGCATCACGAATGTCCGCACGCATGGGGTGAACGTCTGGGGGGCTCACTCGAACATCTCCGTCCAGGACTCGCTGATCGAGAGCGACGGAAGCGCTCAGGCGGGAGTCTTCGTGCTCGGATCGGACCGTTCTCGCGACACGAGCGTGATTCGCACCCGGATCCGCGGCTTCCGCTCGTTCGGGATCCTGCTCGGGCAGAAGGAGTACGGCCGGCCGGCAGCCGCCCTCCACGGGCTCGCTCTCGACAACCACATCAGCGACATCCGAGACCCAACTCGTGACGCCTGCGTCTACTCGGAGCGCACTGCGAGCGGCTGTGGGACGAACGAGGGGGGCATCTGGTCGGGCGGCGTCGAGGCGGCGATCATCGGCAACACCGTTCTCCGCGCCCGTTGGGACGGAATCGAGACCGTCGGCTCCTCGACCCGGACGACGATCGTCGGCAACGAGATCAGGACGACTCGGACCGGGATCTACCTCGAGCATTCGACGAATCACTCGCTGATCTCGCGCAACCTGATCGCGGCCACGGAGGCTGCGATCAACGTCGAGTGGCGGCACGAGGGACAAGGCTCGAGCCACAACGTGTTCGCGAACAACCGCGTGGTCGCGGCCCGCGACGTCGGTCTCTTCGTCGACGTCGGCGGCGACAGCAACCGGATCACCGGCAACGTGTTCGTCGCCGGAGGACGGCCGGCGATCGTTCTCCAGGGCTCGTCCAACAATCTCGTCCAGGAGAACCTCGGGTGCAAAGGCCCGGTCGGCTCCATCGTCGGCATGCAGACCGCCAGGTGGGATGACGGAAGGGTCGCGGAGTCGCAAGGAAATCGGCTCGCCGGGAACCGCAGGGTGACCTCGTGCTGACCGCAGATCCGGTCGCCGGCGGCTCCGCGCTCCTCTTCTGGTCGAAGGTGATGGGGAACGCGGGCTACTTCGTCGCCGTCCTGATGCTGGCTCGCGCGCTGGGGCCGACGGGCCGCGGGACAATCGCCTTCATCACGGTGACGGCGCTCGTCGTCGCCCGAATCGCGGCCTTCGGGATCACGGAGGCGACGATCGTCTTCTCCGCCCGCCGGAGGGACGAACGAGGCGCGCTCCTTTCCAACATGGTCATCTTCATGATCGGCAGCGCGCTCTTCGTGGGGGCGCTGGCCTGCGGTGTGCTGCTCCTGCTCGGTGATGAGCGGCCGTCGGGCGTGGGCGGCCCGGAGCTGGCGATGCTTGCGCTCGGGACGCTCGTCTCGGCGCTTGTGGACGGCGCCGCCGGGTTCCTGCTCGGCTGCGACCGACTTCGGCGGCTGGCCCTGATCACCGCGACCGCGTCATGGGTCTATCCGCTGCTGCTCGCGACCATCTGGATCGCCTCGGGCCTCACCGTCCTCTGGGCCGCCGCGGCCTGGGTTGCCACCGAGACGCTGAGGGCGGGCCTCCTGCTTCGGCAGTCAGCCCGGGGAATCGGGCTCGCGCGGCCTCGGCTGCGCCTCCTGACCGAATCGGTGCGCTTCGGGGCCCGGGCGTGGGTGGGAAGCCTGGCGCGCTTCCTCAACTTCCGCACCGACCAGATCCTCATGGGCTTTCTCGCCTCCGAGGCGGCGCTGGGGGTCTACGCCGTGGCAGTCAACGCCTCCGAGGCGCTGCTCTACCTGCCGGCCGCGACCGCGACTGCGCTCCTTCCGGTCGCCGCGCGGGCCGACGCCGCGCACCGCGCTGAGCAGACGCTGCGGGCCTTCCGTTCGGTGGCGCTCGTCACTAGTGGTGCGATCGTGATTGCCGCTCTCATTGGGCCGCTGCTCCTGCCCGCCGTCTTCGGTTCGGCGTTCAGCGACTCCGTGAAGCCATTCCTGTGGCTCCTGCCGGGAGCGCTCGGCTTCGCGGCGACGGCCGTGTTCTCGAACGCGCTGATGGCCTCCTCGGCCCCCGGGCTTTCGTCGCTGGGGGCGCTGGTCTCGCTCGTCGTCGGGATCGGGCTCGATCTCGTGCTGATCCCGCGCTTCGGCGCCAGCGGGGCGGCCGCCGCTGCCAGCGCGGCGTTCCTCGCCGGCGGGGCCGTGGCGGTGCTGGTCTACAGCCACAGGAGCCCATTCGCCTGGGGCGCGCTCCTCCGCCCGCGCCGCGGCGACCTGCACGTCCTGCGCGCGCTGGTTCGCCCGCTCCGCGCTTCTTAAAGGACGTTGTAGACCAGGACGACGATCGCGACGATCGCCGCCACGGCAACGATCACGAAGTTCGCGGCCAGGGCGACCGCTACGAGCGGCGTCGGCCCGCTCTTCCGCCGCCTGATCGGCTCGGCCGTCATGCCCTCGGCGCCGGGCGCCTGGCTGATCGAGCCGGGCGGGGCTGACGGGCTCTGGCGGTCTCGCCAGCCCACAGCGGCCGCGAGGACGTCAGTGATGAACTGGTTGAGGCTGACGCCTTCGCGCTCCGAGGCACGCGTGAGATCGGCATGAAGCGTCCGCGGCATCCGGAGCAGCAGTCGCCCGCTGTGGCTTGTCGCCGACTTCGGCTCGGGCACCTCGCGCCCCTCCTGGAGCGCTGCGGCGATCCAGCTGGCCATGGCGGCCTGGACGCCGCTCAGCGCCTCGTCCGGCGTCTTCCCGCGGCTCGTGCAGCCCGCGAGCTCTTCGACCGACGCCACCCATGGCTTCCCCTTGTCCTCGCCGTCCCTGACAACGAGCAGGTGATAGGGCAGACCGATGTACTGCTCGACGGCGTCGGCAGACTTGGAGACGCTGCTCATTCGACGGTCACCTGCCACGATCTGGGGCAAAACTTCACCAGTCATCGATTGTAAGCCCAAAAAGCGCAGCCTTACGCGGGTTCATGTTCAGGTGTGCCCAATCTCGTCTCGGAGCTTGGCGAGCGCGCGGCGCGTAAGCCTCGAGACATGGATCTGCGAGAGCCCGACCTCCCGTCCGATGCGGGATTGGCTCATGCCCTCGAAGAAGGCCAGCCGGATGAGCAGCCGCTCGCGCGCGTCCAGCACCCGGAAGCCGCGTTGGAGGGCGACCCGGTCCTCGCCCAGCTCGTAGCCCCTGTCGATCGCGGTCTCCTGCTCGAACTCGCCGTTCTGGCCGTCGACGAGCTCCGCGACGGTGGCCCGTAGCGACGGATCCAGCTCCTGCAGCCGGCGCGGGATCCGGATCGGCCAGGCCCGGTCGCGGAGATGGCGCTTGATCTCGCCGTCGATCGTCGGGATCGCAAAGGTGGCGAGATCGACGCCGCGCTCGAGCTGAAACCGGTCGATCGCGTTGATGAGCCCGATCGTCCCGATCTGAACCAGATCTTCGAACTGCTCGCCGCGGCCGACGTGGCGACGCGCGAGCCGCCGCACCAGCGGCATGTACTGCTGGATCAGGCGCGAGCGTGCCTCCACGTTGCCGTGCCGGTGGTACTCACGCAGCAGCCGCCGGGCCGCTGCGTGCCGCGAGGTGGTGCCACCGCGCGTTCGTCGCTGCTGGACCAGGGAGGGCCCAGGTGCGAGCGATGCTGTGCCTATTTCGGCTGCGACGGACATCAATCCCCTGACGACCCTCTCCTCTTTCATTTCGACAATAGCGAATGAATTCCGGAATTTCAAGAAAAAAATGGTTGGCGCTGATCATCGTGGGATACATCGAAATTATCGACGACTTCTCGAACACATTCCCGAATCGGTTGAGCCGCGAACGTGTTGCCACAAAGCTGCCGGCGGTGACCTTCGTCGATTCAGTGAACAGCTCGGGCCGGCTGCGCCCTCCTGCGGGCCACCTCCGACCCTCGAGGGCGGCCCGTTGTGGAGCCGTTTTCCCGGGAGTCGCGATCGCGGGCTCCAGCTCCCGGATCGAGGCGGCAGTATCACGACGAAACCTCCGAAAAGCCGCTTGAAAGCGGCAAAGGCCAGTCCGCGAAGCTAGGCGCGATATCACGAAAAGGGCGGAAGGCAGTATCACTTTTCGGCCAGATCAGGGTCCAGATCAGCTGCTGAATCGTGCCGAGATTGACTCTCATATCGGTCTTCATAAACTCCTTTCAAACTCTCCGTAGATGTGCCCGGAGAACCCATCGCGGTATGCAGTATCGGCCGATATCGCCCTGCGGAGGGGAAACCAGCGCGTCTTTAGCCCCATTTGACAGACGCGAGCGAATGCACTAGGACAGGGGCCTACGTAGCGACTCTGGAGGTTCTTGGTGGCGCCCGGCCGATCGTTGCTGCGGCAGGCAGCGGTTCTCTTCGTCCTGTGTTGCGGCAGCGTGGGGATGGCAGCTCCGGCACTCGCGCAAGAGCCGGCGCCTGACCCGGCGCCGAGCCCGCCCGCCCAGCCCAAGCCCGAGGCGCAGTCTCCAAAGCCGCAAGCGCCGGCGCCCACGCAGACGAATCCAGCGCCGCCTCCGCCGCCGTCCCCGCCGCCTGCTTCTGTCACGCCTCCGCCCGCGCCGCAGGCGGTTACGCCCGCGCCTACTCCGCCCCCAGTACCGCAGTCTCACCTCACATCGCCGCCGCCGGCTCCTCCGGTACAGCGATCTCAGCCGCCGGCTCAGAAGCCGGCGAAGCCCAAGAAGCACAAGGCTCGACCAACGGCGACGAAGAAGGTCGAGAAAAACCGCGTTCCCAGCATTGCGGCTGCCACTGCCGCGGCAACGTCGTCATCCACGGACTCGACGCTCCTGATCGGCGGGCTCGCGCTCGTGATCCTCGTCGTCGGCGACACCGTCCTGCTTGCGGCGTCGGCGCGGTATCTGCGCTATCGCTGAAGCGTCAGCGCGCGCGGACGACGAACGTGCTCGAGCCCAGCAGTGGCCCGAACTTCTTGCTGGTGAGCTTCCCGTAGCCAGGCCAGACGTACCAGCGGTACTTGCCCGGCGTCAGGCGATAGCGCCGCCCGTCGTACGTCCAGCTGCGCTTCAGTCGGATCGAGGTTCCCTTCGGCCAGGAGCTGAAGATCCTCGACTTGCGCCAGACCTGGACGTTGTAGTGCGTAGCCTTCGGGTCTCGGATCCAAGCTAGGCGAGGCGGCGCCGTCACCGTGGCGCCGGCAGGAGGCGATACCAGCGGCGCCGTGGGCGTCGCTGCAGTGGTGGCCGTCGCGGCGTTGTGCGCCTCGTCGTAGGCCGTCAGCGTGTAGCGGTATCGCGTTCCGTTCTTCAGCCGCCCGTCGGCGAAGCTCTGTTCGTGGCCGCGGTAGACCAGCGTTCCGGCCCGGTGGATCTCGACGAAGGTGGTATCCGGCGAAGCCGTCCACGTGAGCACGGCTTTCCGGTCGCCGGCCTTCGCGGTCACAGCGGTGAGCGACGGTGCGGTCGAGTCGTACCGGAGGGCGAACGACGAATCCGAGCTGCGGTTCCCGGCCCGGTCGCGACAGAAACCGCTGACCGACGTCGCCGCAGCATCCGGGCCCCCGTAGCGCGCCGTGGTGCAGGTCTCGATCGCCGACGTCGCGTCCGTGCCCTGGAAGCTGACGTCGAGCGGCTGGTTGTACCAGCCGTTCGAATCGGGCACTCGAGCGGGCAAGGCGGCGGTCACCTGAGGCGCGGTGGCGTCGTACTGCAGCGCATATGAGGCGACGCCCGCGTTTCCGGCTTGGTCGAGACAGATCCCACCGACCACGGCCAACCCGCTGTCCGGACCTGTGTAGTTCTCGGGCGGTGCGCAGGACTCGAGACCCGAGACCGCGTCGCTGCCCGAAAACCCGACGGTGACCGCGTGGTTGTACCAGCCGTTCGCATCCGGGCCGCGGCTTGGTGCGGCGGCGGTCTGCGGCCCGGTGCCGTCGTAGTGGATTGAGAACCACTTGAACCCGACGTTGCCGGCCACATCGACGCATTGGCCTGAGATGGGAACGTCGTTGCCGTCTGGCCCGGAGTAGGTCACAGACGTGCAAGGGCCGGCCAAGCCAGACATTGCGTCGTTGCCCACGGAATCGACCTCGACCGGGTGGTTGTACCAGCCCGCACGGTCTGCAGCCCGCCTCGGAACGGCGTCCGTGAGCACCGGAGGCGTTGCGTCGTACTTGAGCGTCCGACTTGCGCCGTGGGTGTTCCCGGCCTTGTCGGTGCAGGCCCCGCTCAGGGTCGTCGACTGTGTGTCGGGCCCGGAGTAGCTCTTCTCCGGGTCGCACGCGTCGATGCCGGACGTCGCGTCGCTGCCTGCGAAGGTGACAGTGACCTTCGCCTTGTTCCAGCCGTTCGCGTTCGGCGCGGGATCCGGCGTGGCGGTCGCCTGCGGCGCCGTCGCGTCGTACTTGAGCGAATAAGAAGCAAGCCCACCGTTCCCCGCCTTGTCCAGACACGTACCGCTGACCACGGCCGAAAGGGTGTCCGGCCCGCCATAGCTCTGCGGCGCGGGGCACGAGTCGAATCCGGACATCGCGTCGGTGGCCGCGAAACTGACGCTGAATGCAGCGTTGAACCAGCCCTTCGCATTCGGCTGACGTGACGGCGTCGCGCTCGCCGAGGGCGCCGTCCCGTCGTATTTCAGCGCTTGGGAAGCGTCATCAGCGTTGCCGGCCTTATCCCGGCAGGTGCCCGTGACGGATGCTGAGGCGCTGTCGGGCCCCGAGTAACTTTTCGGGACATCGCAGGTGTCGATACCGGCGGTCGCATCCGTGCCCGCAAAGGCGATCGAGAGCGAGTGGTTGTACCAGCCGTTCTTGTCCGAAGCGCGCGAGGGCGTCGCGGTGGTCTGCGGCGCGGTCGCGTCGTACTTGAGTGCGTAGGACGCCGCGTCCGTATTACCGGCCTTGTCCAGACATGTTCCGCTCACGGATGCCGCGCCGCTGTCGGGCCCGTTGTAGCCCTTCGGCAGCTCGCACGAGTCGAACCCCGACATGACGTCCGTCGCGGCGAAGCTCACCGTGAGCGGCGCGTTGAACCAGTTGTTCGCGTTCGGCTGGCGATCGGGTGTCGCCGTCGCGACAGGGGCCGTTGCGTCGTACTTGAGCGTCCTCGAGGCGGAGCTCGCGTTGCCGGCCTTGTCCCGGCAGGCGCCGCTCAGCGTCGTGGACTGGGTGTCGGGCCCGGAATAGCTCTTGGCGGCGTCGCATGAGTCGACCGTCGACATGGCATCCGTCGCCGCGAAGGTGACGGTAACCGCCGGGGCCTTGTACCAACCGTTCACGTTCGGCTGGCGGTCCGGCGTCGCCGTCGTTACCGGCGCGGTCGCGTCGTACTTGAGCGCGTAGGACGTCGGCCCGACGTTCCCTGCCTTGTCCAGACACGTCCCTGTCACGCTCGCCGACGCGCTGTCCGGCCCGGAGTAGGTCTCCGCTGCCTCGCAGGAATCCATGCCGGAGGTCAGATCGGTCCCCGCGTAGCTGACGGTGACCGGCGTCTTGTACCAGCCGTTCGCGTTCGGCTGGGCCGAGGGCGTGGCCGTCGTCTGGGGCGCGGTCGCGTCGTACTTGAGGATCTTGGAAGCGGAGCTCTCGTTGCCGGCCTTGTCCCGGCAGGCTCCGCCAAGCGTGGTCGACGTGGAGTCGGGCCCCGAGTAGGTCTTTGCGGCATCGCAGGTGTCGATGCCGGCCGTGGCGTCAGCGCCCGCGAAGGTGACCGTGACCGAGGCCTTGTACCAGCCGTTCGCGTTGGGCAGGCGATCCGCGGTCGCCGTCGTCGACGGCGCGGTCGCGTCGTACTTGAGCATGAGGGACGCGAGACCGCCGTTCCCCGCCTTGTCGAAGCAGGTTCCGTTCACCGTGGTGTTCGCGGTGTCGGGGCCCGAGTACGAGCTGTCGGCCGGGCACGACTGGAGCCCTGAGGTGGCGTCAGTGGCTCCGAAGCTGACCGTGAGCGCGTGGTTGTACCAGCCGTTCTTGTCCGCGGGCCTCGACGCCGTAGCAGTCGATTGCGGCGCCGTCGCGTCGTACTTGAGCGCGTACGAGGCCGACCCGATGTTTCCGGCCTTGTCCAGGCACGTCCCGCCTATGGAAGCTGTGGCGCTGTCGGGCCCGGAGTAGTTCTTCGGCAGCTCGCACCCGTCGAACCCCGACATGGCGTCTGTCGCCCCGAAGCTGACGGTGAGGGGAGCGTTGAACCAGTTGTTCGCGTTCGGCTGGCGATCCGGTGTCGCCGTCGCAACAGGCGCCGTCGCGTCGTATTTGAGCGTCCTCGAGGCGGAGCTCGAGTTGCCGGCCTTGTCCTGGCAGGCCCCGGTCAGCGTCGTCGACTGCGTGTCGGGCCCGGAGTAGGACTTCGGCGCGTCGCAGGAATTCAGGCCGGAGGTGGCGTCATTGCCCCCGAAGGTGACCGTGACCGCCGCCTTGTACCAGCCGTTCCCGTTGGGTTGGCTCGAGGGCGTCGCCGTCGTCACAGGAGCGGTCGCGTCGTACTTGAGCGAGAGAGCGTCGGTGCCGGTGTTTCCGGCCTTGTCCAGGCAGGTCCCGCTTACGGAAGCTGTGGCGCTGTCGGGGCCGGCGTAGGTCTTGGGCGCGTCGCACGAGTCGAGACCCGAGGTCGCGTCGCCGCCCGTGAAGTTGACCGCGACGGAGGCGTTGTACCAGCCGTTCGCATTCGGCTGGCGCGCCGCCGCGGCGGTGACGGACGGATCGGTCGCGTCGTACTTGAGCGTGAACGAGCCTGACCCGCTATTCCCTGCGTTGTCGCGGCAAGCGCCGGTCACCGCCGTGGAGAGCGTGTCCGGGCCCGAGTAGGGCTTGGGCGCGTCGCAGGAGTCGATCCCGGCCGTGGAGTCCGTCCCGGCGAACGCCACCGAGAGCGACGCGTTGTACCAGCCGTTTGCGTTCGGTTGCCGGGAGGGCGACG
>Ga0184625_10000217_pt1 | contig 19116 bp, 12 predicted proteins | sample PLM3_30_b1_FD_133151 | JGI IMG/M metagenome (GOLD analysis project Ga0184625, IMG submission 133151) | Groundwater sediment microbial communities from an aquifer in East River, Colorado, USA - PLM3_30_b1 | ecosystem: Environmental > Terrestrial > Soil > Riparian zone | place: USA: East River... | reverse complement strand
TTTTGCAAAAGGGTAGCCATTGTTTTCAAGATAAATAAGCATGTTCTCCTGGAAACCTCTGAGCTGATCGAAGTTCATCGGTTTATTGGAAAATATTTTTCCATTCCACCCTGAAACTGAAAGCACTTGTGGGTCGGCCGAAGCAATATTTATATGAGCCCATTTATATTGCTCGCCAATATAAAGTACCAGCCTTGCTGACGTGGTATCAAAAAAAATGCTATCCAATGAGGCATTTACAAATCCCTTAGCCTGCAATAAAGAGGGCAGCTTATTTACATAATCAATGCAGACAGGTCTTGAAGGGAATTCAGTTTGCAAACCAATTTCATTTTTCAAAAATTCGGAAGTTTTATCAACGGATCTTGCAATTAAAAAATAAGATGTTTGCCCAAATGAAATGTTTTGAATTAAAATAATGATCAAAAACAGCAATGCTGCCGGCAGATGACTTTGTATTTTTGCGGGATTAGGCATTCAAAGGATATTCAAAAATATTTTATTTGGCCGGGATTTACATACATATTCCATTTTGCAGGCAGGCTTGTCATTATTGCAACTTTCATTTTTCCACGTCACTGCGGTATAAAAACGAATTGTTAGACTCTTTATTGAAGGAAACTGAATTGCAAAAGGATTATTTGGGAAATGAATTGGTAGAAACAATTTATTTCGGAGGAGGAACACCTTCGATATTGCAGATCTCAGATTTACGATTACAGATTGAAAAAATAAAGGAGCTTTTCAATGTTGCAAAAGATGCCGAAATAACCCTCGAGGCAAATCCCGATGATATTAATGAAGAAAAACTTGCTGGATGGAAAGAAATTGGCATTAACCGGCTGAGCATTGGCGTACAAAGTTTTTTTGAAGAAGATCTTTCATGGATGAACAGAGCCCATAATGCTCAACAGGCAGTTGAGAGTTTGCGATCAGCAATTAAACAATTTGACAATATAACAATTGATCTTATCTATGGTCATCCGCTTTTATCCAATGAAAAATGGAAACAGAATGTAGAAAAAGTAATTGCTTTAAACATTCCGCATATTTCCTGTTATGCACTTACAGTTGAGCCAAAAACTCCTTTGAGCAAAATGATCAAAGAAAAAAAGAAGGAAGATATTCAGCAGGAAAAACAAGCCGAACAATTTTTATTGCTAATGGAATGGTTAGGAGATGCCGGCTATGAGCATTATGAAATCTCAAATTTTGCAAAACCGGGTTTTAGAAGCAGACATAATTCATCTTACTGGCAGGGAAAAAAATATCTTGGGCTTGGTCCTTCTGCACATTCTTTTAATGGTGAAAGCAGGCAATGGAATATTTCCAATAACAATACTTATATAGAATCTCTTGAAAAAAATGAGATCCCTTTTGAAAAAGAAATATTAACTCCTTCTCAGAAAACAAATGAATATATCATGACTGCTTTGAGAACAAAAGAAGGATTGGACTTAGATAAATTGCCTGGATCTTTAAGCCATGAATTGCGGGCTGCTAGTAAGAAATTCATTGAATCAGGTAAATTGATCTTGAAGGAAAATAAATTAATACTAACCAAAGAAGGAAAACTATTTGCAGATGGTATTGCTGCCGAACTTTTTGTTGATGCCATTTAAACCAATGCTTCTTCGATCTGTTTAAACCCTTCTTCCGGCGGAACTTGTTCCCACAAAATTTTATAAACCGTTTCTGCTATCGGCATTTCAGCCTTTACATTTTTATTAATGGTGTAGATACTCTTCGAAGCATTGTATCCTTCTGCCACCATATTCAGTTCCAGTTGAGCAGCTTTAACGGAATAACCTTTGCCGATCATTTTCCCAAAAGTCCGGTTACGACTGTACAATGAATAACAAGTCACCAGCAGGTCACCAAGGTAAACCGAAGCCGCATAGTTTGCTTTTCTTTTATGGGTCACAGGGTCTTCACCTTCATGTTTTCCCACTTCAATATTATGAATGCCGACATTGAGCAGGAACCCGGCCATTTCATCGGCGCTGTTAGCGATCAATACACTTAAAAAGTTATCGCCATACTGTAACCCATGAGCAATGCCGGCTCCGAGTGCATAAATATTTTTCAAAATTGCCGCAAACTGTACACCATATATATCATCATTGATCACCGTATTCAGGTATTCGCATTTAAAATGGGTAGCGATCTCGGCAGCCATTTCTTCATCAGCCCCGGAAAAAGTGAGGTATGATAATTTCTCGGCTGCCACTTCTTCGGCATGGCAGGGGCCCATGATGGTGAAATAATCTTTCAGCGCCACATCAAATTCTTTTTCGAGGTAATCATTCAGCAAAATATTTTCCTGCGGGATAATTCCTTTCACTGCAGAAATAACTTTCTTACCCTCCAGGTCTCTTTTTGATAAGCCTTTCAATGTATCAGCTATATAGGCAGATGGTGTAGCTATAATAATATAGTCTGAAGCAGCAACAATTTTTGAAACGTTCGTATCGAGGACAAGTAATGAAGGATCAAATATTGCAGTGGTTAAATAATTAGGATTGTGTTTTTGCTGGCTGATAAAATCAGCCATGGCATCTGTTCTTACCAGCCAGTTAATTTGTTCATTATTGTCTGTAAGAATTTTTGCCAATGCCGTCGCCCAACTTCCACTGCCGATAATACCAAACATAGATCAGAACCGTGATTAATAGGATTATAAATGATTATGCCGAAATAAAATTAAGCAACTGACTCCCTATCCTGAAATAATATAATAAAGAAAAAGAGCCTTGTTTCACAAGACTCTTCCAAATTTCCTATTAATCCAATTAAATCATGTTAATCGTGGTTCTGCCTAATTCTCAAACAACTTATCCTTCGGAACCACTTTTACCACAGTAGCATCTTTTAACGTCTTACTGATGGCATTAAAAGGACCTGTCACCACTTCATCCCCTTCCGCCAGTCCTTCTTTTATTTCGATGTAATTAATATCCTGTATGTCGGTTTTTACTTTTACCCTTTTTACTTTACCATCCTTTTGTACCACAAAAACTAATTCTTCCAGTTCATCGGTGTTTACAGAAACTGCTTGATCAGCATTTCCTTCCACTCTTTGTTTTTTTTCTTCATCTTTCTTTTTATCTGCGATTGTTTTATCACTGCCAATCACTCTTGTAGTAACTGAATTAATTGGAACAGACAGCACATTATCCCTGCGTTTGGTTTTTATGTCGGCGCTGGCATTCATCCCGGGGCGAAAAGGAAAACTTTTTGGTTTTGACGGGTCTATAAGATCACTGTAAGAGCCCCTGTCAAGTATTATCCTTACTTCATATTGCGTTACATCGGTACTGGCTAATGCGCTGCCTGCACCGCCTTTTGTACTGCTTGCGATCTGTGTTACTATTCCTTTGAACTTCCTGTTATTATAAGCATCCACTTCCACGTCGGCGCTATCGCCAAGATGCACTTTCACTACATCATTCTCACCCACATCTACTCTTACTTCCAACACACTCATATCAGCAACACGCATCATTTCTGTACCAATGCTGAAACTATTACCTGCAACTCTCTCTCCTTTTTTTACTAACAGGGAAGAAATGACACCGTTCATTGGCGCAATCAGTGTTGTTCTTCCCAGGTTTTTATTTGCCGAACTCAAACCGGTTTGGGCTGTTTGCACTCCCGCCTCCAAACCTTTTATGTTTTGTTTCGCTGCATTATAATTAGCCTGCGCCGATTTGTAGGTTGTTTCATATCCCTCGAACTCTGAACGGGATATCACTTTATCATCATACAATTTTTTATTACGGTCATAGTTTTGCTTTGCCTGGTCAAGCGCTGCCTGCAATGCTTCAAGCGATGCTTTGCTATTCTCCACCGTAGCTGCGGATTGATTTACACGGGAAGCGGCTTCATCTCTTTGCAATGCATAGATATCAGCAAAAATTCTTGCAAGGATCTGTCCTTTTTGTACGCTGTCGCCTTCCTCGACATTCAGCTCAACCACTTCTCCGGAAATATCGGGGCTGATCTTTACTTCAACCTCGGGATATACTTTTCCGCTTGCGTTTACAGTTTCAGTAATTGTGCGGCGGCTTGCTTTTTCAACGGAAACTTTTACCCCTGTTTCTTTGTTTCCTGCCATCATTTTAAACACTACCAACAAAACAATTACTCCAACCAAACCAATCAATATCCATTTTACAGTTTTACTCATATTATTGACCCCCATCTCCGCCCAAGGCGGAGAGTATTTGATGATTAAAATTTATTTCAAAATATAGATTTGTCCCAAAAGCCCTTTTAGGGGTTTGGGCTTTATAATCTTATTCCCTGTCCTTTATAAAATTCAAGCAACTTCATCTTAAAGATATAATCATACTGTGAATACAATGCCTGTATCTGCGCTCTCAAATAGTTATTCTGGCTATTGAGCAGATCAAAAGTTGATAACAAGTTCAGGTCATATCTTTTTTGCGCATATTCATAAGATTTTCCAGACGTCTGAACACTTTTCTTGTCGGCATTATATAACTGCATGGATGATGTAGCCTCATTATATGCCCTGTAAATATTCTGTTTCAAAGTCTGGTTATCCAGTTCTTTGGTTAGTTCCCATTGTCTTACTTGCAGTTTTGTTCTTTCCCAGTTTGCACGGGCAGATTTTCCATTAAAAATGGGAATGTTTAACCCAATTCCAATTCTCTCACTGAGGTTTGTATTTAGCTGGTCGCCAAAAGGAGTAAGTCTTTCGCCGGTTTGAATAACAGGTTGAGCGAATACATCGAATTTGGTGGATCCGACTGTTACATACGCCTCAGTGGCTTCATATGGCCCCTTAACATACACCGGCCTTTTTACATTTACATAACTGGTACCAATTCCGCCAAATGCTGTTATCGATGGGTACATTAATCCTTTTGCAACATCTACATCTTTTTTTGCAGACATGAGTCGAAGGTCGATCACTTTATTTTGCGGAAGGTTTTGTAATGCCAGCGCATAAACAGCTTCTGGTTGCAGGTCCGCCAAATTTTCAATAAAAATATTTCCTACCGATGGTGATTCAATATCGAAGGCAGCACCAGCATCCAAATTAAGCAATGCTTTCATTTGCAAAATAAATGTCTGTACACTTGCTTCTGCTGTTATCAGGTTTGAACTGTCACGGCTAAGCTGTGCTTCCAGTTCAGCAGCATTTAACTCGGGCAGTACTCCTGCATCGACTTTTTTCCTGGTATTAGTTAATTGCTCGAGTGTAGTACCGATCTGAACTCTTGTAAGGTTTGCCTGCTCTCTGGCAAGCAGTATTTGCAAATAGGCAACGGCAACATTCAATGCAACATCATCCTGTACTTTTAATACTTGTGCCTTATCCGCTTCATTTGCCAGCTTGTTACTTTCAATAGTATTTCTTTTCACAAACCAATTGAACAAAGTAACCCCCGATTGAAGGCTGAAGGTGGAGTTTAAGAAATTATTATCCTCCAATACACCGGTTGACGGGTTTTCTGAACGACCAAAACTATAGCTGGTACTGTTCTGGAAATTCAGCGATGGGTACTGTGCACTTTTACTTTGGTTATAGGTTACATCAGAAAAACGGGTTTGCAGGTCTGCTTGTTTCACAGAAATATTATTAGCTTTTGCGTATTGAACGCATTTCAACAAATTCCATTTTTCCTGTGCTTGTGCTGAAACGGCCATAACTACAATGGCCAGAAAAAAAAGACTCTTTTTAAACATGGCGCAAAATTAGGAGAATTGGTTTTCCCCATGACCGAATTTTGACAAACGGAGGGTTAATTATTGTTCATTTTTTCCAGGGCCTGATCCAAATCTTAATTAGGTAACCGGCTTCTTCCAAACTTACCTACAACCTTACGTAATGGTGCTCCAGGTTTTCCGAATCGAATTCAGAGATCGGAATTCCCGAACATTTAGGGATCATCAGACTTTCATGCCCGCCCAGCTTACGGCTGTCACAATAACAATATAGATTGAGGATAGGAAATAAAATCCTAATTGGGCACAATTTGGAATGATGGGGCGGACCAAAAGGGATCTGTAGCATGAATTCAGGGCTTCACTATGGATCTCTTTGGAATTGCCCGAGGACCACATGTAAGGTGGAAAAAATGTTTGACTAGTAGCAACGAGTCTCTCCTTGCAGATGCTATGTTGGCGACTGTTTTTTGATTTATTTATTTCACTTTTAGTTCACCAACAACAATATAAGAAGCCTTACCACCATAAGCATCCCCGGAATTCAAACTGAGTCTTCCTTTTGTGTTTGAAATACTGTTCGTTCTGTTTTCAAAAACAGTCCCGCCATTATCGGCATAATTAGATGTAGCGGTTTTTGTAACATACTTGCCATTTGCTATACTTACTGTGGTATAATACCAGGTATCATTATTTATTAGCGTAGTAGTGCTATAGACCGTAGGAGAAGAACACCAGTTGAAATCGATGTAATTGTTTACCCCCGCATCGCTATAAATAAAAGCACTGTATGTGAGGGAAATTGCGTAACTGCAAAAAGCACCCCCATCATGGGTCTTCCATTTCATGTAAAGTGTCTTATTATTAAGATCAAAACAACTTCTTGTTACAAGATATGCGCCATGCCTGTAAGACTCGCCAAATCCTTTCACGCCTTCACTGTTAAATTCAAAAGTACCGCTGGCGGGAGCATAATATCGTTCGGAGGATTTCCCATAATAATCCCAGGAATCAGCAGTTAAACTTACAACGATTGGATCATTTGATGTGTTATCTGGTTTATCATCATCCTTTGAGCATGAGGAAAAACTAGAAACAAGAATTCCCAGCCATAGTGCCGGGAGTAACGATTTTAAGTTTTTCATAAAAGTTCGTTTAATTTAAAGTGTTTATAAATCTAATGATCTTTGGAAAGTGAAGACTTTTATTGTTTCACAAATAATAGTTCTTAATAATGGTTAATGGTCCCGATTGGCAGCTTATAGTAAATATATAAAAGGAACAGAAATGAAAAATTCGCAATTAATAACTGGCAGGAGATAGTAATAAGTGGTTATAACCATTATTTATTAGTTAACCATTGAAGAAACTCATCTTTTTTTCGCCTGCTGACAGGAATGTGTTGATTATTATTAGTGATTATTTCTCCACCTTCTCCCCGAATGTAGCGTTGTATATACTGACGGTTGATGATATAAGAATGGTGCACTCTAAAAAAATCAAAATCTTGTAAAAGGTCATCATATTCACCAAGATTTAGTGAAGAACAAATTATTTCGCCATTTACCTGGTGGATAAAAGTATATTCCTTTTGTGCCTGGCAAAAAATAATCTGGTCAACAGACACTAGGCTGTACCCACCCTGAACAGGTATTGCTATTCTGTTTGTATTATGTTTTGGCTTTTTAATAACCTCGAAAAGAGTTTGGAAATGCGCATCTTTATTATAATTGCCCGCCGCTTTTGCCTTGCTCACAGCATCTATCAGATCTTTTATTGAGACTGGCTTAAGAAGATAATCAAGTGCTGAAAATTTTATTGCCTTGATTGCATAATGATCATAGGCTGTTACAAAAATTACTTTGAAAGGATAATGATCAAACCGGCTGAGCAGATCAAAACCAGTACCCTTTCCCATTTCAATATCAAGGAAAACGAGATCTGGTTTTAATGTAACAATATCCCTATACCCTTTTTCCACATTTTCAGACTCTCCTATTAGCTCAACATCGCCAGTACAATGCCTCTGCAAAAGAATTCGTAAGTTTTCTCTTGCTCTTGCTTCATCATCTATAAGGAGTGTTCTTAACATACGATTATATTAATTATTCGGACCAAATTGTATTGTAACAGTTGTGCCGGATACATCTCCATTGTCATTAATGACATCCTTAATTGAGATCTTAATGTCAACATTATTGATTTCCTTTAATGTTTTTACCTTTTCATCTATAATATTCAATGCTTGCGATTTATATAATTTGTCCTTTGTGCTGTTAATGATTGCTGATTCAGCTCTCCCTATTCCATTATCTCGTATTTGACATGCTAACATATGGTCCCAAGCGCTAAAATGCAATTCTAACAGACCATTCGCGTCAGTTTTGTGTCGTATTCCATGAAGAATGGCATTCTCAACAAATGGCTGGATCATTACAGAGGGAATCCTTGCATCCATTTCTACGTTGGGATCAATATTGATCTCATATTTAAAACTATATTGTAATCGTGTTTGCTCCAATTCAATATAATTTCTTAACAGTTCGATCTCATTCCTTAATTCTATGAATTTGTTTCTTGATGATTCAAGAAACAATCGCATTAATCGGGCAAATTTCGCAAGATATTCGCTCGCATTTTCTGATTCATTTTTCAATATGTAATTCTGTAAAGTATTCATTGCGTTAAAAACAAAGTGGGGATTCATTTGGGCCTGTAATGCCTGGAATTCTAATTCTGCAAATTTTTTATTGATAGTTGTTTTTTCAATCTCTCTTTTCCGAATTTGCCCTGTTATATATCTTATTAAAAAAAAGAAAAGGCCCAGCACAGCAATCGCTACGAACAAATAAAAAAGATTTGTTTGCCAAAATGCTGGTCTGATGTAAAATCTCAATTCTTGCATGTTGCCCAGGTCTGTCCTTACCTGGAAAGTATAACGGCCCTTTTTCAATTCTCCAAACTCTACTGTATTTGCAGTCGTGGTTTTCCATAAAGTATCATTACCAATTCCTAACATTCTGTATCGGTAAACAAGTTTGTTGTTACAAGTAAAGCAAATTGCTGTGTAGCTGATCGAAATATTATTTTGGCTATACTTAAGATCATAATTCAACCTCACCGAACTTGTTGAATCCGAAGAATAATCTTTTATAACTATATCTATGATCCGGATTGGTATTTTTTCCTGTGAAAGATCTACATTAAACACACATATTCCTTTAATAGTAGCTGCATACACCTCCCCATCTTTCACACATACATCATTAACATCATCATCATTCAAACCCTCTGAAGAAGTAATGGAGTTAATAACAGCGCTAAGCGAGTCTCTCCGTAGTTTATAACTAATTTTGTTAAGCCCTTTGTTTGTCACAACCCAAATTGAATTATTCTCTTTATCAAAAAATATTTTTTTGCAAATGTTGCTGGTCATTGCCGGACTTGATAAAGTGTTGAAGTGACCAATTATTCTATCTTTTAGATAAGCAACAATACCATCATTATTCGTTGCTATCCATAAAATACCATCTATCGTTGAAAGCAAATGATTGACTGGCTGTCTTAATACTTCTGATTTATTCTTAACAGGGGTTTCGTAAAATAAACTTTTGTAATCAGCCTTTTCAAAAAGGCCTTTATTATTTCCATAATACAACTTATTGTCAGTGTAAGCAAGGGCTGTAAATCTTGGTCCTTCTCCAATAATGTCAAATTTCCTATTCTCTTCATTGTAAAGGGTTAACCAGGAATGTGATCCAACTAATAAATTATCATTTGCATCAGCTATCACAGATTTGATTGCTCCAAAATTTTCTGGCAAAAGTTTATTATCTGAAAATAATTTATAGTTGGAATAAGCAAGGAATGAATTTTTATGCAACTCTATTCCACGAATTGCATTTGGCAATTTTGTTATGTAAAAAGGTTTTATGATCTGTTCGTCCGGGTCAATTTTGTATACATTCCCTTTTTCATCACCGCAGATCAGCAAATTGTCTTTATTTATTTTCAAGGAAGTTATATTGTCAACGGGCAATCCTGAAGTTGTATTGAACTGCTTAACTCGATTTTTTAAACGCATATAAACTCCATCTCCTGAAAGTGAACAAAGCCATTCATTACCATTTTTATCAACAAAGGCCTTACTTATGTTTTTTCCAGGAAAAAAATATTCTAATTGTGTAAGCAATGTATCTGTTACATAGATACCATTTACTGTGGTTATGTAAATCTTTCTATCGTATTTGGTTACACTACTTATCAAATGATCGCTCCTGAATAATGCTCTTTGCGTTACTGATCCATCGTTTGTATATTCATAAAGACTAAGCTCTGTGGTCTCACTTGAATTAATAAATATTTTCCATCTTCCCCAATCAGGAGATTTTGAAAAATTTATATCTATTTCCGGTATAGGAAAATCTAAAACGGTGCTATCATTATTCGCAAACAGGTAGCAACTTTTAACATCAGGAAAGAGTATAATGCTATCGCTGTTAACGGGCCATACATCTCTTCCATGCTTAATGAACCTGATTTTTTTATTTTCGAGGAAAAAAGTTTCGTTGACTGAATGACCTATAAGACCCGAGGCGGAGTTCCTGATTATAGTTGAGGGTTTAAGATCTTTTATCTTTTGTAATTCGGAGTAGTTTTTTTCGTTGTAAAATTTCTGGGTAGCCGGATCATAAATACAGCCTGTTGTTCCAAAAGGAAATATCCAGATACTACCATCTGGATCTAATGCTACTTGCAACACTTCATTATTTGTAAGACCATCTTCTGTTGTAAATACTTTAAAATTAAATCCATCAAACCTTGCAAGGCCTGCGGCTGTAGCGAACCAAATAAAGCCTTGTTTATCCTGTAGGCAATCATAGACAACACCTGAAGGCAGTCCATCCTTAACCGAAAAATTCCTTACAGGCTCAAATTGTGCAAATACAAAAAAAGGATAAAAAAGCAGGATGAATTTGAAAGCAATTTTGCTCACAACACAGAATTATACTTAAATATACTACCAGAATTACTGAAATATCAGCTGATCATATTAAATGCCTGTTCAAGGTCCTTTATTAGATACTCTGAATCCTCCAAACCCACATACAACCGTACATAGCGGTGTTCATGATTTGAAGGATCAAAATCTAAAACCGAAATTCCCGAACATTTAGGTATCACCAAACTTTCATGTCCACCCCAGCTTACCGCCATCATTATATGTTGAAGGCTTTCGCAGAATTGCACGATCTCTTCTCTTTTATTTGCTTTTAAAACCAACGTCATTAAGCCGCAGGCGCCAGACATTTGTTGCTTTGCCAGTTGGTATTGTGGAAATGATTCATCCAAAGGAAAAATGACAGCTTCTATTTTCGGATGTGACTTTAAAAATTTCAAAACCTCAAGAGAAGTTTTTGTTATGCGGTCAATACGGGCAGGTAACGTTCGCAGACCTCTTATCAATAGCCAGGCATTAAAAGGTTGTAGGCCGCTGCCGATATTCAAATATTCACTGTCAAATATTTTCTTCATCATCGCATGGGTTCCGCTTAATACTCCGCCAAGTGTATCACTATGCCCGCCGATATATTTGGTTGCAGTTTGCATAGCCATATCAATTCCCATTTCAATTGGTTTTTGATACAGTGGTGAACAGTAACTATTGTCAATAAATGTTGTAATGCCTTTTGATCTTGCCAGCGCAGCAACTTCTTTTAACGGTTGCAAGGCAAAATCCCAACTGTTAGGTGATTCGAGATAATATAAAGTTGTATTCGGTTTTGTAGCTGCTTCCCAGTTTTCGATTGTGGTTCCATTAATATAGGTGGTCGTTACACCAAATCTTGGCAACACCACATCAAACATTCTTTGCGCCCATGTATAGGGCGCTTTTACAGAAACAATATGATCTCCTGCTTTTACATTGGCGAGCACACCGGCAAAAATGGCCGCTGCACCGCTATTGAAAACAAGACAATCTTCTGCACCATCGAGTGCCGCTAATTTTTTTCTAAGGATCTCAACAGTGGGATTTAAGCCGCGGCTGTATAAATAACCTCCCATTTCATCTTCAAAGGCTTTACTTAGATCAGCAACCGTTTTAAAAGCAAAATTGCTTGTCTGTGCTATAGGCGGAGAGATGGCATTGAAATAGTTTTCTCTTTCTTCTCCTAATTCATTTATTATATAGGAAAGATCCATTTATAGTTCGGCTTTATTTTGATTTGCTTGTTTCTTGTTGAACAAAAAATACAATACTGTAAATACAGCTAGTACTCCAAGACCTGTGAGTGCTGCATAATCATTGTTCTTATAATCCATGGCTATGCTAATACCGACAAATGTATAAGTAGCAATAAAGATGAGAGGGAATATTGGGAATAATTTCATTTTATAAATGCCTGTACCATCAAGATGTTTTGTCTTCTTCCTGAACCAAAAAATAGTAGCGCTGCTCAGTATCATTCCAAAACAATCTAAAAAAATGGTGAAAGCCAATATCTTTTCAAATTGCTGCATGAAAAATAAAATAATGATACAAACTGCCGCAAATACAGTTAATGAAAAAGTAAGCACTCCGGTTTTTTCATTTCGTTTGGCAAACACAGCTGGCAAACTCCTATCCTCTCCCATAGCATACATAACTCGTGGGTTACTCATTAATAGCCCATTTACATAAGCAAGGACACCTAAAAATAAAAATCCTGAAAAAATAAAAGCTCCCTGCTGGCCAAAAACTTTATCCATCAACACGTATGCTATTTCTCTTTCCCCTTTCATTCTATCAAAACCAACAATATTATAATAGCTCAAATTCACGAGAAGATATAATGCTATAATAATTGCAATGCCAATAAATATACCACGAGGGATATTCTTTGCCGGCTTATCGACCTCACTCCCAAAATTGATCGTCTGCTGGTAACCTCCGTAAGTAAAAGAAACGGCCACAAGACTTATTCCTAAACTTCTTATCCAGTTCATTTTATCCGAACTCACTACTTCGTGGGCGGCAGTATTATCAACATAATGCTGCGGGAAAAACAAAGCAACGATCAGTACAAGTATCATGGTGATCTTAATAAGCATAAGAATATTCTGTGCCACGGAACTGACCTTTAGACCACGAAGATTGATGAAGTAAAAAATAATAATCGCCATGCTGCTTAGTATAGCTTTATCTACATCTGTCCATTGCCCGGGAAATAATTTTAACAAATACCCGCTTCCAATTAACGCTACAGCGCTTAAGCTTGCAGCATTGCTAACAAGTATGAGACAATTAATAGCAAAAGCAATGCTTGGATGATATGCTTTAGCAAAAACTTTATAATAACCACCGGTTACGGGATAACGGCTTCCTATTTCGGCATAAGTCAAAGCGCCGCACAAAGCCACGATACCACCGATCACCCAGGCTGAAAAATAAACCGTTGGATTGATCGCATCTTTGGCACTGGTAGCTGCTGCCCGGAAAATTCCCATGCCAATCACTAAGCCCACCACGATCATGGTAAAGGAAAAAAGATTCAATTTATTTGACTTCATGGGCGGAAGATAAAGAATATTGAGGTTAACTTTACTCTCCTGCATTTATGAAACATTTTTTAATAACCATACTGCTTTTATCACAAATAGTTTTTTTAAAGGCGCAGCAGACTGAACAAGATTCATCTCAAACCTTGCAGGAAGTAACTGTGAAAGCTTATGAGCAAAACAGGAAACTGATGCAAGTGCCTGCATCGATCGCTGTTATCAATAAAACACAACTATCACATTTTAATAATACCAATATTCTTCCTGCAATGAATGCTAACCCGGGAATAAGAATGGAAGAACGTTCGCCGGGAAGTTACCGGTTGAATATTCGTGGCAGCTCATTGCGTTCTCCCTTTGGTGTAAGAAATGTAAAGACTTATTTCAACGATATTCCTTATACCGATCCGGGCGGTAATACTTATCTCAACCAATTAAGTTTTTATAATATTCAATCAGCCGAAGTGATCAAAGGCCCGGGCAGCAGTTTGTATGGTGCGGGCACAGGTGGCGTTTTATTATTGAAAACAAGGCAACCTGACTGGCAGTCGGGACTTTCGTTTGATTTCAGTGCCGGTCATTGGGGATTGAATAACCTGAATGCAAACTTGCGACTTGGAACTGATGCCGTACAGAATACGTTGAACTATTCGCAATTATCATCTGATGGCTATCGTGATCATTCACAACTTGATCGAAAAACATTTACCTGGGACCTGAATGCAAATCTTTCTGATAAGGGAAAGATCACCACACATTTTCTTTGGGGCGACCTCTTTTATCAAACTCCCGGTGCATTGACATTATCAGAATACAATACAAATCCGAGAGCAGCCAGGCCAAGAGTGGGACCAACACCAGGCGCCGCTGAAAACAAAGCGGCCATTTATCAAAAAATGTTTTTAGCTGGTATCACCTTTAATCAAAAGTTTTCCGGGCACTGGGAAAATACAACTTCTTTTTATGGAGCATCCACCCGTTTGCTGAATCCATCTACACGCAACTATGGTAGAGCAAATGAGCCAAATACCGGTGGTCGTTCATTTTTTCAATTCGCAAAAACATATAGTGAAAAAACAAAACTGAACATAATAACTGGCGTGGAATTTCAGCAGGGAATTTCATCCGTAAGAATTTATTCAAATAAAGAGGGCAACCCGGATACATTACAAACAGATGATGAGATCAACAATCGTGTTTTTTTTGCATTTGCACAGGCAACCCTGGAACTTTCAAAGAGCTGGTTCATTACCGGCGGGATCAGCCTTAATACACAAAACTTAACAATTACCCGTCTTTCCGTTTCGCCTGTTATAGAACAAAAAAAGAAATATGATAATGAAGCAGCGCCGCGACTTGCAATTTTGAAACAATTTGCCAAAACACTTTCTGCTTATGCAAGTGTATCAAGAGGGTTTTCACCGCCAACAACTGCGGAGTTGTTACCCTCCAGTGGTATTATCGCCACAGATCTTAATGCTGAAGAAGGGATCAATTATGAAGCTGGCATTCGTGGCACTTTTAACCATGGAAAAATTTATTTTGACATTAATGCATTTCGTTTTGGCTTAAATAATACAATTGTACAAAGACGAGATGCAAGTGGCGGAGATTATTTTGTGAATGCCGGAAGTACAAAACAACTGGGAGTCGAATCTTATTTATCCTGGCAAATTATTAACAATACGAAAAACTCTTTCTCTGGTTTTAAGATCTGGCTAAGCCACACATGGAATGATTTTACTTATAAAGATTTCAAACAGGTTATAAATGATTATTCTGGCAAGAAACTTCCAAGCGTTCCACCGCAAGTGGTTGCAGCCGGTATTGACCTTGCTACAAAGCGTGGCATTTACCTGAATATAAATTATTATTATGCCGACCAGATCCCTTTAAACGATGCCAATACAGAACATGCTTCGTCTTATAATTTATTGGGGGCAAAAGCAGGATGGAAGAAACATCTTCATCCGAAAACACTAATGGAACTTTTTATTGCGGTCGATAATATTTTTGATGAAAAGTATAGTTTGGGAAATGATATCAACGCTTTTGGAGGAAGATATTATAATGCTGCATCTACTTTCAATTTCGCCGGTGGCATTGCATTGCATTTTAATTTTAAATAAAATTTTTTGACAAATATGTGTTGAAAATTATTCCTGGATTCAACAGCTGTATTCCTACATTTGCTTCCGATTTGGTTCTTTGTTTGATTACTTATCGAAAAGCAGTTATATCTCACAGATGACACGCCTGCCTGCCGGTAGGCAGGGATTTTCACGGATCCTTCTGTGGTAATCTGTGAAATCAGTGAGAAACATTAATAGCTGAATAATTAATCAACCCGATTAAAAGGGAAGTCAGTCAAAATCTGACGCTATCCCCGTAGCTGTAAGAAGCCCTCCAAATCCCGCATAAGGCGGGACTTAACGAGAGTAAAAATTGTTGAAGATTTACCACTGTTTCGGCTCATCCGAATGGGAAGGTTTCAACAAACGCTGTAAGCCAGAAGACCTGCCAGATCATAAATAATTTTTTGCTTTCGGGTGAAAGGCAAGAGATGTAATCGTCGCAAGGCTTTTATATTTCTATCTTTTTTTCGGAAGCAGTCACTCAAAAGCTTTTTTATGAAAAAGAAATTTTTGATCGTGGCTGCTGCATTCATTGGCAGTCAGCTATTGGCGCAACAGGACACATCATTATTAGATGAAGTAGTAATTACAGCAAACAAGTATCCAAACAAGACTTCGCTAACAGGAAAAGTGGTTACTGTTATTACAAAAGAACAACTGGAAAGAAGCGGCGGAAAAGATCTGTCGCAAATTTTAACTGAACAAGCCGGCGTTTATATCGGTGGCGCAAACAGCAATGCAGGAAAGGATAAAAGTTTGTACCTGCGTGGCGCAAGAGTTGATCATACATTGATAACGATCGACGGAGTTCCTGTATATGACCCCAGTGGCATTGGCAGCAATTTTGACATACGAAATCTCGTAATCGATCAAATTGAGCGAATAGAAATTTTGAAAGGAAGCCAATCTACTTTATATGGTAGCGATGCTATTGCAGGTGTGATAAATATTATTACAAAAAAAGCGGGTGTAAAGCCATTTTCAGGAAATGAGTTGCTTAGTTATGGAAGCAATAATAGTGTAAGAGCTAATACAGGTATAAATGGGAAAAAAGGAATTGTTGATTATAATCTTGGTTATTCTTTTTTTGACACAAAAGGAATTAATGAAGCAATAAGTACTGCCCTAAATGCTGATAAGGATGCATTTCAGCAAAACAGTTTTCAGGCGAGTATTGGTATACAAGCCGGAAAGAATATTCGGATTCAACCCTATTTCCGTAATAATAAAATAGATGGCGATATTGACCAGGGATCATTTACTGATGAACTGGACTATACGTACACACAAAAAAGTTGGCAGGCAGGAGTTAAAAATGAATTTGGTTTTGGCAAAACAAAGTTGAATATTCTTTATAACTATAATCATATCGACAGGCTATACATTGATGATTCTGTAAAAAGTCAGAATGGCTTTGATAAATATTCTCGCGGATCCTATAAAGGCATGGAACATTTTCTTGATGCATATATAACGACACCAGTTGGTAACGGTTCGTCTAAACTTACAGCGGGTGCCGATTTCAGAACATCCAATACTGACCAGGAATATTCTTCTGTTGGTTTCTATGGACCGTATTCTACAAAATATTCCGCGGATAGCTTGCATCATAATCAAGTAGGGCTTTATGCGGCGTTGAATATAAATTCGAAAACAGGATTTAATCTTGAATTAGGCAACCGTTTGAATATTCACTCGGCGTATGGAAGCAATTATGTTTTTAATATTAATCCTTCTTATTTACTGAATAAGAAATTCAAATTATTTGCAAATATTTCTTCCGGTTATCGTACGCCATCACTCTATCAATTAGTTTCAGAATATGGCAATATAGACCTGGAGCCTGAATCAGCATTCACTGTTGAAGGCGGCGTTCAATATTTTTCTGCTGATAATAAATTCTCCGGTCGTTTAACAGGGTTTAAAAGAGATGTGAAGGATGTTATTTTCTTTTATTTTAATCCATCTACTTTTCAATCGCAATATATTAACCAGGATAAGCAAAAAGATCACGGTGCTGAGCTGGAACTTTCTTTTAAACCCACAAAAAATATTTCTATAAAAGCTTTTTACAGCTTTGTTGATGGTAAGATCACCACAGTACAAAACGGGAAGGACACGACTTATTTTAATTTGATCCGCAGGCCAAAGAATAGTATTGGAATAAATGCAGGAGTAAGAGTTACTGAAAAGCTTTTTGTTAGTAGCAATCTTTCATGGTTTGATAAAAGAAAAGATGCATATTTTGATGGAGTGACTTATCAAACTGTGAATGTAGTATTGGACAGCTATATTCTTTTGGATATATATGCAGAATATTCTTTTTGCAAAAACAAACTCAAACTTTTTGCTGATCTCAGAAATATCTCTGACAGCAAATACAGTGAAACAGCCGGCTTTAATACACTCGGATTTAATGGGTATGGTGGCGTAAAATTTAACTTCTAATATTCAGCCTATGTGTCAGCATGAAAAAAAGAACTGTCCGCGATGCGGAACAGCATTCGAATGCAAACCCGGCAACATCACTCAATGTCAGTGTTATGGATTTGTAATAAATGAAGAGCTTAAAGTTTATTTAGAACAACGATATAACGACTGTCTTTGCAAAAACTGTCTTGAATATTTATCTGTTGAATTAAATTTCTTTAAAGAGAGATATATTTTCAGATAACTACATTTGCAGAATCAAATAGTTTGAAGTTTGATGTTCGAGGTTTGAGGTTACTAAAACCTCAAACTTTAAACCCGAAACATCAAACGACTTGGTCCCGTAGTACAATGGATAGTACGCAAGTCTCCGGAACTTGATATTCCAGTTCGATTCTGGACGGGACTACAAAACCAACCATAAGCAGCGTTTTTTAATGTTACTAGCGTAAATTTCGGTTGTTGGAAAAAACGTCAACAGCATAGAATGGTTAGCTACAGCTTCAGTAAGATTTATGCAGTCTTCAATCCCTTTTCCTGCATTGTTTCAATCTTGTGAATACGCCTATTAAAAACAATGATCACCGTAAAGATTAAAAGGATGGCAGCTACTATAATAAATATAAACAGAACATTTTTCTTTTTTAGCATAAAGCCGTTTTGCAATCTTATGCGTTGACAACAATCTGCACTTATAAAAAGCGGGTCTTTCCGAATGAAGGGGCCGCCATTTAATTATGACGGCCCTGGTTATTTTTTTATTGTTTTACTAATTTGATTACCCGCCGCTGGCTACCCTGCTGCAGCTCAGCAATGTAAACGCCAGCCGTATAAGTGTGTCCTACCGTAACAACCTGGCTGCCGCCAAGGTTTTGTTTTACTTCCAGCAGCCGGCCATATATATCCATGATCCTCAAGGTTGCGGATCCCTCAGCGGGTAAGTTTACCTGCAGGCGGAAAGCACCTGAACTCGGATTGGGTGATGCCAGCAATATAAATGTTTTCTCTTCCATTTCGGCCAACGGGTTGGTGGTTGTTCTTGCTGCGGTCGTGATGGCTGGCTGCGCCAGTGTAGTGAATTTTTGTGCAAGGGAATAGTCTAGCTTGGTACCACGGCAGATGGCCTTTATCTGCCATTGATAATTTTGGGCAGGTTGCAAACCCCCAATGGTTACCGAACGATTAGCGGGCTGTACGCCGGGAATGTCTATCCATTTAGCCCCGGTCTTTACCTGCTTATATTGAACCTGCCACTGGGTGGGGTCTATAGGAGCTACCCAATTCAACTTTGCTGAGGTAGCCGTAATATTTGTGG
>Ga0184625_10000216_pt1 | contig 19119 bp, 26 predicted proteins | sample PLM3_30_b1_FD_133151 | JGI IMG/M metagenome (GOLD analysis project Ga0184625, IMG submission 133151) | Groundwater sediment microbial communities from an aquifer in East River, Colorado, USA - PLM3_30_b1 | ecosystem: Environmental > Terrestrial > Soil > Riparian zone | place: USA: East River... | reverse complement strand
TCGTGGGTTGTCTTCTGCAATTTCTACCAATATCCTTGGAGTCAGAAGGGAAGCTGCCTTATTTGCATGATTTTGAGCCAGTGACACATTATTATTTGCTAGGTTTGCCGGAACAAGCTCCAATTGTGCTTGCATTTGGCCTATAATCCCTACAAAGTTTGCAGTTTCGTCTGGAGTAAATTGATGACCGTATATTTTTACATTATAAAAATTATCAGTACTGAGAAGTGATATGCTGAACATAATGTATAATAGCAAGACTAGAAAGGTTCGTCTTAACACGTAAAATATCTCAGTCAACCTTAGGTACTCCTTGTAACATATGTATGTGAAATACTGGAACTATTTTCAAACTATGTGGGTTTAGTTTTCTGCGTTCAAATTAAACGCAACTAATAATATCACTCCCGGTATCGATAATCGCAGTAATCTCTTCATCCTACATTTTTATAATTCAGGAAGATGATAATAGTATTATGGTACATCAATCGAATTAATGATAGATGCCCTCTACGATAATTGACAAAATATGATCAAAATAGCGAGCTAGTCCAATATCTATAAATTATCAATGAAGGTTTTTTCATGAATCGTTGGAAGATAATGCGAATTGCCAATTTATTCTCTTGATAATAATAGGGTTTTTAGGGATTATGCTAGTAGGTGTGTTGGACAGTGTTTCCGATTTAACAGCCCAGACTTCAGAAAATACAGCAATTGATAAAGTCGTAATTTTAAATTTCGATGATAATCGTAAGAGCCAATTTACTCAAGCCAAACCCATACTTGATAAATATGGATTTAAGGCTACCTTTTATGTTGTTTGTAAGTATCTGGACAATAAAAAAGGATTTATGAATTGGGAAGAGTTAGAAACATTATACAGAGAAGGGCATGACATAGGATCTCATACAATGAATCATGATAATCTAAGTGATTCATCAAAGAAAAGCCTCGAGTATCAAATAGGAAGGGCAAAGGAGTGTCTTGAAGAACATGGAATTAACGCAACAAGTTTTGCATATCCGTTTGATAAAGGTTGGGACAATAAAACTGTTGTAAACATAGTATCCAAGTATTATGAATCGGCTAGAACTGCGAGTAGTCCACTTACTTTTCTACATTGCGATGGCTGGAAAAATAAATCGAATCAGACTGACTGCAGAACATACACGAAAGATGGTAAACTCAATTATGCTACCCAATACTCAATTAGAGGCTGGAGTCACGACTTATCGAGAAAAGTAAATGCATATGACAATCCAGCACTGTTTGACAGATTCATCCAGATAGTAAACAGCCAATCTAAGTACAATAAAGACGGAACAATAAAAGCAATTCCCATAATCATATATCATAGAGCAGGTGATACCAAAGCTATCGATTACAATACTGACTTGGATTTATTTGAGAAGGAAATGAAATATTTGCATGATGGTAACTTTACGGTTTTGACGATGTCTGATCTAGCATATGATTCCAAAAGTAATTATTTATACATAAAATGACTCAACTGTTTGTGACTTTTCTGTTACTAGTCATGAGGCTGTAAATGTATTAGAATTATTAACATTATTGTTAATTCAAATAAGGTATGGAAGTTTAACAGATTTCATAAAGTAAAAATATTGAACAAACCGAACATAGTTATTACGTGAAAAATATACAAAATAATTTTCGGATGGTATAACAGATTATAGGAACAGTCCTGATTCACATCAGTATCGCAACGGGTCTCATACAAATAAATACCCAGTAGGATTAATCCTTAATTGCAATTAGCCCGATTATTTCATAAGATATTTCATATACATTCAGGAAACAACCATATTACCTAAAAAGATATCTAGATTTTTGGGCTTTATTATAATTGGTGTTGAAAGTAAGCCATAAGGCTAACGCATCTAGATGTAAAATAAGCTCGTCTGATGCCAATTGGATTGTCTATAATCCTGCTAAGAGTGAAAATACTTTTACATCAAGTCCACCGGCTCTTGCATTTTCTAAAACTTCAGTCGAAGGATCGCCATAAATAGTCACCGAGTAAGGAGTGCCGAATCTTTCAAAAATTCTTGCTATTGACTCCCGAAGATTAGACTGATGTTCTAGAACAGCTTGAGAACTTTTGTATGCTTCTCTGATTTCACATTCAGTCGTATCACTGCTAAGGAACCAGTCAGCTTGAAGGGTTCCCCTGTCTTTTTCCTTTACTTGCTTGATGTAATCTGCCACTGCTCCCTTGAATTCTTCTAACCTACCTTTTGGAATTCTTATCTTGGCGCTAGATTGTATTTTGGACATTTATCTCAAAAAATACAGCAAGGTAATTAAAAACTGCTGATAAACTGCATCAAATCAGACGCTTATTGGAGTCAAAAACACACCGTATCAAATCCTCAATTTAGAAATTCCAGGATAATTTATAATGTTTAAACCAAATAAGATTTAATTTTGATAAAGTAACAGACAATGCTACAGAGGTTGGCTAAGATCATGTCAACTAGAATTCTTTTAATCGACTGGACTGTAAACACACTGAATACCACCGAACCGGCTCTTTCTAACATAACGGATCAATTAGCCGGTTTATAGAAGTAGATTTACTAGAAGAATCTTATCACTAAGCCGGCTTTTGAGTTTAAGATTCTGTGCATGGTTTTAGTCGCGGCTAAACACCAGCCTGCACAGAATAAATTACTATCATTACGATACTTATAAAAATAAAGATTAAATGAAAATTCCGAAATTTATTAAGTTTTGCTATTTTTTTGTTATCTGAATTAAAAGAAACAGAATTTTATACATTTTATCTGGAGTGGGTATAGAAGACTGCGCTTTTATTATAGCCGGATCTATTTTGCAGTTTCATTTGGCATATTTTGACAGATTAGTTCCGCTAATTGTCTATTATCACTTGTCAAATTCTTAAAATATTCGTCGTTAATTCGATTTCTATTTATAACTTGATTAGCTCCTTTAGTTACATTAGTGCATGTTCCATTTTCTGTAAGTATGGCATGAATAAATCGAATACATACATTCAACAGAGGCAAAGAAGTGATTGTTATAACTATAAGGACCAAGAAGATAGCCGACTTATTCATTTGTTAAATTTGTAACCTTAATGATTAATATGGCAAACCTCAGATTTTAATAGAACTTTCTTATCCATTACTTGATGTCGTTGTGGTGAAACAACATTACGAAATATGACTTCAAGAAGGCCGGAAACTAAAGATATAACATTACCTATGGTTTGTTAATTAATTGATGGGCGTAAAAAAAGACATTGCGAGATATGTTGGCATTATAGGGTTACTTCTTGGTGTCATAGTGGCAGCAATCGGCTCCCTATGGAACTCCTCTCGGAATGTGAGTTCATTATTTTACGAACCAGGACCTTATGCAATGACAGTCGGCATAGGCGGATTTTTTATTTTTATGGCTGGACTTTTTATCTTGACATTACGTCCAAAACAGAAAAGATAATTTTAAATTATTTCTTGCCAAACTTATTCTGCAAATCTACCAACACTTGAGATCGGGCCGCTGGTATCTGTATTATTATTCAATCCAAGAAAGTTTATCGATTTGATAAAATGGTCACGAATCTCAATGTTATCTGGAGTATCGAAATTCTCTGGAGTTGACACGAACTCGATCATGTAGCCGTTATTGCCCACAAGGGTGATCCAATATTGCACTGCACCGGTAATAGGATTGATTTCATACTTTTGCTTGAACGTCATGAGAAAGGAGCCAGTCCTTTGACCATCTATATTAAGAAAAGATGGTGATTCTATTGTCCGATATTCATACTTAGAGTCGTCAGATGTACGTCCCTTATAAAAATCAGCGAACACAGAATCCAAGTTGGTTGAGCCAAAGTTTTCAAATATATCATTATAGAAATGAATTCCCATCTTACCGGTTGCTATCTTATTTTTCGAGATAGCTATATCAGATCCTTCTTCAAATCTATTTTCCTTTTCTTTAATTAACCAGTCCGAAGGATATTGGAACTGGATTTGATATTTGTCACTGGTATAGTTCGCATATTGCAAAGCAAAACATCCGTTGACATTTGAAATAATCAAGATAAGGGCAGACAGAATAAAGGACCCAATAACAAACTTTGTCTTTACTATCTTTCCTAAAGGAATTTATTCCTCACTTCCAGAAGCTCCACGTTTAATTAATAATCAACATAAGATTTAATTATTTAACTTTTGACAAAAAAATGCTAAGTTTGCATGGAATCAATTTGTAAAAGACGTTTCCGGTAATATACTGGTTGAACCGTTGTCGTGTAATATGTATACAATTGATGGCCAAAAGGCATGTTCTTTGTTTATATGTTGATTAGAGTTGTAAAATGGTTCTCATATTGCCGATCGGCTTCTCAAAGGCCGATACATTTACGTGTTGATCCAAGGACGGATGGCATCAGCAACTGCCTTAGCAATATAAGTATAGATTGTTTACGGGCTTCCATGCATTGTTCAATTTGAATACCGGCTATGCCTAGGCGGTTTACGATATTGTCCTTGTTATTGCCGTTAAAGCCTTCAGGACAATCGGAATCCTTGACCTGAATAACATAGCCCTTTTCTTTGAGAGTATTCTGAATTGCTTCCTTAATTATCCGTTTCAAACCTCCGTCCGCGCTTCCTCCGACGCAAATGGAATCTTTCGTCCACCCATGAAATTCAATTGAATGTTCATTCAAATCGCAACGAACTCGTATCAATGAACTCTGCCATTAATTATCCATGGTTTAGATTCACTCTAAGAAGAAAAAATTTAAAGCTCAGCATTTAGTATAATAAGTCAAGAACCCATTTTAGAACCGATAGCGTCGTGGGTACCACGGCTCCAGACCTATCATTTCAATCCTAACTATTACTATCGATTATTATTCATCATTATTGATATGATATTTGAATTCAGAAATAAAGCTAAATTTAATTCGCAAAAGATTTTCATAAATGTTTAGGAATGATTTGGTAACCCCTGACTTACATTAGATTTAATACTTGATATCGTCTATAGACATACAATGGCCTTAGATAAACCTCGGGTAATGATAGTCCTAGAGGATACCGATGCCATTACCAACTTGGCAGGTTTATTATGGCTAAAGGGTTATGAGGTCTATAAAGCCTCTACATCTGAAGAATGCTTATCGAAAATTAGTGAATTGGGAAACCGAAAAATACATGTTGTAATAGTAAGCCAACAAATAGCGCTCGATGGAAGAGCGATGTTAATTGTTAATCTTAAAAGAAGTAACAGTGAGACAAAAATACTTGTAATAGCAGATGAAGATACTGACAAAACTAAGATATTAGATTATGGCGCAGATGAATTTACTCTCAAGCCAGTAAGTCCTGAAAACGTCGCAGACAAGTTGTTCATGCTATTAACTCGTGAAGTTGTTTCAGATAATAGATAATCTGTCTGATGTCTTACATCATCCTAAATGTCATAATAAAATATTTGTAATTATTCATCAAATATATACTAGTAATCCGTAATCGATTTAACAACTTTAGTTTTGCATAATGTAATTTAAACTAAACTTCAATCGTGTTTAGAACGTCAGTTTGGAAGATTTAGACAGCTTGGAATCCATAACTAATCATACTTTAATATCATATGTGGGACAATCAGCTTATATGGAGCACCCAAACCATCATTATTACAGCTTTAATGATATCTCCAATGATTTAATCCTTCAATTACTTAAATTACCTGCAGGTTATCATTGCCTTATTTTATATCCTAATATTGAAACAATAAGAAAAATTTATGCTGAATACATACACCTTATGATTGAAGAGAACAATGTTGCAATTTTGTTTCTTCCCTACTATGATACAACAGATAAGGTGAGACAAGAGTTGATGACGAAAGGATTGGATTTAAGAAAGTTTGAACGAAACAATTCTCTCACACTGATAGATTTTACCAAGGTAGTTGATAACCCATATTTGGGTTTACCTGCTGCATTTGGTCTAAAGGAGTTTGTAAATAAGATTCAGGCTTACAATAAGAATAAGAATCTTGTTGTTATTGCAGACATGTCATTATATAATCATTCCAAAAATATCGATGATCTCTTAAAGTATGAACGGTTATCAGATGATGGTTATTGTAACCAAAATTGGAGGCAAGTATGCTTGTATCACAAAATAGATTTTGATTTAATGTTTACAGATGAACAAAAGCAAAAGATCTTTGATTATCATAAAGATAGAGTCATTGTACTCTAGTTTTGTGCTCTTGTAACTGGTAAATATGTAACTGATTATCGACCTCTTTAACCAAATCTTTTAACATTATAGGTTTCTGAAGAAAGCCATTTATTATTTGCTTTTCAACATACTGTTGAAATAATTCATCGTCAAATTCAAAGGCAGTCATTAAAACTGTTCTGACTAGAGGATTCATATTTTTTACCTTTTTAATTAATTCGATTCCATTAAGTCCAGGCATTCTTAAATCGGATATTATCAATACATATTTTGTTTTATTAATCATTATATGTTCAAGTGCTATTGTAGGATCTGTGAAGGTAAAAATTCTGATACCACTAACTATACCTAAAGCGTCACGAAATAGCTTAGTGATATCTTCTTCATCATCTACTATGGCTACAAGCCTGTTTTTAGAGATCAAATCCTAACAACCTACTCCCACTCTGATGATTCTCAGGCTCCATATTTTGCGCTAATCTACTATAAATAAATTAGGACCCCTCAATTTAGAAACTGGTAGGAAGGAGTAATTTTAATAAACTAGAAAATAATTATGAAAGCCGTGTCCTAACAAACATCTTGGCTCCAGAGGAATATAATCTTCTCATGGTCATTAGTGCCAGCTAATGACAATTCCACACGAATCGCTAATTCCGTTATAACCGATAATTACACAAAACTAATCATATTTGTAGGTTTAAATTTACACCACAAGTATCATATAACACCACGAAAATCAGCCAATAAATTCGAGCTATTATCTTTTATTAGTCATTATTTGATGTAAAATGAATCAAGATATCGTGGACTGCTAATTTAAATAAATATTAAGAAGATGAGTGCGTGTTTATATGTGAACTATTTTTTATTGCGCTTCAGATCTATTTTTGGATTTAGCATTATTTTTCTTGTCAGTTTAAGCCTTGAATAATTTTGAACGCTACGAAAGACTTACAGCAAGATCACTTATTGGTTAAACGACTTGGTAAGATTGCAAAGACATGTTCTGATGCTTTACATAGCAATGTAGTTATTCCGATCGAAGATATCAAAATAATATCAATGCTCATTCAAGAATTTGTTGATAAATTCCACCACGGTAAGGAAGAAAAAGCATATTTTCCACATATGAACGATAAGAATGACTATTCTGAAGACATTCGAAAATTCTTGATAGAACATGAACTTGGTAGACGGATAGCCAACATGTTACTCCAGAATTTAAAAGCTTGGACTAGTGGTATTGATTCAAGGGAACGAGTTGCCAGATTCCTAAATGCATATTCGGTATTCATAAGTGCTCATACAGGCAAAGAAGATGTATTTTTTAATCTAGAAGAAGAGAAAGGTAGACTGTCCGAAGAAGAACATTCCCTATTAATGAAACATTATAAAGTCTGTAGTAGCGATGTTGGAGGTAAAGTTAGAGTAGAACAGATGATAAAACTGATAGGATATCTTGAAGAAAGAGAATGGATGAGAAAGTAATGTTATTGGTTAATGATTGGATTCTGAAAAGTAGTACAAGTAAATCAGATCCAAAGCCTCTTGACCAATTTGTAAACATAGACAATAACTCAACTCAAATTTCGAAATAAAACATTATATACAAAAGTATGTTAAAAAAACTAATGAAACTTAGAAAGAGCGTGATTCCATATCAAAGGTTGATCGTATCAGTACTCATTATTATAAGTGCTATTTCATTGCTAATCTTTTGTCCAACGTTTGCACAAAATTCTAGTCTGATTGGAAGCACAGGTACTGTAAAAGATCAGGATCATATTGAATTATCAAAAGTAGCGAGGAGTACTACTACGATTTCAAATGAATCAACCTTTGTAGGAGGATTTAATACTACCTATAGCATTATTGGTCCGCCTTTGGATATCAAGAATTCTAAGGATCTTATAGTTTCATCAATAATCAAAGATTTCGCGAATTCCTCTACTATAGGTTATGTAAAGCTCTCAAATACTACGTCAAATTCTTCAGGGAAAGCGGAAATAGCAAATCCCTTTGCTAGTAACGAACAAATAGACCAAAAAGTTCAGGAGTTGATAGTTAAATCCATCGAAGATGCTACTAATGCTAAGACAGCTCTAATTGAGATAAAGTGCTTATTTGGTGACAGCTTGGATTTCTTCTCATGCTCAATGTTTCCATTGGTAAGATAAGGATTTTTTAATTCTATTCTCAATTCTATTCTTGCTTTTTTTTAAATATGAAGATGCTAAAAATATATTCGTTAAAGATTGCTACTCTAAATTTTTTTTACTGACTTTATTTGATGTCTAGTACAGAACATAGCTGTCTTTTTTAAAATGAATTATATGGATTAGAAAGTGGCTAGTACATGCAATAAAGTGAATAACCAATTGGTTGTCAGTAATTGTCATCTTGGGCTAATAAAAACAATGCATCAAAGTATAGTCAAGAATTTCATCGTAGAGTAAGTTCTTACAGAAATATATCTCAATTTAAACATTTTTCTTGAGTTCAGTATTTTTCAATCCACAAGTCAAACACTTGTACGATATAATCTTCTCAGTTTCCTTCTCAATTATCAAATTTTCACCACAACATGGACAGTTCATGGTTTACTAATATTAATGAATCATCATACTTAAATGGATTCTATTAGCCACAAGGGTTATGCTTATTTAAATCTCAACATAATAGTTTCTGAAATATTCATTTTCCTGAATACAGATCTATGCTCAGCCATAAACGCTTGGTCAGGATAAATAAATTCCAACTTGTGGGACTAGTATTCATATATCAAGTTAGTATATTATGATTTTGTAAAACTAATGATACTAATATCCACTTTATTTATCATGACTTGCTAATTAATCGTGTTACAAAGACCAGTATTTATATGATTAATTTATACATGACAATTCCGTGTTTATTTTTTTAATTAAAAAAGAAATATGTTCTATATGACTGCCTATCCAATATACCTTCATACATTTGCGACATTTATAGAATATTTTGTTATTATGTAATACATGCATTGGAATATCATGCTTGATTATATTCTTATCCTTAATTGTAGCCAATAGCCCATTACAACGAGTACATAAATAAGGTAACTGTTGCGAATTAATAAATTTAATATTTAAGGAACTGAAAATCGTAACTAGGTTTTCTATTTCTGTCTTTTTGTAAGTTAGAATCGTATCAATTCCCCTTTTCTTACATCTATTAAATAAGATATTATCACTTGTTAAAACTATTCTACCCTCATATTTTGATGAATTTAGAATATCCAGGTCGTCCACATTAGGATCATACATTGTATCAAATCCAAACATCCTTAATTTTCTGGCAAGCTTACCAAGCATAGCATCAGCCATAAATGAATAATCTTTGATATTCCTTTCCATTACGTGGTAAGCTTTTGCAAGATCATATTAAATAAAATTATCTATCATTTAGATTAAGGTATGACCCATGATTAGGCGATCGATTTGTTCTATTTCTTTACATCAGGCATGCTTTCTATTTCCTGATAATCCTAATTCAAAATAGTATTTATTTATCATACGGCATTTGATGAAGTGGTGGCGAGTATCTTCAAAGCAAAAAAAGTACTTGACGAACTTTATACAACGATACAATAGTTGATGGTAAAGTATTTTACAAGACCGACCAATCATGATACTCCACTATTTTAATGATTGGCTGTCCTAGCAATAGCATCTACGGTGTAAGTAACGGTAAATGGTTCACCGCTAGTATTATGAAAGACCAAAGCACTTCCTGTAAATTGTAAGGAACCTGTACTTATTGGAGTATCAGTGACCTTAACGGGAGTATCTGAAAACATTGTCATTGTAGAGATCGCAATGGTCATGTTGTTAGGTAAAGTGGCATGGTATGGTTCGCCATGTTCGGCATCTATAGTGGATTGCGGTTTATAGCTATGCAATACCTCTTTTTCTATGGGCTCGCTTGCGGTGAATGTTACCGTACCCGTCCAGATCTTGCTATCGTTTCTCAAGGGAAGAGCGAATACAATCTGATGTGGAAGTTTGCCATGGGGTGTGACTGTAGGAGAAGCTGGATTTGACATTTCTGTTTTCTGTCCAACATATCTTTCTTCAGATAATGTAGCGTTAGAGATAGTGGCAGTGGAGACATTTAATGGGATGAGTGATCCCATTCCAACTAGAATGGCCAGAAATATAATGACTAATTGAGCTGAATATCGCATATAATTCATGCAAATCGAAAGAATCAACGAAATAATATTGTTTTCTATCAGAAATGCTAATTATTTGATCCTATTAGATTCGAATTACAATTCATCAAGTTTTCAACATCCAAAAGAAAACTACTTAGAACCAAATATTTTCTATCTCTGTCCTCTTTCGTATTGCAATATGAGTGAAATCTTCCCTATTGTCTATGCATCCATGCCAGTGCAACATAAAAGCCGGAATGCAAATAACATCACCTTTTTCCATCAATACTGTTTTTTCAATTTGTATCTCTGTTTTAGTAATGTCATTAGGATCAATCAAAATCCTTTTTGCAAACACTACAATACCTTTTCCTTCGGTGGCAATTAATATCTGTTCTGAAGCATGTATATGAGGCCTAGTCCTACAACCACCCTTAAATGTCACATGATACATCTCTTGTTCGCGTGAATCGGGCTTATCTAATACACTCTTAATTGTAAAATCTCCAGTGAATTTATCTTTGTATTTTTCATTCGATTCATCCTTTATAGAGACAATACTCTTCTTTTGCATTATGACTTCATATCATTCTCAATTATAAAAACTAAAAGTCAGCTGCAGTTCATGATTTTTAAAACAAAAAATACTGCAATTAATAGCGCTTCTAAGAACGTAAATGACTAGTTTCAACATTCAAAAATATATAAATTTAGAAAAAATTAAGGTTCTTATTTCAACTGCACATACAGATGCCACTAAGAATCAACTTGTAGCAATACGAACCAACCATGTAGCACTTACTGCCGGCATAAATTGCAATGTCAGGATTTCACTTACGAGCTCACATGCTTCTCGAGGAAAGACAATGTCTTCTGCCAAGCATCTTGAGTTTCCTTTGGAGCGTAATTTTCACCAGAGGGATTAGCAAATGCATGACCAACTCCTTTGTAGATGTATATCTCATTTGTTATTCCATCAGAATTCAACGCTGACTCAAATGCCTTTACTGTATCCACCGGTATAGAGCTATCTTGATCTCCAAATATTCCCAGTACAGGCCACTTTATGTCTGAGAGGATTGCTTTGTCTGTTAGTAGACGACCATAGTATATGATAGTAGCTGCTAGCGGATGGTCTTGACTGTTTAAAGCAAGCTGTAATGATTGTGCTCCTCCAAAACACCAACCTAATGATACTATTTTGTCGGCATTAACATTGGGAAGTGAAGCGGCGTACTTTACTGCTGATTTCAGGTTAGCGGTTGCAATACCCTGATTGTCCCTGACTTGCTGGGTTAGCACAGATGAACGATTCCGGTCAGTGGTAACCTCGCCATTAAATAAGTCAACAGCCAATACTACATAACCATTTCTAGCTAAGAGATTTGCCATATTTTTGATATTGTCATTTAGTCCCTTATTTTCATGGATCATTATGACAGCAGGTAGTGTGTTGTTATTATTTTTGGTTTTATTCTCGTTTGACATAATAGGATACACCAGATATCCTCTAGCTTGATCAAAATAATTTACAGTCCTATTTTCTAAATCAACACCAGCATTAGAAACATCGGCTCTAGTGAGATCCGTAACATTTGTTACTATACTATTTGATTGACCCTCCACTAGATTCATAAAACTGCCCGATATTACTCCTGAACCAACGAGAATAGTCATTAAAAAAAGACTAGGGTAGAATTTATTCACACATAAATATGCTAGATATTATTTATATTTTTTATGCAAGCTGAACCCATATTGTATAGAAATAAGGGCTATCTCTATTTTGTAATAAACTAATATTGTTGTAAGAACTCGTAATATCGATAAAATATTGATCAAAATGAAAGAAATACACACTAAAACATATTATATGAATATTTATGAGGGAACAAATACTATGTTGAAGTACACTAAAAGCTATTTACGAAATATTAAAAACTTTTTCAAGAAGAAAAAGTAAAAAATATTAAAATTAACAATTCTGAGAACCTTTGAACCAAATATATAGAACGTCAACTGGAATAACATATCAATTTTACATCTAAATTTTAATAAATTTTAATATAATATTATCAACGCAAGAACTTTTCTACATTTTCTTAAATGATATCATATCAAAAATATTGGTTACCTTCCTAGGAAACGATAAAAGGAATCAAGCTATCTATCATATTGAAAGCTAATCAATACAGGGTTAAATAATTTGAGTAATGCCAACCGATTCTTTTTTATAACGCGACCAATGAATGGTCAATACGAAACTAATATGAACGAAATTTTTAGTCTATTGCGTTATGGCGCTGCTGGAAGTACTCTTATAGCAGGAATATTGCATCTCTCATTGGTCGCAAATGCGATTGACAGAAATTTTAATACAGGTATATTATTCTTGATAGGAGGGTTAACTCAAGTATTTTGGGTTCTTCCAATTATCAGAGGATGGAATAAAGTTTGGTATTATGTTGGTATCGGAGGGACCTTGACGCTCGTCTTAATTTGGGTAATTACAAGATTTCCAGGAAACCCAATTAATGGCCGAGGGGGTTCTATAGGCGAAACAGCAATTGCAGTAGAAGTATTTCAAGTAGCTTTCATTGTCCTGTGCATAATTATCTTAACCAAAGATCGAAAGGTAAGAAAATAAGCATACTATGATTGAAGAGAATAGTGAATAATCAAAACCTCTAATTTAGTAGTTCATTTATTGATAAGAATTTCGAACTAGTTACTGGAAAATGGAACAGAGTATAGAAAGATTCCCCTTTACAGCAGTAATAACAATCATACAGTGCAAAAAAGTGGAGAGTGAGGAACGCTCGTGTGGTGACGAATTATAATATTTTATGATTTGTGGATATGGGCTTTAATTTTTTCCTGCATCTCGGGTTTGAGCACATCCTCGCGCGTGTATCCATGATCTTTTATTGCATGATCTACTAACTGGTCCATTAATTCTTTCTCTGTTTCACCTTTTCCTACAAAATCGCAGTCGACTCCAACTTCTCTGCAAGATACTGATAACATAAAACATTATATAGAGAAATAGTATTTAAGTATGTAACATTATTGGTTGAATATTTCAGTATCGATTTACAGAATTGGTATTTAAAATATTTTAATCTTTATACTGACAACTGGGCATTTAGAAGGTAGCTTCTTATAATTCTGGAATAGTTCTTTTATCGAATGAAATTACTCGACCAATATTCTTAACTTGAGAGTATAAAAAATAATTTGTGAATTTTTCTGTCCAGGTGGTTGTCCTTTACCAAAACAAAGTTCAGTTTAAGGAAATACTGAACAACATCACTACCTAAAAATGGTTTAGATTTTTAATTATCTGTAGATGAATTATCTATAGATGATGTATTTTCTGCCAACGAAAGTCCTGTTGTTGGAGCCTCTTCAAGATCAAGATTTACTGTAACTACATTTGATATTGGTATTTTCCTTGCCACGTCAATGAATGTTATATTTGCCAATACACTTTGTACTGACTTGTCTCGAAACGTAGTTTTAAGCGCTTCTACACCATCATTATTCTCAGGAACAAATCCGCCTGGAAGTGAAGTAGTCCGTACCAATGTTCCGTTCGAAGTATATACCTTCATTACAGCATTTAGTCTTTCATTTTTTATTGATTCGTCTTCAACCGTATACTGTACATTTACTCTAACTTGGTTTGCATCAGTATTTGTTAGTGGCACAAAGCTTGAATTAGCTACCCTAATAGCTATTGATTGGTTATTTTGTGCAAAAGATAACTGTGTGCTCTGGCATATTGAAAAAGCCAAGATTGACAGAATCATATATTTTGACAAATTAGACATTGATATCATTCAGCCAATAGTAATTTATTACGCCTAATAAAAAATCTTTCCTATGGGTACTCCATCTGCTGAATAAAATTTGGTCAGTTTAATAGGAAGTTAATTACCGAAAATGAATCAATGCAACACTGAGATTGTAAATATATGATACAGATCTTTGTCTCTAAAAATATGGTTGACAATTGATAAGTCAAAAATATTCATATCAGCAAGCTAATTTAGATAGAAGTAACTTAACACACGATCTCTAGGCTTCATTTCTTTTAATTAACTGGTTCTCCATAAAAACTTCCACGACTTGATTCCACGCATTAGCCAAGTTCTGTGTATTATATCCACCTCCGCCGAGTCCAATTATTCGTTCATCAGACCTCTCATGAGCAACTCTGTGCAGAACTTGAGCAGCATATTTGTGTGATTTTTCAGTATATCTTAAATGTGTTAATGGATCTCCCAATAATCCGTCTGCTCCGCATTGGAATATGATGAGCTCAAATTTCATAGAATTAATGAAATTTTCAATTTTCATAAAGGCTGAAATAAAATCATGATCACTAGCATTAGGATGTAAGGATAAATTTAGCTTAGTACCTTTACCAGGTCCTAAACCATTTTCTGATTCAAAACCGGTTCCTGGATATAAGAATGAACCGTCCTCATGAATGTCAGCTATGATTACATCAGGATCTTCCTCAAATTCGTAGTAGACGCCATCACCATGGTGAGCATCTATATCAATATACAAAATTTTCTTTAAATTGTATTTCTTCCTAGCATACATAATAGCAATCCCTATATCATTGAATACACAAAAGCCGCCAGCTGCATTCCTTCTTGCGTGGTGGAGGCCTCCAATGGGATTGAATGCATGAACAATTCCGTTTGTCTTATTAATGACAATGTCAAGGGACAATAAAGTAGAACCTACCACATACAAAGAAGCGTCAAATACTCCTTTAAAGGAGGGTGTATCACCAGAATCAAGATATCCAAGTCCCGTTATTGAAGACTTTTTTACAAAATTAATGTAGTCTTTATCATGAAAAGAAGATATTGCTATTTCATCAGCTAAAGCAGGTGTAACTAGTTTCAATTTACTTGAATTAATAGTATCTGATCGAGAAATTTTTGACCAAAATGCATCAAGTCTCCCAGAATTGAATGGATGTTTCTCGCCAAAGGAATAATTTGAGAGCTCCTTGCCCATAATAACTGCGGTCTCACACATTATTTACGTATCAGAGATTCAAGTATTAGTAGATTAGCAACATAATCTAAACTAGCCTTTTCAAAGGAGATTTTTTAGAATAAAAAATGGGATAGGAAAATGCTCATCAAAAAAGTACAAGAGCATAATCACATAAGTATTCATCGAAACCCTCTGAATTTCAAAAATGCTTTATAGTACAAATACGATAATACATGTAGAATAAAATGTGCTACGATGTTGAAATCCCACAGAGTATCAAACACAAAAGCAAGAATACAATAAATAAGGAAGATGAAGAAATTGAACTCGAAAAAATAGAACCAATGACAGTCTCAAATTAACAATCATATTTTTTCTTTATTATGTACTAATATTGTGTTAATAATTCAGATTAAAGCTCATGACTTGTCCGATTTGAGTGGCTAGCTGGATAGTCAATCGATAATTCTAGCGAAAATCCTTCCACTACTGTATGTAAGTTTGATTTGTGTTATCAAAGTTTTTAATGATTTCATATTTATTTTCAAATTTATCGTAGCTTACTAAGCCTAATTGGGGAAAAATTTTCAAAGGATCTTCGGCCATAATTGTTACTGTATGTTTCTCACCAAAGAATTTTTTGCAAAGTTCAACGCTCATCCACCTAACTTTGTATTCATCCAAAATCCCAAAACTATGGAGATACTCATGTAAAAGCACCATGAATAAATAAGAATTGTATTCATCATCGGAAGTTGAATATTTCTTTACCAAGTCTAAAACGAAACTATTGACAGCAATCACATTTGAACCTAAAATATGATACGCTCCTACTCTTGTAGGCATTCGATGAAGCATTAAGCTCAAACCAGCTCGTTTCATTTTATATGTTGAATTGACGGAAGACTTTACAAATTCAAATATCTCGTTGAAGTCCTTCAAAGATGATAGCTTGCTGCTATTACTGATTTGCTCCTTGGCCGTAATGGTTGACACTTTTTGATATTAACTATTATATTGTCATTTTCGACCTATAAATGCTGGCTTAATTTGGACTAGTTCCATGTTTTTGTCACTAATCACGTTATTGATATCATTTGAAGGAAGAATAAGACCGTAAGTATAGTACAATACATTAGCTTAATTAACTAAAGATGGTGTATTCTAACTACATAGTATATGGCTGTAAATTGGAAGGCAGATGCTGGTCTTAATGCTAGGATGATTTTGAGTTTCGTTATTTTAGGAATTCTATATGTGGTATTCTTGAGTGTACTTCACTATCTTGGAGTAGGGTATATACCACTAGCGATAATCGCTTCTGCAATGGTTCTGGCACAATGGTATTTCTCCGACAAGATAGTATTGTGGAGTTCCGGTGCCAAGATCATATCAAAAGAGGAGTATCCCAAGCTACATGAAATTGTGGAAAGACTTTCAACTAAGAATGGTCTCCCAAAACCTAAAGTGGCAATGGTTAATTCACGGGTACCAAATGCCTTTGCTACAGGTAAGAGTGCTAAAAGTTCTCTGGTAGCCGTAACTACTGGAATTTTGGACCTCTTAGACGATGATGAGCTTGAAGCCGTAATAGCACATGAATTGAGCCACGTTAGGAGCAGAGACGTTCTAGTTCTAACTCTAGTCAGTGTATTTTCTACCGTTGCCTGGTATCTTGCTCAATTTGGATTTTTTGGTGGATTACAAGCTAGAAATCGAAATACCGCTGGTACTACCGCAATTGTAGTGCTAGTTGCAATAATAACATGGATTGTAAGCTTCTTAATTATTAGAGCAATTTCAAGGTATAGAGAATATTCTGCGGATAGGGGTGGAGCAATCATGACTGGAAAGCCAGATAAATTGGCCAATGCTCTTCTCAAGATAAGTGGTAAAATCGGTAGTATTCCACCACAAGAAATAGAGCACGTTCAAAAGTTGAATGCATTCTTCATTATTCCCGCTCTTTCTGGAAGTTCCATTGCTAACCTATTCTCTACGCACCCACCAGTGGAAAAACGAGTTCAAAAACTCATGGAAATGAAATCTGGGACGCAATCTGGGGCGCAAAAATAAGAGCAATTATCCTTTATGCTACATAACCAGCTTTAGATGCTCTGGAGAATTATGGATAATAGTATGAATTCAGAGTTCTAATCGACGGATATTACCTGCACTACGAACCCTATTTACGTATTGGTTTAAGTGATCTTGATACTTGAAATCAACGTCTACCTTTAAACTCAGGTAGGTCCAACCGGAACCTGTTGGTTCATCACATGCACCGTGACAATGTCATCATCTTCTCTATCAACTTCATCACGTACTTTCAATTGGAATTCGTATGTAACTTCGCCTGAGACGTCTGGAGCCATGAATGAAGCTTTGGGTTTATCGTCATTATTTAGTTCAAAAGGTTCATTATTACCTTGTACTTTAATACCATTTACTCTAACCAAATCCCACTCGTAGTCAACAAATTTTTTAAAACCACCTCTGCTATCAGAACCATCTAGATTCACTTCTTGATTTTCCATTACTTTAACATCGTTACCTGCGTCAGCCCTAATCCTAGGATACTTCTTTCCAGCCTCTGCGGTGTCCCATGTCAAAAGTTGCATCGCCGTAAACATAATGGCTAAAACAAGCAAAACATGTACTGATTTGTTCATCCTGATAAAATGCCCTATATCTTATAAATAAGTTTTTCGGTGAAATAGTTCCCTAAAGTTGTCGATTGATTAAACCTAAATATCATGCTCAATGACCGGTAGAGCCAAAAGAACTGCTCAAAAGAAAAATTTGGTGATCGATACTTTATCAAGAACATAACTTTAGTACTTATCTTCACACCTATAATTTTAGTTAGCTCACTAGAATTCAACTACGACATCTTTTGAAGCAAGAATTGGACCAAATAATCAATTGGTATTTGCCTAAAGACATGGTCAATTACTGATAATCATGTAATCGTTTGTCCTTATGTAATTCTATTTTCTTCTTAACCTCATCCTTATGTTTATTCAAGATATGACTATCGGCGCAATTGTCGTGCATGATACCAATATCGCAAAATTCACAGGATGTAACGAAATCCTGATCTTCTAATGTTTTCTTACAAAATTTGCAAACTTTTGTTTCAATATCATAGATTGAGAGAGGTTTTAGCCAAGATTCACGCCAAAGTACACTCACCATAAACAATATTATTAACGCATCCTATTTATTCTCATGTAATATTAGAATATCCGATTTATCAAATCTGTCATGGTTATTTATATATCCTTTTCAAGGTAATGAAAAGATATAGAAGATGTATGACGACATAACTTCAATTAAATTCGCATCCCATTCATCTTTTGCAACTATTTTATTTATTCCTAGCTATCTTTACCATTTACTATATAAGATATAATTAGTTATACATAGGTATTTCAAAAAAAAAGAAAAAAAATTGAAGATATTTAGTCGCTAGTCTTAATTAGTGTCTTCACCGTCACCGTCTCCACCGTCGCCATCTCCGCCATCACTGTCTTTACTATCGTCGCCATCTCCGCCATCACTGTCTTTACTATCGTCGCCATCTCCGCCATCACTGTCTTTACTATCGTCGCCATCTCCGCCATCACTGTCTTTACTATCGTC
>Ga0184625_10000215_pt1 | contig 19165 bp, 20 predicted proteins | sample PLM3_30_b1_FD_133151 | JGI IMG/M metagenome (GOLD analysis project Ga0184625, IMG submission 133151) | Groundwater sediment microbial communities from an aquifer in East River, Colorado, USA - PLM3_30_b1 | ecosystem: Environmental > Terrestrial > Soil > Riparian zone | place: USA: East River... | reverse complement strand
GAGTTTGGGGTTCATTTATTTTGTAATTAACCTATTTGCAAATTTCTGCCCTTTAATTGCGGATTTGTTCAAATAACTCATAAAAGCATTAATCTTCTTACAAACTAAATCTGTAAGCTCATATAACTCTTTAAATCTTTCTGAAGAACCCGTGCATGAATTCATTTGATCCTTTAATTTGTAATCTTTTGACAACTTGCCCTTACCTGTTTCTTCATATATACAATTCTCTAATTGCCGCGCCAACTGCCATATTTCTAAATCCTCCAATCGATTTATCGTCGCCATAATTGATAATTTGAAAGTTCTAATGGAAGATTAGAAACCCCTAACCGCACACTCCAAACTTATATTTGAATGCAAACATTTTTTGACTCAGTAAAAAATTTCAATGCTTCCCAGCCTCCCTCTTTTCCAACACCGCTGTTCTTCATCCCACCAAATGGAGTTCTTAAGTCACGAAGTAACCAGCAGTTTACCCAAATGATCCCGCTTTCAACTTTTGCCGCAACACGGTTTGCTTTTGAAATATCCTGTGTCCAAATAATTGCAGCCAGTCCGTATTGAGTTGCATTTGCTAATTGCAACGCTTCTTCTTCTGTTTTGAATGATTGCAAACTAACAACCGGACCGAAAATTTCTTCCTGGTTGGTTTGACAATTTGGACCTAACCCTTCAATAACTGTGGGTTCAATGAAAAAACCATTCTCACATCTTCCTTTCATCCTGATCGCATTTCCTCCACAGAGGATCTTTCCTCCTTCTTTTTTTGCTGTATCAATGCATCGCATGATCTTTTCAAAATGGGCTTTACTAACAATTGCTCCCTGGCTAATATTTTCTTCAATAGGATCGCCAACAGTTAATTTCTTAATTCTATCAACAAATTCTATTTTGAATTTTTCATAGATCTTTTCTTCGATCAATATCCTGGAACCACACAAACAAATTTCGCCCTGGTTAGCAAATGATGAAAGGACAGATGTCTGCATCATTTTGTCCCAATTACAATCAGCAAAAATGATATTGGGGTTTTTACCACCGAGTTCCAATGACAATTTTTTAAACTTTGGTGCCGCTATTGATGCAATTCTTTCACCGGCCCTTGTACTCCCGGTAAACGAAATTGCTTTTACTGCAGGATGCGATACAATGGCTTCACCAGCAATAGGGCCAGTGCCATGAATAATATTCAAAACACCATCTGGCAAGCCGGCTTCCTTACAAATTCTAGAAAGAAGATAAGCTGTGACCGGAGTTACTTCAGAAGGTTTTGCTAACACACAATTACCTGCAGCAATAGCAGGAGCAATTTTCCAGGTAAACAAATATAAAGGCAGGTTCCAGGGGGAAATACAACCCACAATTCCTACTGGCTGACGTAAGGTATAATTGATGGCTTTATCTTCCATGTTATGGCTTTCGGTAGCAAAATGCATAATGCCGGTTGCAAAAAATCGGAAGTTGGCTGATGCCCTTGGAATATCGACATTCTTGCTTAGCCAAAGTGGTTTGCCATTATCATTTGTTTCTGTCAAAGCTAATTCGGCAAGATTAGCATCTATTAATTCTGCTATACGATTTAGAATTTTGAATCTCTCTTCTACAGGAGTTACGCTCCATACAGGAAAGGCTTTTTGTGCTGCATGCACAGCTGCTTCTATATCTTTCTCATTTGAATCAGGAATTTGTCCGTACACTTCACCATTTGCAGGATTGATATTATCAATGAACTTCCCACTCAGTGGAGCAATGAGATTTCCCCCAATATAATTTTCTAACTGATATGGAATTTCCAAATTCATTTTGTTTGTCGTTTATTGTTTATTGTTTATCGTTTTGTAAATACTAGTTTAACTAAAAACCAAAAACGATAAACCCTAAACTCAAATACTACCTGTCCGTCCTCCATCCACAGGAATACTAGTTCCATTTACATAAGAAGCCGCTGGCGATGCAAGAAAAGCCGCAACTGCAGCGATCTCGGATGCATCAGCAAAACGTTTCATCGGTACTTCTTCTCTCATGTTCTCTTCTACAATATCAACAACTGTATTCCCTCTCTTTGCAATATTTTCTATTAAAGTCGAAAGTCGTTGTGTTGCTGTAAAGCCCGGCAAAATATTATTAACAGTAATATTAAATTGTCCTACTTCATTCGCCATGCTTTTTGCCCAGCTTGCCACTGCACCACGAATTGTATTACTCACTCCCAAATTCTTTAACGGGATCTTTACGGAAGTTGAGATGATGTTGATGACCCTTCCATAACCTTCCTTTTTCATTGAAGGAATAACTGCTTTCGTTAAAATATGATTGCAAATAAGATGCTGGTTAAATGTATTCAGAAAAGCGTCTTCTGTCGCATCAATGATGGGCCCGGCAGGGGGACCGCCCGTATTGTTTATTAAAATATGAACAGGGTGTTCTTTTACGTGCTTCTCAATTATTTTTTTTAGCTCCTCAGGGTTTGTGAAATCTGCAATAAGATAATTATGTTGCTGTCTTAATGCAATATCAAGAGTTTGTATCGCTGTTTTTAATGCTTCTTCATTTCTTGCGATCAAGGTACAATTTGCACCAAGCAAGGCAAGTTCTTCTGCAATGGCAAAACCAATTCCCTGTGTGCTTCCACAAATCACCGCATATTTTCCTTCAAGTGAAAGATTCATAATGGTGTCAAACCTAACGAAATTGTTGTAATTTTCTCGTGTCAATTTGATATGAACAATATGATCAAAACTCTGGGGCTTACTCATATTGCATTGCCGGTAAAGGATATAAAACGTTCAGCTGCTTTTTATAAAAAGGTCTTTGGTGCAAAAGAAATGTATCATGACGCTGATTTTATACAAGTGCAGACTCCCGGCAGCAAAGACATCATAGTTTTTATAAAGAAGAAAAGCTCAAAAGGAAATATAACTCCTGGCTTTCATTTCGGGTTCAGACTACCAAAACCATCAGGAATGAAAAATATGATCCAGCTGATAAAGAAAGCCGGGGGAAAAATAAAAGAAACCGGTGAGTTTATACCTGGTGAACCGTATGTTTTCTTTTATGACCCCGATGGGTACGAGGTAGAGATCTGGTTTGAGAATATTCCGGCTTCACTTAAATCATTTAATTAAAACTAAAACCTAATATATGGCAGTAGGAGCTCCTTTCAATTTAAAAAAATGGATAGATGAACATCGTGATCTGCTAAAACCACCAGTGGGTAATCAGTGTGTTTATAAAGATGCCGAGAATTTTATTGTAATGGTGGTTGGTGGCCCGAATGCAAGAAAAGATTACCATTTTAATGAAACGGAAGAATTGTATTACCAGGTAGAAGGGGATATTGTTGTAAGAATTATTGACAATGGTGAATTCAAAGATATTCCGATCAAAGAAGGTGAAATGTTTTTACTACCCCCGAAAACACCGCATTCGCCACAACGCGGGCCCGGCACAGTTGGATTAGTGATAGAAAAGAAAAGAGAATCAGAAGATGACGGCTTTATGTGGTTCTGCGAAAAGTGTGGTAATAAATTATATGAAGAAACATTGCATGTTGATGATATTGTAAAACAATTACCACCTGTTATGAATCGTTTCTGGGAAGATACTATGCACCGCACCTGTGATAAATGTGGTGCTGTGATGGAACCACCGATTAAAAAGTAACACTCCTGCAAACAATAATGAATAGCATGACGATGCCCGGTAAGTCCAAAGCCCAGTTCATACAAACTGAAATTGTAAAAGTTTTTCAAAAATTGGTTTCTCCGGACATTGAATTGAAAAATTTTTATGAAGCTTATTTAATAGAAGAGTACGGGACAAGTTCTGAAGATAGAATCAGCTATTACGACATAGGAAGAATCGCTGATTTTATTAAAGAAAAATATAAACTGCGGCAGACACAGAATTTCGAAACTATCTTTAATAATATTGAAGACATTTTGCAAAATTGTGATCAATACGTAAGTGAACTCATAGTTATCGGTTTGTTTGAAGATATTCAGAATATCTGTTCAACTGAAATTAATTATTATACAGGTTTTGATAAATGGTTAAAGCCTGTATCCAAAAAGAGCTGGGATGAATTAATTGATTTTTGGGAAGGGAAAGAATGGAGAAACAAACAATGAAAATAGATATTCACACTCACATCATGCCTGAACACATGCCAAACTGGACACAAAAGTTTGGTTATGGAGAATTTATTCATCTTGAACATCGCAATTGCGAAGCATGCATGATGAAAGGCGATAAACTTTTCCGGGTTGTTGAGGAAAATTGTTTCAAAGAAGATGCCCGGATAAAAGAAATGGAGGAAACAGATGTAGCAGTACAAGTGCTTTCCACGATCCCTGTTTTATTTAATTACTGGGCAAAGCCAACAGATGGTTTTGAAACATCAAGATTCTTTAATGATCATATTGCCGAAACCGTTTCAAAAAATCCAAAACGATTTATTGGTTTAGGTACTGCTCCCTTACAGGATGTTGATTTAGCGATCAAAGAAATGGAACGCTGTATAAAAGAGTTAAAGATGCCCGGAATAGAAATAGGGACTAATATCAACGGGGAAAATTTATCCGAAAAGAAATTCTTTCCTTTTTATGAAGCTGCCGAAAAACTAGGCTGTGCTTTGTTTGTTCATCCATGGGAAATGATGGGTGAAGATAAAATGCATAAATATTGGTTGCCATGGTTGGTTGGCATGCCTGCAGAAACTTCAAGAGCCATTTGCTCAATGATATTTGGAGGTGTATTTGAAAAATTTCCAACATTAAGAGTCGCATTTGCACATGGCGGGGGTTCCTTCCCATTTACAATCGGCAGGATCAAACATGGATTTGAAGTACGACCTGACCTTGTTGCAGTTGATAATATTATTTCTCCTGAAGAATATATCGGAAAATTCTGGGTAGATAGTTTAGTACACGATAAAAAAGCATTTCAACACTTGCTGGAAGTAATAGGAGAAGATAAAATTTGTTTGGGAAGCGATTATCCTTTTCCATTAGGCGAACATAAACCCGGGAGATTAATAGAAAAAATGAAATTGGGAAAAAAGATTGAAAAGAAACTGCTTTCCAGGAATGCTGAAGATTGGCTGGGTATTAATTCTTGATCTTATCAGGATAATCCGTGATCACCCCATCGATACCCAATTTTTTCAATTTTTTAAATTGCTTTGTATCATTCACAGTCCACGGAATAATTTTCATTCCCTTACTATGACATTGTTTTACCAACTTATCATCCACTAATGTATGATTAGGACTATAAACTTCAGGTGTATATCCAAGTTTATTTAATTGTCCATCAAAATCCTCTTCGTCTGAATCTTCGATCAGCATGGCTGTTTTAATAGAAGGATATTTTTCGTGTAAATATTTTAACGTTCTGAAATCAAACGACTGAATGATCACTCTCTCTTCTAATTGTTTTTCTTTGATCACTGCTATCAATAATTCAACAATTTCTTCGGGTTTTGGATGAAATTTCCCATCGCCAGCCGGAAGACATTTTGTTTCTATATTAAAATAAGGGAAAGGCCTGCGTCTTGTTTTCATATTCTCTGCAACACTATCAAACAAGTCCGCCAAAAGTGGTTTGATCGCCTTTATCTTTTGCTGCTGCGGAAATCTTGGATAAGGCTTCATCCCCACATCGTACTTCACGATCTCCTCATAATTCATTTGAAAAATATTAAACTGCATTGCTTCCCCCGGTTTGATAAAAGAACCGTCTGGCTTTGTTGTGATCTCATCTTCAAACCATGGCTCATGTGAAACAAGCACTTTCTTATCTTTTGTGATCACTACATCCAATTCCAAAGTAGTTACTCCAAGGTCAAGTGCCTTCAGCATAGCAGGAATTGTATTCTCGGGCATCAATCCACGACAACCGCGATGGCCCTGGACATCAAAAGCAGGCTTTTGAAAATCCCCTTCGTTCATAAAACTCATAAAGAAAAAAAGGATAATAAGTGATGAGAAGTATTTCATTTACCAAATAATTGTTGTTGTATCTTTTTCATCTCTCCTGCAATAAACTTGCCGTCACTCCCCTGTTCATTTAATTTACTCATAATGTTATGGAAACTCTTTTCATCACGGTTCTGACTTAACTTAAAAACATTTTCAACAGATGTTACTTCTACTTCAAAAGCTACAATGGCTTTCATTAATGGCCCGGTATATTCAGACGGTAAGTTATCGAATATGGTTGTAGAAGCTGTATTATTATTTTCGTAATGAAGGGTCAATCGTTTCAAAATTGCAATAAGATCTTCTTCATTTCCAAACCTGATGGTTCCCTTGACGTGTACACTCATGTAGTTCCATGTGCTTGCCTGCTGTGGATTACTATACCATGTACCGCTGACATAAACATGTGGCCCGGTAAATACCGCCAGTACATTTGGGTTTTGTTCAAATGCTTTATGATGATCAGTGTTTCTCATAATGTGACCCGTGAGATATAATTTTCCGTCCTTCTCATCGATAAATACCGGCACCTGCGTAGCAACAGGTTTGTTTTCCTTATTTGCACCAGCTAGAAAAACAAATGGGTGATCCCGCATGAATTTTAATACCACTTCCTGGTCCTCTTCTTTAAAATAAGGCAGATTATACATGAAGCGAATTTAAATAGAAGTGCGTTAAAAATATACTTATCTTTTAAACCAAAACTTTAAACATGAGATCACTTTTTATTTGGCTACTGTTAGCAATTGCAACTCCGGGATCAGCACAAACAACCGATACGATAAGGCATAATGTCGTAAGACTTGGCAAAGTTGTGGGCAAACATCTTAGCTGGAAAAAAGGTAGCCACGATCATTACTATTATTTTGAATATAATGATCGTGGCCGGGGGCCCGCAGTAACTTCTTATAGTAAAACTGACAGCAAAGGAAATATCACATTGCAGGAAATTACAGGCGTAGATTATTTTAAAACAAAAGTGGACGAAAAATTTGAAGTAAAAAATGGTAAAGCGTCATGGAAAAATAAATTTGAAAATGAGTCTGTGTCATATAAAGGAGAATTATACTCTAACATGTATGGAAACCCGGGAGAAATAGAACTCAGTCTGAAGATCCTGAAAAACTCTGTTTCAAAAAAAGTTAATATACTCCCGGCAGGTACGCTTAGCTATGTTGTGGTAAAAGAGGAAATAGTAAAAGACGAAAATAACAACAACATTACGATCCAATTAATAGGGTTCTCAGGATTGGGTGGGCCTCCAAATTATAACTGGTTCACAAAAGATGGTAATTATTTTGGCAGCCTGAGCGATTGGACCTCCATAATTCAAGCAGGTTATGAAAAAAACATCGGGATCCTTTTACCGATCCAAAAGAAATTCGAGGATAATTTTTATACCAGTCTTGCAAAAACTGCAATAGAAAAAAGCAGTGGGGGGATCGCTATTAAAAATGTTACTGTTTTTAATGCGTCGGAAGGAAGCACTTTTATTAATGGGACTGTATTAATAAAAGATAACATGATCGAGAAGGTTGGCAATTCAACTACAAAGATCCCTGCTGGTTATAAAGTGATTGACGGTACCAATAAATTTTTGATGCCAGGACTTTGGGAAATGCACGGACATTTTTTTATGGGTGACGGGCCTTTGATGATGGCACAAGGAGTAACCAATTTAAGAGACATGGGTAATAATGATGAACTATGGAATGTGAAAAAAAGAGTCGATGCAGATAGTATTCTTGGACCAGAGATCAATATCGTTTCTGGTTTCATTGATAAGGCTGGTGAATTCGCTGCGCCTACTGGTTCATTGATCAATTCATTAGAAGAAGGATTAAAATATATTGATGACTATCATAAAAAAGGATGCCAGCAAATAAAGTTATATAGCTCTATAAACCCTGCCTGGGTAAAACCACTGGCAGACAAGGCACATGGTTATGGCATGAGGGTCTGCGGTCATATTCCTGCATTCATGACCGCCTCACAGGCGATCGACGCAGGCTATGATGAGATCACACATTTAAACATGCTCATGCTTAATTTTTTTGGAGATACTGTCGATACAAGAAACATGACACGTTTCAAATTAGTGGGGACGAAAGGAGCATCCATAGACGTTAACAGCGATGCGGTAAAAAGTTTTATTCAAAAAATGAAAGATAAAAATATCACTATAGACCCAACGATCACTGTATTTGAAGCCATGTTTACTGACTTGCCGGGAAAAGTTTCCAGGGTATACTTGCCTATTGAAAAATATTTACCGTCCCAAACTAAAAGAAATGCTATGTCAGGCGGCTTCGTTGATGATGAATCGCTGGCCCCACAATACGGCAGATCCTATGAAACAATGAAAAAGTTTTTAAAAGCTTTGTATGATAATGGCATTACCATTCTTGCAGGCACCGACGGTGGCATAGTTCAGCATGAACTGGAGGTTTATAGTGAATGCGGTATTCCGAATTATGATGTACTAAGAATGGCTACCTACTTTCCCGCAAAAGAATATGGCTTGCTGGATAAATATGGAACAGTTGCTCCCGGAAAGATCGCTAACCTCATTTTAATTGATGGCGATCCTAAGAAAAACATTCAAGACATCCGGAAAATATATCTCACCATTAAAGAAGGAAAGATCTATTCGCCAAAAAGGATCTATGCAGCTTATGGATGGAAATATTATTATTGATTGACAAATTCCAGTGGCGTTGTTTTTGGCATTTGCGCATTTCGCATGGCTATACTTCTCACTGCAACCCCGGCAAATTCTTCAAATGCTTTTTTTGTGATCTCATCATCACTCATCATGATCGGCACACCCTGGTCACCTCCTTCACGAATGCTTTGTACTAAAGGTATTTGGCCAAGAAATGGAAGATCATATTCTTCCGCCAATCGTTTACCACCTTCTTTACCAAATATGTAATATTTATTATTGGGTAATTCTGCAGGAGTGAAATAGCTCATGTTCTCAACCAAACCAATTATAGGAACATTCACCTGTGCCTGTCCAAACATTGCAATTCCTTTTTTTGCATCCGCTAATGCTACATCTTGTGGTGTAGTAACAATTACAACACCTGTTACAGGTACGGTCTGCACCAATGTCAAATGAATATCCCCGGTACCCGGTGGCATATCAACAACGAGATAATCCAATTCACCCCAAAAAACATCAGTTACAAATTGACGAATGGCGCTGCTTGCCATCGGGCCACGCCAAACAACTGCATTTTTTTCATCTACAAGAAAACCAATGCTCATTACTTTAATTCCATACCGCTCCAACGGAACGATCATTCCTTTATCATTTCCTACATCCATCATCAATGGTCTTTCACCACGAAGACCAAACATGATCGGAACACTTGGTCCATAAATATCGGCATCCATTAATCCAACCTTTGCACCCCCTTGAGATAATGCAAGAGCGAGATTAGCCGCCACCGTTGATTTGCCTACTCCGCCCTTCCCACTTACAACAGCAATAATATTTTTTACTTTAGGTAATACAGAACCGGGGTCAGTTCTTTGTGTAGTAGTATTTGAGGTAAAATTTACCTTTACGTTCGCTTCCTTATTCACTAAGATCTTGATCGCATTCACACAGGCATTGCCGATCATATCTTTTAAAGGGCAGGCAGGTGTGGTTAGCACAACGGTAAATGATACATCGTTCCCACTGATCTCAATATCCTTAACCATATTTAACGTTACAAGGTCTTTGCCGAGGTCAGGTTCCTGCACATTGCTCAGCGCTTCAAGAATTTTTTCAGTTGTCATTTACAAGTATTTGTTAAAAGTATTTCGAACCCGCAAAGTTAGCCATTATACAGGCGAATTTGTTTTACGAAATCAGCAACTTGTCGTTATTTTTGGCGCGGTGAAGAAAATTGTACAATACCTCATTTTACTGCTGTTTTTTATTCCGGCTACATCAAAAGCGCAGTTTGAAAACGTTCGTGATTCCGTTGTTCAGCTTTATGGCGTAGTAATGACAGCCGACAGCCTTGTTGGTATTCCTGCTGTAAGTGTGGCGATAAAAGGCCAGAATCGCGGAACGATCACTAATAACCAGGGTGTATTTTCTATTGTTGTGCTGAAAGGTGATGTTGTTGAGTTTACTCACGTCAGTTATAAGCCAAAAGTTGTTGCTATTCCTAAAAACCTTGAGGGCAATCAATACAGCGTGGTGCAATTGATGGTGGCCGATACAATTTATCTTCCCGCAACAATTATCCGGCCGAGACCTACTGCCTCACAGTTTGCCCGTGATTTTGCCAATACAAAGATCCCAGATGATGACTACGAGACTGCAAGAAAAAATACATCAGTTGCAAAACGAAGGGCATTGATGCAAAGTACAGCTGCAGATGGCCGTGAAGCATCCAATATACAATTGAAAAATGTGGCTACAAAAGCTTACTACGCTGGTGGACTTCCCCCGCAAAATATTTTTAATCCGGCTGCATGGATGGAATTTATAGAAGCATGGAAGCGGGGAGATTTTAAGAAGAAGAAAACTTCTGACTATTAGATTTTCCTGGTTTTGCCAGTTTCAAAGTCGCACTCTTATACATTCTGTAAGCCTATTCTGCATTCCTGATTCAATTTTTTTTACGGCACACTTACAATTTATGTAATCCGCTAATTATTGTATCTTAACATTAGCACACCATTACATTTTTTATGAAAAAACTACTCTTCTTTACTGTATCCATACTTGCATTTATTACCATCTCAGCCCAAAAAATATCTAATGTAGATTTCGATTCAGTTAAAACCGCTCTTGATGCTAATCAAGGCCTTTATAAAGAATTAATTGACCGCTTTAAAAAAGCGGATAGTACATTATCTGCGGATGAATTTAAGGTGCTTTATTATGGTCAATGTTTCCAGCAAAACTATAAACCTTATGGAGGTTCCGGCAAAGATCTCGACAAATTCAAGGAACATTATGAAAAGGAAGATTATAAGAAAGCATTGCCTTTTGCTCTAAAAATACTTGACGATGATCCTGTTGATCTGAAAATGACGTTTAAGACATTGGTTTGTTATCATTTTTTAAATGACCCGGAAAACAAAGCAGCCATGCAAATGCGTTATGAAAATATTCTTTACACCCTATTTTTAAGCGGCGACGGAAAAACAAGAGAGACCGCATTTGTTGTGATGCGTGTCAGTGACGAATATGAGGCAATGAATAATATGCAAGTAGAAAATTCATCTCAAAGCCTTTCAGGTGATTGCGATGTAATGACGCTGAAAAAAAATGATTATGGACTTGAAAGCCTTTATTTTAATATTTCAAAACCATTTGGTTCTCTAAAAAATCTTTTAAAAAATTAAACAATATATCTTTCACATTACTATTTATTCATTCGTTGATCTAATAAAAATGAATTCTGCGAACTTATTATCTTGCACCAAAATAGCTTGCTATGAAAAATATTTCAGTAATAGGAGCCGGTACAATGGGCAACGGCATTGCTCATGTGTTTGCGCAAAATGGTTTTAAGGTTTCAATCGTTGATGTTTCACTTACGCAGCTAGACAAAGCCATCGCCAATATCAGCAAAAATTTCGACAGGCAAATTGCAAAAGGTGCTGCAACCGAAGAGCAGAAAAAAAATGCACTGGCAAATATTTCTGTTTTTAGCAATATAAGTGAAGGAGTAAAAGATGCCGAACTTGTGGTGGAAGCAGCAACAGAGGACACCGAACTTAAATTAAAGATATTTGAAGAGATGGACCGGTATGCACCCAAACATGCAATACTGGCAAGCAATACATCTTCTATTTCCATAACAAAAATTGCAAATAGTACGGGCCGTGCCGATAAGGTGATCGGAATGCATTTTATGAACCCTGTCCCGGTAATGAAATTAGTGGAAGTGATCAATGGCTATTCAACCAGCAAAGAAGTAACAAATACGATAGTTGAATTAAGCAAACAGCTTGGCAAAACGCCCTGTGTGGTGAATGATTACCCGGGTTTTATTGCCAATCGTATCTTAATGCCAATGATCAACGAAGCTTTTTATAGCGTATATGAAGGTGTGGCAGGCGTGGAAGAAATAGATACAGTAATGAAACTCGGAATGGGGCATCCGATGGGACCGCTGCAACTCGCAGACTTTGTCGGTCTTGATGTTTGTCTTTCTATTTTAAATGTATTGCATGATGGGTTTGGTAATCCTAAATATGCACCCTGTCCTTTGCTTGTAAATATGGTAACTGCCGGTAAGCTTGGCATTAAAAGCGGTGAAGGATTTTATGTTTATTCTGCAGGAAGCAAAGATTTAGTAGTGAGCAGTAGGTTTATTTGATAAAATAATACAATTAACAAAACGAGTAAATTAGTAAATCGCTATATAAAACAAATTTTTTATGCGGTTCCACCGTACATGTCTTATTTCACTTTTTATGGTACTTTTTTACAGTTGTCAAAAAAGTGATTCTGAAACACCTGATATACCTAAAAATGTAAATAAAGAAGCGTTATTTACAACAAACGTTCAATGCGGAACTTTTGAATATGAATTCGCTGATACTTTACATTATATAGACTCTACCTTCATTTTCAAAAATCTATCCGATACCAGTAACCTTTCTTTCTTATGGTCATTTGGTGATGGTTCCACAAGTACTCTTGATAATCCAACTCATATTTATACAAGTCCCGGATATTATAACGTAACGCTTACCAGTTTATTTAATAACCTCCCGGTCGATACATCTTCTCTTAAGATCCGTGCCTTGTTAGGAGAAGCAGAGTTTAAAAGCACCATTCATGAAACGACAGATGCTATTGATATAGAAGAAACAGACGATAAAGATATCCTGATGATCTTGTTCGAAACATCAGGTGGCAATAATAGAAAATACAGCCTTGTAAAAACTGACAGCCTTTTCAAAATAAAATGGTGGCGCTCTTATCCACTTGAAACAAACAGGTTCTTTAGTATTTCAAAAAATAATGATGGCACTTTTATATTGTCAGGCAATATTATTCCGGGTAATCCAACTATTTTTTCAATAAGTAAAATAGATAAGAATGGAAATCCCATTTGGGCTAAATCTTTCTCAGGAACAATTGGATGGAACAATTATACAAAACAAACAAACGATGGAGGATTTATTACAGTTGGAGAGACCACAAGATTGAGCCCGGTGGGTAATACAATAGCATACTCCGTGGTAATAAAAACAGATGATGCTGGGAACGAAATGTGGAGATATAGTTTTGATAGAGGAGGAAACCTTTCTGAGCCGAAGTACACCAAAAACTTAGTCGAACTTAATAATAAGTTTTATATACCCGCTGTGTCATCATCAGGTTTTGGAACAGATACAATTTTTGTGGCTACGATAGATAACCAGGGATATGAATTACAAAGAACTAATCTATCTATCATTCCTGCAAATCAATGGAATATTGGCCCGGTTGGAATCGAAACCGTTAATGGCAGGTTCATGATATATGGCCATGGTAATTGCCGTGTTTTTCTTTCCGATTCTTCATTGTCGCAAATTCAAACGAAAGAAATGTTTCCTTGTGATGGAATTATGAACGTTTTGGGAAAAGATGGTAAATTTTATACAGCAGAGGGATCTAATCAATATTATTCAATGAAAGCTTATACAACAGAAGGTCAAAAAGTTTGGGAAAAGGTTCTTGGCAGTTGGGTACGCATTGGCTGTAGAGGCTATGCCGCATTACTTTCCAGGCAATCAGTTAAAATCAAATATTCATCAACTAATCATTTAATGCTACTAACTCATGGAACTAATAACACTATGAGTAATTCCTCAAAACGTTCCAGTTATATAAGAAAGCTCACTATGAATGGTGGATACTATTGATCTTGAAGTAAAATCTCAATAAGCTTTATTCTATGAGTATTTAAAGCTATCCCGCAAATGGTGGAGGATTTATATTTATAAAAATAAAAGACACATCATTCAGGCACTCATTTTGCGGTGTATTAGCACCAAAGCCATTTTAACATTAGAACCGATAATGAACAAAGCCGAAAAACTTAAACAGCTTCATGAGAAAATGATAGCGGAAATTCAAGATTATGCAATTATTCTTCTTGACTTAGATGGTACAATTCTTACGTGGAATAAAGGAGCACAATCCATAAAAGGTTATAAGGAAGGTGAAATTTTGGGGCAAAACTTTCGCATTTTTTACTTGCCAAGGGACAGGGAAGAGAAACTTCCTGAAAAATTAATTGAATTAGCCTCCAGGGAAGGCAGGGCCCGGCATATTGGAAGAAGAGTAAGAAAAGACGGTACAACTTTCTGGGGCAGCATTCTTATTACTGCTTTGCATGATGAAGAAGGTGAAGTTATTGGCTTTACAAAACTCACAAAAGAACTCGGCGAAAATGAAATCGATTAATATCCCCCAGGCCATTTCTCTTTCCGCTATTCTAATAAATTTTCACATATAAAAAATCCCCCGAAGCATCGGGGGACAAATCATGAACCATTAATCAAATTTTTTAATTATTGTCTTGGAGGACCACCGCGACCACGCAATGTTGGCTCGATCTGCTCTTTCCATATTTTGAATTTATCATCTCCAAGAATAGGTTTTACTTTCGTATCCAAAGCCTCCATGAAAGGTTTCATCTTTTCCTGCATAGCTGTACGCATAGCGTCCCGATCGCCACCAGCACTTGCCATCGCTTCCTCACGAACTTTATCCTGCGCCTTATAATAATCCAAATAAGCCGCATCCATTTCCTTCATCTTTGCTTCATCAAGCTTAAATGCACTGTCAGCTTTAAAATGAACTCTTTTCACTCTTTCCTCAGGAGTTGGCATCTGGAAACCGCCACCTTGTGCAAACGAAGGCGCCGTGCCTGCAACCATAACAATCGCTAACGCAATAATCGTTTTTTTCATTTGTATGTTTTTTATTTATTTAAAAATTGATGAGTCTTAAAAACTTATTTATTTTCCTTTTTATCGGACGAAGGTCTGCGTGATGGCCCGTTATTTATAATTCTTTTTACGATCTGTTTTATGACCGAATCCATCTTAGGTTTTTGTTCCTCGTTACACAATGCTTTTATTGATTGGAAATAATGAAAAGTGCTGATATCAAGTTCCATTTGCTTTTCACCGATCTTAGAAGCGTAAGAATTCAAAACAGAGTCACTGACACCTTGCTGATAAATAAGTGAGAAAAAATCTTCTTTTGATTTTGTGATCTCTTTAAACAAAGGCTTCATATTTCTAAACTGCTTTGTACGGAGCGAATCGTAAAGAACAGCCTGTTCATCATTTAACCCTACTTGAATCTTTACTTTTTCAACTTGATTTACTGGTGGCTGCTTTGAAGATTTTTGAGGCTTATTAAAAACAAAAAAATACAAGAGCCCGATATTGGCAACCAGTAAAACACTTGTAATAAGTAAGAGTACCTTATTATTTCTTAGATAGCTCATTCGTTTGTCAGGTTTTCGTAATCGTAATTGTCAACAGAAGCGACTACATTATATTCATTTGCCAATTCAGAAACATTCGGATCTGCAGTAGTAATGGGTTCAATTGTACCAGAGTTGTCCCAAAGAGCCCATCCATTTACTGCCATTACCATCACTACAATTGCAACGGCAATTGCCGGTTTGCTGATAAAAGAAAAACTCCTCTCCCATACATTAGCCTTTCTATCCATCCGGGCTTTAATACGGGTAAAAAGAAAAGGATTTGCCTCCGCCCTTTTTGCCCCATCAAGGCATTGCAAGGTTTGCTCGATCTCCTGTTGTATTTTTTCTTTTGATGTCATTTTACTGATAATTTGACGATATATAATATTGATTCCTTCTACTTATAATGCTTATTATAATACTCCTCGAGTTGCTTCCTAAGGTTCTGATTTGCACGGCTCATCAGCGATTCTACGGCTGATACCGTGGTATTTAACACCTCGCTCACATCACGATAACTAAGCCCTTCCAGTTTATGAAGTGTATACGCTGTTTTCTGGTTTTCAGGCAAGCCATCTATCGCTTTAAAAAGAACTGCTGCTCTCTCTTTATTATCCAGGCTTATTCCCGGGTGATGAAAATCTGGAATTGACTCTTTCTCATCACCATCCCCACCTAAAGATTGCAAAAATCCAAATCTCTTTTTTCTTTTTTTACTCCGTAAATGATCTAACGCCGTTGTGGTTGCTATCCGGTAAAGCCATGTCGAAAATTTTGAATCACCTTTGAAAGTGCTGATCTTTTCAAACACTTTTATAAAAACATCCTGCGCCAGGTCCTCTGCTTCGGTCTCATTTTGTACGATCCCAAGGATCGTATTATAAACCATATCCTTCCACTGCTCTACAATAGTTTTGAACGCAGTTTCATCTCCCTGTTTTAGTTGCTCTATTAATTCCGTTTCGTTGATCAAGGCTGGTCATTGGTTTTCGGTTTTCAATTTAGGCAACTAATTTCTTCTGAAAAAATCTCCCTGGCCCTGGTTAGGATTTTGTCTTGCCGGTGCCTTTCCAAAATTCTTAAGGTTATAAGTAAACGTCAGCATAAAATACTGCTTTAAGACCATGGTCGTTACGTCTTCAAAATAAGTTTCTGTTACATTTCTTGAAATGCTCTGGTTCTGATCCAGGAGATCAAATACAGCAAGACGTATCTCTCCTTTTTGACCTTTCAGTATTTTTTTTGCTATCGCCATATTCCACAACCAATAGCTTTGATTATATCCATCGCTTAATCCTGAATAAATTTGGTTGCTAAGATCTGTGTTAAACAACCATCCTTTTTTAGTCAGGAGGTTAAGCTTTGCGCTAGTTGTATGGGAGAAATATTTATTATCTGCATCTGGCTGCAAAGTATTTGTAGCATTATTAAAACTACCATTGTACGAAACAGTATAATCAACATACTGGCTAATGTTACTAGCTAATACGATCCCCGCATTATAGTTATAAGAAGTAGTAACGCCCTCTTCATTATTTATGAGGCCAGGAGTCCTGTTCGCTACAAACCCTGTATTCAGGCTTATGTTTGTTTTCATGAACTTTAATGGCTGTGCGTATGTAATAAATACGTTGAAGTTCCGCTGACCATCCATGTTTATTGGCTTAGTTAATTGGGAACCCTTATACAATTTAACAGATGGGGTAAGTACAGAATCCTTTGTTGCTGTATAAGTAGCTGTAGCAACATAATTATCAGTAAGCGATCCAAAAAAGTTCACGAACAAACTTTGACTTTTCTTCGTATCGGTAAATTGATAACGACCACCTATTCTATGTGCAAAGGACTGGTCAAGATCCGGATTACCGGTTGTGATCAACAGCGGGTTGGAATTATTGATAACATCCTGCAACTGGTTTACAGAAGGAGGATTTGTATTAGCCCTGTAAAAAAGCCGGATACTCTCTTTCTTTGATAATGGCAGATTGAACTGCAAGTTGGGTAAAATATTAGTAAATGTTCTGTTTACATTAGTTACATAAGGGTATTGCTGGTCGCTTTTAAGCGTTGCTGACTGAAAATCGAGACCGAAAGAAATTTGCTTATTACGATCTCCTTTGCGGAAACTGATACCACCTCTCTGTGTGAGGTAAGTGTTTTCAAACACATTGGATAAACTGGTATCAAGTTCAGAATATTTTGCAGTTGCATTTTCAAAACTATATGCTTTCTTTTTTGAATCATTAAAGTTGTAAGATGGGTTATAACGAAATTCAAGTATCGCTCCTTTTTTTCCTACCGGTTCAGTATAATTCAAACTGCCTGAAAGCTGGTAACCGTTAGTGATCTGGTCATTAAACTGCCGGGTAGTATCTTTTACAACAATAGGGCCTTTATAATACAAGCTATAGGCATCTGTGTATGATTCACCATCCTGGTTATTGATACCCGAGTTGAAATTAGCTGAGAATGTCCTTCCTCTTTTTTTGAAAGAATGCCTGTAAAGAATATTATTATTAAAGTTAACACCAAACCTTTCTGCCCTGTTTGCATTTAACGTTTGGCTGGTTGTGTCATTTTTATCTGTGAACATCATTCCTTTTGTCAAACTTTCACTGTTATAATCCTGGATATTAATGGAAGGAGTGATAAGAATTGAATTAGATGAATCGAGCTTCCAATCGAACCTGAAGTTGGCCCTGTGATTATAATTGTTACTCTTTGAAGCTGCATCCTGGTCATAAAATTGTGTGGTATCTCCTATTGGAAAATATTCTCTTGCAACTTTTTCACTGTTTTCTGTTTTCCTGTTATTATAAAAATAACTACCACTTACATCAAGATTCTTTCCCCACTTATCATTGTAATTAATACCTATTGCATTTGTTTTGCTGATCCCCGACTGTTGGCCCACTAAGAAACCACCGCCGCCGCCGCCAAATCCGCCACCACCGGCACCACCGCCAAATCCACCGCCGCCTTGTCTGCCACCACCCTGAGCTCTGAAATTACCACCACCAAATCCACCGCCACCACCGCTACTTGTTACACCCAAAAGATCTACTTCCGCAAAATTTTGCTGGTTCACATCATTTGTCAAAGCAACTATTGAAATTCTTGTATTCTTTTTAAAATAACTCATATTACCGCCGGCGAGATAATGATTGTCGGTACCATAGCCTGCAAAAAATCTTCCGAACTGGCCATTACGCATACCGGGTTTTGTAACGATGTTGATAGACTTGGCTGCACTTCCATCATCAACACCAGTAAACTGTGCCTGGTCACTCATCCGATCAAACACCTGTATTTTATCAACTATTTCAGCTGGTAAATTGCGAAGCGTCGCAGTTGCATCATCTCCAAAAAAATCTCTTCCATCAACTGTCACTTTTCTTACTTGCTCACCTCCCACTTTCACTTGTCCATTTTCAACAGTAATGCCTGGTGCTTTTTTTATCAGGTCTTCTGAGTTTGCATCAGGATTTACTTTTAACTGGCTTGCACTTATCTCAGTAGTGTCAGCTTTTTGTTTTGTTAATGGTGGTGTGCTTATTACAGTAACGCCTCCCAAAGTTTTTGCTTCCCTGTTGACGGCAATATCATCCAGTTTTTTAGTAGCATTCTCCCAAACGATCTCTCTTTTTGTTAGCTCATATCCCAAAAAACTGATCACAAGATCATACCTGCCTGTATCAGCCAGGTTTTTAAACTCAAAAGTTCCTG
>Ga0184625_10000214_pt1 | contig 19215 bp, 18 predicted proteins | sample PLM3_30_b1_FD_133151 | JGI IMG/M metagenome (GOLD analysis project Ga0184625, IMG submission 133151) | Groundwater sediment microbial communities from an aquifer in East River, Colorado, USA - PLM3_30_b1 | ecosystem: Environmental > Terrestrial > Soil > Riparian zone | place: USA: East River... | reverse complement strand
GCTTCAACAACAACGGCTGGCTGCAGGAGCTGCCGAAGCCGCTGACGCATCTCACATGGGACAACGCCGTGCTGGTCAGCCCGGCGACGATGGAGCGAGTGGGCGGGAGCGCCCGTCCAGACTTCACGGGCGGCGAGCGCGGGCAGATACACGGTTCCGTTGTTGAAGTTCGCTATCGCGGACGAACGGTACGCGGCGCGATGTTCCCTGTAGCCGGACATCCCGATGATGTCGCTACGCTGCATCTCGGTTACGGCCGCGCGCGTACCGGTCAGGTTGGCGCCGGCCGCGGATTCAATGCCGGTGCGTTGCGGACCTCCGATGCGCTCGGGTTCGGCACGGGCGCGCAGATTGTCCTCACCGGTGAAACGTTTCCGCTCGCCTGCGTGCAGTACCACCATCTGATGGAGGGGCGCGATCTGGTGCGCGCGGTTCCTCGCGCCGAGCTCGCATCCTTGAAGAAAGACCAGCACGAGCTGCCGTCGCTGTGGCCGTCGCTTACCGACGAGCAGGAAAAAGCGGGCGGCTACAAGTGGGGCATGTCGATCGACCTCAACGCCTGCAATGGCTGCAGTGCATGTGTGATCGCGTGTCAGGCCGAAAACAACATCCCCGTCATCGGCAAAGAGGAAGTGATGCGCGGCCGCGAGATGCACTGGCTGCGCGTCGACACCTACCATCAGGGAGAAGTCGCGAATCCGAATACCTACTTTCAGCCGGTTCCGTGCATGCACTGCGAGAACGCGCCGTGCGAGCCCGTATGCCCCGTCGGCGCCACCGTGCATAGCAGCGAAGGGCTGAACGACATGGTCTACAACCGGTGCGTGGGCACGCGCTATTGCTCGAACAACTGCCCGTACAAAGTGCGCCGGTTCAACTTCCTTCAATACCAGGACTGGGAGACGCCGAGCCTCGCCATCGGACGCAACCCCGACGTGACCGTTCGCAGCCGCGGCGTCATGGAGAAGTGCACGTATTGCGTGCAGCGGATCAGCGCGGCGCGCATCGAGTCGGAAAAGGGCGAGCGCCGGATTCAGGATGGCGAAGTGAAGACCGCGTGTCAGTCGGTGTGCCCGGCCGAAGCGATTGTGTTCGGCGATCTGAACGATCCGAACAGCCGAGTCTCGAAGCTCAAGGCCGAGCAGCGCGAGTACGCCCTGCTGCACGAGCTGAACACGAAACCGAGAACCACGTATCTGGCGGCTATCACCGAGCGCAACCCCGAGCTCGAATGACGCAGATCCCTCGCGTACCGCCTCCGGTCATCGCCCCGGGCCATACCTTCGGGAGCGTCACCGACAAAATCAGCGCGATCGTCCTGACGCGCAAGACGTCGCTTGGATGGTGGCTCGGCTTCGGCATCGCCTTCGCGCTTTTCAATGTGCTGATGGTCTCGATCGTGTACCTGCTCGCCGTCGGCACGGGTATCTGGGGGATCAACATCCCGGTCGGCTGGGGCTTCGCGATTATCAATTTCGTATGGTGGATTGGCATCGGGCACGCCGGCACGCTGATTTCGGCGATTCTGCTGCTCTTCAAGCAGACGTGGCGCACCTCGATTAACCGCTTCGCCGAGGCGATGACGCTGTTCGCGGTCGCCAGCGCGGCAATATTCCCGATCCTTCACACGGGACGCCCCTGGCTCGCCATCTACTGGCTGTTCCCGTACCCGAACACGATGGATGTGTGGCCGCAATTCCGCAGCCCGCTCATCTGGGACGTCTTCGCGGTCTCGACCTACGCAACCGTCTCGCTGCTGTTCTGGTTCGTCGGGCTCATTCCCGATCTCGCGACGCTGCGCGATCGATCGGAGTCAAAGGTCGGCCGGGTGATTTATGGCGCGCTCGCGATGGGTTGGCGCGGCTCGGCAATCCACTGGCATCGCTACGAGACGGCATACCTGCTGCTCGCGGGCCTCGCCACGCCGTTGGTGGTCTCTGTCCATACGATAGTGAGCTTCGACTTTGCCGTGTCGGTCGTCCCAGGGTGGCACGCGACGATCTTTCCGCCCTACTTCGTCGCCGGCGCGATTTACTCCGGCTTCGCGATGGTGCTGACGCTGGCGATTCCGATCCGCAAGATCTACGGGCTGCAGGACTTCATCACCGAGCGCCATTTGAACAACATGGCGAAGATCCTGCTCGTGACGGGGCTCATCGTCGCGTACGGCTACATGATCGAAGCGTTCATGGCGTGGTACAGCGCCAACACGTACGAAACCTACATGATGCGGAACCGGATGACCGGACCTTACGGTGGGTTCTACTGGGCGCTCATCGTCTGCAACGGCCTGACGCCGCAACTCCTGTGGATTAAGAAGATCCGGACGAACACGCTGCTGCTCTTCCTCATCTCGCTGATTGTCAACGTCGGCATGTGGCTCGAGCGCTTCGTCATCGTCGTCACGTCGCTGCATCGCGACTTCCTGCCCTCGTCGTGGGGCCGCTACGCGCCGACGGTATGGGACTGGGGGCTCTATGTCGGAACGATCGGCTTGTTCCTGTCGCTGCTGTTCCTGTTCCTGCGCTTCCTGCCGATGATCTCGATTTTCGAGATGCGCACGCTGGTGCCGGATAACGCGCCCGATGCTCGACTGAAGTCGAGCCCTACCGGAGTTGCACAGAGCCCGACCGCAATCGCACCGGAGACCGCGCGATGAAGCCCTCCGGACGCCCTACGGTTTACGGCCTGATGGCCGAGTTCGAGACGGCGCACGCGCTCGTCGAAGCGGCGCGCCGCGCGCACGACGAAGGCTATCGCAAGATGGACGCGTATTCCCCGGTGCCGATTGAGGAGCTCCACGACGCGCTCCACATGCACGACAACCGGCTGCCGAAACTGGTGCTCGCCGGCGGCATCATCGGCGGACTGGGCGGCTACAGCCTGCAGTACTACGTCGCGGCGATCGCGTATCCGCTGAATGTCGGCGGCCGCCCGCTCCACAGCTGGCCGATGTTCATCCCCGTTACGTTCGAGACGACGATCCTTGTGGCGGCGCTCACGACGGTGCTCGGGATGCTGGCGCTGAACGGGCTGCCGCAGCCGTTCCATCCGGTGTTCAATGTGCCGCGCTTCGCGCTCGCCAGCCGCAACCGGTTCTTCCTGTGCATCGAGTCCCGGGATCCGAAGTTCAACGTCGACGACACTCGCAGATTTCTCGAGTCGCTCGGAGCGCGCGAGGTGACCGTTGTCGAAGATTGAGACTGGCTACCGGCTACCGGCCACCAGCTACCGGCTAATCATGGCCGCGCTGTTGCTCCTCGCGTGCGCGGGCTGCAGGCAAGACATGCACGACCAGCCGAAGTACACGGCCTACAAGGCGTCCGACTTTTTCCCGGACGGGCGGTCGGCGCGTCCGTTGGTCGAGGGCACAGTCGCGCAGGGACATCTCAACGAGGACGAGCTGCTGTACACCGGCCGCGTAGGCGGACAGCCCGCCACGCAGTTTCCGTTCGCGATTGACGACGCGGTGATGCGGCGGGGCCGCGAGCGCTATGACATTTTCTGTTCGCCATGCCATGGCCTGACCGGCGAAGGCGATGGCATGGTGGTGCAGCGCGGCTATCGGCGTCCGCCGTCATTTCATATCGACCGGCTTCGTCAGGCGCCGCCCGGAAGTCTGTACGACGTGATGACGAACGGATTCGGCGCGATGCCCGATTACGCCGCACAGATTCCCGTGCGCGATCGGTGGGCCATCGCCGCCTACATACGCGCGCTGCAACTGAGCCAGAACGCCACGGTCGCAGAAATTCCGCCCGACGCGCGAGGACGGTTGAAATGAACGTCAAGCTGAAAGAAATCGGCGCGGAGCTGATTCCGGAGCTCCAGAACCTGCAATCGAAGCTGCTCATCGCCGGTGGCGGGGGGCTGGTCGTGTGTGCGATCGGCCTGGTGATGAACCCAGCCCAGTTCGTCCGCTCGTTCCTGCCCGCCTACATGTGGATACTGTCGGTCACGCTCGGCTCGCTCGGCCTTGCGATGGTGCACCAGGTATCCGGCGGTGCCTGGGGCGTGGTCATTCGACGCATTCTCGGCGCTGCGACGCGGACGCTGCCGCTCCTCACCGTCATGTTCGTGCCGATTGCGCTCGGTCTGCATGCGCTCTACCCGTGGGCCGACGCCGCGCACGTCGCTGAGGATCCTGTCCTGCAGTGGAAGCAGCCTTATTTGAACGCCCCGTTCTTCCTCGCGCGGGCGGCCGTGTATTTTGCGGCGTGGAACGCCATCGCGTACATGCTCAACAAATGGTCGCGCGAACAGGACGACACCGGCGACCCGACGATTCCCCGCAAGATGCAGGTACTCAGCGCGGGCGGCCTGCTCGCGTATGGACTGACGATTACGTTCGCGGCCTTCGACTGGCTGATGTCGCTCGAGCCGCATTGGTTCTCGACGATCTACGGAGTGCTCCTCATGGGCGGGCAGGCGCTGTCGGCGATTGCCTTCTCGATCGTCGTGCTCGCGTGGCTGGCGCGACGGCCGCCCTTCAACGAGCTGATCACCGCCAACCATTTTCACGATCTCGGAAACCTGATGATGGGGTTCACGATGCTGTGGACCTATTTCGGTTTCTCGCAGTACCTGATCATCTGGGCCGCCAATATCCCCGAAGAGACCGAGTGGTACCTCCACCGGGTCGGCCACGGCTGGCAATACATGGCGCTCGCGCTCGTCGTCTTTCATTTCGCCGTGCCGTTCATGGTGCTGCTCCACCGGGCCATCAAGCGCAACGCCGCCATGGTGTCGAAAGTGGCGGCGCTTATCCTGGTGATGCGGTTCGTCGACGTGTACTGGCTCAGCGCACCGGCCTTCGCGCATGGCGGCGAGCCGCACGTGCACTGGCTCGATGTCGCGCTGCCGATCTCGCTTGCCGCGGTCTGGCTCGGATATTTCGTGTACCAGCTGCGAGGCCGCGCGCTGCTGCCCTTGTATGACCCGGAATTCCGTGAGGCGCTGAAGCATGTACGAATCGCCTGACCCGGACAACGTCGCAGCCGTTCACGAAGAGAGCGACGTCAACGTCGGCGCCGTTATTCGCTACGGCGCTGGACTGCTGGTCGTCGCAGCTGTCGTCCACCTTTTCCTGTGGTGGCTGCTTGGCGTCTATGGGCGCCAGAACGAGCGCGCGCAGACGCAGGCGTACCCGATGTCGGCCGGCCAGCAGGACCGCCTGCCGCCGTCTCCACGATTTCAGGAGAACCCGCAACAGGACCTGCAGGAGCTGCGCGCGAAGCAGAAAGCTCTGCTCGAGGGCTACGGCTGGGTGAACAAGGAAGCGGGCATCGCCCGAATTCCAATCGAGGACGCGATGAAGCTTGTCGTCGAGCGCGGGCTGCCGGCACGAGAGGCGGCGAAATGAGCAAGATGTTGGCGGGGCCGACCTCAAGGTCGGCACTACGACTGTGCTTGTTCGTAGTGCTGGCCTTCAGGCCAGCCGTTGCAGCCGCGCAACCCCGCCCAGCGGCGGGCACACCGGCAGCGGAGCTGCCGGCGATGCTCAGAGAAGTCGGCTTCGATCAGAACCTCGACCAGGCGTTGCCGCTGGACGTCGAGCTCACCGACGAGCAGGGCCGCGCCGTGAAGGTCGGCGACTACTTTGGCAAACGGCCGGTCGTGCTCTCGTTCGTCTATTACGGCTGCCCGATGCTGTGCCTTCAGAGCCTCAGCAGTCTGGCCGCCACGCTCGGCGTGCTGTCGGAGAACCCCGGCGAAGACTTCGAGGTGGTCAGCGTCAGCATCGATCCTCGCGAGACGCCGTCGCTGGCGCTGGAAAAGAAAACGCACTACGTGCAGCGATCTGGTAAGCCGGCGATCGCGCGGGGCTGGCACTATCTGACGGGCACCGAGGCCAACATCAAGCGCCTCACGAGCGCCGCCGGGTTCCGCTACGTGTGGGACGAGCCCTCGCAGCAGTTCGTGCATCCGGCCGGCATCGTCGTGGCGACGCCGCACGGGAAAGTCTCGCGCTATCTGTTCGGCATCGACTACGGCCCGCGCGATCTGCGTCTCGCGCTGCTCGACGCACAGGGAGAAAAGATCAGCTCTCCGCTGGAGCGAGTGCTGCTCTACTGCTATCACTACGACCTGGCGACGGGCCGCTACAGCCTCGCGATCATGCGCGTCGTGCAGCTGGCCGGAGCCGCCACGGTCTTTTCACTCGGCACGCTGATCTTCGTCTGGACGAGACGCGAGCGAAGGCAGGTCGGATAAGGCACATGTTCGGTATCCCGCTGTTTCCCGAGCGCGCGTCCACCATCGCCAACGAGGTCGATGCGCTCTACTTCTTCCTCATCGGCCTGTCGGTCGTCATGTCGGTTCTCATCGCGACGCTGGTCGTCAGCTTCGCGATCAAGTTCCGCCGCCGGCATCGCGACGCCGTCGGCGCGCAGGTGCACGGCGGCATGGCCCTCGAGCTTGCCTGGACGATCGTGCCGTTTCTCATTACGCTCGTCGTCTTTTTCTGGGGGGCAAAGATCTACTTCGTGATGGCCAGCCCGCCGCCGGAAACGCTCAACATCTACGTCGTCGGCAAGCAATGGATGTGGAAGGTGCAGCACCTCACCGGGCAGCGCGAGATCAACCAGCTGCACGTGCCGGTCGGCCGTCCGGTCAAGTTGATCATGACGTCGGAAGACGTCATCCACGATTTCTCGATCCCGGCGATGCGCGTCAAGGCCGACGTGATTCCCGGCCGCTTCGTCCAGATCTGGTTCGAGCCGACCAGGCCGGGCACCTACCACATCTTCTGCGCTGAATACTGCGGCACGCAGCATTCACGTATGACCGGGCAGGTCGAGGTCATGGAAGCGACTGCCTATCAGACATGGCTCAGCGGCGGTACAGCCGAGGGGTCTCTGGCCTCGACCGGCGAGAAGCTGTTCGCGGACCTGGCGTGCAACACGTGTCATCGCCCCGACTCGCGCGGACGCGGACCGGTGCTGCAGAACCTCTACAGCCATCCCGTGCAGCTGCACGACGGCACGGTGGTGACCGCCGACGAAAATTACCTTCGCGAGTCGATTCTGACGCCGGCGACGAAAGTGACGGCCGGGTTCCAGCCCGTCATGCCGGCGTTCCAGGGTCTGGTCAGCGAGGAGCAGCTGCTCGCGCTGATCGAGTATGTCAAGTCGCTGTCGACGCAGCAGGAAAACGTGAATCGATAATGGAAGCAGAATTTCCGGCGAAACACTATCTGAACGACGGCTACGGCATCTCGTCGTGGCTGCTGACCCGCGACCACAAGCGCATCGCGCTGCTCTACCTGGTCGCCGTCACGTTCTTTTTCTTCGTCGGCGGCGCCTTCGCGGTGCTGATCAGGCTCGATTTGGCGACGCCTGCGGGCGATCTCGTCAGCGACGACATTTACAACCAGCTCTTCACCATGCACGGCGTGGTGATGGTGTTCTTCTTCCTCATCCCGGCGATTCCGGCGATCCTCGGCAATTTTCTCGTGCCGTTGATGATCGGCGCCAAAGATCTGGCGTTTCCCAAACTGAATCTCCTGAGCTGGTACATCTATATCGCCGGCGGCCTGATGGGCGTCTATGTGCTGCTCACAGGCGGTCTCGACACCGGTTGGACGATGTACGCGCCGTTCAGCACGAAGTACGCGACCACCCGCGTCGTGCCCGCGGCGCTGGCGATATTCGTCACTGGCTTTTCGTCGATCCTCACCGGCCTCAATTTCATCGTCACGATTCACCGTATGCGCGCCCCAGGAATGACGTGGTTCAAGATGCCGCTGTTCCTGTGGGCGACCTACGCGACCAGCCTTATCAACATTCTTGGAACGCCAGTCATCGCGATCACCTCGCTGCTGATCGTCGCCGAGCGGCTGTTCAACTTCGGGTTCTTCGATCCTTCGCGCGGCGGCGACCCTGTGCTCTTCCAGCACCTGTTCTGGTTCTACTCGCATCCAGCGGTGTACATCATGGTGCTGCCCGCGATGGGGGTGATCAGCGAGCTCGTCGCGGCCTTCTGCCGCAAGCCTGTCTTCGGCTATACGTTCGTGGCATTTTCGAGCCTGGGCATTGCCGTGCTCGGGTTTCTCGTGTGGGGCCACCACATGTTCGTCGCCGGCCAGTCAGTGTACGCATCCCTCGTGTTCTCGATGCTCAGCTTTCTGGTGGCGATTCCATCGGCGGTCAAAGTCTTCAACTGGACCGCGACGATGTACAAAGGTTCGGTCTCGTGGCAGACGCCGATGCTCTACGCGATCGGCTTCATCGGATTGTTCACGATTGGCGGGTTGACCGGTTTGTTTCTGGCGTCGATCGGCCTGAACGTGCACGTGACCGACACCTACTTCATCATCGCGCACTTCCACTACATCATGGTCGGCGGGACGATCATGGGTTACCTCGGCGGCCTGCATTATTGGTGGCCGAAGATCAGCGGCCGCATGTATCCCGAAGGCCTGTCGAAGCTGTCTGCCGGCATCATCTTCATCGGGTTCAACCTGACGTTCTTCCCGCAGTTCATACTCGGGTACATGGGCATGCCGCGCCGATATCACGCCTACCCCCCGGAATTCCAGGTGTTGAACGTGCTGTCGTCCGCAGGTGCGTCGATCCTCGGCGTGGGGTACCTGCTGCCGATGGCGTACTTCGCGTGGTCGCTGCGATATGGAAAGCCGGCCGGCGCGAATCCGTGGGGAGCGTCCGGCCTCGAGTGGGAGACCACGTCGCCGCCGCCGACCGAAAATTTCGCGACGACCCCGAACGTCACCGAGAGCCCGTACAACTATCCATCACCCGTGGTGAAGCACGTTGCGTAACGAGACGACGGCACACGCGGCGCATCATCCTGCGCTCGCCCATCATTTCGACAACCTGGACCAGCAGCAGGAAGCGGCGTCCCTTGGGATGTGGGTGTTTCTCCTCACCGAAATCCTGTTCTTCGGCGGGCTGTTCATCGTCTACACGATCTACCGCGTCTGGTATCCCGGAGCATTCACGGCGGCGAGTCATCATCTCGACATTCCGCTGGGGACCGTCAACACCGCGGTGCTCATCGGCAGCAGCCTGACAATGGCGCTCGCCGTGCACGCGGCCCAGTTGAACTCGCGCAAGGGCATCATGGTGTTCATTGCGCTGACGATGGTGCTCGGCAGCGTGTTCCTCGGCATCAAGGGGATCGAGTACTCGCACAAGTTTCACGAGCATCTGATCCCCGGCCCTCACTTCGCGTTCGAGCCCCAGTTCATCAGACAGGCGCAGATATTCTTTTCGCTCTACTTCATGATGACGGGGCTGCACGCGTTGCACATGATCATCGGAATGGGTCTGATGATCTGGATGCTGATCTGGGCCTATAACGGCACGCTGGGTGACGGCTACTACTCGCCCGTCGAAATCGTCGGACTCTACTGGCACTTCGTCGATATCGTCTGGATTTTCCTGTTCCCGCTGCTCTATCTGATAGGACGGCACGGATAACCGGTCATGGCTGAGCAACAGCACGGAACACATCACGTCGTGCCGACCAGGATTTATTACGGGATTTTCGCGATCCTCCTGATTCTCACTGGCGTCACGGTCGCGGCGGCCTACGTCGATCTCGGACGGATGAACACGGTCGTGGCGCTTGCCATCGCGTGTTTCAAGGCGTTGATCGTCGTGCTGTATTTCATGCACGTGAAGTACAGCACTCGCGTCATCAAGCTCACGGTGATTGCGGGGCTCTACTGGATGGGCATCATCTTCGCGCTGACGCTCAACGATTACCTGACCCGCGCATGGGGCACGTTCGGCCAGCAGGTGGGTCTGCAGTAAAGAGATCGGGATTCGTGCCGGAGGTGGGGAAGAAAATCAGTGGCGCGCGTAGGCGAACTGTTGCACCTCCCGCATCCGGAGCCAGTCCACAGCGTCCTGGTCCAGGGTGAACGTGCCGTCGCGCAAGTCGGTGAACTCCGCGGCATTGAATTGGCTCCGCATCAGCCCACTGCGCGCGTGCGTTTTCGTGCCCAGGAGGAAATGACCGATTTCGTGGGCAAGCGCACGCCCAATCGTCACGCCGAGACGACGCTCTTCCAGGGCGACGAGGTCGTATCCGACGTCGCGGCGTGTCCAGGTCACGAGGCGCTGCGCCTCTTCCATCGACACGAACGCAACTGGATGTGTTCCGGACAAACCGACGAGCTCGCCGATCGCAAACTCCCCTACCGTTCTGGGAATCGACCGTTTCTGTACAACCAAGGCGCGCAGTCGATACTGGCCAGGAGGGCTCGAGTCGTCCGGAGGCAGCCAGCGAATCACCACTCCATGGCGCCGCCAGATGGATTCGGTCTCACGAACGAGAGCTGCCCGGGCCGCGCCGGACAACGCATCGGAGGTCGTCAGCAATACTTCCACCTGCAAGATCGGCGTCTGCCGAGAGTCAATCCGCTCGGCGCGCACGGCCTGAGCGTCGGCGGCAAGAACCGTCAGCAGACAAATCCACCGCAACGTGGTGGTGTGGACCATGGAAGTGTTAACACGGATTTAACATACCGCCCGCCACTGTGCAACTTATTTGTAAACAATTTTCAACAGGGCTGTTGAAAACACCGTATTTCACTGAAAATGCGAGCCTTAATGGGAAAGCTCGTTGCCATCTATTTGAAGAGGTGTCACAGGGGTCCGATGGACTTCCAGAACAGAGCCGAGCTGTTGAAAGGGACTGGAATCAAAGGAAACGCCGATCGCGGCGGCCGCCGCCAGGTGACATTGCTGTCGAACGAGCGGTGGGAAGACCTCATGAAGCAAATCGGCGGAGATCTGGGCTCCGATGCACGGCGTGCAAACCTGATCCTCTCTGGTATCGACCTCGAGAACAGCCGCGGACGGGTACTCCGCATAGGGTCCTGCCGTCTTCTCATCGGCGGAGAGACCCGGCCCTGCGAGCAAATGGAGGCGGTTGCCCCAGGACTTCAGCGAGCGATGAGGGAGCGTTGGGGCGGCGGCGCCTACGCGGAGATCCTTACTGCCGGCACCGTCTCTATAGGCGACAACGTGAGCTGGGACACCGACACATCCGTGTAGCCCTATCAGACACTTCGGTGCTTCGATCGCCGGCCACAATGGCCTGTATCGGATTGTTTTTGCCAACTGACTGCGATGGTAATCATCTTGCTTTTTCAATTCGTGAGATGCCGTTTGGCGATATCTTCGGATTGAGACACGACGACCGCCGTCACGGCGAGGATCGCCGCCACGGCGAGCGTAGTTTCGCTGACAGGCGGCGCGCCACCCGCCGGAAACGCACGCTCCGCGGGCTCATGTTCGGGATGTTTGCGATGTCACTGCCAAGCCACCCGCCAAAATCTGCAGACATCCAGGTCAGTACATCGGAAGGCTTCGTGTCGACGTCCGAGGACTTTCGTGCGCTGCCGGCAACCATTGCCTACAACGATGCCATCGCAGAGGCAGCGGCGCTCTACAAACTCGACCCAAATCTGATTCGCGCGATCATTCGCGCCGAGTCGGAATTCAATCCACTCGCTGTGTCTCGCGCGGGAGCGCAAGGCCTCATGCAGCTGATGCCGGAAGTGGCGGAAGAGCTCAGTGTGCTGGACCCCTTCGACCCTAGGCAGAACATCTTCGGAGGCGCACGCTACCTGCGGCAGCTTCTCGATCGAAATGACGGGAACCGGGATCTTGCTGTGGCCAGCTATAACGCTGGGCCTGGCGCCGTCGATCGCTATAACGGCATACCGCCCTATCGCGAGACACGGAATTACGTGAAGAAGGTCAACTCGTTCATCAAGAACGCGAAGGCGAACTCCAGCGATTGAGTGCCGGCGCCTACGTAATCATCGCGAGCAGCCAGTACGTGGCAGCCCCGATTGCACCCGCGGCCGGAATTGTCAGCACCCACGCCCATACGATCTGGCGTGCGACACCCCAACGAACTGCCGAGACGCGGCGCGTCGCGCCGACGCCGACAATGGCTCCGGTGATGGTGTGCGTGGTGCTGATGCCAACTCCGAGCATCGTCGCGATGTAGATGGCCGCCGCCGCTCCCGTCTCGGCGGCAAAGCCGCTTTCCGGCCGCAGTTTCGTGATCTTCGAGCCCATCGTGTGAATGATGCGCCAGCCGCCCGAGAGCGTCCCGAGTCCAATGGCGGTGTGCGCCGACATGATCACCCAGAAAGGAATCGGCAGCTCACCGTTCTGCATCTGCAGATAGCCGCCGGTGACCAATGCGCCGGCGATGATGCCCATTGTCTTCTGCGCATCGTTCGCGCCGTGCATCAGGCTGAATCCCGCCGCCGACACAAGCTGCAGCCGGCGAAACCACCGATCGACGCGGCTCGGCGATGTCTGAGCGAAGAAGAAATAGATTGAGTTCATGACGAGCAGACCGACGCCCATTCCGATCACCGGGGCGAGGACGATGAACAGCAGCGTCATTGTCCAGCCCGACAGAATCACGGCGGCAAAACCCGCCTTCGCGATGGCGGCGCCCGCATAGCCCCCAAAGAGCGCGTGCGACGAGCTCGTCGGCAGCCCCCAGTACCACGTGATCAAATCCCACACGATCGCGCCCATCAGCCCGGCAAAAATCACGGCATAAGTGACGACCGCCAGATCGACCATGCCGGCGCCGACGGTTTTGGCGACAGCCGTGCCGAAACCGAAGGCCGCCACGAAGTTGAAGAACGCGGCCCACACCACGGCCTTACCCGGCGAAAGCACGCGTGTGGACACGACCGTCGCAATGGAATTGGCGGCGTCGTGAAACCCGTTGATGTAATCGAAAATGAGGGCCGTAAGGATGATCGAACCGACGATGTAAATCTCCGGCATGAGGTGATGGTCTCTCGCTCAGGCGTTCTTGACGACGACGCCTTCGAGGAGATTGGCGACATCCTCGCAGCGGTCGGTGGCTTCTTCGAGGAAGTCCAGAATCTCCTTCCATTTGATGATCATCACGGCGTCATGCTCGTCGTCGAACAGGCGGCGCAGCGCGCCCTCATGAATGCGATCGGCTTCGTTTTCGAGCCGGTTGATCTCGACCGCGCGCTCGGCCACACCTTTGCGCTTTTCCAACGCCTGGATCGCGAGCTGTACCTGCTCCACGCTCAGCGTGACGACGCGCGCGAGCTCCCGCGCCCCGAAACGAAGCGACTTGATTTTGTACATCCTGACGACCTTCGCTGACGCGTCGATGGCGTCCATGACGTCGTCGAGCGATTTAGCCAGCGCGTGAATGTCTTCGCGGTCGATCGGCGTCACGAACGTGCTGTTGAGCCGCTGGATGATCTGGTGCGTCAGGTGATCGCACTTGTGTTCGACTTCCTTAATCTCGTCGGCCTTGTCCCACACAATCGGCTCGAGCTCGAGCATCTGCTCGAGCATCCCCGCGCCGACTCGAAGCTCGGCTGCCAGCGTGCTGAATTGGTCGTAGAAGTCTTCGTTTTTCGGAATTAAGCGAAATCGGAACGCCAAGGGGTCTCCTTTGGAGGCCCGGCGATTCTATAAGAGGGGGAGGTTGGAGGGAAGGGGAGAGGGAAGAGGGGAGAGGGGAAAGGACGCCCCTCTCCCCTCTCGGGGTCTAGAACGAATACCTGAGAGAAATCTGCGTTTGGCGCGCGGTGCCGAGTCCGACCGTGCGGTTGAGCGGTCCCAGCATGTAGCCGAAGGTGCCGGCCTGCGCGTCGGTGAACGGAACGCCCGGCGTGCCGCTGCCCGGAAGACTGGCAGCGGGGTTCTCGTAGTTCAGGCTGTTCATGATGTTGAACAGCTCGACGCGGAACTGGAACGAGTGGCTCCGCGCGAACTGGAAGTCCTTGCTGAACATCATATCGAGCTGCACGAACTCGGGCCCGCGCAGTGCGTTGCGCGGCAGGTTGCCGAACGTGCCCGGCTGCGGAGTCGTGAACGCCGCCGGATTGAGCCAGCGCACGTCATTCTTCAGATACGGATCCACTCCGGGAACAATGTCCGGACGCTGCGTACCGCGGCTGTTGCCACCCGGGATGTTCGCCACTGTCGAGCCGTTCACCGTGGCGTTATCAGCCCGGCTGATGACGACGTTGATGGGGACGCCGCTGCGCGCGTTGAAGATGCCGCCCAGGCGCCAGCCGCCTTTCCAGAGACCTTGACCGGGGATCAAGTACACGAGCGATCCATTGAACGTGTGCGGGATGTCCTGCGGGTTGGTGCCGTACTCGGTCTCGTAGTCGAACGTGTTCTGCGACGTCGCCGCCTCGTTCGAGCCCTGCGTGGTGCCCTTGTTCTGTGAGTACTGATACTGCACGCCGCCGGTGAAGCCCGCGCGGAACCGCCGCGTCGCACTCAACTGCAGCGCATCGTAAGACGCGCGGCCGCATCCATGAATCGCCTGGTTGTTGATCACCAGGCCGTCAAGGCAGCCTGCCGTCTTGTAGTCGATCTGGCCGTAGGCCGGCTGCTGGCGCGTGCGGGTGTTGAAGTCCAGCGTATTCGCCACACCGCGAAGGAACATGTCCTTGCCGCGGCTGCCGGTGTAGCCGATCGTGAGGTTCACCGCGCCGGGCAGCTCACGCGACACGCTTGCGCCGTACTGCATGTTGTATTCATCAGGCCGCTCGTGCGTATACCCGCGAATCGAGAGCGCGTTCAGGTACGCCGACTCCGGCACCGGGTACTGGAGGCCACCGCCGGGAACGTCCGCGGCGCCAAGACGGCGGCGCGCGATGGCGTTCTCAATCGGCTGGATGCGATCTTCGAACTGGCCCGGGCCGTAGAACAACCCGAAGCCCGTGCGGAAGACGGTCTTGTCGTCGATGCGATAAACCGCCGACAACCGCGGCGCGACGTTGTTCTTGTCCGGGTTGTAGAAGTTGTCCGGATCGCTGCTGAAGTCATTCTCCTCGACGAAGAAGGGCTTCGCGTTGCCGTTCTTCTCCTTCACGACCGAGTAAAAGTCGTAGCGGAGTCCGAGCTCGAGCGTCAGCCGCTCGGTCGCGCGCCACGAGTCCTGCATGTAGCCGATCAGGTAGTGCTGCTGCGGGCTGAACACCGGCGAGTCGGCATTCACCGCAACCGCGCTCAGAATGTTGTCGATGAAGTCGTTGATGCTGTTGTAGGTGAGCTCCGTGCTGCCGAGGAACTGGAAGTCGGACTGCAGCTGCCGGTATTCGCCACCGAACTTGAAAGTGTGCGTACCCTTGGTCCAGGTGAGCGCGTCGCCAAACGACAGCGAGTAGGGCTGGAAGGCCGAGCCGGTCGTCGACGAGGCGCTCGTCGCGCGAATCAGCAGACCGCTGCGCGCGCATCCGGTCGTGCCGCGGGCGTCAATCGATGACGAGGTGACCGTTCCACACAGCGACACGCCGGCCGGATCATATCCGGCGACATCAGCGAACGCGATCGCGCTCGTCGTTGGCTTGTTGTAGCCCAGCTTGAACTCGTTGACGATATTGCGGCCCATCAGCGACTGATAGTTGACGACGGCGTTCTGCGGACGCTGTTTGGCGCGCACACGGCGCGGCGTCACAGTCCGATCTGGCGTGTCTAGATCGCCATCGCTGAAGAGATACCGCACGTAGAGGGATTGTGTGTCGCTCAAGCGGTGATCGACGCGCAGCGACAGGCTGGTTTCGTCCTGCTTCGCCGTCGTGTTCAGCGTCGCGAGCGAGAGCAGCGGGCTGCTCGGGGTCGGCGTTGTGCCAGTTGGGAAACCAGCCAGCAGCGGCGCCATCGCCTTGGTGCGCTCCGGACTCCGGCCACCGCCGGTGCCGACCGGCTCTCCCGCCATAATCCGGCGACGGGCCTCGTCGCTCGGCACTGCCTCCGTGAAGCTCAATCCGGTCTTCTGCTTGAGCGACTCGACGCTGCCGAAGAAGAACGTGCGGTTGGAGGCAATCGGCCCGCCGAACGATCCGCCGAACTGATCGAGCTCGAGCGGCTGCTTCTTGTCGTCGTACTTGCTCGCGGAGTCGAGCGCGTCGTTGCGTTTGTATTCGAAGAGCGATCCGTGAAACGCGTTGGTGCCGCTCTTGCTGACGACCGTGATGTTGCCGCCGGCGCCGAGCCCGCTTTCAGCGGGCGCGAGGCCCGAATTCACTCGGAACTCCGCCACCGACTCCATCGAGGTCTGCAAGCGGAACTGCGAGCCGGTCGAGTTCAGATATCCGGGACTCGCGTCCCACACATAGGTGCCGTCGACGCCGTCGTAATTGAGGTAGTTCTGCTGATTGGACTTTCCGTTGAAGCGAACGCTCGCCCAGCCACCGTTTCCGTCGCTCGTCGCGCCGGTGGCCAGCGTCATCAGATTCGCGAAGTTGCGCCCGTTCACCGGCAGGTTGTCGACTTCCTCAGGCGACACGTTGACGCCGATGCGCGCCGAGGAGATGTCGATCACGTTCGACTCGGCCGACACCGTCACCGCTTCCTGCAGCGACGCGACGGCCAGCGTCACATCGACAGTCTCGAACTGGCCGACGCCGAGCACGGCGTCGCGCGACTGGCTCGCAAACCCCGACAGCTCGAACTTGACCGTGTACGTCCCCGGACCCAGATTCGTCACGGTATACGTTCCATCTCCAGCCGTAACCGCTGTACGTACGGCGCCAGTACTCTTGGACGTGACTTCGACGGTCACACCAGGCATCGCGGCCTTGCTATCATCGAGCACCCGGCCGGTAATGCGCGACTCAGTCTGCTGCGCGAAGGCCGCCGCCGGCACGATGACAATGGCCAGCGCCATGGCAACCGCGACGAACCTGAAACAACGCTTCATGAATTCTCTCCTCATTAAACGAGACGTGGATGAAACTCCCGTCACGTTAGACAGCCGTCATCATCGCGTCATGACAAGGTCGTTAAAAGCGCGTAAACAGGGTGAATTAACCCGCGCGAAACATTGTGGTTACACCGCGGAAATGCCACGTTCATACGCTGTTTGCATGCGACAACTACTCTTGCTGGGGCTGGTGCTGAGCATGCCTTGTTCAGCATCCGCACAGACGGCGGCTGCCAAAAAGGCGCCGTCGGCGTACGACAAGATTTGGGGGAACTTTACCGAGTGGTACTCAGACGACACCAATCCGATTGTGCAGCGTGTGCTGCTCAGTGGCCGGTTTCATTATGACTTCGCGACAATCGACTCGGACCAGGGCGATCACTCGGAATGGAACGTACGACGGCTCCGCATTGGTCCGCGGATCACGTTCTTCAAGAAATACACGTTTCACGTCGAGCTCGAGCTCGATCCTCAACGGCACGATCCGTTCTACGTCCGGTTTACCGATTTTTACCTGCAATGGACGAAGAATCCCCGATGGGTGCTGACCGTCGGGAAACAGAGCGTGCCGTTCACGCTGGACGGCGCCAATTCGTCGAGAGAGCTGCTCACCATCGACCGGAGCAACCTGGCGAACAACATGTGGTTTCCGCAGGAATACATCCCCGGGGTGAGTGTGTCGGGCAGACGCGCACAGTGGGTCTATCGCGGTGGCGTGTATTCATCCGGAGCGATGAACCGTGAGTTCGGGGAGTTCACCGGCGGGTTGTTCACGCTTGGCGTGCTCGGCTTCGATTTCGCGCCGAAGCTGGGCGTCAAGGAGGCGCTCCTCACCGGCAACTACGTGTATCAGGACCCGGACAGCGAGAACACCTTCACCAGACAGTTGGAGCATGTCGGCTCGATCAATTTCCGGTTCGAAGACACGAAGTGGGGCGCCCGCGCAGATTTGTCGACCGCCAATGGGTACCTCGGACAAAGCGGGATGTGGGCGTTTCAGGGGATGCCGTTCGTCAACCTCTCCGACAAATTTCAAGTCGTCGGACGCTACACATTCATGAACAGTGATGAACCGAATGGCATTCGCCTGGCCCTTTACGAAAGTCGCGTCGTCTCGGGCCGGGGCGACGAATACAACGAGTTATATCTCGGCGCGAATTACTACTTCTACGGCCACAAGCTGAAGCTGCAAAGCGGCGTTCAGTTTGCAGACATGAACGACCAGGCCAACGACGGCGGTGACTATTCAGGGGTGGCATGGACGACCGGTCTGCGGGTCGGCTGGTGACACTTCTCGCTTTGCTTGGAGGCAAATGATGAACAAGTTGACCGTGATGCTTGCTGCGATGGTACTGACCGTCGCGTGCGGCGGCAGCGAGAGCGGGCCCGTGAGGCCGCCTTCCGAGGCGCCTTCGACCGGCAGGACGCAGATCAACGGCGCCGGCGCGACCTTTCCGTATCCGATCTATTCCAAATGGTTTTCCGAATACAACAAGCTGCACCCGAATGTGGAGATCAACTATCAGTCGATCGGATCGGGCGGCGGCATCCGCCAGCTTACCGAGCGCACGGTGTTTTTCGGCGCAAGCGACCAGCCGATGAGCGACGAGATGCTGGCGAAAGCGCCGGGCGCCATCCTGCACTTTCCCACAGTGCTCGGCGCCGTCGTGCCGATCTACAACCTTCCAGGGCTGAACACACAGGTCAAGTTCACCGGGCCGGTGATTGCTGATATTTTCCTCGGGAAGATTACCAAGTGGAATGACCCCGTCCTCGCAAAGCTCAACCCCGGCGTGTCGCTCCCGACCGGGAGTATTACCGTGGCGCACCGCTCGGACGGCTCAGGAACCACGTTCGTCTTCGCCGACTATCTGTCGAAGGTGTCGCCGGAGTGGAAGCAGAAAGTCGGCGCCAACTCATCGCTGAACTGGCCGGTCGGTGTCGGGGGCAAGGGCAATGAAGGGGTCGCGGGTTTGGTAACGCAGACGCCGGGCTCGCTCGGATATGTGGAATTGGTATACGCGCTGCAGAGCAAGATCAGCTACGGCGGAGTGCAAAATCCGGCCGGTGAATTCATCGTGGCTGACGTTGCGTCGGTAACGGCCGCAGCAGCGGGTGCTCTCCCGACAATGCCGAAAGATTTCCGCGTGTCGATCACCAATTCGCCTGGCCAGGGAGCGTATCCCATCTCGTCATTCACGTGGATTCTTCTGTACGAAGATCCACAGGACAAGAACCAGGCGAAGATCACCAACGACTTCATGAAGTGGGCGCTCAACGACGGGCAGGCCATGGCAGCCACGCTTGGCTACGCACGGCTTCCCGAGCAGCTCGTTCCACTCGAGCTCGAACAGCTCAACAGGATCAAACAGTGAAGTTCGTGACACCGCGGTCTGGCAGCGATCTCGGATTCAGGTTGGGGACGGGAGCTTTTGCGGCTCTCGTCCTCACCATCGTCGTCTCGATTGGCATCGTCCTCTTCCGCGAGTCGATTCTCTCCAT
>Ga0184625_10000210_pt1 | contig 19295 bp, 16 predicted proteins | sample PLM3_30_b1_FD_133151 | JGI IMG/M metagenome (GOLD analysis project Ga0184625, IMG submission 133151) | Groundwater sediment microbial communities from an aquifer in East River, Colorado, USA - PLM3_30_b1 | ecosystem: Environmental > Terrestrial > Soil > Riparian zone | place: USA: East River... | reverse complement strand
CGATTGACCGACGGCACTACGATTGACCGACGGCACTACGATTGCCCGAGGCACTACGACGGTACGTAGTGCCGACCTTTAGGTCGGCCCCAGAAGGAAAGACGCTCCGAGCAGAAGAAGCAGCACTCCGACAACCATGCGAAACCGCTGCTCGGGCACCCGCGCGAGCAGCCTCTCACCGAAAAGTGTTCCCAACACCACGCCGACAGCCGCGACGCCGATCGTCAACCCCATGCGCGCGAGCTCGGTTGTTTCAATCGCGAGATACACCGGCACGCGCGCCGCGTCGATCAGCAGCGCCACCGCCGTCGTCGTAGCGACGAACCTTCGCTTGTCGACGTCGAACCCCAGCATGGCCGCGGTGCGGATGCCGCCCTGATTGCCGACAAGTCCTCCGAAAAACCCCGACAGCGCCCCGCCCAGCCACGCCAGGGTGCCTCGAAGCCGCCATCGTCTGGAGTAGCCCGTCACCTGCGAGGTGCCGGCGAGCACGAGCAACGAGCCGAAGACGATCTCGAGCGCTCGACTGGTTGCCCACGTATTCAACAGCGCGCCGGTCAAGCCGCCCGCGGCGCTGGTGAATCCGAAACTCCGCACGATCGACCAATCGACGTCGCGTCGAAACCGCCAGAATCGGATGGATGTGCCGATGATGTGGGGAATGGATACGGCGGCGACCGCGAGTTTCGCCCCGCTCGTGGCAGCAATCGCCGGCGTCAGGAGACTGCCGATGCCGAAGCCGGCGACCGACGCGACGGCGCCGCCGAAGAGCGCCGCGACGAACACGACGAGCTCAAGCATTCAACGCGATCCACGCGTCCATGCATCAGTGCTTGGCGAAGATCTGTGTAGCGCCGCTTTTCGTGAACGACACGACGTTGTAGGGCTGAGCCGTCGTTCCCGGAAAATCCATTCCAGGCGATCCCATCGGCATCCCTCCGACGGCGATGCCGGCGATGGCGGGCTTTTCCTTCAACATCCGCTGCACGTCGGCGGCCGGCACATGGCCTTCGACGACGTAGCCGTTGACGACGGCGGTGTGGCAGGACTGCACCTGGTCGGGCACGCCGCGCGACTTCTTGATCTCAGTCAGGTCGTTGACGTCGGTCGCACGCACATTGAAGCCGTTCTTACGCATGTGCTCCACCCATTGGGAGCAACACCCGCATGTCGGCGACTTGAAGACCTCGACCAGCGGTGCGGCGGGTTTTTGTTGCGCAGCGACAGCGCCGACGAGCGCGAGCGCAGCGACGGCGAGCGCGATAACGGTCGATCGAGACATCACTCCTCCTGACAGCGTGGTCTGATCCGATTGTATCCTCTTCGTGAGATCAGAGAACGCCGGCGACAAACACCCAGCAGCTCAGCGCGCCTCCCGCCAGAACCAGGACTCCCAGCGTCTTACGCTTCTTGAGCCGCCACCACATGTAGTAGCTGCCGACGACCATGACAATCAACCCGGCCGCCAGCGCGTCCATTGCCAGCACCCACGCGCTCGTCACAGCCCAGTCGCGGCTGCTCGCCGGTTGATTGAATCGCGAGCCGCTGAAGGTGTGGAAGATCTGAAACGCGTGCAGCGTACCGTTCTTGAATTCCTTGACGTACGCGTGCCTGGCGTTGAGGTCGACCCGCACCTGAGCCGCTCCATTCGGCCGGCTCACGTTGAAGTCGATGTGGCCAACCGGCTGCGCCGCCGGCCAGTCGATTTCGCCTTTCAGGTTCAGCTGCCGCATCACATCGAGCGTTTGCGAAAGCTGGCTGTCTCCTGCGGGCGTCTCGATATCGGGGTCGTATTGCGTTTCGTGGCGGTGGTAGAGATCGGTGAACCACCCCTGATGGTTCAGCATCAGCCCGGTCAGGGAAAACAGCCACAGAAAGAACAGGAAGTACAGCCCGAGGTAGTAGTGAAACCTGCGATTCCAGAATTCAAAATCTCTAGCGAACGACGGCATAGATGAGCCCGAAGAATGTGAATGCTCCGCTTGCGAGCAGCGCGAACCCGATTCTGCGCTCTGCCTTGATGGCCCACCACAGGTAGATGCCGCTCAGCGAGATGAACAGCAGCAGGTAAATCGTCGCGTCGGCGAACAGGCGCCAGATCCCGGTGCCGATCCAGTTCCCACGGATGGCGACGTTGTGCGGGCCAGGTATCTTGTGAAGGTAAGAGAGCGACTCGAGGAGGCTCATCGATCGCCGCTTTACCGTTGCGGTGCGGGCGTCGAGGTCGACATCCACGGTCGCCTCGGAGCCCGCCTTCGACACCGGAAAAAGTAGATGGCGATCTCGTGCGACGTATCGGAGATAGCCGACCTCGCCTGAGACACGCAGCTGCGGAAGAATCCCGGCCGCCCGATCGACGGCCTCGCGCCCTTTGAGGCGATCGAAGCCGTCGGGGACGTCCAAATCACGGTAGGTCTCCACCGGCGGCTCGGCGGCGGTGATCAATTTACCGTGATTGAGATAGAACACGCTTACAGCGAACAGCAGGATAAACGGGCTGATGAACAGGCCGAAATAGAGGTGCAGGTCTCTCAGCCACCGATACAGCATCAGTGCTTGTGTTCGGGCTCAGGTGCCGCTTTCGTCGCTTCGCCCTTCGTGACGATTGTCGTGACCGAGGCGGGGTCTTTCGAGCCGCGCTCGCCGACCCAGTGCCTCATAGAGCCGTCAGCGAACGTTTGATGGGCTTTCCACTGCAGCGCGCCAGGTTGGGGGTTGTGCGCCGTGAAGGTAAAGCGCGCGAGCCCCTTCGGCTTGATCTCGCTCTTCCACGTGATGGACGAGATCCGATCCCCGTCCTTCTTCACCTCGAAGGTGACTCCATCGCCGGCCGCTACCTGCATCACGTGCACGCCGGCCGGAATCTCCAGCTCGAGGGTGGTCGCTGAGACGGTCCCCTCCGCCATGGCACTCACGGTATAGATCTGCTCGGCCCCGGCCGCCGACTCGCGCGGCGTCACGACAACGTGCGCGTCGAGGACGACGAACGAAGCAACGAGGCAGGCAAAGACGGCAGCAATATGTTTTTTCATGCGGTTCTCCTTCTGTAGATACATTCCCACCATTTTACGCGCATCAGGGCATGTGATGTCCCGCATGGGGATCCGATGCCGCCGGATGCATCGGTTTGATCATGTGCATGTTCCACATCCGCCCCATAGCGCCGGCCGCGGGCCGGAGGCGCAGGAACACCTGGAACGACACCGGGCGGAGGCCGTACGTACTCTGCAGCCGATCCGGCACCGCATAGAACGTCACCGCGGCGCCGATGCCCGTTTCCAGCCGTCGCCAGCGAGGCAGCTCCCGGACCGCGCCGAGCGTGAGCGCCGACACGGTGTCTTTCTCCTCGTGCGCGAGAGAGTCGTCTTCGAGGAGCGTGGCAGTTTCGACTTCGACGTACTCGAGGCGGCCAAACATCGAATAGCGGCCAGACCGCTTGGTCGCCTCCAGCACGAACGATCCGCGGTTGACCTCGTCGCCGTTGTTTATGCCGTAGGCTGCCGTGGCGGCCGTGAAGTTCTCGCCGCTCTGCTTTAACCACGATGCCGACGCCGTGGTTCGCACGATGTCGCCGTGCCCGAGCTCCTCGGGATCCTTCAGCCGCCCGGACGACAGTTGGAGCTCCCACTCCTGGCGGGGGCGCAACCATATGCGCGCCGCGTACGAATCCATCGCGCCGAAATCGAAGTCCCAGCGATCTTCGTCGGGCTCGCGCCCGTTGAATACCGAGCCTTCCAATGTCCATGGTCCGTGATCGATCGCGGCCGTGACGACGCCGAACGCGATGTGCGTCGAATCGAGGGTGTGGTGCCCGAGAGGGGACATCGGATTTTCCATAGCCGAAGCGCGATGCATGAATGCGATGGGACCGAGGGCGGGCTCTGCCGACGGACCTCCAGCCAGCGTGAAGCCCGTGCGTGCGCCAATCGGGATGCGCCACACCGCCGCGAGCTGCATGAACAGATCATGCGGGTGCTGATAGTCGATAAGCGGTTTGCCCTCGAACGCTTCGCCGACCTGGAAGAGCTCGCGATAGCCCTTCTTGCCGACGGTCAGGAGATCCAGACTCAGCATCGTGTTGATCGTGAGGCTGCCGCGGCCCACTTTCCGGCTGAACATGCCCATCCACCAGTTGGGAACGCGGAACTCGTCGCCGCCGCGCGGCGCCGCCTGATGGTTGAACATTCCGTAAATGACGCCGTCTTGCATGACGTGCCAGTCAGGCGCGTCGGGCGCCTGTGCCATCGCGGCGCTCGGGAACAACACGCTCAATGCGAGCACAGTCGCCATCCATCGAACAAACATGGTCCTCACCTCGGGTTCGGCCGACCTGAACGCCGGCACTACGTCTGTCGCGATCGGGGCCGACCTGAAGGTCGGCACTACGTCTGTCACGATCGGCGGACCTGGGGTCGGCACTACGTCTGTCGCGATCGGGGGCCGACCAGAAAATCGGCGCGGCGGCGGTCGTAGTGCTGGCCTTCAGGCCAGCCGTGTGTGGCAACGTACGGACGACGAGACAGGATCAGACGCGCAGGGGATTGAGAAAGGCAGAGCCTGGCGAGGCACCCGGCGGGGCTAAATTAGAAAATGACACGAAGAGAGCTGGCGACGTGGGTACTTTGGTTACGGGGACGGATGCCCCGGTTGCCGGCAGCTCGCACATCCAGAATGACGGTCCGGCGATTGCAATCATGACCGCGATGGCTGCATCGCAACTCTGAGCGTCACGAACCGTGGTAGCCGAAGGTAGGGTTGCGCCGGCGGCCGTGTGACCGTGGTGTTGGTGCGAATGGGAGGCAACGTCAACGCTTGCGGGCCGCTGGTGATGATCGCGAGTATCGGCCATCGACCAGCAACAGGGAGGGACAGCGGCGGCAACCGTCAGCAACGCCGTCAGACACACGCTTAAGATGCGAACCCCAAGTCTCATCGAGAGCGTCAGATATACCACATTTGCGTTGCCCAGGCGGCGCTGGTGTAATGGTCGACTGGAGGCCATGATGGAACGCGACGTTGTGTGTGGAATGGACGTGGATCCTGCGAAGGCCGCGGCGACGAGTGAGTACAACGGAAAGACGTATTATTTCTGCGCGAAAGTCTGCAAGAACAAATTCGACGCGGACCCGCAGAAGTACGCCAAGTAAATGGCGCAACCGGTAGAAGCGGACGTTCTCGATCCAGTTTGCGGGATGACGATCTCGCCGGCCGATTCGGTCGGCGAGGTCGAATACGACGGCCACACGTACTACTTCTGCAACCAGAGCTGCCTCGACCGCTTCAAAGCCAACCCCCAGGAGTTCGTCGGACCCCTCGACGGCGCCGGTGCGCCCGGTCGCCAGATATCCGCGCGTGCCGCTGATCCGCAGGCGGAATACACCTGCCCGATGCACCCCGAGATTCGGCAGAAAGGTCCGGGATCGTGCCCGATCTGCGGGATGGCGCTCGAACCCGTGAACATCTCGCTCGACGAACAGCCCAACGAAGAGCTCGACGACATGACGCGACGCCTGCGCTGGTCGATCGCGCTCACGCTTCCCATCCTGCTCGTCATGATCGACGAATTTCTGCCGGGACAGCCGATCCACGCGCGAGTCAACGCCCGGCTGCTGAATTTTGTGGAGCTCGCGCTGGCGACGCCTGTCGTCCTGTGGGGTGGATGGCCGTTCTTCGCGCGGGGCTGGGCCTCCGTCGTGAGCCGGCACTTCAACATGTTTACGCTGATCGCGCTCGGCGTCGGCGCCGCGTACGGCTCCAGCGTCGTCGCGACGCTTGCGCCGGAACTCTTTCCGCATGCCTTTCGCATGGGCGGGGCCGTTCCGGTGTATTTCGAGCCCGCTGCCGCCATTGTCGTGCTTGTCTTACTCGGCCAGGTGCTGGAGCTGCGGGCGCGAAGTCGCACCGGCGCCGCGATTCGGATCCTGCTTGGATTTGCGCCGAAGACGGCACGGCGCATTGGCCAGGACGGAACCGAGCGCGATGAACCCGTTGGCGATATTCGTGTCGGCGATCGGTTGCGCGTGCGGCCCGGTGAGCGTGTCCCTGTCGACGGGGTCGTCCTCGACGGCGTCACCAGTGTGGACGAATCGATGGTGACCGGAGAACCTATCCCGGTCGGGAAAACGGCCGGCGATCCGATGACCGGCGGCACCGTGAACGGCACCGGAACCATCGTGATGCGCGCGACTCGCGTCGGCGCCGACACGCTGCTCGCCCAGGTCGTTCGGATGGTCACCGAGGCGCAGCGCTCGCGTGCGCCGATCCAGCGGCTGGCGGACGTGGTCTCGGGATGGTTCGTTCCGCTGGTGGTGATGGCCGCGGTCGCGACGTTCGTCGCGTGGGCGCTGGTTGGGCCAGAGCCGAGGCTGTCGCACGCGTTCGTCAATGCGATTGCGGTGCTCATTATCGCGTGCCCGTGCGCGCTCGGCCTCGCGACGCCGATGTCGATCATGGTGGGCACGGGACGCGGCGCCGAAATCGGTGTGCTGTTCCGCCATGCCGAAGCGCTCGAGGTGCTCGAGACGATCACGACGCTGGTGGTGGACAAGACCGGCACGTTGACCGAAGGGAAGCCGCGCATCGTGACGATCGTGGCGTCCGCGCCGCTCGATGAAACGACGCTGCTCCGGCTGATCGCCAGTCTCGAGAGCGTCAGCGAGCATCCGCTCGCCGGAGCGATTGTCGCGGGCGCGCGCGAGCGGAGCATCGCCCTGTCGCCAGTACACCAGTTCGCCGCGACAACCGGCAAAGGCGTCAGTGGACAGGTGGACGGCCGTTTGGTATCCGTCGGCAATCTGCGCTACCTCGAAGATCTGGGCGTCGATGCTGGCGTGCTTCGCGCGCGTGCCGACGAGCTGCGGCTCGCCGGCCAGACGGTCATGTTTGTCGTCATCGACGGACGCGCCGCCGGGCTGATCGGCGTCGCCGATCCGGTGAAGCCGACGACGCGCGATGCGATCGACGCGCTCCATCGCGAGCGGGTGAAAGTGGTGATGGTCACCGGCGACAACCGCACCACAGCCGAAGCGGTCGCCAAGGCCGTTGGTATCGACGCGATCGAAGCCGATGTGCTCCCCGATCAAAAGGCGGCGATGGTGACGCGGCTGCAGCAGCGCGGCGAGCGCGTGGCCATGGCGGGAGACGGCATCAACGACGCACCTGCGCTCGCTCAGGCCGACGTCGGCATCGCGATGGGCACCGGCACGGACGTCGCCATGGAGAGCGCGGGTGTGACGCTGGTCAAGGGCGATCTGCGCGGCATCGTTCGCGCGCGCCGGCTCAGCCGCGCGACCATGAAGAACATCAGGCAGAACCTGTTTTTTGCGTTTGTCTACAACGTGCTCGGCGTGCCGATTGCGGCGGGCGTCTTGTATCCCGTGTTTGGATGGCTGCTCAGCCCGATGATCGCCAGCGCGGCGATGACCTTCAGCTCTGTGTCGGTGATCGCGAACGCGCTACGGCTTCGAAAAATCCACCTCTAGCTGCACCGGCTTGCTCGTCGCCTCGACCGTCAGCTGCCGTTCGGCCCCGGCCGTTTTCACAGTTACCGTGTGCGACCCAAGGCCCACCTTGCCTTGATACGGCGTCTCTCCCGCGCGTTCTCCGTCAATCAAGACCTCGGCAGGCTCGTTCGAGATCACGCCGATCGTCGTCTCGGGGGTCAGCGTGAGCGTCGTGGTTTCGTTCGAGTGCACCTGAACCGTCCGCGTGGCGTCGTATCCACGTTCGGGGTTTTGAAAACGAAGGCGATGCTTTCCCGGGGCGAGTACCGCGCGCTTCTGGTCATCCAGTGCGACGGGCGTGTCACTTTCGCTGATGGTGACTTCGAACGGCACGACGACAGCAACAGTGCCGGACATATTCTCAGGTGCAGCAGGTGGCTCTGCCGGTGGCGCCGCCGCCGGCTGCGATGCGATCGGATCCGGACTCGCCGTAGCGGGATTTGACTCGTGCGCCGGCTGGACGGAGCTATCTGAACTGGCGCGCGGCCAAAAGATGATGGCGGCGGCAATGAGCCCGACGATCGCCGTTGCCGCGGCGACGCGAGGCAGAAGAGCCGCGACATTTCTCTTCGCGCCCTCCTCCGCTCCGGCATCAGCAGGTACGGCCGGGTCCTGCGGTTCGTCTGGAAGCTCGATCGGCTCGTAGAAGTCGTAGGGTTCGTCTTCGGGTTCTTGAGGAACGCGAGCTTTCTGGGGCACGTCCGCTTCGCGAGGCAGGGGCTCGGACCATTGCGCCTGGCGGGCGCGAATCCACGTAACGGTGGCCGCTGCCGCGGCGAGCAGTTCCGGCGATGCCCCTACTTGCGCGGGTGGCGGCTGTGGAATTGGCATGGGGGCCGGAGTTGGCATCGGCGCCGGCGCGCTGCGGCGCTGCGGCGCCGCTACGGCGGGAGGCGGCGGAGGCGTGAACGCGGGCACGCCGGTCAGCAACTCTCGAATCTGCCGGGCGAGATCGACCGGGTCGGCCGATTCGACGGGCGGCATCTTCAGCGTGAGCACGCCGCCCGGAATGGATTTCAGATGCGCCAGCAACTCAGCTTCGCCGTTCGCAGGAACAGCGGGAAGCAACAGCACGTCGGGTACACGCTTCTTAATCGCTTTGATCGCGACAGGGCACGATTCCGCGCCCATCAGCTCGCACCCGCGGAGCTCGCGCGCGAGGCGCGAGAGCGTGGGGCTGTGGCGATTTCCGGGATTGACGGCGAGTATCAGGGCCATGAGGGTGACGGAAAACTTATCTCATATAAAATCACTGCGTGAAGAGTACCGCACCGCAGCCGGCAATGCCCAGGGAAGTTGAAGCGATGCGCGCCTCTATGGAGGGCCGGTTGTCGGCGCTCGAGAAGGCGCTCGCCGACCCGGCGCAGCACGGTTCGCTCGAGCCTCTCATTCTCGAGCTGGCGCGCATCGCGACGAAGGAAGCAGACGCGACGGCGCGGCAGGCGGTGCTCGAGGCACACAAGGCCGGGCAGCAGGCGGCCGCCGCGGCCAGGGAAGAGTCGACTGCGGCGCTGGAAGCGGAGAAAGTGGAATCTGCGGCGCTGCGCCAGGTGATTGAAGGGGCGAAGCTGGCGCTGAAGCAGGCAGAGGCTTCGCTGAAAGACGAGCGCCGTGCCATTGAAGTGGCAAACCGCGAGGCTGCCGCCCTCCGCCGGGAACTGGCTGTTGCGCAGGAATCGCTCGAGCAGGCGCAATCAGCGCGCGCGAACGAGCAGCGCGGCATCGAGTCTGCGCTGGCGACTGCCGAAGGCGACCGCGACGCCGCACGCCGCGACGTTCAGAGCATAAGGGCCGAGCTCGATGACGCGAGGCGCGAGCTCGACGAGATTCGCCGGGACGCGGATACCCGTACGCAGACGGACTCAGATTTTCAGGAACGGCACGAACAGGCCCTGAAGGCAGCAGACGCCGCAGCGCGGACAGCAGAAACGCGACTTGAAGAGACAAACGGCGAGCGTGACGCCGCACATAAGGATCTCGAGAGCACTCGAGCCGAGCTCGATCATGTGCGCCGCGAGCTGGAGGCCGTCCGGCGCGATGCGGACGCGCGGGCGCTGACGCTCTCGCAGTCGCAGAGCGACCAGGAACGTACGTCGCACGCCGCGCACGAGCTCGCCAGAAACGCCGAGGCGCGGCTCGAGCAGGTGATGCGCGACCTGGACGCCGCCCACAGCGACGGCGCCGAGCTGAAGCGGCAACTCGAGGCAGCTGAAGCTGCGGTTCGCGAGTCCCAGGCCGTCAACCGCGAGCTTCAGGCTGCGCACGAAGCTCGCGACGCGGCCGAGGTCGAGGCCGCCCGAAACGCGGAGCGCCGCCTTGCCGAGCTCGAAGCAGAGTCCGAATTGGACGTCGTTGTCGACCTCGCGTCGATCACCGAGGAGGAAGAGCGGCACCTGGCCATCGAGCGGCGGACCCGTGCGCTCGAGCTCGCGCTTCGCGACGCGGAGACCCGCGCAGAGTCGGCAGAGCAGGAGCTCGAACGGCATCGCCGGTCTCCGGCCACGGAGCCTGCCGGCAATCAGGTGGAGACGCCGGCCCCCCTTGAAGCGGTCACGTCGGCGGAACCTGCGGAACAGTTCCGCGGCCCGTCTCGAGGAGCCAGGCGGGTGTCGTTCAAAGCCGAGATCGCCGTCCAGATCGACGGCAATGCCGGCAAGCTCGTCGATTTGTCGATGACGGGCGCGCAGGTGCTGACCCCGGCGGCGATCAATCCGAACCGGTTGGTCACGGTGACGTTGCCGTTGGGCGACGGCGCCCTGTCGTGCAAGGCGAAGGTGGCGTGGTCGCGCCTCGAGCCTCGCGCCGGCCAGTTGTGGTACCGCGCCGGCGTGCAATTTACGACGGCCGACCAACAGGGGCTCGAGTCGTTTTTCGCGGCGAATCAAACGTGAGATCATGATCATATGCGCCGTATCGTCGCCGTCGCGTTGATCGTCGTCGCCATCGCCTCGTCGATCGCCGCTCAAACGCGCGCCGCTTCGCTGACGCTCACTACCAGGCCGTCGCCACTCGGTCTCGGGCAGAATCTATTTGAAGTGGTCGTCAAGGACGCGAAGGGACAGCCGGTGACCAACGCCGACGTCTCGCTCGTGCTCGTCATGCCTGCCGACCCGAAGACCAAACATCCCGAGATGCGGACCGAGGGCACGCTGAACAACGTCGGCGCCGGTAAGTACAACGGCATTGCCATGGTCACGATGGCAGGTGATTGGGACGTCACCGTCGCCGCGAGCCGGAGCGGCAAGGAGCTCGCGCGAAAGACGCAGCGCTTGACCGCCTATCTCAAGACCCCGACCAAGATGAAGTGAGCGGCGGTCCGGCAGAATCGACGACAATGTCTGCCGCAGTTTATTTCTCTGCAAATTTGTTGGTTTCGCTTCCGCGGTAATTCGACCAAATTCAAAAATTCCAAGCGTTTTTACCAGATCACCACCGAAGTGATCTGGAACCAGCTTTGCTCATGCATGCGCAGAAGTCCGGAAGGGGAGCACATGGCCACGAGCTCAGCGGGGTTGAAACTGGCGGAAACGACGACAAGCAGCGGCACGAGCGAGTTGCGGCGTCTGTCGACGTTGCTCGAGATCAGCCAGACTTTGGCGGCGGGAACGAATCAGAAGAGCGCGCTCCATCAAGTGCTTGGCATTCTCGATCGGTATCACAGCATCATCCGCAGCACCGTCGCATTGCTGACCCCCAACGGCGACATCGACGTCGTCGCCGCCGAAGGCCCGCCTGGCGGGAAAGCTGACGCCTCGTTCCGGCTCGGCGAAGGCATCACCGGTCGAGTGGTGCAGAGCAGCAAGCCGATCGTCGTCCCCAGGATCTCGCGCGAGCCGATGTTTCTGCGGCGAACCTCAGAGCGTCCGGAACTGGCGCGCGAGGAGATCAGCTACGTGTGCGTGCCGATCCTGCTGAATCGGAAGGCCGTCGGCGCGTTGGGCGCGGACTTCCGCTTCAAGGCAGAGCGCGACTTCGACCGCACGGTGAAGTTCCTGGGTGTCGTTGCCTCGCTGATGGCTCAGTCGATCCGCATTCAGCGGGTGATCGACGCCGAGCGCGAGCGGCTGCGCGAGGAAAACACCCATCTCAAGAGCGAGCTGCGGGAGCGCTACGACTTCTCCAATATCCTCGGCACCAGCGGGCCGATGCGGCTGGTGTACGAGCAGGTGTCGCAGGTGGCGCGGACCGACACGACGGTGCTCATCCGCGGTGAGTCGGGCACCGGGAAAGAGCTGATCGCGCAGGCCATCCACTACAACTCGCTGCGCTCGAAGCGGCCGTTCATCAAGGTCAGCTGCGCCGCGCTGCCCGAGAGCCTGATCGAGTCTGAGCTGTTCGGCTATGAAAAGGGCGCCTTTACCGGCGCCCACGCGACAAAAAAAGGACGCTTCGAGCTTGCCGAGGGCGGCTCGCTCTTTCTCGACGAGATTGGCGAGCTCAATCTGGCCACGCAGATCAAGCTGCTCCGCGTGATTCAGGCCCGCGAGTTCGAGCGGCTGGGCGGCACCAAGACGATTCGCGCCAACGTGCGGCTGATCACGGCGACCCACAAGGACGTCGAGGCGGCGATTCGGGACGGCAGCTTCCGCGAAGATCTGTACTACCGCCTCAACGTGTTTGCGATCTTCCTGCCGCCGTTGCGTGAACGAAAGCCCGATCTGCTGCTGCTCGCCGATCACTTTCTCGAGAAGGCGTCGCTCTCCCACGGCAAGCACATCAAACGGATTTCGACGCCGGCGATTGACATGCTGATGGCGTATCACTGGCCGGGCAACGTCCGCGAGCTTGAAAATGCGATCGAGCGGGCGGTCGTCGTCTGCGACGGGCAGGTCGTGCACGCCCACCATCTGCCGCCGACATTGCAGACCGCCGCGTCGTCGGGTACGGCGATGAGTCTCTCGCTGGCAGACGCGATCGACGCCTACGAGAAAGATCTGATCCAGGACGCGTTGAAGACGGCGCGGGGCAATCGCGCCAAGGCCGCGCGGCTGTTGAACACCACCGGGCGGATCATGAACTACAAGGTCCGTCACCTCGGGATCGACTGGCGCAGATTCAAGAAGTAACAAAAACGCGGGCTGGTACGCCGCGACCGACAAAAGTGTCCGTCGTGCCGCGCCGCCTCTCATCCGAGTCGCAAAGGCGTGGCGATCCTCTGCGAAAGAAATTCGGCGAGCTCGGCTTTCGGCATCCGCGCCTCCAGGCAAATTCACTAAACAGACACAAATGTATGTGTACACGAAGGGTCCGACGTGTTTGTGGGATCACCAAATCCTGTCACCAGGGTATTTTCCTAATAAATCTTCAGATCTGTCGTTGCACGGTATGGCATCCCTCGTGCAACTTCCGTGTATGGACGGGCGACACGCGATCGGCGCCCCGCATTCATTTCTGTTTCAAGGAGGAACGATGAAAACGAAATTGCCAGGACTACTGGCGGGGGCCGCGCTGATAACGTTTGTTGCAACCCCTGCATTCGCGCAGACGCCCGCGGAACTGAAAGTCGGCTTGGACACGGTGTGGGTCTTGTTGACGGCCGCGTTGGTGTTCTTCATGAACCTGGGTTTCGCGCTAGTCGAATCCGCAATGTGCCGGTCCAAGAACACCGTCAACATCCTCTCCAAGAACTTCATCGTCTTCGCTATCTCCAGCCTGGCCTTCTACATCTTCGGATGGGGGCTCATGTTTGGAAACGGCAACGGGTTCGTGGGGATGGAAGGCCTGTTCACGATGGGCGGCGCTGACAACAGCCCCGCAACCGGTGACGCATATGTCGGCGCGTACAAGGCGATTGCCTGGACCGGCGTTCCACTGAACGCGAAGTTCTTCTTCCAGCTCGTCTTCGCCGGTACCGCGGCGACGATTGTCTCCGGGTCGGTCGCGGAACGCATCAAATACATCTCCTTCATCGTCTTCTCGTTCCTGCTGGTCTCGTTCGTGTATCCGATCACCGGCCACTGGATCTGGGGCGGAGGCTGGCTCGCGGCGGCGGGTTTCTGGGACTTCGCCGGATCGACGGTTGTTCACAGCGTCGGCGGGTGGGCCGCTCTGGCGGGCATCCTGGTTCTCGGACCGCGCCTGGGCAAGTACGGCCCGGACGGCAAAGTGAATCCAATTCCGCCCCACAGCTACACGTCAGCCGTCATCGGCTGCTTCGTGCTGTGGCTGGGTTGGTTCGGGTTCAACCCCGGCTCGACGATGGCGGTTGACGCCAACGCGATCTCGCACATCTTCATGACGACGAACACTGCCGGGATCATGGCGCTGCTCTCATCGACCGCCATGAGTTGGTACCTGGACGGCAAGCCGTCTCTCGGCATGTCGATCAACGGATGTCTCGCCGGCCTGGTTGCGGTGACCGCCGGATGCGCCTTTGTGACGATCAATGGGTCGCTCATCATCGGACTTCTGGCGGGAATCATCGTGGTCATTGCCGTCAAGCTCTGTGACTCGCTGAAGATCGATGACCCGGTCGGCGCGGTGCCCGTGCATCTGTTCAACGGCGTGTTCGGCACGCTCTGCGTCGGCCTCTTCGCGGTCGACAAGATCACCGGAGCCGCGACGGGCAGTGGGTTGTTCTACGGCGGCGGCATGACGCTTCTGATGGCGCAGCTCAAGGGCATTGTCGCCGTGGCGGTGTACACGCTGGTTGTGTCGCTCGCCTTCTGGTTCGTCGTCAAGGCAGTGATGGGTCTCCGGGTCAGCAAGGAAGAAGAGATCAACGGCCTCGATCTGGGCGAGCACGGCGAAGAGGCCTACATCATCTTTGCGCCGCGCGTGTCCTCGGCGAGAGCAGAAGTCGCCTGAGAGTGATCTTGAACTGATCGGCGGCGCGAGCAGAGAACGTCTACCGGGGGTGCCGGTCATCCGGGCCGGCACCGCCCAAGTATCGATCGACAACATGGAGGCCCAATTGATCCCATCTCTTCCTTTCCGCTCACGACTACTCCGCGTCGCGCTTGCGGGCGCGGTGCTGCTGACCCTTTCGACCGCCGCGCAGGCTCAGGACGATCCCAATCCCGGCGCGATTACGCTGACGACGGGCATCGATTTTCCGTCCGTCTATTTCTTCCGCGGCATCAGGCAGGAGTCCGATCCGGCCCTCACGATGTTTGCCTTCGGTGATGTGGGGATTGCGCTCCATTCCAGCGACACCGGGAAGAGCGTCAGCCTGAACTTCGGGGTCTGGAACAGCCTTAACACCGGGTCGTCGGGCACGGGCTCCAGTGACCCCGACAAGAAGAGCCACTACGAAGAAGACTTCTACGTGATGCTGAACCTGGGGGTGGGCAAGGGGCTCACCGTCACGCCGTTCTTCACCTCGTACACGAGCCCGAATGGCTCATTCGGCACGGTGAACGAGTTCGCGTTCAAGGTGGCGCACGCGAGCAAGTTCGCGCCGTATGGCCTGGTCGCGTTCGAGTTGAGTGGGCAGGCTGATGGCGGTAGCGAAAGTGGCACCTACGCCGAGCTTGGCGCTTCGCCGAGCTGGCCGTTGGGCGGCAAAGGCGCGACCCTCGCCATTCCGCTCAAGCTCGGCTTCAGCCTGGGGGATTACTACGAGGCGAACGGAGAGGACAACGGGTTCGGATATTTCGACATCGGCGCCCTGTTCACCGTCCCGTTCTCCAGCGCCCCGACCAAGTACGGAACCTGGAACCTCCACGGCGGCGTGGACTTTCTCGCCCTCGGCGACGGGACGAAGTCGTTCAACGTCAAAGACGGCACGCCCGAAGGCAGCCAGGTGATCGTGTCGATCGGCATCGGATTGTCCTACTGACGCGGGTCCAAGATCCAAGATCGCGGACCTGAAAGACGAGAATCTGGACTCTGAAATCCCGGAGAGATCCGCTCTCCGGGACGACAGCGTCCAGATTTTCGTTTTCAGGTTTTAGATTCCAGTATTCTTATGGCGTCATGGGTGGCGATGAGCCCCGTTAAGGGGAGAGACGTCGATCAGGCCGAGTTGCGGGTCCGTCTCTCTGCCTCGCTCGACGAGGCACGGACCCAGCTCATCGACGCCACAGAGCGGGGAGAAGGCGGCCGCGAGGCGCTCGCGCGCCACGCCGAGTGTATCGACGGCATCGTCCGCGAGCTCGTCGAGAATGCCCGCACGCATACGCGGGCTCCGCTCGCCGTCTACGCGGTCGGCGGTTACGGGCGCAAATCCCAGTTTCTCCACTCCGACATCGATCTGCTCGTGCTGTTCGGCGGCCCCATCGGCCGTCCCGAGGAGCGCTTCGTTAAGAGCCTGTTGCATCCGTTGTGGGATTTGCGGTTCCAGGTCGGACACCATGTGCGCGAGCTTGGCGACTTCGACCAGCTCGATACGACCAATCCCGAATATCTGCTGGCGCTGATGGACCTTCGACCGCTCGCCGGCGATCGCGAGCTGACTGACAAGCTCGCCGCGGTCATGAAATCGTCGGCGCCCGTGTGGCGGCCGCAGATTCTCGACGCGCTCGTCACGCTCACCGACCAGCGACACAGCGAGTTCCACGACACGCTCTACCAGCTCGAGCCGGATGTCAAAGATGGCCCTGGAGCGCTGCGCGACGTATGGGCGACGCGCATGATGCTGCGTCTCGGGGGCGATCGCCGGCGCGGTGGGCGCGGACCGTCACCCGATCGCTTGAGCGACGCCGAAGAATTTCTGATGCGCATCCGCTCGGGCCTGCACGTCGATACCGGCCGCAACGTCAATGTGCTCAGCTACGAGCTCCAGGAGAAAGCGGTCGCCCGCCTTCGCTATGTCGGCGGCGACGTGCGCCGGCGCGTCGAAGCCTTGATGACCGATTACTTCAAGGACGCGCGCAGCGTGACGCGCGCGCTCGGTCGCGTGCGCCGAGCCGCTCTGCCGCCGGCGCCCACGCCGATCCGGCTGATCGGCGAGAACCTCATGTGGGTGGTCGAAGGCATCACGTTTGCTGACGCGGCAACCGCGGCCGCTTCCCCGGCGGAATGGCTGCGGGTCTTCGAGGCGGCGGTCTCACGCAACGTGCCCGTCGCAGACGACGCGCTCGCGCTGATGGAGCGCGAGCAGCAGCGGCACATCTATACCCCTGACATGTTCTACCCGACGGCGGCAGATCAGCATCGCGTCGTGCAGTTCATGCGTCCGCGGCCGGGTCTCGCGGCCCGGCTGGGTGAGATGCGCGACTGCGGCCTGCTCGGGGCGATGTTCCCCGAGCTCAACGAGATTTCCTGCCGGGTTACCCGCGACTTCTACCACAAGTACACCGTCGATGAGCACACCCTGCTCACGGTGCGAAACGCCGAGCGCCTGTTCAACAACCCGCGATTCGCGCCGATCCTCCGGGAAGTGCACGCTCCGGAGCTGCTCGTGTTGTCGTTGCTGTATCACGACGTCGGCAAGGCGCGCGACGGCGATCACTCCATCGTCGGCGCAGAGATGGCGGCGGCGATGAGCCGGCGGCTGGGCCTCGACGATGAAGCCGCGCAGACGATCGACTTTCTGATTCGCCACCACCTGAAGATGTCTCGCGTCGCGTTCCGGCGCGACACGGAAGAGCCGGAGGTGGTACGCCAGTTCGCGTCGATGTTCAGCACGGAAGAGCAGCTCAAGATGCTGGTGCTCTTGACGCTGTGCGACGTCGGCGCGGTGAGCCCAGAGACGTTGACGCCGTGGAAGGAAGAGCTGCTCTGGCGGTTGTACGTCGATACCTACAATCACATGACCCTCGGCTATGGCGACGACGTGATCGATCGCGATCAAGCCCTGGTCGCGGCGCTCCAGGCGAACCGCCCGTCGGACATTTCGGAAGTAGAGATGGCGGCGTTCCTCGAGGGCTTGCCCAGGCGCTACCTGATCCTGTTTACTCATGCGGCGATCTATCGTCATGTCCGCCTGTCGCGCGACATCCTGCCGAACGAGGCGCATTTCTTCCTCGAGCAGAAGGCCGAAGCGTGGGAGCTGACCGTGGTGTCGCTCGACAAGCCTTTTCTGTTCTCGAACATCTGCGGCGTGCTGGCGTACTTCGGCATGGACATCCTGCGCGGGCATGCGCTGACCAGCCCTGCGGGGCTGGCCCTCGACGTATTCCAGTTCGCCGACAGCGACGGGTTTTTCGAGCGGAATTCGCAAGGTCCAAAGGAGTTCGACCGCCGTCTGCGCGAGGTCGTCAGCGGCGAGACCGACGTGACGTCGCTGTTGAAGAGCAAAGAGGGCAGCGTGCTGGCGCGACGCTCGCTCGTGCGGCGCACGCCGGTGGTGCACTTCGATTCGGGTCATTCCCAGCGTTACACCGTGCTCGAGCTGGTGGCGGACGACGCGCCAGGCTTGCTGCACAGGGTCAGCCGGGTGATCTCCGATCGGGGCATCGACGTCGACCTCGTGCTGATTTCGACCGAAGGACAGAAGGCGATTGACGTATTTCACATTACTCGCGGCGGATCCAAGCTTTCGGAAGACGACGAGTCGTTGCTGAAGGCCGATCTCGAACGCATGCTGAAGGAGACTGCATGAAGCTGATCAAGGCGATTGTTCGTCCGAACATGGTGGACAACATCAAGGAAGCGCTCGGCAAGCTGAATATCGCGGGCATGACCGTCACCGAAGTGCGCGGCCACGGCCGGCAGAAGGGGCACACGGCTGTGTACCGAGGGCGCGAGTACGAAGTGAGCCTGCTGCCGAAGATGGAAATCGAGGTGGTGGTGCCCGACTCGGCCGTCGACGAGGCCATCAAGGCCATTATCGGCGCGGCGAGGACCGGAGAGATCGGGGACGGCCGCGTGTTTGTGATGCCGGTCGAGCAGGGTTACAACATCAGGACAGGTGAGAAGGACGTCTAGGTTGTCCGTCGTCCTTCGTCCATCGTCCATCGTCCATCGACGATCGACGATCGGCGAGCCGGACGAACGACGATCGACGATGGCCGATCGATGATCCCGTGCCAACACCATCAGATCTCTTCCTTTCGCCTGACCTTACGGAAGATCAGGCGCGCGCGTACCTCCAATCGCTGGGTTTTCGCGATGCGGCGGCGGTAGACGAGCACCTCCAGAGAATGGCCGACGACCTCGTTGCGCGCGAGGCTCTCGGCCGTCTCGCACCCGATCTCTTTCCCGCGATCCTCGAATCTCCGAATCCCGACGCCGCAGTTGCCGGCATCGCGCGATACGTCGCCTCGCGGAGCGGCCGCGTCATGTTCATCGACTACCTTCGCGAGGATCCGCGCGCGCTGCACGTGCTGACCTATGTGATGGGCGCCTCTCCGCAGTTGGGCGACATCCTGCTTCGGACGCCGGAATACTTTCACTGGCTGGTCGCGCAGGTCGAGCGCAGCGCGCCAGATCGACAGGACCACGAGGAAGAGCTCGTGTCTGCGTTCGCGACCATCGACGATCCCGTCGAGGGCCTCAACATGCTGCGGCGATGGAAGCGCCGCGAGATATTGCGCATCGGGACGCGCGACCTGTTGCGTTACGAGACGGTGCCGACGGCGTCCGCGCAGCTCTCGGACGTCGCGGCGGTCTCAATCGATTTCGCCCTTGCCATCGTCATGCAGCAACTACTCGATGCCGAGGGGCGCGAGAAACCCCCTGGCACGTTTGCGGTCATCGGCACCCGGAGCCTCGGTGGGCGCGAGATGGGCTATGGGACGGACGTGGACGTGCTCTACGTCTACGACGTTCAGACCGACTCCGCCTCCGATCCGACAGCGGCAAGCGAGTTTTTCGTCAGAGTAGGGCGCGAGCTGACGGCCGCGATCGGCGACGACGCCAACGATGGCTCGCTCTACAGCGTCGACCTCCCTCCGTGGCCACAAGCGG
>Ga0184625_10000208_pt1 | contig 19334 bp, 17 predicted proteins | sample PLM3_30_b1_FD_133151 | JGI IMG/M metagenome (GOLD analysis project Ga0184625, IMG submission 133151) | Groundwater sediment microbial communities from an aquifer in East River, Colorado, USA - PLM3_30_b1 | ecosystem: Environmental > Terrestrial > Soil > Riparian zone | place: USA: East River... | reverse complement strand
ATCCCAGGGACAGGCGTGGATGCAATATTCGCAACCGATGCAAGATTGCTGATTGATGACCACGGGTCCTTCTTCATACTTTGTGATCGCTTCAACGGGACAGACGGCGGCGCAGGCAGGAAAGTCACAATGCATGCAGCTATTGCGGGCCCAGAGAGGGGCGAGTCCTTCGAGCACCGGCGGCTCCATGGTGATCCAGTTGGTGCTCGACAATTCGTAGAGCGTCGTGCGTGGATGATCGTTCCAATCCTTGCAGGCCTGCACGCAGTGGCGGCAGCCGATGCACTTGGTCGCATCGAATAAGATGCTTCGCGGTTTGCCATCTAGGAGACGACCCGTAGGAACCAGGTTGGCGTATTGTTGAGTCAAAGTTTGGGTGGGATTGTTGGCCATTAAAGGTCCTTTCAGGAATTATACTCGTTGACGATTTATCACTTCCGTTTCACGCCCGTCAACAAGTTTACGGAGGGAAAAAATGTCTATCTGGCCGGATCCAGATCGAAAAACCTTTGAGCGTACCCCTATTGACGCTGCCTCAGAAAAAAAGTAAAAAACGGACCTGTTTGGTGTGGTCCAGGAAAGTAATGTATCATATGCAATCTTGGAGGGATGCTATGAGACCTATTAAGTTCAGATCTTTGTGCTGCATGGTTGCAGCTTTTTTGCTCGCGGGTTGCGGAGTTCAGATGGGTGATGATTCTGCCAGAACGCCGGTCACCGGGTCGGCCGGGGGCGCGACGGCGCAAAATACCAATGCCAAACTTGAACACTGCGATCAGTCGCTTGGGACTTTGGCTGTGGTCGAAGACCAAACAGCGCCCTGGTATTACCGGCTCACCCGCGAATACAAGCTGACCTCGACGGTTCCGCTTATTCGGTTGCTGGTCCAGCAATCTAACTGCTTCGTAGTCGTCGAACGCGGCCGTGCGTTTGGCCAGATGCAAACGGAGCGCGCCCTGAATCAAGCGGGTGAACTCCGCGAGGGAAGTAACTTCGGGCAAGGACAGATCGTTGCCGCCGACTATTCACTTAATCCAATGATTACGTTCAGCCAAAAGGACACTCGGGGTGTTGGGGGCGTACTGGGCGGGATTCCGTACGCCGGCGCATTCGGAGCGCTGGCAGGAAGCCTCAGGACAAGCGAAGCCTCGACGACGCTCACGCTCGTCGACAACCGGTCGGGCGTGCAGTTGGCCGCGGCCGAAGGGGCCGCGTCGAATACCGATTTCGCGGCGTGGAGTGGCTTCTTCGGATCGGGCGGTGGGGGAGGCCTCGGGGGATATACAAATACACCGGAGGGCAAAGTGCTGGCTGGAGCCTTTGCGGACGCGTACAACCGGCTTGTCGGTTCCGTGAGAAACTACAAGGCCCAGGAGGTTAAGGGCGGACTAGGGACGGGCGGAACATTGGGAGTGCAAGGGGGTACGACTCCGGCATCGCAAGCTCTCGATCCCGCACCGGCTAAACCCGCAGCGAAGCCGGCGGCTAAACCGGCGCCGCAAGCTGCGCCTAAAAAGTAGCGTTACCAACTTGATTGTGAATTAATGAATCAGAGCCCGGCTTGGGAATTATCCCAGCCGGGCTCTGTTGTTTCTGCCGCTTCGCGCGCGTCAACTGCGTCTCGTAGTTACGATTTTCGAGATTTCGCCTGATGCGGAAGTGGATGCGCTTTGTCCCTCTCCACTCTGATGTTCCCTATTCCTGCTTCGGTACTTGGCAGGAGCCTAAATCGTCTTGTAAAATTCCGAAAAAAAAGGGATAAGCCTGATCTCAAGGACATACATCAGACACAATGGCGACAGCAGACCAAGTCAAAGCACTCATCAAGAGTCACGCTGAAGGCGATGACGAGCGGTTTTATACAATTGCGATGCAGGTTGCCGCACAAGCCGCGCGGCAAGGACCCACCAGGTTTGCTACCGAGCTTCCAGACTTAGTCGACCGGGCCAAGACTCGGGAAAAAGCGGCTCCTGTAGGTCAGCGAACAAGGCCTGTTCCGCTTGTTCAACCTCGCGGCGAGCTTGCAGGAATTCTAACGGCGGTCTACCCAAAAACTCGTTTGGCAGATATGGCGCTGGACGACGCAGTACGGTCCCGGGTCGAGCGTGTACTTCTAGAACAACGGCAGCGAGAACGGATTCGAGAGCACGGTTTTACGGCTCTCCGTAAACTTCTCTTTATAGGCTCGCCCGGAACGGGGAAAACGATGACCGCAGGGGTCCTGGCTGGCGAGCTTGGGTTACCGCTCTTCACGATTCAGCTCGATGGGCTGATCACAAAGTACCTTGGAGAAACCGCTGCTAAGCTCCGGCTGATATTCGATGCTATCCAGCAGACCCGGGCGATTTACTTGTTCGATGAATTCGATGCCGTCGGGAGCGAGCGGCGAGAAACGAAGTGGGCGAAATCCGTCGGGTTTTAAATTCTTTTCTGTTGTTCCTTGAGGAAGATCAGTCGGAAAGCATCATTGTCGCTGCAACGAATCATCCGAAACTGTTGGATCGCGCACTCTTCAGAAGGTTTGAGGCCGTAATCGAGTTTCGTCTACCATCTAAAGACGTGACCGAGAAGGTGCTTCGGTCGAGGCTTGCAATGTTGGATACGACCGGGCTGGAGTGGCCGAAGGTTGTTCACGCCGCGACCGGACTAAGTCACGCAGATATCGCCCGTGCATGTGAGCACGCGGCTAAAGAAGCGATCCTTGCACACCGTACTCGTGTTGAGACAAAGGAACTCCTTCGGGCCCTTAGTGAACGCCGCGCTGCTCACAAACCAGCCCACGGCTAATAACTGATGGCAGCTCCTCGCAACCGAAGGCACCTTGTAGTTCCCACACCTCCGTCGACAGAGGAATACAGAAAATATGCCCGTAAGGTAACGGTCCCGCCCTTACCGAACCGCCCGACAGGGGAAGACATGCCAGAGAGCTCCGTGCCGCGTTGGTTAACGCCGAACGTGAAGCGCAAGAAAGCCGCCAGTCGGTTGATATTCAAGTTCACGGCGCAACGCCTGGTTTGTATATCCAGTTTCAGAGCCCTCCTGGGGTTGAGCTTAAACTCGAGTCGCTTGAAGACAAACGTCAGGGCATAGAGGTTGTTGCCGTCCGAACTCTCGATGAACCACCTGTCCAGCTGGCAACAGTGTTCGTGCCCGATGGCGCGCTCAAGCATTTCGTTAAACGGTTTGAGAAATACGAATCTGAGAAAACAAAGAAAGGAGAGCCATGGCATAAGGATATGGTCGATCGGATCGCTGCGCTGCAAAGGGCGACGCTCCGCGCCCTCTGGACTGACGAGCCCAACCAATATCCTCGTGAAGATCAACCTATCTGGTGGGAGGTGTGGTTGCGTCGTCATGATGGAGGAGAATTGGAACGTTTGAGCGAGTTCGCGCAGGTCGTCGGACTCGATCTTGGTGAGCGACGGCTAGCATTCGATGATCGCATAATTGTTCTTGTGAGAGGAACTGCTAGGCAGCTGGCTGGATCTCTCGATGTACTCAATGATGTGGCGGAGGTGCGCAAGGCAAAGGAGAGCGCGGCCTTCTTTGTAGATGCTTCTCCGACAGAGCAGGCGAGCTGGTCAGACGATTTAAGGAGGCGAACAACAGTCCCTCAAGTTGACGCACCCGCTGTGTGTGTACTGGATACCGGTGTGACTCGTGGTCATCCGTTGCTATAGGATCTCCTATCACCAAGCGACGCGTTGACGGTGGACCCTAATTGGGGGTCGCATGATGATGGTGGCGGCCCCGGCCAGGTGGGGCACGGCACCGAAATGGCGGGCCTTGCTGCATATGGAGATCTAACAAATGTTCTCATTTCAGTAGCCGCCGTAAATATGCGGCACCGGCTGGAGTCTGTGAAAATCCTTCTTCCGAGAGGAAGTAATCCGCCACAGCTTTACGGTGCAATCACGGCGCAGGGCGTAGCGTTGCTGGAGATTAACGCTCCCGACCGCCTGCGGGTTTTTTCTCTCGCGGTGACGGCGACCGACCAACGAGACCGTGGGCAGCCGACGTCTTGGTCTGCAGCTATCTGCGCTTGCGGCAGGTCGTAGCTTCGATCCGACGACCCAAGGCCTCGTGTATCTGGATGCTGCCGAGGCAGAAGCCCATCGTCTTTTCGTGGTTAGCGCAGGGAATGTCCAACCTGAAATGATTGAACCTGCCCACCTCAAGTTGAACCGGTGCATGACCCCGCACAGGCATGGAACGCGCTGACTGTCGGGGCTTTCACGGAGAAAAGCGTAATCACACACCGTGATTGGGACGGGTGGAGTGCACTTTCACCTCCGGGCGAATTGTCTCCGTACAGTACAACTTCGGTCGCCTTTCAAGAAATCTGGCCTACTAAGCCGGAAGTCGTGTTTGAAGGCGGGAACGTGGCCTACGATGGAACCAACTTTGATCCAGGTGTTCCAGATCTTTGTCTACTCTCCACTCACTATAAACCAACTGAGAAATTGTTCGTTCTATCCCATGCTACCAGTGCGGCTACGGCCCAGGTCGCACGTATCGCTGCCATTATTCAGGCAGATTATCCAGACTTCTGGCCGGAGACAATTCGAGCGCTCATCGTCCACTCAGCCAAGTGGACGCGGGCGATGGAAATCCAGTTAATGGGTGCCCAGGGGAAGCGTGCGAGGGCAAAGCTCGTACGCCGCTATGGGTTTGGCGTACCCCAATTGGAAAGAGCACTCCGCAGCGCAAAAATGAGCGACGAAGACAACTCACAGTCCGTCGACATGAGGATTTACGATCAGGCGTTCTGTTTCTGCTCAGTAACATGCGAGCTTAGCTGCCTACAGGTGTACTCAACCGTGAGGTCTATATCTGGCTAAATGCCATGAGTGATTTCAGTGTGGCAACGTGGCCTGGAGGGCGGTCGGCTCATCGGTGTTGACGAGAAGACTCTGATCCGGAGGATGGAACCGATCAGCAAAAAAAATGCACAGCCTCAACGGGCTCGTGAAAAAGAAGCCCGATCGTTCCCAGCGAACAACTCGTGACCTATATAGAAAGTCCTTCATCGCAAAAGCACTGGCTTCCCGCCGTCTCCCCTAAGTTAAATTTTATTCAATTACAGCTTGATTGTATTGAAATTGACAAAGCGCGGTTCCATGTTATAGCTTTCGCCACAGTTGATTAGACAGTCTTCAATATTAAAAGTAAGATTTTGTCGAAATGATCAGTAATGTCCCAACCTTTAGTGGTTGAGGTTTGAAAGGAAAGGCAACTTATGAGCAATGGAACTATGGAATTTGATTTAGTGATCAATAATGGAAAGCTGGTCATCCCGCCGGACATTATATCTTCGAGCATCGGGATCAAAGGCGAAAAAATCGCCGCGATTGCAACCGATCTGAGCGGCTTCCCAGCGAAAAAAACCATCGATGCCAAGGGGAACTACGTCATCCCGGGTGTCGTGGACCCTGAAACGCACCTTGGCGTTCACCGTTCCCTGGAAGACGATTTCATCTCTGAAACGAAGGCCGCCATCGCCGGCGGAGTCACGACCTGGGGAATGATGCTGACCAGCCCCACCATTAGCCGCAGTTTCAAACCCGTTAAAGATGCCGAGGACAGCGTGCCTTTCAGTCAGGCCATGTCGATGTACGAAGATATGGGTAACGAGCACTCCATGGTGGATTATTTTTTAACCCCGCTCGTCTCCACCGACGCCCAGGTCGAAGAAATTCCACTATTGGCGGACAAATATGGCGCCACCTCCTATAAGTACTATCTTCATCTCAAGCGCGGACAGGATACCTTGGGACAATGGGAGCCGCAGAAAAAGATTGGCGTCTATGGCTTCGACGACGGGACCGTCTACATTGGAATGGAGCATGTCGGACGATTGGGCCCTCCCTGCATCACCTGTATTCATCCGGAAAACTGGGAGATTATCCGTGTCCTTCAGGCGCGTTTGATCAAGCAAGGGCGAAAGGACAACGCTGCCTGGGATGAACGGTGCCCGCACTTTGTCGAAGCCATGCACGTGCGCCAGTACGCGTATCTCGCTAAGGTCACCAACTCCCCTCTCTACATCGTCCACACCACGACCCAGGAAAGCATCGATGAGATTAAACACGCCCGCAACGATGGGGTCAAAATCATCGGCGAGACTGGCTTTGTCTACCTGACGCTTGACCACGACGCCTACAAGATAAACGTTCCGCTGCGGGATCGGTCGACCATGGAACAGCTTTGGAAGGCTGTGGCCAATGGCGATGTCGATTGCATAGGATCCGATCATGTGAACCACGGCGTCCCCAGGGAGGAAATGGAGGTCAAGGGTGATGTGTGGAAGACCGTTAGCGGATTCTCCTCTCGCGTCGAGGCAATGCTACCCGTCATGCTGAGCGAAGGTGTCAACAAGGGGCGAATCACTTTGCCGCGCTGCGTCGAGTTTTGTTGCGAGAATCCGGCGAAGGCGTTCGGTCTTTTTCCCAAGAAGGGGGTGTTGAGAGTCGGCGCCGATGCTGACATCGTGCTGGTCGACCTGAAAAAGAAGCAAACGATCAATAAAAATATGCTGTTAACTTCTGCCGGCTGGTCCATATTCGAGGGATGGGATGTCACGGGATGGCCGTATCAGGTTATCCTGCGCGGCGAGGTTGCTTCAGAGTGGAATGAGAAGGAACAAAAGCACCACATGGTGGGCAAGCCGAGGGGAAGGTATCAGGCCAGGAAGCTGGGCTACGCGACGTACCCGATATAATCGTGGGCGAAAACGAACGACCTCTTTCGCGCACGCGATGGCGGACACGGCCCGGCGCCGGAAGGAAAAACGGGAGGCCGTGTGCGATTGGTCTTTGGCATTCAGGATGAATGATGGGCCGTGGGTTTGATCAAACTCGGTAAATTGCTCATACAGGTCGCGATTGTCGTCGCTGTTGCGCGAGAATTTGCGTTTGCCCAGGCGTTGCAGGAGATCCGCATCGGTTCGAGCGCGATCGGCTTCATCTCCTTGGGCAGGACCGCCGAAGAGTGGGCCACCGTTTGTCCCCGCGACGGCAACATGTTCAGCTCGGGAATGGGCAATCACATTCCGATCGCGCTCGGTTTGGCGAAAGTGCTGCCGCATCGTCAGGTGATTCTCCTCGACACGGACGGCAGCGTGCTCATGCTGCTCTCGGCTTTGACCACCCTGGGCGCGTATCCCGCGCCCAACTTGAAAATTTTCGTCTTCGATAACGAGGCGTACGAAGGCACGGGGGGCCAGCCCACCGACACGTCGAGAACCACCGATATTGCCGCCATCGCCGTCGCGGCCGGCGTGCGTGGAGCGGCGACCGTGCAGGACATGGCTTCGTTCAAGTCGGCGGCCGGTGAGGCCCTCGCCACGGACGGGATGACCTTTACCGTCGTCAAAGTCGAGCTGGCAAAAGGTCCGTCGCCGCGCGCGCGCCTGAGCCATCGTGAGGGTCTGTCGCGTTTCGTGCGCTACGTCGAGGCGACGGAAAAGAAAACGATTCTGCACACGGAACACACGTAAGCTTCAGGCGGTGACTAGTACTTGAGCAATCGGATGATCGTAAAACGGGCACAGGAAAGGGATCGACGTAAAAAAGATCGCAGGTAATTCGAAATCCCGGGCTTGCATAAGGATTGCGCCGACTGCGTGTCGCGACCGCGAAAATCGCAATCGGAGGAGGACAGAATGCGACGAATCATACTGGCAGCTATCGTCATACTCGTATCGTGTTCGGCGGGCTCGGCTCTATACGGCGCATCGGCGCCAACGATACGGGTCGCAAGCTCGGGTTTGAGCGCCGAGTTGTTGCCGCTTTGGATCGGGCAGGACCGCGGTGTGTTCAAGAAGCACGGCCTGGATACCGAAGTGATCACGATTCAGGGAGGCCCTTTGGCCATACAGGCCCTAGTCTCCGGCTCGACCCAGTTCCATGCCGGAGGAACGAGCTCCCCCATGGAGTCTAAGATCGGCGGAGCTAACACGGTTACGCTCGCGGTCTTTATCGACTCGTTGCCCTACACGCTCGTTTCCTCGGCGAACATCAAAACAGCCGCGCAACTCAAAGGAGGGAAGTTCGCCGTCAGCCGGCTCGGCTCCGTGTCCGACCTGTCCTTGAGAATCGCTCTGCGAAACATGGGGATCAATCCCGAAAAGGAAGTGACGATTCTGGGGATCGGCGATCAAACCTCCCGTTTCACCGCCCTCAGATCCGGCGTCGTCGATGCCACGGTGATCTCGCCTCCGCTGACGGTGACGGCGCGAAAGCTCGGCTTGACGACGATTTCGAGCTTCCAGGACGCCGGCATCGTGTGGGCTTATAATTCCATCGATACAACGGAGGATTTTGCCCAGAGGAATCGCGCGGTGATCTTGAGCTTCCTCAGAGGATTCGTCGAATCGATCGCGTACATCCACAAGAACAAGGAGGCAAGTATAGCAACCATGGGGCGTTGGATGCGCATGAACGATCGGGAAGCTCTGAACGAAAGTTACGACTACGTATTGAAGATCGTGCCGAAGAAACCCTACGCGACCGATAAAGGAATCCAGGCCGTCCTGGACGCGCTCGCACTGCGCAATCCCGCAGCGAAGAAGTTCAAGCCACAGGACTTTTATGACATGAGCTATATGCAAGAGCTGGACAGAAGCGGCTTTCTTGACGGAGTCTTCCAGTAAACCGTGTAGGGATTCGGTCCCGAGTCTGACCGGTCTCCGCAGAGTGATCCAACTCTACGTGAAGCCCTTTAAGATGAGTGGACGAAACAGCTTTGCTCCAGATTGTCATGATTCTGTTACCGCTCATCGTTTGCGGCAACGATGAATATCGTTTTTTGGGCGTATGAGAAATCCATGCGAAGAAGAAAAGGGGCCGAGAATTCATGGTAACCGCTGAAATTCAAAAAAAAATAAATTCGAACATCAACGAAAAGGATTTGCTTCAGCTAACGGTGGAATTGGCAAGCATAACCGCTCCATCGGGATACGAGCAGCCGGTCGCGGATTATGTGGAAAACTGGTTTCGCGCGCAGGGATTTTACGCCTTTCAGCAAAATTTGTGTGAAGGACGCTCGAACACGATAGGAATCTTGAAGGGCCACGATGGTGGAAGGAAGCTTATTTTCAACAGTCACATGGACTCCGATCAGGGACTTCCTCATGTTCACGGCGGGCCGATTCCGCCGGGTCCGAAAGTCCGGATTGAAGGACGCCGCATCTTTGGCAAGACCGTGCAAAATGATCGCGGGCCTATGGCGGCTTTCATGATCGGGGTGAACGCTATCAAAAATGCCGGAATTCGTCTCAAAGGCGACGTGATTTTGACGGCGGTCGTAGGCGAGATAGGCATGGCTCCAATAGACGAGTTTCGGGGGCCCCGTTACATCGGGAAAGGTTATGGAAGCCGCCACGCGGTGGCGCACGGAGTCTGGGGCGACTTTGCGCTGGTCGCTGAAAGCACGGACTTCGGCGTAACATGGATTGAGGCAGGTGCCGCTTATTTCAAAGTTTCGCTCCGGGGCACGGGATACTATACCCCCCGACTTCCCCCACGGGGGTCCCTCAAGGACAATCCGAATGCAATTGTAAGGATGGCGACTGTCATTCAGGCCGTCGAAAAATGGGCGGTCGAATACGAAGAACGGAACAAGGTTGCATATCCAGTAGGCGTCATGGTTCCAAAGGTGGCTATCGGAGCCATCCGGGGAGGCCGCCCTTTCAGTCCGAGCACCGGCTCGGACGAGTGCAGCATCTATGTCGATGTGCGTGTCCCACCGCCCGTGAGCTTCACCGACGTCGAGAAAGAATTGAGGCAGGTGGTGCTGTCACAGGGGTTAGGAGGGGACGTCGAGTTATATATGGCCCGCAAGGGGTACGAGGGGAAAAATGTCGAGCCGCTCGTCGAGTCGATTCGCGATGCCCATCGTGCTGTGCGCGGCAAAGATTGCCCTCCCGTCACCACCCCGGAGATCAGCATGTGGCGTGACGTCAATATCTTCAATGAGGTCGGAATCCCGTCGGCGACGTTCGGTTTTCCGCGTCGGAGCGAGCCCGGCTTGCCTGAGAAGTTTGTAGAGACAGATGATCTCGTTGACTGTGCCAAAATGTACGCGCTCGTGGCGGTCGATATATGCGGAGTCGCTGTAATATAAGTCGGTCTGAAATCCATACTCGACACAACTCTGTTGAGACTTATTAAAGGAGCTTTATCATGACCATCGCCAAGTTCGAAGACCATTGCTGGAAAGACATCGTTACCCCGGAGATTCTGCAAACCTACACACCTTATCATCGTGAGACTTATATCGGGCAACGGCCGGCCCTGTTGGCCATCGATCTCTACAATTTGGTCTATGAAGGCGGCCCGAAACAGCCCCACGAGTTGGTAAAATCCCATAAGAGCTCTTGCGGCATCTACGCATATAACGCCATCAAGCCGACGCAGGAGCTTTTTGCGCTGGCCCGCTCGCTAAAGATTCCGATCTTCTACACCACGACGGAAACACGCAAAGAGGTGGATCCGGATACGATTTCTGCCACCAACCGCGAACGTATCGAGGTCGACGATAAAGCTTACAGGATTCGAGAGGAGTTCAAGCCTGAAACAGGCGATATCATCATCTACAAAGAGCGCGCTAGCGGCTTCTTCGGGACGCCGTTGGTCGCACATCTAACGCAAAGAGGCATTGATAGTCTTATCGTCTGCGGGGAAACCACTAGCGGCTGCGTGCGCGCAAGCTCTGTCGATGCCTACTCATTGGGCTATCACGTTTCCATCGTTGAAGAATGTGTCTTTGACCGCAGTCCACTGTCGCACAAGGTCAATCTCTTTGATCTCCATCACAAGTATTCGGATGTCATGACACTTGAAGAAACGAAGGAAAATCTCAAACGTGAACGGCCACGCCGAGAGAAGTAGCCGCCAGCGCACGCCTTGAAGCACAGCCAACGGCGCCACAATTGACTACGCGATTCCAGAGAATATTTAGTTGGCAAAAATCCGTATCCATTAGCCGGAGCAACAGACCATCGTGGATCGTTTCTTAACAGTCGGAAGAGCCGCACCGAGGGCCGAAGGACCTGAGAAAGTAACGGGAAAGGTCGCTTACGCCGCGGATAGAAAGTTTCCACGAATGGTTTGGGGCAAGGCGGTACGGAGCGAGCTTCCTCATGCTAAGATTCTTCGCGTCGACACCTCGAAAGCAAAGGCTTGTCCCGGAGTTCTCGCGGTTCTGACGGCAGAAGACGTGCCGAATGTATTGACGGGCAGGCAGTTGCAGGACACTCCTCTTCTCGCTCGAGACCGCGTGCGCTTTATCGGCGAAAAAATAGCCGTTGTCGGGGCGGAAAGTCGTGAAATTGCCGAGGAAGCCGCAGCGCTTGTCGATATTGAATACAAAGAGTGGCCCGCCGTTTTTGACCCTCGCGAGGCTATGCAAGAAGGGGCTCCCGTGCTCCATGAAAATATGGCCTCTTATGCCAACCTGCCACGGCCAATTGCTAAAATCCCAAACGTCCATTCGCATGTTCAATGGAGCATCGGCGATTGGAAAAAGGGGCTTGCAGAGTCGGATTTTATCTTTGAGCAAACTTTTGCCACTCAGCGGACCCATCAGGGTTATCTCGAACCTCATGCATGCGTCGTTTGCATCGATGAGCGGGATCGGATCGTCGTCTGGTCTTCGAACAAGGTTCCTTTCCCCACTAGAAAGTGTCTCGCCCAGGCGATCGGAGTAGACGAGAAAAAAATTATCGTCGAGCTCAGCTCGGTTGGAGGAGACTTCGGCGGGAAAGGCGCACTCATGGATGTCCCCATGTGCTACTTCCTTGCCAAAGCGACCGGTCGGCCGGTCAAAATGATCATGACCTATGCCGAGGAACTTGTGGCTGCCAATCCTCGTCATCCCTCGACCATAACCATCAAGACCGGAGTCAAGACCGACGGGAGAATCTGGGCAAGAGAGCTTAAGGCGATTTTCAATAGCGGTGCCTACGGCGGATTCAAGCCCAACGTTATCGTCAATCTGCCCGGAGCGCGCGTGGGCGGGGGAGCTTACCGTATTCCTCACGTCAAGATCGACGCCTATTCGGTTTACACCAACTGCGTCCCGGGCGGGCATGTAAGGGGGCCGGGCGAAGCTCAGGTGCTCTTCGCGGTAGAGTCGCACATGGATTATGTCGCCCGAAAAATGGCCATGGACCCTTATGAGTTTCGGATGATGAACGTTTTGAAGTCGGGTGACCGTCTCTTCGACGTGCCGCTGGAAAGCAGCAAGGGTGGCGAACTGCTGGCGAAGCTCCGAGTAAAGCTTGGCTCGACAAGCGCAAAACGCAAAGAAACCTTGACGGGCAAAGGAATCGCGATTGCCGTCAAAGAGGCTCATCATGGAGAGGCAAACGCGGAAGTGGGCCTGAATGATTCCGGACAAGCTTATGTTTTGACGACTGTCCCAGACACAGGGACGGGAGCTCACACCATATTTCGCCAGATTGTTGGCGAAACCCTAAGTCTTCGCCCCAATGATGTCAGGGTGATCGTGGGAAATACCGACAGCTTTGCCAACGACGTGGCGGTCGGCGGAAGCCGCGTAACTTATCTTTCGGGTCAGGCCGTGTATACCGCCGCGCTAGCCTTACGCAACAAAATGATCGAGTTGAGCGCTGCGCGCCTCCAATGCCCACCGGGTGCTATCAGAATTTCCCGCGGCGTCCTGTCAACTCCGCGGCGAAAGAAAATGACCCTCTCCGCTCTTGCGCGTCTGGGAAGTTCGCTTGACGTAAGTCTAAAAGCCGCCGGCAACTTCAAGACGGGACCCGGCGTCGGGGGAGTTTCCTTCTACGCTCAAGGAGCCGAAGTCGAAGTGGATCCGGAGACGGGACAGGTGAGAGTATTGAGGATCGTATCCGCGCACGACGTCGCGACCATCATCAATCCCGTGCTGCATCAGGGACAGATAGAAGGTGGGATGGTTCAGGGTCTTGGGTTTTCTCTTATGGAGGATCTGACAGATGAGGACGGGAAAATTGTTCCTGCCAGCTTAGGGGACTATAAGATGCCCAATGTTAGGGACGTCCCCGTGCATCAAACTATCTTTGTAAGAGACGCGCGGGGACCGGCTCCTTTTGAAAGTAAAGCGATCGGAGAACACAGCACTAGCCCCACAGCAGCAGCTATTGTCAACGCCATCTATGACGCGACGGGCATACAGATCAGGGAGACGCCCGTTACGGCAGAAAGGCTCTACAGCGCTCTCCAAGAAAAGCGCAGCGGTCATTCCGGCTGACGGCATGTGTCGCCGCGCGCGTCGATTTCTTCACTGCATTTCTCCCGTGTCAAACCTGCGCCTTGACATTTGACAGCTACTATCCTTAATAGACAGAAAGTTTGGTGGAAAATGGAAGCAGAACTTGCAGCGAGAATTGTCGGCGGGTTGAAAGAGGCGGGCATCAGCTTTGTCTCGTATCTCCCGGAAACCAGGCTGAGTGAGATCGTACCACTGTTTCGCGAGGACCCGTCATTTATGGTCGTCCCCGTGGCCAACGAATCGGAAGCTATTTCAATCTCCGCGGGCGCTTCCTTGGGAGGAAGACCGGCGGCGGTGTATATGGAAGGCAGCGGCGTTTACGTTGGTTCGTACAACTTACTCGTTCTAGGCAAGCGGCTTGGGGTTCCGATGCTGTTGATCGTCGCATACTATGGAAGCGTTTTGGACACGCGAAACAGCTTTCTTTACGCCATGCCAGGCATCCACCTTATACCTATTCTCAAATCCCTCGACATTCAGCACGAAGTTTTTGAAAACGGGGCTTCCTTGGAGACCAAGATCAAAGGAGCGGTGAAGATGATGCACGCTATCAAGCAACCGGTAGCTTTGCTGTTCACGGGAGAATTTACCATATGAACCGCTACGATTGCTTTGAGTTTCTGGTTCCGTCGATGACAGACCAATTGGTCGTCGGGTCCCTCAGCGGCCAGCGAGTCGAATGGGGACATCTGTCGGGCCACCCGGGCAATCTACTTGTAGCATCCATGGGAGCCGCGCTGGGGATAGGCATTGGACTGGCGCTGGTTTTACCTCACCGGAAGGTCATTGTACTCGAATCGGACGGGAGTCTTTTACTGTCGCTTTATAATCTGCCGACTTTGGGGAACTTAAATCCTTCCAACCTCGCTGTTTTTGTCTTTGACAATGAGGTTTACAGCGGCACGCGGATCAGCGAGCCTAGCGCGACCGCCGGCAAAACCGATCTGGCGTCGGTGGCGCGAAGCTGCGGTGTCGAACGAGCGATCACCGTGCGCGACTTGGAGTCTTTCAAGCAAGAGGCCACAAAAGCGCTGCAAGAAAACGTCCTGCGCTTTGTAGTTTGCAAGGTGGATAAAACCACCGGCCATCGTCAAATCCAGCGACCCACGGAAGATCTCTGGGAGCACAAATACCGGTTTGTGAGGTATCTGGAAAAAACTGAAGGCAAGCAGATTTTTATGGGGCGCGGTTAGCCGGTTGCCGCCCAGTTCGCTGCTTACTTCACTGCGTTTTTGAGCCATAATTCTCTACCAGCGACTCATCCGTCAGCGATCACTACGTGAAAGTTCATTCGGGAAAACGCAGACACTTGTCGATCCGTGCTTTATCAGTGAGCTGGACTAAAACGGATTCGTGGATACTCTGTACCACGGGAGGGAACAAGTTCTATGGCCATCCTTTTAGAAAACGCATCCGTTGTCACTCTGAACACCTCGAAGCCCGTTCTCGAAGGGCAGCAGATTCTCATTCACAAGGGTGCCATCGTTGAGATGGGAGGGCGAATCCTTGAGCGGCGGCTGCCGATCACAAGGCGAATTGACTGCTCGCAAATGATCGTCATGCCAGGCCTGGTTAACTCTCACTCTCATCTGACCGAGGTTCTTCAAAAAAGCTTTCGCGATAATGTGCGGATGGAAATCTGGCGCGGTTACAGAGCCATGACGGAAGACCTCGCGAATTTGAAGCCCGACGAGATCGGAACGGCAGCAGAGCTAGCCTGTTCCGAAATGCTTAAGAACGGAGTGACGGCGGTCGTGGATCATTTCTCCACGCGGCCCGGGCTGAGCGTGGACAAAATGGAAGCTATTCTCGGCGCATTCGAAAAAACCGGTATCCGAGGAATGCTTGTTCCCTCGCTGCGCGATCAGGATTTTATTCGCTTGGTGACGCGAGCACCGAGCCGTAGGAACGTGGCGAAGAAAAGGTCGCCTGAGCCTTGGAAGGAAGAAGTGCTTGCTGTACTCGCACGCCTCCGTCGCGCCTCTACTCTCTCCGGCATCATGCTCGGACCTTCTTCGCCCATGAACTGTAGCGACCGGCTTCTCCGCGAAGTCGTCAAGGTTTCCGAGCAATTTAACTTGGGGATTCACACGCACCTTCTGGAGACGAGATTGCAGTCGTGGGCGGCCCGAAAGCTTTATAAAAAAGCTCTCTGCGCTCACCTTGAGGAGATTGGATTTCTCTCGTCTCGGCTCTCAGCGGCGCATGGCATTTGGCTGGACGAGGCAGAAATGGATATTTTGGCGAGATCGAGGGCGAGCGTCGTTCATAACCCGGCCAGCAATCTCAAGCTCGGAAGCGGTATTGCCCCGATCGCCAAACTAAAAGCCCGCGGGGTCAACGTGGCTCTTGGTACGGACGGCGGTGATACGAGCGATACCTATTCTATTTTTGAGCAGATGAGATTGGCTGCTTTTCTATCACGAATCGTCGCGGAAGATCCGGAGGATTGGATTACTGCGCTGGATGCCCTAAGAATGGGAACCGTCAACGGGGCCCGGGCTATTCCCGCTTGGCGGGGCAAGATCGGCATGATCAAGCCTGGTTACCGTGCAGACCTTGTTCTATTAAAACCCAGCCTTCGACTTCGTCCGCTAAGGGATATCGTGCACCAGTTGGTCTTTTGTGAAGCAGGTGAGTCGGTCGACACAGTTTTGGTTGACGGCAAGGTGGTCGTGGAAAGCGGTCGTCTCATCGGTGTTGAGGAGGAGAGTCTAATCCGGATGGTGGAACCGCTCAGCAAAAAAATGCACCGCCTCTACGGTCTCGTGAAAAAGAAGCCCGATCGTTCCCAGCGAACAATTCGTGACCTATATAGAAAGTCCTTCATCGCAAAAGGACTGGCATCCCACCTCCTCACCTAACTTAAATTTCATTCAATCACAGCTTGATTATTTTGAAATTGACAAAGCGCGGTTCCCCCGTAAGCCCGTACGAGGCTGCTGAAACCCACGTGAGCCTAGATGGAATTGAGCTAACTCAGCGAAGGAGACGATGCGATGTCAAAGACGGCAATAGTATTGGGCGCAGCCACAACAATTCCCGTCATCGACTTCAGCGGCTTTACGGGCTGCGAGAGCGCCACACGCGAGGCAACCGCTGGGAGTATTCGGCGTGCCTTCGAGGACTTTGGGTTCCTCTATTTGCGCAACCATGGGGTAGCTCAAAGCGTCATTGGCGAGCTGTTCTCTCAAGGATCTGCGTTCTTTGCTCTTCCCTGTCCACCGACGTGCCAGTTCCTCTTAACACATGCCGATCCGTTTAGGGCTTGTCTTAGTACAGGCTCTTTTATAAGTTGACGCCGTGGAACTCCAGCAACTCAGGGGCTTCCTTGCGGCTGCTAAGACCGCGTCTATCACTGAAGCAGCTCACCAGCTACGTCTGACCCCTTCTTCCGTCTCCGTACAAATCAAGAAATTGGAGCAGGAACTGGGGGTTCGATTGTTTGATCGTGCAAAAAAAGGCCTGATCCTTACAGGAAGCGGAAAACTATTTCTGGAAATTGTGCTTCCCGCGATGGAAAGCCTGCACCGCGCGGAGGTGACAGTCAAAGACACGGCGGGCGAATTAACGGGCAATATCATTATCGCAACTGTCTATGACATCAAGCAGTATTATCTACCCTTGCTAGCTGACTTTGCTAAAACCTATAAGAGGGTCAACCTTTCGATTCTCAGGGATTGTCCACGACATTTGTGTTCCTAAGGCAAAAATCTCCTTGCGCGTCGTCGATGTGACCTCTATTTTCGGGGTTAGTGATGTGAATCTCATATCGAGAAAGAATAAGTTTCTTTCAAGGGCCGATATTGTATTTATTGAGACTGTCCTTACATATCGAAAAAATTCAAGAATTCGACCATGGCAATGAGCCGAAGGAACGCCGCGGCAAATAGGTTTAATGCCAGGCATTCGTATTGACTTATTTGAGATGGCAGCTCAGGTTCTGCCGGCAAAGATGCGCAAACACCGCCGTCCGTGGAAACACCGTGCGTGTAGCAAAGAGAAATACTCGACGTTCAAACACAGGACAGAGTCTGGTTGGTCTGGGCATGAAACACGGTGCGGCTAACCTCGTCTAAGGATCAACTAAGGTACAAAGGTTAAAAGGGCCGGTCATTTGCCAGTACGAAACGTAGGATTAGACTCAATTCTCCATCAACCCGATCTCGAAGGCTCCATAGCGTGCCTCTGCTTTTTCAGATGTCGGCCCTTCTTTATCGGTTCCAGTAAATAAACGTGTGATCGTTGAGTTAGTCCTGATCCCACGTGCTGAACCATTCAAGTCTTTCTCTTTGCTTCTGATCAGTCGCTTCTGCGCCGCGATCTTCACTAATTTCAGCTAATTCAGGAGAACCCTGTACTTTTAAGGAATCGAATTGGGTTGCTGATTGCTTTGAGGCGTTTTCTCTCAATACCTCGGAACCGGCAATCTTGTTATTGATCTCCGCAGGGGTCTCTTTTCCTGTGATCTCGGGAACGGTCTTGGGTGACTTTTCGGAACCTTTGCCCTTTCGTGTTTGCTTTTTCCGCTTGAATTCGCCCGGCTTGTGAACATCGTGTGACCCTTCCTTCGGGTTATTTTTCGCAGCGCGCATTCTTTCCATCACGACCCGATTTACCTTCTCAGTGAGGTTTAGCGGTGGCTCGTTTCCCTGGCTGAAACGGGGGAGATTTTCAGATAGGTCGAAATCTCCGGGAGGATTGATAACGGCGCGATGAGTTTGAACTTGGCCGGTCTTCCTTTATACCCAAGGTAAGCTTCACCGATGCCAAAGCCGTGGATAGGGATTTCTGCTTACGACTTCTGCAAAGCTAATATCCGTGAGGATAAATTATCTCCTTCACAGTTGGCTGGCTTCTTGGCTCCAGGGCATGAATTCTTCCAGTCCGAGTTGCTCCATCGTGTTCTTGAACGGACGACCTGTTCGCTCGTGACGGCCCGAGAGGCGGTAATATTCGAAAATAAGATCCGGCAACCATTTGGCGATGGTGAAGCCTTTGTATTTGCCGTCAGGGATGGGCTCCAAAAACCTTGGACCGACGTCTTGCCAGTCAAAGTCGGCGATCCAGCCGCGCTGGGTGCCGAAGAGGCTTTGCAGAATCATGCTGCGTTGGCCGGCTTCGAGAGCTTGATCCATAGTGAAGTTCCAGCCGGTGATTGCGTTGAATGCATCGACGATGCTGTTCAATCCATCCGGCTTTTGGTTCATCTGGGCGAACCAACAACCGCCGAAGATGCCGGTGAATTGACGGTATTGTTCAGATAGGACATGCGACCACGCCCAGCCATCGGGCTTGTCCGCTGCAAGGGGACCCCAATCTTCTCTGTAGCGCAGATCGGGTGGCGGTTTAGTCGAACCGCCGCCTTGCGGCTTCATGCCGCCGCTGGCCACCAGCTCGCGCAACATTTGACCCAGCATGGGTCGCCACTCGTGCATCGCAGGGGTTCCGCCTTTGGTATGGACCGCCCACTTCGGCGCGTCGCCACCAATAGCCTCGGCGAGCTGTTTAGGACCCTCTGCCAGAAGATTGCCGAGCCAACCTTCGCGCCGCGCTGCCATTTCTAATAGTTTGCCGACCGCTTCCACGTTGCCCCATTCGAGCTTCAAGCCATTGGTCTTCTCAGGACCAAGAAGTCCTTTTTCCCATGCCTCGAACGCGACGCCGGCGCCGCATGAGAAGTGGCTGCACTCGATGCCGAGATTGTTGATCTTCTCGGCGAGGTACAACACTGCGTTGCCTTTGATTCCAAGATTGAAAAAAGTATCGAGCCACTCGCCGCCGGCGTTAAAGTGGACGACGGTTCCTTTGAATTCGCCTTGACCGAGCTTGGCGTCCCAAGGGCACAAACGAGCGCATTGAAAGCACGGCCGCAGAACCACATCGTTGTCGCCGAAGCCGTGAATGTGTGCGGGAGAGATCTCGGTGCTGCGCCAATTTAAATTATTCAGCGCGCCCCAGGCTTCTCCATGTCCGTACTTGGTTTTTTTCTTTTTCACATCGTGCTGCTGTAGTGTTTGGCGCCAGCGCCAGCCGGCGTCGACCAGCTTCGCCTT
>Ga0184625_10000207_pt1 | contig 19346 bp, 37 predicted proteins | sample PLM3_30_b1_FD_133151 | JGI IMG/M metagenome (GOLD analysis project Ga0184625, IMG submission 133151) | Groundwater sediment microbial communities from an aquifer in East River, Colorado, USA - PLM3_30_b1 | ecosystem: Environmental > Terrestrial > Soil > Riparian zone | place: USA: East River... | reverse complement strand
GTGCCGGACATGTCTACTTCGACTACGAGTGTGGAATCACCGCCGCACCAGATCTTGGCGTCGCCGGCCTGCCCGAGCAGGTCATAGTTACCGCCGGCTCCAATCGCCTGGTTGACGGGGGTCTTACCCCGCGTTAGAAGCTGGGCTTCTGGACTCATGTTATCTCCTTAGTCCCCGCCTGAGCCAGCGGATGAGTGAGATGAGCTTGTCGGAGTGGCTGGGCACTTAGTAGCGCTTCGGGTGCTTGTAGCTCGTGGTCTGCTTGTACGAGCGGAGCTGCGACTTGTGCTTGCTCGGGCTGCCCTTGCCGCGAGCCTTAGGCTGACGCTTCGTGCTCGTCCGCTTAGGTGGTCTCAACTTGGGCTGACCGTGTGTCTTAGGCATCCATCTCTCCTCTCACGTGGTCGTGATTTGTGGCCTGGCTGAAGTTCGGCCTCGATTCTCTCGGTACAGGAAAAATAGCCGCGGCGATTCCACCGGCGGGGGGGTGGAAGGGGGGGTGGCATCACTTGCGGACAAAAAGCATTGTGATACCAACCCATTGACAAACACAATCGTTCGTTCACGCAATCGTTCGAACGTACATGTAAACGTAGTGTAAGGATGTGCTTCGGCACCCTTGCGCGTTCGTTCGTTCGATGATACGATGCGTGTACGCAAACGAGACAAACGAAGGGAGGGAACATGGCGACTCAGACCAAGACCGTTCGGCCCGAAGAACTGGCGACCGAACTGGGGATTAGCGGCAAGATCGTTCGCAGTTACCTGCGTTCGAACATGCCACGCGATGCGAAGGCGAAGAACACCGCATGGGTGCTCACGCCGAAGCAGGCGGCCGACGTTCGCGCACACTTCAAGGCGAATCAGTCGAAGGTGAACGCGTAACGTTCGCCGGAGGCGCGTCGCACGAACGGGCGCGCCTCCCTCCCTCACAAACGAACGAACGAAAGGGGCATTATGAATCGCCGATCCCCCCGCATCATTACCGACACTTCGACCCCGATCCCTGCCGTTGCCATCAACACGCTGACTCCTGTCCGCCCCTCCTAACCGGGGGGAGAGTCGCCGGGGCCTTTTAGCTTCCCGGCCATATAGCTCCGCGGGCTCATTAGCCAGATCTTTTTGGCCCCCTAGGCTCATTAGCAAGGACTAGCCGAGTAGCTCACGGCGCTCCTGAAACTCCCTCTGGTCCAACAACTTCGTGCCTTGTCTGTGGTCCTCGACAGGTTCAGGCCTGGGAATAGGAGCCAAATGGATCTCGATGGGCCCAGTGAGCCCTTCTTTGGAGGTGTGGCGCCCAGTAATTTCCAGCGCGAGCTTGGCGGCATCAACACGACCTCGTCGACCTTGTGCAGCAACGCCTTGAAGGATCTGTGGAGTGGCCATGTCCAGTTCCACCACAGCATGCTGCCATACCAGATCACGGAACTCCTTGTTATTCTCCCATCTCCGCAGTTTAGACCTCGCAGAGGCCAGTAGCTGCTCCTCATTGCGGGCCACAGAGTTGGGACAGATCAAGTGGGCCATGCTCCGGGCGATCTTGGGCCTGGTAAACCCGAGGCCATACAGCTTTGCAGCAGCCTCCATGACGGAGTCCGACTCGATGACGGCCTGGACTTTAGGCAACCTCTGTTCGTAGCCGCCTTTTTCAAGCCTTCGGGCCGTGTCCGCCCGCCGTTCAGCCTTTGTCTTGTTCCGTTCTGCTTTTGGCATGGATCTAATGGTACAATCTCTCAAGGACTCACGGCTCGTGGTTTGAGGCCTGGATGCCTCATTACGCGGGCGTTAAGGGCTAGTTAAAGGTTAGTATCCTTTCACCTGGCAGTGCATGTAGCGCCCTGGTTCGATATGATATGACTACGTTGATTCATAAACCCACGACACCGCAAGGAGGTGTACGATGACCGAAGCTGATCTCTCAAACATGCTTCGTGCCATGACCGACGTGGAACTCTTGAAATGGGCTCTCACGCCGCGTCGATTCGACCCCAACGTCAACTCCGCGAAGGTCCTGCTCAACGAACTCGACCGACGCCACATGAAGATGCCGCAGGTATCGTCATGAGGCACGGAACACACAACGACCCCGTCATGCCGAAGGGATTCCGCCGCAAGAATCCGGGACGCATTCCAAAGGTCCGACGCCCAGCCATCTACTACACCTCACACTCCGACGAACGCCACCTGTGGCAGAGAGGACGATGATGACCGAAACAAAACTACCATCCGGGCTAAACATCTCGCCGATGGGACGCATTCGCTGCCCGCTCGACCCAAACCGCGACTTCGTTGGCTTGCATCTACGACCCCTACTCAACGCCATGCGTGAGTCAGCCTGGGACTGGCCTTCCGCGATGTTCGCCATCGGCGGTCTCGACTCTGACGACGAACCAACCATGTACCCAGGTGACCGTGAAATCGCCTGGCTCAAGTCCATCGCCCCGGAAGAAAACTGGGACGATTTCAATATCCACTGGGACACCTAAAGGAGGTATAACATGGCACTCATGACCGTACACATTCCATACAACCTGCGCCGCGACGAGGTTCACATCGAGGCCCAGGATGTGATCGGAGGTCACCGCGAACCTCAGACGCTCGAAGAGCAACTCATCGACGCGGCTGCTGTCGAGTCGTGGATGGACGAGGACGAGGTCGTTACACGCATACTCAAGTCCGCAGTGCTGATCCGTGAGATCCATCCCTCAGTCAAGCTCGTGGACGCGCTGGAACAAGCCATGATCTGGGAGCGTGGATAACATGCCCGCACCGTCTGACCGCATCTACGCCATCCGTCGCTATCGCCGTGCAGCCGAGGAAGCAGACCAGGCTCTGAGGCGTGCGGAGGCTATCATTGCCGATCCACGCACTGACCGCATCACCAAGGAGGTGACCCAGGCTCGTTTGTCCGACTTCCGTCGCAACGCCGAAGAGACCTGGCAGTCTTACATGGAGGTGAAGCACAATGTTCAATGAGATAATCAGCCGCGAGGACCAGTACGAGGTTGCGAAGGCGAGAGCCGCAGTCGCCCGCCTAGCCCAACACCTGATCCTCCTGACCGACACAGTCTGCGACATTGTCCTGTCCAAGCTCGATGACATCTACGAGGAGGAAGAGTGAAGCCCGGCGACAAACTACTCATCAACGGCACCGTTCAGTGTGGCGAGCGTGAAATGCCATATCTCGCCCACAACCTCAAGGCAGAGGTGTTGGACATCCTCGAGGGTGAGTCTTACACCTTCGTCGCAATCCACACTGGCGTCGAGGACCTGGATGCGCTCGACCTGTGGCTAGACGTAGACAACATCACCATTGTGCCTGACCCGAATTGGCGTGATCGCATCCTCGCATTCCCTATCACGCTCTGACCGTGCGCGCTCGTGGCAGTTGACATTAGCAGCGCGGGATGATAAGATTGTTGTGTGGGTTACTCACCCCGCTCACACGACTGCTGTCCTGGGGGTGAGACGAAAGGAGGTACTTCGCTCATGGCGAAAGCCAAGACGAAGAAGGCCAAGGACGTCGAGGTTGAGGTCGAGGAGGATCTCGACGAGATTGACCTCGAGGACCTGGCTGACGAGGCGGACGAGGAGTCCGAAGAGACCGAAGACGACGACGCTGAGGAGGAGGACGAGGACGAGCCCAAGGCCAAGAAGAAGGGCAAGGCCAAGTCCAAGAAGAAGGCGTCCGACGCCATCGGCTCGGCGGAACTGGCAGATGCACTCTCCGTCTCGGGTCGTGAGCTGCGCGTCATGCTCCGCGACCACAAGGTCGAGAAGAACGACAACGGGCGCTACGAGTGGAAGTCCGTCGAGGCTGCCCTCGAGGAGCTCGGGTTCGACGATATCGACGAGGCCACTGAGGCGCTCGCTGAGTCGCGTGCCAAGCGGTTGGAGGCGCTGAAGGAGAAGGCTGGCGCCAAGAAGAAGTCCAAGTCGAAGGCGAAGAAGGCGAAGGCCAAGCCCGCCGACGACGAGGACGAAGACGAAGACGAGGACTGACCCCTCTCGTCTTCCAGTGAGGCACCGGGATTTCCCCCTCGTTTCACCCGGTGCCTCATGCTTTCCACGAAGGGGAACCCCATTGCGGCGGGGTTCTCCTTCACCTTTCTATCTCAAGGAGGCAAGGGATATGCGTAAGGCTATCCTGATTATCGCTGCCCTGTCTGCCCTCGTAGTCGGGTCGATTGCGTTGGCTGGCAGCGGTAGCACGAACAGCAGCGGCCGTATCGTGTCGAGCAACGTCGCTCGGCAGTGTGTGTACATCGATATGCGCCCTGGGCAGACACATGGAGACCTGAGTGTCCTACCGGTCTTCAAGACCAGGCACTGCATCGTAGGCAAGCGTGGCCTTCGCGGGCTGCGTGGGCCAGTTGGTCCGGCCAGCACTGACCCGAACGATCCAGAGATCCAGAACCCAGAGATCCAGGATCCGGAGGTTCAGAACGCGGAGATCAACGATCCCGACCCGAACGACGCACTGCTCAGGCTCACGGGCGACTTCGCAGGCACAAATGCCAGCGTGGCAACGTCCCTCGATGGGGTGCAATTCGGCCCCTACGCTGACGGCGGTACTGCTGGTGGGTCGGTGCTCTACAACGGAGCCAATGGACAGACGCTGGCTAGCATCACCCAGCTGTCCTACACCATCATGCACTCCTCGGCTGACGACAGCTCTATCAGCACTCCATACCTTCGCATCTTCCTGGAGGGCGATAGCCACGACGTCATCTTCGACGCCACGGAGTGTGCGACCACAGTGCCAGCAGAGGACACGTTCACTACCTATCAGGTCGTGGGTAGCGACGTCCGCTACGACGACGACTCCTGCGATGGAGTACCTCCCGATCAGCAGCCATGGGCTACAGTCGTGGCTGCACACGGCACGGAGGTCATCTCAGGGATCTACGTCACGACCGGCTTCGCTGGCGGTGCATCACTCTCCGCCATTCTCAGGACGCTGACGGTGAACGGCACCTCGTTCACGTTCGGCGCGGTCTAACATCAACCATGAGAGGGTGTCCCTGGCTGGGCACCCTCTCTCCACCTCAGGAGGTAACATGCCAATCTGGGTCCTGATCCTCATCGCCATCGCAGCCTTCGCCCTCATCTCACTGGCCCTCACATTCGCCCTGCTCCGGATGGCTGGTCGCACGTCTCGTTGGGAAGAGGAGCGGCGGCGGAACGTCTGGCTTGACGAGATGCGCTACGTCGACGACGAGGCCCTTGCAAAGTTTCACGATTCGCTCCAGAAATTACCGCCAGTCACAAGTGAACAGGACCCCGACGCGGAGAACATAGTTCCCATCGAACCAGGCCGCAGGCGCGGTCACAAACGACGGCACGGGAGGCCAATCCGATGAACCAGGGCTCCAAGGCCAAGGGTAAGAAGTACGTCGTGGTAGTACTAACCGAAGAGGATGAGGGCACCGAACGGGAGCTCCTCTGTAGGCGGATCGTCGAGAACGCAGACGTAGCCTTCGCATACCCGGCCAAGGATGACGGCTTCGGGCACCTCGTCATGGATGGCGCCAGTATTCACCCACAACCCTAGGCGTCCAGGATTACGTAGTTTTCGTCGCGTACATCGACACGCATCGTATGAGGCATCAAACCTAGGACGCCTACAATCAACCGGGGAGTACACCACATGACCCGCATCGAACGATACATGCGCCAATATGGCCGTGGGCCTCGATTCACGCGGCGCAACGTCACCGTCCACGTCTTCACTACCCACGTCATCGTCTGCCGTCGCGGCCAGCCTCCGTATGCTGGAGCCACAATCAAACGCTCGGACCTGGTGAGCCTAGTTCGATGGCTGGTGCCGCTCATTAGCGAGATGTCTGGCGACCACGACCCTGATGAGGCCATGTCGGAGTTCCTAGCTTGGGAGGAGGAGCATCAGAGGGAGCTCCGTCGTCAGAAGATGGAAGGTCGTCGCGGTCGGCGTAGAATCCTGAAGCAGCACCGAATCTAAGCTTGTACTCGCAGTACGGGCAGATACCAGGCATACCCGGCTCTTCGCCCCACACCTCCCAGCAGACCTCACACTGCAACCACAGCATGGGCTCACCGACCAGTTCTCTTTCGACTTTGTCGCTCTCGCTCATTGTCTAGGTCCCCTTGCGGTCGGTAGTAGTCACGGACGTGTGCTGGCGGGCTTTCATCCTCCCCTCTCATGTGCGACCCGCGTCTGATCGACCGACGGCTACGCACCTCATCCTTCGCCCGCACCTCGGCTAGCAGTTGCACTATGTCCACAGCCGTGTCGTAGCGGACGCTTGCGATCCTCTGATTGCGGAACTGATAGATCCACTGCTGGCTCTTGAACAGCCGTCGCGCCGTCTCCATGATCCCCAGCCTACGCACCAGCTCCTCGACGGCAAACGCGACCAGCGACCGAGGGACGTTCATAGCCTGCCGACCCAGGGCCTGGTAGCTCTCGCACGCCTTGCACCAGGCTCTCAACCGCCCCTCCATGCGACCCGACTTCTGCATCCTGAACTCAGCGACGTCTACCCACGTGCCCCCTATGTGGTACTTGCCGTCGCCATTAGCCAGCCGATGCAAAGGACCCGCACAGTATTTCTGTGCCGTCCCGTCCTCAAGACGACGCAGCCTCTGATAGCGCCCGCCCTGCTTACGCCCCACAAGCGTCTCCAATTTCTGCCACTTGCAGGTGTAAAGTTTCGTAGGTTGTCATGTTCAATTCCTACACCTTTCTGTAGGACACTTACCCATTGTCAGTGTATTAGGGGATATATATTATACCTAAAGGTATATATATCCCTTTAATACACAACGGTATGAGGGTAAAACGATGGTTCCACCCAAAACGTTACATTGCCATCTAAAATTATGTCTCACCCTCTCCCTCCTTCTCAAATGGTTCCCAAAGCCCACGCTCAATAAGCTCGTCAGGTGTGAACCACTCGAACTCACTCAGCGACCCCACCCCACAACCTTGTATCATGCGGTCCAACACGGTCATCGAGACTGTGGTACGCTTCTTCTTCAGGTTCGCGTGGGTCCCATGTCGCAACCCGCGTAGCGCCTTCATCCGTATCTCGCCCTTCCACGAGACGTCACGCCACGTGCCAAGCTCACGATACATCCTCTCGAGGAGGTCAACAACGTTCGGCCCCCACGGAGTATACCTCTCAGCGTTCTTCGGGTGTACCTTGGTCACTGGCCATACCCCGGTGGGTAGTAACACACCTTCTGACTGCGACCTCCCCCACGAAGCCCCGCAACGCGGATGCCAATGCCGCCTGCGTGCTTACGCACGGTCCGCCTGTCAGTCTCGAGTGCCTCGGCAAGGGCCACCTCCGTGACACCCGGCTCTTCAAGTACCATTGCCATGATGCGCGACCTCATCGCGTTGAACCCGAAGCAGTAGGAGTCAAAGTCCAAGTTCCCAGCCTCACCCAGATTCAGACCAACCTCGAGGGCCTTCTGAGGCGCCTGTTCCCTGAACTCGCGTTCGACCATCACGCGTTTCCAGCCAGGCTTATCCTCGTCGCCATCAAGCGCCGAACAATAGATAGACGACGCAACCCAACCGTGCAGCGTCGCCGAACCCATAATCCTCTGCCCTGGCCGCGTTTTCACCCCCGCTTGCTGCTTGCGGAAGTGGTGGATAACCGCGATGGCACAGTTGTACTCGAACCGCAGCTGCAGCAACCACGCAAGGAACGGTCGCAGGTCCTTCATCTTATCAACATCAGCGCCACCGCCGAAGATGAGATAGAGCGGGTCCATGATGACGAGGGCTGGCCTGACTTGAGCGACTTCGTTTTCGATGAGGTCCCGGTGTTCCTCGAACGACAAGTCTAGTCCGTAGTTGTTAAGCAGACGCAGAGGTATGTCCGCTGGAAAGTCCAGGGCCACGGAGGTAGACGCGATACTCCCCTCCTCTGTAGGCGAGAAAGAAATCTCTTCCTTTGAAATCAGCCCATACGAAGAGGCCACCTTGCGAAGCCGATCCTGGATGTTCCAGGGGGCATTCTCTTCCTGGACTACAAGTACAGGGCCGGGGGAGTGTACTGGGAACGTGCCCAAGAAGTCCTTCCCACTGGCCACTGACAAAGCCATGGCGAGGGCTAAGGTCGTCTTCGACGTCTTCGGCTCTCCGCCAATGATCCCGTGCGCGCCCTCCGTCCACAGTCCCTCGATCATCCATCGCGGCGCCTCCATCGACATAGCCATGAAGTTAGCGTAGCGAACAAACGGGCTAGCCGCCGAAGCCGGCGTGCCATCCTCTCCCTCCGATTCATCGGCCTCCACGCTATGATCGTGGTCTTCCCGCACAGCTCCATCAGATATATGTGGTCCGGCGGCACCGTTGGACTGAACTTGATCGGTATGCCCATCAGCCCTGGTGCGAGTAAGGACATGGCGGATTGCCTTGCGGATTTCTCTTCGTAGCCGTTCTTCACCAGTTCTGACACGAGCCCACTTATTCCAGGCGCATGCTTCGACTTCCGCGTAAATCTCATCTTCGCCCCACCCCGCTTCCGCTAGTAGACACTCAAGTTCCCAAAGTCTATGAGAGCGTTCGCCCTCGACAACACTATCCGGGGGCACCCGCAGTAGCGCTCTGGCCCGTGCTGGCATGGCTTTGCGAGGCAGAGATACCCCGCCTGTACTTTCAGGTGGAGCACTCCCGCGGACGATAGACCAAACTCTCTTAGGGTTGTAGGTGAGATCTTCATCGTACCAGAGGACATTGATAAGCGGGGCATCGGGGTATTTGAAGTTCCGAGTACCAACAACCCTGAGGACTTGAGTGAGGTCCCAACCACCTCGATCAGCACCAAGCTTGTATGATAGTGCCCGGTTGAGTCGCTCCAGCGTTCCTGCTCCCACGCTACGATCCAGCCTCCAGAGCGCTTGGTAGCGTCCTCCAGAACTAGCCCAGGCAAGAGTAGGGGTGAGAGATATCTTCCCGGCTTCAGCTGGATGCACTTCATCGAGGTCTGCCCACAGCCAAGAAGTCGGCATAAAGTCTTCCGCATTTCTACCCTTCTTCCTAAATTGGCCCACCGAAAAGTAGAGATCTTCGCCCTCGCGCAGGCACGAGTCTATCCGACGTGACACTGCGTTGGTGGCTCCGTTGTCGTCCCACATTACGTGGTATGGGACCCAGTACTTACCGACCTTGGCCGGCAGGTCTACCCAGCCCTTGCGCTCGCCCCATACAAGCTCAAGAAAGTCCTCCGCTTGCAACTCGACCTCAGACATCCTCCTCCTTCTCGTTGACGCGTATGACCAATCATATCACACTCCCCCGGACCCGATACGTGAGCAGTTGACTCCGGGTTCGGGATATGACATAATCGACGTGTACACAAACGAGAGCGTTGGAAGGAGGTGAACATGATAAAGGTAACCGGCGAGGACTATCGAGTCGCGCCAACTGTCCTCACAACAGGAGGTGCGATATCGCTGCTTACCAAGACATAGCCACCGTAGGTGCACAGCTAGCAGTCACGGTGGGACTTATCGAGAGTAGCATGAGCGTCGAGGGCAACGAGGAAGTATGGAGCGAGGAGGTGAAGGAGAACTTTCTGGAGAAGGCTAACCAGACTGTGGAGCAGTTGACGGAGATGATCAACGAGTTCCTCATGTTCGGGCAGCACTACGACGAAGCCAACGACGATGACGACGATAGCTGACCTATACGGAGAGGGGGTGACAGGTCACCTTATGCGGAGACGATTCCGCGATGCTTGGGGCCACCCTAACCCGAAGGTGCAGGAACTTCTCAACCGCTACCACTCAAATGACAGCCTCGTAAACGAGGAAGGGTTCTTTTGCAACGGCAAGCACAGGTGGAAGGTCCCATCAGGGCTCCTCTACTACTGGCACAAGCCCCTGCGTCAGAACCAAATGACCGTCATACACCCGTGGTATGCATCGTGGCGATCACCGAAGACCGGCAAGAGACTGCGTAAAATGTTCCACAGTCTGCCTCATGCTGTGGCGTTCGTGGCTGAACGGGCTCAATACGTAGACCCTAAAGCCTGCGTCGTCTCTAAGTTCGGCTATGACGTGCCGCCCATGTTCCGCGGTAAGTTCCCGCATAAGCACCAGGGGCATACATACTACTGGTGCCCTTGTTGTGTAGCCCCACGTCCATTCTTCGCCGAGATACCCTACCGAGAATTCCATGGTTGGAAGAAGGTGTGGGTAGAAGGTACGGCGAAAAGACCCGGTCACTACGAGTACCGTGATCGAAAGCTACGCGTCATCCACTGTGCAGTCTGTGGCATCACCAACCAGAACTATGTGTGGCGCCGCAGTAATCAGCCGTGGCAGGTGCGTAAGATCAAGCAAGGCGCCCGGCGGGCGTCCCGCAAGAAGTCGACAAGGAGGCGATAGTGCCACGACCCGACGGATTCACTCCGTTCAAGCTCTCGTTTCGCTTCGAGGAGCCTGAGGACGCGGAGAACTTTCTGCTTGGCGTGATTGTCGCGCGGGCGAACAACTCCAACTCCAAGTTCCCGAAGATCATCGACGGCATCAACACTGCGATGGAGCCGTATCGCAAGACACGCCTCGAACAGGAGGTAGCGGCGAGGGACAGCTAGATGAAGAATCGCTACCGGCCGCACACCAAGCCGTTTCCGCATCAAGCCAAAGGGACCATGCGTCTCATTAGGCAGCGGAACCATGGTTTGTTCATGGAACCACGGCTTGGGAAAACTAAAGCGGCTCTCGACGCTGCGGCCATGTTAGCGCAGGCGGGGCGGGCTCATCGCTTTCTCGTGATGGGCCCGTACCTGGCTGGTGCGTGGGAAGGGATCTGGATCGACCAAATACGTCAGCACTTCCCTTTCACCGCGTATTGTGAGAACCATGAGGAGACGTGGGTCCTTAACCGGAAGCGTGGAGGCCCGCGTGTCAAATTCTACTTCCTGCACTACGAACGCTTCCGCACACGAAAGCGAGGCAAACGTGGATACACATATCCGCTTGTACGCGAAGTGGAGCGATGGGGCCCACAGGTTGTTGTCCTTGATGAATCCCATCGACTCAAGCGGGCTGGTGGAGTTGCAGCTCAGGCTGCCTGGCGACTGGTCCGACGTCTCCGTAAAAAAGCAGATGGTCCCGGACCCCGACAGCCCTGGGTCTGGGAATTGTCTGGTACTGCTAACCCGAAAGGCTGGATAGACCTATTCGCCCAGTTCCGCATCATGGACGAGTCTATCTACGGCACCAACAAGGGCGACTTTGAGGAGGAGTATGTGGTGTACGGGCAGGGCGCGCGTCAGTACACTATCCTCAGGTACCAGAACGTTACGAGACTCGTCCGAAAGGCGCGCGAAAATTCCTACACTTGCAGTGCTGAGGAGGCTGGCCTAGCCGGCGAACAGTTCTGGCAAAAGCTGAGCGTCACACTACCACCGAAAGCGAGGAAGGCATATGTTGAGATGGCTGAGGAGTTCATCACGGAGCTCGAGGAGGGTACCGTTGTCAGCGCTTCTAACGCGGCGGTTAAGCGCCTACGTCTACTCCAGATTACCGGGGGGTATACCACAGACGGACGTCAGATACATGGTGAGAAACTTGCCGTTCTTGAAGCTTACGCTGCTGACCTCCTCGAGCAGGAAGAGCACTTCGTGGTCTACGCGCGCTACCGTCCTGAGGTTTCCGCCTGCGTCCGAAGGTTGGAGCGAGTTGGGTACCCAGTTGCAGGTCTACAGGGAGGTCTGCGGCGGGGAACTGTCCCTGAAGAAGTCCGTAAGTTCCAACGGAGTAAGCGACCGCGAGCTTTGGTCTTTCAAGTTCAGGTGGGGTCGCTCGGCATTGAGCTCTCACGTGCTGCAGAGGTGGCTATTTACTCGCCCCCAGACGGATGGGAGAATTACTACCAGTGCCTACTCCGGGTTATGGGACCTAATCAGAAACGCCCCGTCAGATACACACACCTACTTGCCAGAGGAACCCTCGATCTTGAGGTGATGGAGACTCTGCGCGCGAAGGAGGATATGCATCGAGTCCTATTAAACGATCCGCGTCGATTTTTGCTAGGAATGGATACGTAGGATATGATACAATGGACACACAAACGAGGAAGGAGGCTGAGAGGTGAGTGTTGTTTGGGTGATCAAGTACCACGATACCCCCAACGAACTGGACGACGGCGAGCAGCTGATCACAGGGCAGTGGGAACCGTTCGCTGAGGGCAAGGGCAAGATGTGGTTCAAGAGGCAGATCCAATCTGAGCACGACGAGGCGCGGTCCTCGACAAAGGAGCCGCGTCAGGAAGAAGACCTGGCCGCCCGCTTCGCATCGGAGGACAACCTACCATGAACAACGTCGGAGATTTCGTACCTGTTCCCAAGGAGGAGTACGACCGCGACAAGGAGGCACTCGAGAACCTGAAAGGCTTGCTCGTACCACAGCTGGAGGAGGGGTTGGAGCAGCAGCTCGGCTTCCTCATCAAGACCGCCAAAGATCTCGCCGTCGCCAAGGGCGAGATGAAGTACCTGTGATGGTCATTGTCGAGGGCCCAGACGGGAGCGGCAAGACCACGCTGTGCAAGAAGCTGTGTAAGGACCTCGACCTGCCGTACATGCGGTACGAGGGGCTGTCGTCCTCGCAGGGGCCCCAGGATGCCGGCATTATTCAGTGGTGGGATCAGCACCTGTCCGCTGAGACAGAGGCGGTGTTCGACCGCTGCTTCTACATCTCGGAGCGCCTGTACCAACCCGTAACCGCAGGACGGCCTCTCATGGCTACGCCCCGGCAGATGGAGGCCGGCATCCACGATCTGTGGGTAGCAGATCCCGTCCTCATCTTCTGCATGACGAGCTGGTCGATCGAGGCCCCGGTCATCATGGCTCACGGTCGAGAGGCACTGCAAGGCGTCCTGATGGAAGGCTTCGAGAAGGTTCACTGGGGGTACTGGGGTGAGTTTGCACTCTGGCGCGACTCTCTCACCCACGTGTACCATTACGACTACCGGCGTGAACACGCCTACGAGGTGCTAAATGCCAAGCTTGCGTGAGATGCAGAAGGAGCACAAGGTCTGGATGGAGCACAACTTTCCAGACGAGACGTATCAGCAGGCCCTGATGGGGATGGTCGAAGAGATGGGCGAGCTCGCGCACGTCGTCCTCAAAGAGGAGCAGGGAATCCGGGCGATTGACGGTGACAACTCCTTCAACCTCAAGTGCGATGCGCTGGCTGACCTCATCATCTTCTCCTTCGGGTTCTGTAACCTGTCCAACATCGACTTGCAGGAGGCACTCGAGTCGACCTGGGACCGCGTAAAGAAGCGGGACTGGATCGCTGACCCAGAGAAGGGGGGTGAAACATGAGGTTCTTCGCTTTCATCGCAGCCATCGTTCTCTTCATCATCGCCGTGCTGATCGCCTTCTTCCTCAACGAGGGTGATATCGAACTCCGGTCGGTGGTCGGGATCATCGCAGCAGGCCTTGCCTGCCTGACGTTGGCAATCACGCCGGCTCCCCCGAATACCTAGATGCTCGCAGAATGTGGGCGATGCGGGTGGACTCAGGAGGTCGATGGTGAGAGTGAAGCCGTCGCTGAGTACGCCCGCCACACTCTTGAGCACCACAGGGATGAGGCCATGAACGACGCTACCGTTAGGTTGTGGCTAGCCCTTCGTGAGGCTCTAATCGCCAAGAAGAATGGGAGACCGTATTGATCGTAAAGTACCCCGACCTATCAGCTCTGTGGCGTAAGTCAGTAGAGCGGATGTGGTACGGACAACTAGGAGAGGATCTAGATGTCGTTGCCAGCATCGACACCATCGCCTACGATAACCTTCTGCTTGCAGATTCGATGGCTTTCGACTTGGACCTGGGTAGAGATCTCTGGCTCAATCGACAGCGATGGACACGTCTCGTTCGACAGTACCTTGACCTCGGATCTACCCAGGGGTTCCTTCAAAGATCAGCGGAAATTGGTCTTGGCGAGGGAAAACGAGGAGTTGTTACGGAGATGCCTTGCCGACCTGTTCAGCGGGAAGCTAAGAAACATCGGTGGGGAAATTGTATGGTCGGCTTCACCTACCGCGGCCTCAGAAACGGAGGAAGGGACGGACTGAATGGCCCGACACTTTCACTGCACTCACGCGTATCCTACATCGCCTACATTGGCGGGCTGGATCTGGGGCTGGCGCATGTTCTGGCTCGGGAGATCGGGGAACGTATCGAAGTGCCTGTGGAAGAGTTTTCATTCCGTTGGCATGTGGATGCTCTGCAGTTCCACGGCTTCAAGTCGCTTCCACTACTCTATCGTCGTAAGTACGTCCGTGACCTACAAGAACCCGACCTACGGGACCAATATCCAACTATCAATCTCGTTGGACGTTGGTGGGATAAGATCGTCACGGATACTGAATCTGGGAAGCCCCTTGATGAAGAGAAATACGGACCGCTCCGTAGGGTTCGGCGGAGGTACACGGAGTACATAAACGAGGACTTCCTGCCTAATGTAACTCTCGATACCTTGTCCCTCGAGGCCCTGTACCGATAGTTGACGAACGAACGTGGTTCATGTAACATGCGTACATGAACACAAACGAACGAACGAGGAAAGGAGGTGAGAATCTAATGCATGAGGACGAGGCATATAACGCCGATCCATACGGCAGTGCCATGAAGGATATTCAGACCGCTCTGCAAATGGCACTTAGCAACTCGGGGTCGATGAGCGAGTGGGAGGCTAACAACCTCAACGCTCTCCTTCAGACCCAGATGTCTCTCGACCCGTCCCTGTTCGTTGCCTAATTTGGCAACTTGACCCACCGCGAAAAAATTTGCCGAAATTCCACATCGAAAGGAGGTGAACCACATGCAGAAGCTCACTCAGAGAAAGCAGAATGTCCTCGCTATCCTGAACGAGGAGATCGAGGAGCTGGAGAAGAAGCTCGAGAAGTTCCAGCCCTTCATCGACGAGCTGGCTCAGCTTAAGAAGACGAGGGCAACGTTGCTGTCCGAGCGTTCCACGACGGGTGCCGTCAGCGGTCGCACACAGCTGACGATGGAGATGGTCGTCCACGCGTTCAACGGACACGACGAGCTGACCGTGCAAGACCTCGCCGCCGCAGTCGGCGTCGATTCCACGATCGTCCGCTCGCATCTGAATCGCTACCGCGATCAGCGCTACGAGAAGGACGGTGACAACTGGCGCCTCATCGGCACCATAGAAGAGGAGGAGTAATGAGGAAGTACCTCGTCAGAGGTGAGGCGGTCGTTGAGTCAAGTGAGGACGCAGCGCTCGCCTCCGATGACATCCACAAGTTCAAGGATGCCATCCCGTTCAAGATCGTAGACGTCCAGCAGCTCCCCCGCGAGGCGGGTGGTAGCGTGCGTGAGGTACGCGAGCGCTACAACTCAGACCCCGGGTTCCGTGAAGAGGTCGACCAAGTCCGAGCCTCAGACGTCATGCACCCCTGGGACCAGGGACTGAACATCTTCCCCGACGACCACCCACTTCATAACGTAGAGATGGCTGTCAAGCAAGCCCACGACGGAGATGTTCGGGAGAAGGCTCGTGATGCCCTCACCGGCATCCCATTTAACCGCATGCTCGAAGGAGGTGACTAACATGAACCTACTCAACTGGCGATTCAACCGGTGGATGCTCATCCTGTTCGTAGCCTCACTCGTATGGGGATGGACAGCACCGCACGGCCATGCGATGGTAGCCGACCCAGGTCCTCGCATCGCTCACGTGAACCCGCGTCATCCCAGTGACGTCCGTGAGCGGCTCCGGCACTTCAACTGCGTTTGGGATCACGGGCAGTGGATCTGCCCACAGAGGCATCCATGAGGTGGCGTGACTTCAGAGCCCCGATCAAGTACTACGAAGGCAAGATACTTGAAGCCCCCGAGGTTGACACAGGTCACTGGCAGGGCGTCCCTACCGAAGGGCACCCCGACCTGGTCACGCGTGAGTTGATGAACGTCGATTTCACAGTCCCGATACCTCGCGAATCTAATGCCAAGCCAGGGCATGAGCTAGAGATCTGCCTCGAGGACCTACAAGACGATATCCAGCCGAACCTGCCCTGGGCCGACGATCACTTCGAAGAACGAGTCTCGCGTGTTCCGTCAAATCCTGGTGTGGAATTTCAGAACTGGCCGTTCTGGTTCCCACAGAAGGTAGCGTTCACCCAAGCCGTGCCTGACCAAGCCAAGAGCTTCAAGTTCACCCACACCTACCAAGAGCGCTACTGGCCTAAGTGGGCTGGCTATGAGAAAGGCACTCACAAATCTAACGTTCGCGGAGCTCCTGGATACAAGGATGGAAAGCTTGGAGGTATCCGCTATGAGTACGGAGACCTCGATGACCTCATCAACCTGCTTCGCAGGGAACCGTACACGCGCCAGGCATACCTCCCGATCTTCTTCCCAGAGGACACAGGTGCGGTGCACGGAGGTCGTGTGCCCTGCACTCTCGGGTACCACTTCCTGCTTCGCGAAGGCAAGCTTCATATGTGGTACTTCATCCGCTCGTGTGACGTCTACCGTCACTTCCGCGACGACCTGTACCTGTCAGCCCGCCTCCTGCTGTGGGTCATCTCAGAGCTTGACAAGCACTCTGTCGAGGGCAGGTCTGGCATCGTCCCCGGCGATTTCCACTTCGTCTGCCCCAGCCTACACATTCACAAGGGGGATGAGCACCGTGTCGGATAGAAAGGATAGCGTATTCCTCGCCATCGCAGCTCAGCTGAGTCACCTCGGCACATGCGACCGTGCTCAGGTCGGCGCAGTCCTCGTGCGTGACGGGCGCTGTATCAGCTGGGGGTACAACGGTGCCCCACCGGGGCTACCCCACTGCTCGGAGAACGAGCACGGTTGGCAGTTCCACAAGCACGTGGATGCAGCAGTCGAGGAGTTCGGTTGTCGCAACGCGACGCATGCAGAGGCGAACGCACTTGCTTATGCGGCGCGTCAGGGGATCTCTACAGACGGGTGTACCTTGTTCGTGACAGTTTCCCCATGCGACACCTGCTCACGCTTACTCATCGCAGCGGGGATCGTGAGAGTCGTTTGGATCGAGGAGTACCGCGACCATGCTGGCCTGAACCTGCTCGCGGAGGCAGGCGTTGAGCTACTCTAGCCCGCTCGACAAACTCGCCAACCACGACTGTGAGCGTTGCAGCCTGCACGAAACCACAGAGAGGGTCTGCGTCATGGGCAGCGGGGATCCTAAGTCTAGAATCATGTTGATAGGGGAGGCACCAGGTGAACATGAGGCAGAAACTGGCAGAGTTTTCTCCGGGCGGGCAGGTAAGCTCCTCGACCTCAAACTACAGGAGGCCGGTCTGGACAGAGACAGCGTCTACGTTACTAACGTGGTCAAGTGCCGACCACCAGGAAACGATAGACCTTCTCGACCTCAATGGGAAGCCTGTCGTAAATATCTGGAACGAGAAGCAGCAGCTGTCGACCCAACTCACGTTCTCCTCATGGGGAACACTGCTCTACAGTGCGTTGCTCGCAAGTCGGGGATCACGAAACAGCGAGGACTTCGACTCTCAGTTAAGGACCCTGTTTGGGCTGACCGCACGATCATGGCTACGATTCACCCCGCCTACGTCCTTCGTAATCCGGGACAAGATGCGGTGTTTTCTGAGGATGTCAGACGGTTTGCTCGAGCTATTGGAGGGACATTCCAAGTTGTCCCTGTCGGAGTCAAGCTTGTCCGAAGTACAACAGCCCTCAAAGCACTGCGGCGAAAACTTCTCGCGCTCCCAGAGGGAGCCGAAATCTCCTACGACGTCGAGAATCGTGGCAGTCCCTGGCAAGCAGACTGGGCCGTTGTTTGCCTTGGAGTTTCATGGGACGGAGAGACAACCTACGTCGTCCCTCTCTGTCATCCTGAAAGCCCGTTCCGAGGACACTGGCGTACTGTACTTAGATACCTGGGACCTGGTCTTAGACGAGGAAACGTCAGACTCACTGCTCAAAACGGTAAGCATGATAATATCCAACTTGCAGGCGCGAAAGTCTTCGTGGAACATAGCTTCGACATTATGCTCGCAGCTCATCTCCTCGATGAAAACCGCCCCAAGAACCTCGGATTCCTGAGTCAGGCGTTGCTCGGGGCTGACGTCTATAAGGGCATGGTGGAGACGAAGCCGGACAAGATCATGAAGACAGACCTGCGTCAGCTCGCCCTCTACAACGGCTACGACACCGGGTACACCCACCAGATCAAGCCGAAGCTGAAGGCAGAACTCGCGAGGGAACCGAGGCTAGCTCGACTCTTCGTCAAGCTGATGATGCCTGCCTCGCATGTAATCCAACGAGTTGAGCACAGAGGTATGTACGTAGACCGCAAGCGATTGTTCACCCGCATCACCAAGCTCCAGCGTATGATCGACGAGCAGAAGGAGGTCCTGTATGAACATCTCCCGGAAGAGATGGAGACTACCGATAAAGGTGAGCCGTTCAACTTCAACTCGACGCAGCAGCTTGGGCGTTGGCTTTTCTCTAAGAAGGGGCTCGGGCTTTCCCCTCTCGAGGTCACGAAGACAGGCAACCCATCGACAAGAGAAGCAGTCCTACTACACTACAGGGACCACCCAGCTATCGCCTCCCTCCTCACGTACAGGACGCTGCAGCTAAAGTGGATGAACACGTATTTACTTCCGTGGTCAACGAGGTTGGACGACAGGTCAAGGCTACATACGATCTACAAGCTCTACGGAACAGTAACTGGACGGTTGAGTGGAGATCTTCAGCAGGTGCCACGGGATACATTTATACGTGGTGTCATCGGTGCTCCTTCGGGGTGGTGTTTCGTCCAGGCGGACTACTCCCAGATCGAGTTACGCATTGCTGCCCACTGCGCGCAGGAACAGAGGATGCAACGCTCGTTCCTGACGGGGGAGGATTTGCACCTCCGCACGGCGATGAGGTTGACCGGCAAATCTGGGAGTGCGGTGACGAAGGAGGAGAGGAAGCTAGCGAAGGCGGTTAACTTCGGGTTCCTCTACGGCATGTACCCCAAGAAGTTCCAGGCTTATGCGTTCGAGTCCTTCGACATGGAGGTGTCACTTGCGGAAGCAGAGCTCTACCGAAAGCAATACTTCGAGGAATTCCCTGGCCTCCTGCGGTGGCATGAGAGACAAAGACGTGTGGCGCATAACCTACACCGAGTATCATCTCCCATCGGGCGAGTGCGTCACCTCCCCGATATCCTTTCGTCTGACAACAAGGTCCGTATGGAGGCGGAGAGGCAGGCGATTAACAGCCCCGTTCAGAGCATGGCGTCGGACATGATGCTCTTCGCCATGACTAAGCTTGCCCCACAGCTCAAGCCTCGCGAGGCGTACATGGTGGGCACCCTGCATG
>Ga0184625_10000206_pt1 | contig 19360 bp, 20 predicted proteins | sample PLM3_30_b1_FD_133151 | JGI IMG/M metagenome (GOLD analysis project Ga0184625, IMG submission 133151) | Groundwater sediment microbial communities from an aquifer in East River, Colorado, USA - PLM3_30_b1 | ecosystem: Environmental > Terrestrial > Soil > Riparian zone | place: USA: East River... | reverse complement strand
CGAGTCGCAGGTTCAAAGCGATGCTCGTGGCCGAGCATGCTTGACGCGCTACTTCAATTGCAATAGTTTTGATGCTTCCCAGATAGAAGTGAGGTATCTCAGTGCCTGGCGAAGGTGACGCGGTTGGAACGGCAGCGACCTCTTCTTTCGAAACGCTCGTGCTCCAGGAAACTGAGCGCACGGGCTCTCGACGGGGAACACGGAGAGTGGCGAGCGGGATGTCGACGGACGAACTTCGGCGCAGCCTCGCCGATCCCGGCCTCTCGATCATCGACGCGCGCCCCTTGCCGGCCTACAACGGATGGCGCCTCGAGGGAGAGGCACGAGGCGGTCACATCCCCGGCGCTGTCTCGTTTCCGAGCTCGTGGCTCAGCATCCTCGATGCCGGCGACGCTGCGGAGCTGCTCTTCGCCAAGGGCGTCGGCGACGAGCGCGAGCTCGTTCTTTACGGCGATCGCGGCGAGGGCGTGCAGGCGCTCGCCTCGGCCCTGTCGCAGTTCGGCTACACGCGCGTCCGCACGTATGCCCACGACTGGGCGACCTGGGCCGCGACCAAGCAGGCGCCGGTCGAGCGGCTCGCGAACTACGCGAAGCTCGTCCACCCCGAGTGGCTCAATCAGGTCCTCGCGGGGGACACGCCAGAAGCACCCCCCGCGCATCGCTTTGCGCTCTTCCACGTCAACTTCGGTGTACCGCAGGAGTACGAGGAGAATCACATCCCGCACGCGCTCTACCTCGACACGAACTGGCTCGAGAATCCGGTGGACTGGAACCGGCGCTCACCCGAGGAGCTCGAAGTCGCCATGCGTGCGCTCGGAATCACGAGAAACACGACGGTCGTCCTCTACGGACGCGACACCGAGGGCGATGCCGATGAGAAGTGGCCGGGCCGTCGCGCCGGTCAGATCGCTGCAGCACGCGCAGCGCTCATCCTGAGCTACTGCGGCGTTGAGGACGTTCGCGTGCTCGACGGGGGCTACGACTGCTGGGTGCAAGAAGGAAACGTCGTCGAGACCATCGGGCGCACGCCGACGCCTGGCGCATCCTTCGGCGCGGCGATTCCGCAGCGTCCGGAGCTTATCGTCGACATCGAGGAGGCCAAGCAGATCCTGGACGACCCCGAGCACGCAGCGCTCGTCAGCGTTCGCACCTGGAACGAGCACATAGGAGCGGTCAGCGGCTACAACTACATCGGGCCCGCGGGTCGAATCGCCGGCGATGTCTGGGGTAACTGCGGCTCAGACGCCTACCACATGCAGCACTACCGCAATGTCGACAACACGATGCGCGCCTACCCCGAAATCGCAGCCAATTGGGAAGAGGCCGGCATCTCCGCCGACAAGTGGGTCGCCTTCTACTGCGGAACCGGATGGCGAGCAAGCGAGACCTGGTTCTATGCCTACCTCATGGGCTGGCCGCAGATCGCGGTCTACGACGGCGGCTGGTTCGAGTGGAGCAAGGATCCGCTGAACAACCCAATCGAATCGGGCGCCCCTCGCGAGGAGCTGGCGGCATAGCGAACGCGAAGGCGGAAGGCGCAGCGTCGAAGGGGGCGCAGGACATGCGACGAAACGTTGGCCGAACTCTTGCCCATGTGAGATGACCTCGGCTCGAGTCGTCGCGTCGAGGCGAGCGGGGCGCGCACGCTCGCATGAGGCTTTCGCGGAACTCGAGCCGCTCGGAAGGCTCGCTCATGGGACAGCCCGCCGATCTGAACGATGACGTGGGTCCGATCGATGAATGACGACCAAGCCCCAAGCCTCGGCACGTATCGCGTAATTGAACGGCGGCCATCGGCGGCGGCATCGAAGCGGACGCGGCCTGAGCTCAACGATTCGCGCTCAGATGTCGAGGCGCTGATCCTCGAGGTCGAGGTCCCGACCTACCCGTAACCAGACGTCGTTGCTGATGGCGCCACTGCGGCGGAGATCGACGAGGGCTTGGCGTTCGGCATCGAGCAGCTCGCGGCGCAAGCGCTGGTAGTCCTGCGAGCGGCTCTCGATCGCCCCGTCGTCTCCGTCGTCGAGGCGTGCCTGAAAGCGAGTCGTCCGGAATCGATACGCCCCCCGCATGCGCTCCGCCGTGTCCTCGCGCACCCACTCTTCGCTGACCAGCTCCTCGAGGCGGGCCAGAGCTGCCTCCGCGGCATGGATGCGGGCCTTGGCGTCCTCGCGGTCTTCGATCCCGTCGTCCTCGAGCCGGAGCACGCGGATGACGAAGGGCAGGGTCAGGCCCTGGCCGACGAGCGTCGCCAAGATCACCGAGAAGGTCAGGAAGAGGATCAGATCGCGACCCGGAAACGGAGTCCCGGCGTTTGTCTCGAGCGGCAGCGCGAGCGCCGCCGCGAGCGAGACGGCGCCGCGCATGCCGGCCCACGAGAGAAAGAAGGCGCCGCGCCAGTTGGACATCCGTCTCGCGATCCACTTCGGAGCGTGTAAGACGGCGAACACCCAGGCGAAGCGCAGGACGATGACGGTGGCGCTCACGACTACGGCGTACCCGACGAGCCGCGCCGTGGAGACCCCGCCGAGCGCATCGATCACGACCGGGAGCTGGAGGCCGACGAGTACGAAGAGGAGCGCGTTCAGGAGGTACTGGGCGATCTCCCACACCGCGAGCCCCTGCAAACGCACCTGCGCGGTCGTCAGCTCGGGCGTATGCCAGCCGAGGAAGATCCCCGCCGTGACCGCGGCGAGCACGGCCGAGACACCCATCAGCTCGGCTGGAATGAATGCGACGTACCCCGTCAGGAGCGAGATCGTGATCTCCGCGGGAGGGTTGTCGAGGCGTCGGCGGATCTGTCGCACGAGCCATCCCACGCCGAGCCCGACCGCGATCCCACCGCCTGCGCTCACGACGAACAACCCGCCCGTATAGAAGGCCGAGAAGGAACCCGTGACCACAGCAGCGACTGCGACCCGGTAGAGGACGAGCCCGGTGCCGTCGTTCACGAGGCTCTCGCCTTCGACGATCGCCACGAGCTTCCGCGGAACGCCGAGGCGACGCGCGATCGAGGTCGCCGCCAGTGGATCGGTCGGAGAGACGATTGCGCCGAGCACGAAGGCGCTACTCCAGGGGAGATCGTCGATCAACGTGTGCGCAATGACGGCCACGCCGACGGTCGTGACGGCGACGAGGCCGACGGCCAGCAGTCCGATCGGCCGAGCGTTGACTCTCAGCTCACGGAGCGAAGTGAAGAATGCCGCGCTATAGAGGAGCGGCGGCAGGACCCCGAAGAAGACGAGCTCGGGGTCGAGCTCGAAGTCCGGCATTCCCGGTACGACGCCGATCGCCAGACCGCCGAGGACGAGCAGGATCGGATATGGGATGCGCAGGGTGGGCGCGATCGCGAGCATCGTCGCGACGGCGAGGATGAGCGCCAGTGCGACCACTCCGTCCTGGACCTCGAGATGCACCAGCCCATCGTGCCTCAGCGAACGTCGACCAGCTCGAGATTGCCGGTCGCCGCCAGGGTGCCAGGTCCGACTACGTGGGATCGGCCGTGCGCGCGCGTCGAGCGAGCTACCCGTGGCACGGTCCTCACCCTTTCTGGGGTTGCCGCGCGTTGCTTTCCACACGATCTTTTCGGAAGCAGGTTCCTATCGCTCTTCGGAAGCAGATTCCTATGGCGACGACTTCGGAAAAGACAGCCAAAAGCCCGCGTGGGCGCCCGCCGGTCTTCTCGGACGAGGCGCTCCGGCAGGCCGCCTCGTTCTCGTACGCTCGCCGGGTCAGGACGCGGCGCGGCGCCCAGGATCTCGTGTACCGGATGTTCGCCGTCGCTGCAATCGAGCTCTTTCGGGAGGCGCGCTCCGATAAGGCGGCCCCGCTCGACTGGCTGTTGGAGCCGAGGCGGCATACCCTGCTCTCCGAGCTCGGGCGCGTTGCCGAACCGAGGTCGGACGGGCGCGGGGGGCTACGTTGGACCGAGCAGGACGTCTCCCGGCTCATTCACGCAGCGCTCCAGGTTGCCGAGGCGAAGCCGGCGACGAAGGAGGGGGTGGCGATGATCCGCGCCTTCCGCCGGAGCCATCGTCAGGTCGCAGGCGAACGCAGGGCTCCAGGCGTTCCTCGCTAACGTCTTGCCGTGGAGCTGGTGGACCTCGGCGGAAGTGGCTTGCGCGTCTCGCGCGTCGGGCTCGGGTGCAACAACTTCGGCGGCCGGATAGACCTCGCAGCGACGCGCGCGGTCGTCGAGGCCGCGCTCGACGCCGGAGTCACCTTCTTCGACACCGCGGAGGTGTACGGCAACGGCGGAGGGAGCGAGCGCTTCCTGGGCGAGATCCTCGAGGGTCGCCGCGATCGGGTCGTTCTCGCGACCAAGTTCGGCTGGGGCCGGGAGCGCGGCACCAACAAGGCGGAGTACATCCGCGATGCGATCGACGGCTCGCTCGAGCGCCTTCGTACGGACTACGTCGACCTCTACTACGTGCACAGGCCCGATGCCAGGACACCGATCGCCGAAACGCTCGGCGCCCTCGACGCGCTCGTGTCGGCGGGGAAGGTGCGTGCCATCGGGTGCTCGAACTTCTCGGCGGAGCAGCTCGCGGATGCTGACCGAGTCGCTCGCGAGCTCGGTACGACGGGCTTCACGATTCTCCAGAATCACTACAACCTCCTCGAGCGCGGCGACGACGAGAACGTCCTCCCGCTGTGCCGTGACCTCGGCGTCGCGTACGTCCCATACTTCCCGCTGGCGAGCGGGCTGCTGACCGGGAAGTACCGGCGAGGAGCGCCCGCTCCGGAGGGTGCGCGGCTTGCCGGTCGGGAGATCGAGGACGCGCGGATCGCACGGGTCGAGGCGTTCGAGCGGTATGCCGAAGGGCGCGGACACGCTCTTCTCGAGCTCGCGATCTCGGCTCTGGCTTCGACGCCGGGAGTCGGTTCGGTCATCGCGGGAGCCACCAAGCCCGAGCAGGTGAGAGCCAACGCCGCCGCCGGCTCATGGCAGCTCGGGGCCGACGAGCTCGAGGCGCTCGCTGCTCTCTAACACTCCGTTACCGAAACCCTTACAGCCGGCACAGACAAACCTCACGCGGCTCCCTCATATGAAGTCGGAGGGGGAGTTCCCGGTGTCTAGCGAGAAGGGAGTCGGAGAATGGCGAAGCGTCGTGTTGCGACCGCGATCGTCGCGGTCGTGCTCGGATCGCTCACCCTGAGCGGAGGCGCACTGGCCGAGGAAAGAGCACCGCAGCGCAGCCCTGGCGATCACCGCGCGTTCTGTGAGCGCCTCCAGCAGGCAGCGCACGATGTGCGGGCGAGGATCGGCGAGATCCAGGCCGTGCAGGAGCGGATCAGGCACAAGATCGCGAGTGGGGAGCTGACCCGCCCGCAGGAAGCGCGGGCGAAGATGGCCCTCCGCAAGCTCGAAGCTCTGCAGGACGAGCTCCAGGATCGCCTGGAGCGGATGCTCGAGGTCTACGACGAGAAGTGCACGCGGTAGAGCAACCGAGCCACCGAGCAAGCGCGACCGGCCGCGCAAGCGGCCGCTTCAGAGATCTCCCGCGACCAGGATTCGCGTCGCAGCGAATCCCGGTCTGCGGATAGAAGCGGCGGCTTTGGCCGCCCCGCACCCACCTCGTCGGCTCGCGTCACGACTGCCAGACTCTTGCGACATGCTGTTTCACGAGATCGCGCAAGCCTCCCAGGACATCGCGGCGACTTCAGCCCGTCTCGCCAAGGTCTCTCGGCTCGCCGACTGCCTCGTTCGGACGCGTGGACGGGAGATCTCGATCGCGGTCTCGTATCTCACCGGCGAGCTGCCCCAGGGAACGATCGGAGTCGGGTGGGCGGCACTGCGCGAGCGTCCCCCACCGGCCGACGAACCTCCAAAGCTCGAGCTGACGGAAGTCGACGACGCCCTGTCTCGCCTTCAGGCAATCGCGGGACGTGGCTCGCAGGCGGCCCGCCGGGAGGAGCTCTCGCGTCTGTTCGGTGCTGCCACAGAGCTCGAGCAGCGCTTCCTCTCCGGCCTGCTGGTCGGAGAGCTGCGGCAGGGCGCTCTCGAGGGAGTCATGGTCGATGCGGTGGCAAAGGCCGCCGCCATCCCGGCAAGCGAGGTTCGGCGCGCCGCCATGCTCGCAGGGGACTTGCCGCTCATCGCGGAGGCCGCACTCGCCGACGGGCGCGACGGGCTGGCCCGGTTCCGGCTCACTCCACTTCGCCCCGTGAAGCCGATGCTCGCGCAGACCGCTGACGGAGTCGCGGAAGCGCTCGAGCGTGTCGGGCCGGCGGCCGTCGAATGGAAGCTCGACGGTGCGCGGATCCAGGTGCACCGGCTCGGGGCAGAGGTCCGGATCTTCACGAGAAACCTCGCAGACATCACGGATCGGGCGCCCGAGATCGTCGAGGCGATCGGCGCCTTGCCGGGCGACTCGCTCGTGCTCGACGGGGAAGCGATCGCGCTCCGCGACGACGGGCGCCCGCATCCGTTCCAGGTCACGATGAGCCGGTTCGGAACGAAAGTCCTCGTGGACGATCTCGTGCGCACGACGCCACTCTCTGCTTTCTTCTTCGACTGCCTTCATGTCGACGGCGAGGATCTGATCGATCGTCCCGCTCGGGAGCGGCTCGCTGCGCTCGACGAGCATCTTCCTCAGGCGATCGTGGTGCCTCGAATCGAAACCGAGGACGAGGTGGCGGCCCAGGCTTTCGTCGAGGACGCCCTCGCGCGAGGCCACGAAGGCGTCATGGTGAAAGCGCTCGACGCGCCGTATGAGGCAGGCCGTCGCGGAGCCGGCTGGCTCAAGGTGAAGCCTGCGCACACCCTCGACCTCGTCGTGCTCGCCGCCGAGTGGGGACACGGCCGCCGACGCGGCAAGCTCTCGAACATCCATCTTGGTGCCCGCGATCCGGTGGGCGGGGGCTTCGTCATGCTCGGCAAGACCTTCAAGGGGATGACGGACGAGATGCTCGCCTGGCAGACCGAGCGGTTCCAGCGGCTCGAGACGCACCGCGACCGGTACACGGTGCACGTCCGCCCGGAGCTCGTGGTGGAGATCGCGTTCGACGGCATCCAGACGAGTACGCGCTATCCCGGTGGCGTCGCGCTCCGCTTCGCGCGCGTCAAGGGCTACCGGCCGGACAAGAGCGCGGAGGAGGCGGACACCATCGACGCCGTCCGCGCCCTTCGCCCTCCCACCGAGGGCTCAACGAGAGCTCGAGCCACAGGCGTAGACTCGTAGCGTCCGCAACCTGGGAGGTGCACATGACGCATTACGGGACGCTTCGTACTTGGGCGTTCATCGCGACGCTCGTGGGTGTGTTCGGGATGATCGCGGCCGCGATCGGATCGATCGTCTGGGCGTTCGAGGCCGACGGCTTCTGGCAGACGGTCGGCGTGCTGCTCATCGGCTTGCCGGTGTCGATCTTCATCGCGACCTTGCCGATCGCGCTCGGACAGGCGCTGCGCGCGATCGCGGACGTCGGGGATACGGTCAGCGCTCGCTAGACGCGGTGGCGGACGTACGGCGCAAGAGCCTCGAACGCCCCGACGACGTGGTCGAGGTTCCGGGTGCCACGGTGAACATGGTCGATCTCGGCGACTTCACGGTGGGCAGGATGGTGAACGAGCCGGGCTGGCGCTGGTCAACGCACATGCGGCCGATCGTCGGTGGGGAGTGGTGCCAGGCCCGCCACGTCGGGCTCATTCTCTCTGGGCGAATGGGCGTGGAGTTCCCGGATGGCACGTCGGTCGAATTCGAGCCCGGCGACGTCTTCGACATCCCTCCCGGTCACGACGGGTACACCATTGGGGACGAGCCTGTCGTCAATGTCGAGTGGACAGGCCTCCGCGCATGGGCAGGCTTTCCGACCGGGATCCAGAGCCGCGTCCTTGCGACGCTGCTCTTCACGGATCTCGTGGACTCGACGGCGATGGCGGCAGAGCTCGGCGACGCGCGCTGGCGGCACCGCCTCTCTACTCATCTCGAGGGGGCGCGAGCCGAGCTCGAGCGATTCGGGGGATTCGAGGTGACGACGACCGGTGACGGATTGCTCGCAAGGTTTGAGGGGCCGGCTCGGGCGCTGCAATGCGCAGCTGCGATCCGGCGCCGAGCTCAGGGCGAGCAGCTCCGGATTCGCGCCGGAGTGCATGTGGGTGAGGTCGAGCTCGTCGGGGACGACGTCCGCGGCGTCACCGTGCACGAGGCGGCGCGGATCATGTCCGCCGCTGCCCCGGACGAGATTCTCGTGTCGGACTTGACGCGCGCGCTCGCTGCTGCCTCCGGCCTCTCGTTCGACGACCGCGGTACCCACACGTTCAAAGGATTGGACGGTGAGTGGCGCCTGGCAGCTTTCGTCTCCATGGCCGGGTGATCGCGGGCGTGAGCGAGCTGCCTCTCATCATGGCTGTCGACGAGGACGCGGAGGCGCTCGAGCGCATCACGGGAGAGCTCCAACGCTACGCCCGCGATTATCGAGTCGTGTGCGGCCCTTCCACGCAGTCGGCGCTCGAGCAACTCGAGGGGTTGCGAGAGAAGGAGGCTGCCGTTGCCATCGTGCTCGCAGCTCGCGGCTCGCAGGACCTCAAGGGCGAAGAACTCCTTGCCCGCGTCCACGACCTGCATCCACACGCGAAGCGGGCGCTGCTCATCCCGTGGGGCGGCTGGGCCGACGAGGAGACGGCCGACGCCATCCGCACGGCGATGGCCGTCGGGCATATCGACTACTACGCGCTCAAGCCCTGGAGCACGCCCGACGAGCTGTTCCACCGCCTCGTTTCCGAGTTCCTGCAGGAGTGGAGGCGCGCAAACGCGCCGGGGCGCCGTGAGATCACGGTCATCGCCGATCCGTGGTCCCCGTCCGGATACGCGCTTCGTAACCTCCTCGCGCGTAACGGCGTGCCTCACGCCTTCCATACGTGCGACTCGGACGAGGGTGCGGAGTTCCTCCGCGGGTGCGGTCAGGGGGGATCGCGCGTGCCGGTCGTCGTCCTGCCGGATGGAAACGCGCTCGTCGATCCGAGACCGGAGGACATCGCGCAGCACGGGACGCGGATGCGAACGGAGCTCGATGGCCCGGGGCAGTTCGACGTCGTGATCGTCGGAGCGGGCCCGGCGGGCCTGGCCGCGAGCGTGTACGCGTCATCCGAGGGGTTGAGCGCGCTCGTCGTGGAGCGTCAGTCGATCGGGGGCCAGGCGGGGTCGAGCGCCCGGATTCGCAACTACCTCGGGTTCTCGCGCGGACTCAGCGGAGCCGAGCTTGCGCAGCGCGCCTATCAGCAGGCGTGGGTCTTCGGGGCGACGTTTCTCCTCACGCGCGACGTCACAGGGCTACGCATCGAGAACGGAGGTCATGTCGTCTCGATCTCCGGCGGGATCGAGGTCGAGGCGCGAACGGTCATCCTTGCGCTGGGTGTCTCGTACCGCCGCCTCGAGGTCCCGGCGCTCGCGACCCTAGAGGGCGCCGGTGTGTTCTACGGGTCGTCGCCCTCGGAGGCGCGGCAGTTCACGGGGGCGAGCGTCTACGTCGTCGGAGGGGCTAACTCCGCGGGGCAGGCTGCCGTCCACCTGAGCCGTTACGCCGCGAAAGTCACTCTCGTCGTTCGAGGCGAGTCGCTGGCGGCGAGCATGTCCCAGTATCTGCTCGACGAGATCGCCGGGAAGGAGAACGTCGAGGTGCGACTGGGGACAGAGGTTGTCGGCGCCGAGGGCGACGGACGGCTCGAGAGCTTGAGTCTCCGTCACGCGGGCGGGCAGACGACCGAGCCGGCTGACGCGCTCTTCATCCTCATCGGTGCCCAAGCTGGGGTCGAATGGCTTCCGGCCGAGATCGAGCGCGACGAGCACGGGTTCGTGCTCACGGGCCCCGACTACGCGACGACTCTGCCCGGCGTGTTCGCGATCGGTGACGTGCGCGCGGGGTCGGTGAAGCGGGTCGCTTCGGCCGTCGGTGAGGGCTCGGTCGTGATCCAGCGCGTCCACCAGTACCTCGAGAGCACCGTCGCGAGCGACGCTCGAGTTTCGTAGGGCTCGGCTATCTGGGGTCAGACCCGTAGGTCTGACCCCTTGTCCTAACCGGAAATGTCCGCGCAGGCAGGTGTGTCTTCGAGAGCAGTTCGAAGCTCGCCGCTGGTGTCCGCGCTCTCGGCTGTCTGCACGGTGGCGGACAACGCGCTGCTCATCGCCGAGATCGATGTTGTGATCGAGGTGATGGCGCTCGGCAGGTCCGCCAGCCCCGACACGCCCTCCGCCGTACTCTCGATTTTCGCGACCTCGCTCTCGACGGTATTCGACAGCTCGTCGATCGAGGACTTGACGGCCTCTCCCGACTCCGTTTCCGGCGGGCCCAACGCTCTCAACTCGTCGACGAACGTCTCCGTCGAGCTCTTGGCATCGTTCGCGGCGTTGGTGAGCGCCTCCGACGTGAGCGACGACGGGCTGCTGAACTGCTCCGTGACACTCGTGAGCGAGTCCTTCCACGTCGTGATCGCGGTGCAGAAGCTATCCGCCCACGCTTCGGTGGGGGACGCCGACGATTCGTCGCCGCCGCATCCTCCCGCGACGAGGGCTAGCGCGGCGGTGCCACTGGCCAACAGTTTCCTGGTCATGCCGAGAGGCTACCTCGCCCGTGCCGCCACGATCGCCGCGAACGGTAGTGTCAGCCAGCACGCGAGCTCGCGAACACGGGCGCGATACGTCCCCCGCTCGTCGGTCGCCGCCAGCGTGACGTTCACACGTGAGCCGGTGAGGGCAGCGCGGGCGAGGACGGACGCACGCCGTCCGTGCCAGCCGGAGGTGACGACGACGACCTCGCGCACGCCCACCCGTCGCGCGGCTCGGGCGATACCCACCGCGTTGCCCACGGTCGAGCGAGCGGTGCGGTCGAGGATGACGCGGCGTGCGTCACCCGTCCAGGCGCGGGCCATGAGCTCGGCCTCCGCGGTTTCAGCCTGCCGCCTCGCCCAGCCCGAGAGGAGCACGGTGTCGTCCGGTCGGACCTCGCTCTCGGCTCGTGCCAGACGCGCCGCACACACGGGGTGAAGCGCATCACCGTGCCGGTCCGAGTAGCCGAGTATGGCGACGAGTCGCACCGCGCTCAGCCTGCTCGCCTTCGACGCCACAGGCCGTAGACGAGCAGGGTGACTGCAACGGTCAGGACGAGCTTGAGCGCCTTTCGGCCCTGGAGCTTGGACTCGCCGCTTGCGCGCTCGCGCATGTGCACGGGCACCTCGACGACGCGCAGTCCCGCGTCGCGCAGCCTGAGCAGCGACTCGACTTCCGGTGCGCCGCTCGAGTACGGCTTGCCGAGTGCGGGCATGGCTCGGCGGTTCGCGGCGTACATGCCGCTCGTGGCGTCGTGGAACGGGCGGCCGAGAACCACTCCCATCGCGCGGCGGAGCACCGAGGTGCCCACCCTCCTGCTCGGCGAAGGCTCGTACCGATATGCCTCGTATCCGTCTCCGCTCGCGAAGCGCGACCCGACGGCCACGTCCACCTGGCCCTCGCGGACGATCTCGAGCAGCCGGGCGAGTTCTTCCACCGGATGTTGCCCGTCGGCGTCGACGCGGCCTACGAACGCATAGCCCTTCTCGTCCGCGTATGCGTAGCCGGCCGCGATCCCTTCCTGGAGGCCGCGGTTCTCTCCGAACGACAGGAGTTCGGCGCCGCCTGTTGCGGCGACGGCGGCAGTGCCGTCCGTCGACCCGTCGTCGACGACGAGGACGTGCACGTCGGGAAGGCCCGTGTGAAGCTCGTCGAGAACCGCAGGCAGGTTCTCCTCCTCGTTCCAGGCGGGAATGAATACGAGAGTGTCGGACGCGGGCATTCCGGTAAGGGTAGTGCGCGCGAGGCTCAGATCACGTTGTGCTCGGGCCTCGGCGCCGCGAGGGCGAAGCGCTCGACTGCGAGTGGCGACACGTCGACGAACGGTCGTCGACCGAGGACGAGGTCGCGGACGATCTCGCCTACCGCTGGCCCCTGGAGAAAGCCGTGTCCAGAGAACCCGGTCGCGTAGAGGAAGCGCGAGACGTCCTGCGCCTCGCCCACGAGTGCGTTGTGGTCGGGTGTGACCTCGTAGGCTCCTTTCCAGCCTCCGGCAAGTCCCATGTCCGGGAGCGTCGGCAGGCGACGTTCTGCGATCTCCGAGACGCGCTCGAGCCACGCCGGGTCGGTCGGTGCGTCGAGTCCCGGCGGTTGCGCACGATCGGCCATGCCGAAGAGCAGCCCAGGTCCTTCGCGATGGAAGTAGAAGCCGGTCGAGAAATCGACGGTCAGCGGGATCCGCTTCGGCAGCCCCATGACGGGCCCCGTGAAGCCGACCTCGCGCAGCACGGGTTGGACGGGGAGGTCGACGCCGACCATCCTCGCGAGCTCGGGCGACCATACACCGGTCGCGCAGACGACAACGCCTGTCTCTATCTCTCCGCCGTCCGTCGTGACCATGTGAATCTCGCCCGCGGAAGAGCGGATGTGAGTCGCCGCGCAGCCGGTGAGCACGGTTGCCCCGTGACGCCGGGCTCCGGCGGCGTAGCCCTGGACGACTGCCTCGGGGCTCGCGTGCCCGTCGAGCGGGCAGTAGGTCGCGGCCAGTACGCCTTCGACTCCCGCCAGGGGGCAGAGCTCGCCGATCTCGGACAGCGAGACGAAGCGACTCGGGACTCCGAGCTCGTTCTGGAGCGCGACGCTCTGCTCGAAGGCCGCGACGTCCTCGTCGCGATCGAGCAGGAAGAGGTACCCGACCTGCGCGAGGTCGATCTCACCGCCGGGTCTTTCGGCGAAGCGCGTGAAAGCATCGATGCTGCGAAGCCCGATGGCGATGTTCAGAGGATCCGAGAACTGAGCGCGGAACCCGCCCGCCGCACGGCTCGTCGAGCCGGATGCGAGCTCGCCTCGCTCGAGGACGCAGACGTCGACTCCGGCTTCGGCGAGGTGGAAGGCGATGCTCGTGCCGATGACCCCGCCACCGATCACGACGACGTCGGCGCGCTCTGGGGGAGGGCTCATCGCCGGACGAGGTTGCGCAGGAAGAACCCGACGTTCGCGGGGCGCTCGGCGAGCCTGCGCATGAGGTACGGATACCAGTCCGGCCCGAACGGCGTGGCGACGAGCACTTTGTAGCTCTCGGCCGCGATCGACCGTTGCAGCCCGGGTCGGACGCCGTAGAGCATCTGGAACTCGAAGCGGTCGCGTCCGACGTTCTCCCTCTCGGCGAACGCCTGCACGTGCCGGATGATCGCCTCGTCGTGGGTGGCGACGGCGATGTACGCGCCGCCGCGCAAGCCTCGCTCCACGATCTCCAGGTACGCGCGATCGACGTTCTCCTTCTCCGGATACGCGATCTCCGCGGGCTCGAGGTACGCACCCTTGACGATGCGGAGGTTCGGGCGGAGTGGGAGCAGGCGCTCGAGATCGTCCGGTGTCCGGTAGAGGTAGGTCTGGAGCACGGTTCCGACGTTGTCGTGCCCGGCCGCACGGAGCCGCTCGTAGATCCGAAGCGTTGCGTCGAGGTATTCCGACTGCTCCATGTCGATGCGGATGAACGTCCGCAGGTCGGCAGCGTGCGCGACGAGGCGCTCGACGTTCGTGTACGCGGCCCCCTCGTCGAAGGAGAGCCCGAGGTGTGTCAGCTTGAGCGCGACGTTTGCGCGCAGTTCCTCCGCGACGAGACGATCCAGGATCCGAGCGTACTCGTCCGTGACCGCGCTCGAGCCCGCAGGATCGAGAATCGCCTCTCCCAGGAGCGTCGTGTTGGCGTACAGTCCCGCCTCGTTCAGGCGCCGCATCACGGCTACGCACTCGTCGAGCGTCTCGCCTGCGACGAATCGCGCCGCGCCGAGGCGCATCCCGTGTCCCTGCACGACACGCTGCAGGCGATCGCTCTCGGCCGCGCGGAGGATCGCGGCGCGTGACACCTTGGAGACGATCACGATTGCCGAGCCTAGATGCTCGATCAGAAATTCGCGGGCCGATACGCCGTTGTGAGTCGGGGTCAGACGGCTCGGGTCTGACCCGGGTCGGTCGGGTGCTACGCGACGTTCTGGTTCAAGTGGAAGACGTTGTCCGAGTCGTCGACGCTTGACCTCGACGAGACGGTCGTAGTTCGGTCCACATGCGGATCGCACGGCGTCGTTCTGCTCGTCGTCGCGCAGGTAGTTGAGCCGGCGCGCGTCGGCGAAGTGCGGACTGAACGCGTCGTATGCCTCGCGCGTCCAGGCGACGTTCGCGTGGGTATCGGCGGGGTCGAGCCAAACGCTCGGGAGGAGCAGGTCGCACCCTGCCTCCCGGTGCGGAACGGCCGTGTCCGTCACGCCGACCCGGGCCGCCGCCCCGTGGTAGTGCTCGAACATCGCGTGGTTCATCGGCGAGGGCGTGACGGCGAAGCGCACGATGGCTTCGTCGATCAACTCGTCGCTCAGATCGGAGATGTACGTCAGTTCAACGAAGGGTCGGGAGGCATCAGCGCAAGGACTCCAAAGGGCCCGCCCTTGCGCCGAAGCACATCGCTCCAGAGCGCGTCCGGTTCGGAGGTGAACACGTCTTCGGGGAGGGCGGGCTCGACGATCCAGGAGCCCTCTTCCAGCTCGCCGTCCAGCTGACCCGGGCCCCAGCCTGCGTACCCGGCAAACACACGCGCGCGTCTCAATTCGCCGAGCGTGGTGGGATCCACCTCGGCCGGCAGGAACCCGACCGAGTCGAGAACGAGCGAAGCCGCGCGTTCGGGCTCGAGGAAGTCCGCGAGGACGACGATGGCCGACGGCTGCACCGGGCCGCCGACGTGGACCTGGCCGAGGTCGTCGGCGAGCATTGCGAGCTCCGGGACGGTCTCCTCGACGGCCGCGTCCGACGCGCGGTTCAGCACGACGCCGAGCGCTCCTTCCTCGGAGTGCTCGCCCACGAGAACGACGGTCCGCCAGAAGTTCGGGTCGACGAGCGATGGGCCCGCGATCAGGAGGTGCCCTCTGAGCGAATCCATGGGCTTATCATCGTCGCATGGAGGGTGTCTCTCGGGAGATTCGGCTCGTCGCTCGCCCGCGGGGGTTTCCCGACGAGGAGCTCTTCGAGGTCGCCGAGACGACGATTCCAGAGCCCGCCGACGGGCAGCTCCTCATCCGCAATGCCTACTGCTCGGTGGATCCCTACATGCGGCCGCGCATGAACGACGTCCGCTCGTACGTAGCGCCGTTCACCTTGGGGGAGGCGATGACAGGCGGCGCGGTCGGACAGGTCGTCGTCTCGCACAACGAGGGGCATCCCGAGGGGAGCTGGGTGGTGCACGGGCTCGGATGGCGCGAGTGGGCCTTGTCGGAGGGATCCGGCCTTCGAAGGATCGACGCCGCCGTCGCACCCGTGTCGACCGCTCTCGGTGTGCTCGGAATGCCGGGGCTGACCGCGTACTACGGCCTATTCGAGCTCGGCAGCCCGAAAGAGGGCGAGACCGTCTTCGTCTCCGGCGCCGCGGGCGCGGTCGGAAGCGCTGCGGGTCAGATGGCGAAGATCGCGGGCTGCCGGGTCATCGGAAGCGCCGGGTCGGACGAGAAGCTCGCCTGGCTCCGGGATCTCGGCTTCGACGCCGCCTTCAACTACCGCGAGCGACGTGCGCGGGAGGCCCTCGCCGAGCTGGCTCCCGACGGGATCGACATCTACTTCGACAATGTCGGCGGCGACCATCTCGAGGCGGCGATCGGCGCGCTCCGGACATACGGACGCGTCGTCGCATGCGGGTCGATCTCGCGCTACAACGACGTCGAGCCGACGCCGGGACCGCGGAACATGTTCATGGTCGTCACGAAGCGACTGCGGATTCAGGGGTACATCATCAGTGACCACTACGACCGCTTCGGCGAGTTCTACGCGTCCGCGCAGGAGTGGGTGCACGACGGGCGGCTTCGCTATCGCGAGACGATCATCGAGGGAATCGAGAATGCGGCCCACGCCTTCCTCGGGCTCCTCCGTGGTGAGAACATCGGGAAGATGCTCGTCAAGGTGGGCCCGTCCGGGTGAAGCTTCTCTGCCGGATCCTCGGCCACCGTCTTCCCCGCCGGCGCCGGCCGTTCTTCCTCACCGAGCGTTACCAACGCTGCGAGTGGTGCGGCAAGCGCATTCGGCTCAGAGGCCGGTGATCGTGGGCGGCGCACGACGCGGACTCGTGTGGTATGAAACTCCTCGTTGGGTACCCACGTCAGCGGCGGAGTGGGCGAGCGTCTGCGCACTGCGCGGCGCGTTGCCGGGCTGACGCAGAAGCAGCTTGCGGCCGAACTCGGGGTCGAGGCGATCACGGTGTCACGCTGGGAGCGCGGCGTGACGATTCCATCCCTTCCGCGGCTACGGCAGATCGCCGAGATCACTGAGACCACGGTCTCGGACCTCGTGCGGGCGCAGGACGCGGCTACCGCTCAGGCCGTCGAACTCGCGGCGCTCAGGGCAGAGCTCGCAGAGACGCGGGCGCTGGTCGATCGAGTTGCTCGGACCCTCGAGCAGGTAGCTCGGCTTCGATCCGAAGCAGGCTTTCCTTCAGCGTCCCAAGGGTCGTAACGTCCAGTTCCGCCAGGCGCTCGACGTGGACGGCCAATGTGTCGCCCGCCGGCACCGCGCGCAACCGCTTCGCACGACCGCGATAGAACAGGGGGAACTCGACCTCCGACCCGATACGCCGAGCCTCGTCGAAACCGGGGCTGCACAGCGGCTCGGCGTCGGGCAGGCGCTCCCAGAGCACGTGGCCGAGGAACGGAGCCAGCTGATCGCGGAGATCCTCACCCACCTGGATCACCCGATCGTTCGCGTCGAGGACGACGTAGGCGGTGCTCGCGGGTGCGTCCCGCTGCGGCCGTGTGCTCACGCAATGCCTTCCACGACGCGAAGGGTTGTCCGGACACGTCGACGGTCGAGCCCTTCGGCCTGCTGGTCGAGCGCTGCTATTGCATCCGTGAGCGACGCGCGGAGACGCTCGAGGTCGCTCGTGTCGAGCATTGAGAGGATCTCCCAGGAAACCCTGATGGCACGCTTCTCCGGGCGGATCTCGACCTTCGTGAGATAGCCGCGGTAGTACTGAACGAGCTCTATCGGCTCGCCGCGCCGTCGAACGCGCTCGTAGTGTGGACGGTACATCGACTCCGAGCCAGGGAAGCAGTCCCAGACACAGCGGCCGTGCAGCGGGCCAAAGCCTGCCTCGGCGGCTGGGCCGACCTCGACGATGCGGTACGACTCGTCGAGAACGACGAATGGGGCTTCCTCTACCGTGACGGCCACGGTGACGCCATCGTACGACTTCGGGCGGAGGGTGTCGAGGCGCCGCCGCTCAGTCGGTCCGCGTCAATCTCCGATCAGCATCTAGAGGCTTGATGTGGTTTATGGGCCGCACGGCTGGGGGCCTGCGCGCTGCGCATCGCGTCCGTCGCGTCACTCACCGATACCTTCCAGTATCGGCGCGCACCGCCCCAAACCGCTGCTTGGCACAGGCCTTCCCCGATGCGCACCCCTAACCCCACATCAAGCCTCTAGGCTGACGACGTGGCCCGATCAGTCATCGTCAGCGCCGTCCGCACACCCTTCGGACGCCTGGGGGGTGGGCTGGCCGCACACTCCGCGACCGCGCTCGGATCGATCGCGATCCGTGCGGCGCTCGAGCGAGTCGGGCTCGAGCCCGCCGAGGTCGAGTACGTGATCATGGGTCAGGTCCTTCAGGCCGGTGCAGGACAGGCCCCTGCGCGGCAGGCCGCTGTCGGCGCGGGGGTTCCGAAGGAGATCCCGGCGGACACGATCAACAAGGTATGCGCGTCCTCGATCCGGGCTCTCGAGATCGCCGATCTGATGATCCGCGCGGGCGGACACGGTCTCGTCGTCACGGGTGGCATGGAGTCGATGTCGAACGCGCCCTATCTCCTTCCGAAGGCGCGCTTCGGGTACCGGCTCGGCAACGGCGACGTGGTCGATCACTTGGTGTTCGACGGACTCGTGTCGACGTTCGACGGGCTGCACATGATCGAGCAGGCGTCGAAGGTCTCGCGCGAGCTCGGGATCTCCCGCGAGGAGCAGGACGAGTGGGCCTACAGGTCCCATCAGCGCGCGGCAGCGGCCGAGGACGCGGGTCGCTTCGTGGACGAGATCGTGCGGGTAGGCGAGCTCGAGTCCGACGAGAGCATCCGGCGCGGTACCACGCTCGAGAAGCTGGCCGCTCTGCCGCCGGTCTTCGACCGGGACGGCACGACGACCGCCGGCAACGCGCCGGGCCTGAACGACGGCGCTTCCTGCGTCGTCGTCTGCTCCGAGGAGTTCGCGAACAGTCGAGGGCTCGAGCCGCTCGCGAGGATCCTTGCGCAGGGGTACGTGGCCGACGACTACGCGTATCTGGCCCGAACGCCCGCACGGGCCGGCGAGCTGGCTCTCTCTGCGGCCGGGAAGACGATGGACGATGTGAAGAGGGTCGAGATCAACGAGGCCTTCGCGTCCGTTGCCAAGAACTCGACGCGAATGCTCGGCGCCGACGAGGAGATCGTCAACGTCAACGGCGGCGCCGTGGCGCTCGGTCACCCAATCGGTGCGTCGGGCGGCCGCATCGTGGCGACGATGATCCACGAGCTTCGGCGTCAGGGCGGCGGACTCGGCCTCGCCGCGATCTGCTCCGGCGGAGGCCAGGGCGACGCGCTGCTCATCGAGGTCTGAGGTTCAAGTTGCAAGTTGTAACTTGTCGTTGATCCCGCCCGCCGACGTCGGTTCGCGGGCGATTCGAGCTTAGTTACAGGTTGTAACTTGCCCCTCTCTCCGAAAGCCGCTGCGCTTGCCTGTGCCGTCCTTGCCGCACTCTTGCTGACGGGCGAGGCAGGTGCGTGCGTCTGCGCCGAACAGCCTCTCCGCGAGCGCCTCGACACTGCCGACGCCGCGATCGTCGGACGCGTCGTGGCCGAAAGGGACGGCGAACTGAAGGGGGCGCCGCAGCGGCTGCTCACCGTCGAGGTCGACCAGCGCGTGAAGGGCGACCTGAACGGCACGATCGTCGTCCGCAGTCCGTCCGGGTCCGACTGCGATCTTCGGGTTGCCCAGGACGAGGCAATCGGTCTCCTGCTCACACGCGCTGTCGACGGCGCCTGGCTCGGGACGGCCTGCAGCGTGGTCGCGCCGGGGAGACTCGTTGCCGAAGGGGGCGAGCCGCGCGGTGGGGTGATCAAGGTGGGGATCGGGATCGTCATCCTCGGGCTCGTTCTCCTGTGGGCGCTCCGACGGTTGAGGCGTGGCGCTCGACCCGATCTCCCGGGCGCTCCCGAGCCCTAGTGGTCTCTCCGGGAAGTCCGGTGCCCATTCGTCGGCGAGAACCGAGCAGGCCCGGGGAGCAGGCACGAGCACGCAGGGAGGCCGCATACAAAGGTATGTGGCCGACCGAGGACGACGGCATGCGAAGCGTTCGCAGCCGCGCGAAGGGGTGGCGT
>Ga0184625_10000205_pt1 | contig 19416 bp, 11 predicted proteins | sample PLM3_30_b1_FD_133151 | JGI IMG/M metagenome (GOLD analysis project Ga0184625, IMG submission 133151) | Groundwater sediment microbial communities from an aquifer in East River, Colorado, USA - PLM3_30_b1 | ecosystem: Environmental > Terrestrial > Soil > Riparian zone | place: USA: East River... | reverse complement strand
GGATACAACCACTGCTGGGAAGACATGCGGGTTCCTTCTGTTCGGAGCTATTCACGTAACTCCAAACAGAATCCGCATGTCCCCCATTTCTCAAGCCGGCGCATGCTCCAGTCGGATGAACCAACTTTTCTATTGCTGCCGAATTCTCCACCACGAAAGTTACCTTTCCCGCGATGTGTATCCGCCCGTCGTCCAGCGGTCGGGCATAAGAGAGGCGGTAAACCGATGCGCCTTCGACGTCGAAACGTTCCTTCAGATCGAAGGTAAGACTTTTGAATCCGATAGGCTGAACCTCAGCCGACTCAGGCTGCCTGCGAACGTGAAGGGGCTTTGACCTTCCCGGACCAATCGCCTCCAACGACAACGCCGCCATGACGGCGTTCCAATCGACCACGATTGGCTTCCCCGAGCGGTTCACGGCATAAATCGTCACGGTGAGTGGTTGTGTACCGTCGTAGCAACAGTCGTGAGGCTCCAAGTAGATGAACGGCAACGACCGATCCGAATCGCTGTTCTTGGCGCGCTTCGCCGGATCGACAACGTTTGGCGGTGGGAAGTAGATTTCAGCGACGACCGGCGCAGGGATGAGCAATAAGGCGGCGATCGGCGACCAGAGGACCATTCTTGCAGATGGCATAGATAGGCTCCATCTTGCGAGGGCGTTCGCGACGACAAAGGCGTGTCAGGGCGACGCATCGAGCATAACACCCGCCCAACGAAATCGCCGACAGGGAATACACGTCGCCCAGAATCCCTCGTCGTCGAGAAAGCGCGCAGGGTGGGCTGTGCCCACCGCCGGTGACCAGGCCGAAGCATGGTGGGCACAGCCCACCCTACGTCTTAGCGCGGGGAGATGGCCGAGCCGACCGAGAGGGCGGTCCAAGCTTGCCGCGGCACACGTTCCGCCGCTCAGGCGGGCGCGGAGGATTCGCGCAGTTGCTTGAGAAGCGGCGCTAGTTCGGCAAACGGGCCGCGGCATTTCGAACTGGCGAATTCTGTCAACCGAATTCCCAGGGTCCAGAAGCCGCCGCCAATTTTTCGGAGCGATTCCGACTGCCCTAAAAAGAACCAAGGGTCCGGCGACACTTCGTCATCGAGCCAGAACGCTAACAGGACGCGCTGGGCTCGGAATGGCTGCTGCAACAGCACTCCTACGCCTTGGCCGGAGATGTCCCGCGTGGCGACGAACAGCGAACCGCCAGGAACCAGCCTGGACTGTTCCCAATCGCATAGCAACGCCGGCAGCGTGCGGTTGTATCGATCTTCCGTTCGATCGACCTGCGGGCCGTCCCCATAGTTGGGAACTGTGAGGTCCAAGATCCGCCTGATCCGGGACTGCACGCCGTGGAGCTTCTTGTCACCGTCAAAACTGAACATCGTTTCGCCTCCGCCTGGGACGAATCTGCCAAGCTGACCAAGGCTACGCCTGAGGCCGCGTAGCGGGCAAAACCGCTGGCTGATTTGTGAGGCGAAAAGGCTGCCTTCGCTGACGATTCTAGGGAAAAAGCCGTTTGCGACTCGCCGCGCGGCAGCGCGGTGCGGCCGGCCGCACGCCCGTGGTGATACCGTTTCAGACAGCGCAAGGTGAACGGCTGAGTCTCGAAAAAAGCTCGTAATCGGGTGGGCTTCGGCCACCAATCCGCCAGGAACCTGTCTGGCCAACTCGGGCGTGACTTGCCCAAAAGGGTGGCTACAATAGCGCGGCCCCGCTCCGCCTCGGCGGCCTCTGCAGCGAGCCGCGTATGGATAGCACGGAACTCAACGCGCTGATCGAACAAGCTCGCGACGGCGATAAGGACGCCTGGCGGCGGCTGTTTCTGCATTTACAGCCGACGTTGCTGAACCAGGCGCAGCGGCTCTTGGGACCGGCTTGGCACGCGCTGAGTCCGCAGGACCTGGTTCAAATCACCTGGACCAGCGCTACGCAGCGCCTGCCGAGTTACCGGGGCGAGGGCTTTCTCGCCTGGCTGAGCGTGATCATGCGGAATGCCCATCGCAACCTGGTGCGCGATCCGCGCCGCCGCTTGGACGAGCGCCGCGTCACCCTGGCCGCGCCCGCCCTGCCGGATCTGAATGACGCGGGGGGGCACGAGCCGCCGGTCGATGAGTCAAGCGTTTTGAGCGAGCTGCTGGCCCACGAAGAGACGGCGCTCGTGCGGCAGGCGCTCGCGGCGATCGATCCGCAGTGCCGCGAAGTTTTGGAGCTGTGGATGGCGGAGCCGTTGTCGCTGGCGGCCCTGGCGAAGCGGCTGGGATTGACGGCCCGCGTCGCGCGGGCGAGATTCCACGACGGCATCCATCAATTGCAGCAGCAGTTAAAGGAGCTCCGCCCGTGAGCAACCCGGCCTCGGAACTGGCTGCCTCGGAATTGACGATCGCGGAATTGCCCGCGTTTCTGGTTCGCGAGGAGCAGCTGCAGCCGATTGTCGAGGAATACGCGGCGCGGCTGCAAGCCGGCGAGGCGCCCGACCCCTACGAGCTGCTCGTGCTCCATCTTCCCCTGGCCCGCGAGCTCGAGGAGCGGTTGCGGCTGGTGGAGCTGCTCCATGCCAATCGCCCCGCGGCCCCAGCGGACGGGCAGGCCGGGCCGCCGGTTGGCGCCTCCCTTGTTCAGCGGCCCACCGATTTGCCCGCCACCATCGGCCGCTATCAGATTCGCCGCCGGCTGGGCGCCGGCTGGTCCGCCGTGGTCTATCAAGCTTGGGATCCTCATCTCCGCCGCGAGGTCGCCCTGAAGGTGCTGCGGGAGGAAATCTCGCGCGATCGCTTCACCGTGGAGCGGTTCAAGCGCGAGGCGCCGATCGTCGCCCGGCTGCGGCATCCCCACATCGTCCCGCTGCACGAGAGCGGCGAGTCCGACGGCCGGCGTTACCTGGACACCGAGCTGGTCGCCGGCGAGAGCCTGCAGGAGCGGCTCTTGCGCCATCCGCGCCAGGAGCTGCGCCAGGCGGCACAACTGGTGCTGAAGCTGGCGACGGCCCTGGACTATGCCCATGCCCAAGGCGTCGTGCATCGCGACGTGAAGCCCTCGAACATCCTGATCGACGCGCAAGGTGAGCCGCAGCTCACCGACTTCGGGCTGGCGAGCTGCAACGCCGCATTTGAAACACTCACCGCCGACGGACAACTCCTGGGCACGCCGCCGTACATGTCCCCGGAGCAAGTTGCGGGCGATCGCCAGGCCGTGGACCGGCGGAGCGACGTCTATAGCCTGGGCGTGGTCCTCTACAAACTGCTGACGGGCCGCTTGCCGTTCGAGCCGGGCGAGTCCTATGCCGCGCTGGTTTACGACATTGCGCACCGCGATCCGCCGCGGCCGCGCGCGATCCGATCCGCGATTCCCACCGTGCTGCAAGCGATCTGCTGCAAGACGCTGGAAAAATCGCCGGGCGACCGGTTTCAGTCGGCCGCCGAACTGGCCGACGAGCTCCGCCGCTGGCTGAACGACGAGCCGTCGCAACTGAGCCGGCCGTCCTGGCTGTCGCCTCTGCGCCGCTGGGCTCGCCGCAACCGGGCCACGGCCTGGACCCTTGGGATCGCGGTCGCCGTCGTCGGGCTGGCGCTCGGCGTGGCCGGCTGGTCGCGCTGGCAACAGAACATGCACGCCCAAGGCGAAGCCCGCGCGCAGTTGATCACGCTGCACGACGCCGTGCGTCAAAAGCTCCGCCAGCCCCATTCGCAGCGGCGGACGGAAGTGCGGGAATTGCTCGAGCAGGTGCGGTCACAACGCCGTCTGCTGCCGCCCGGCCCCGACGTCGAGCGGCTCGATTTGCAGAGTCGGTCGCTGTTCGCCTGGATGTTGGCCACACCGGAATTGGTGACCCGCGAGCGAGCCGAGCTGCATGGCCTCTGGAACCGACACTGGCCGACGGCGATCCATCCTGACGGCCGATCGATGGCGATCGGAACAACCGCCCGCCCAATCCTGTGGCGGCGCGGCGAAACGCTGACGCTGCCGGAAGGGCTGACGGAGCCGCTGCCTGGCTCGCGCGTCGTGTTCAGCCCCGCCGGCGACTGGCTGCTGTGCGCTCCCGATGACGGCGGACTGCAAGTCTGGGACGCAGCAGTGACGCGAATCCTGGGTGAATTGCCGCGCGAGGGGACGGATGCCGCAGCGATACTGGCCTTGGGATTCGCGCCCCAAAGCCGCGTCGCGGTTGGCCTGACCGATGGCCGGGCACACATCTATTCTTTGCCGGCGCTGGCGCCGTGCGAGAGCTGGCCGCTCGCAAGCAGCGGAGCAGCCTGGTCGGCCGCGGCCTTCAACCAGGACGCCACGCGGCTGGTCCGCGGCGATGCGCAGGGCCAGGTTCAGGTCGTTGACGCCGCCGGGGGGCAGCTCCCCCAGTGGCGGGCTGATGCGTCGCAAATTCAGGCTCTGGCCTGGTTGCCTGGAGACAAGGCAGTGGCCGTCGGCTCGAAGGGCGGAGCCGTACGGCTGTGGGACCTGGCGACGAGGCAACCCTCGGCCTCACTCTATGTGGGTTCGATCGGCGTCGGTAGCATCGCTTTTACACCGGACGGCCGCTGGCTATTGGCCAGTCAGCGGGGCACGCCGATCAGAGTTTGGGATGTCGCGGCCGAGCGGCTGCTCATGTGCGGTTCGGGGCCGTTTTCCAACGGGCTGGCGCGCGACGGAAGTCTGCTGGCAACGGGGAGCATGGAAGACGTGACCTTTGCGGAGCTCGCGCCGCCGCAGATCATTCGCGAATTCAGCGGACACGCGCGGGGCGTCCAGCAGATCGTCTGGTCGGCCGACAGCCGCCGGTTCGCCACGATTGACACGGGGTTTGCAGTCCGCGTGTGGGAGCCGGGTTCGCCCGTGCCGGTCTATTCCATCGCAGCTCCGGCCGAGAACTTCTTTGCGCATCACTCGAATGCCGGGCTGGCCCTCAGCCCCGATGGCCGCCTGTTGGCTTTCGCCAGCGGTGGAGACAAGGAATCGCACTTGTTTGTCCGCGACATCGCGCTCGGCGAGCTGCTCTGGAGCGGAACGCTGGGCGGCGGCCACGAGCATCTCGTGGCCGTCGGCGATAACGAATTTCTGTTGGCCCGCGAGCAGCGCGATCCAGACAGCAACACGTCGCAGACGGTGCTCTATCGCTGGCAGGCTGGCCACGAGCCAGCCTTGCAGCCCGTGCTGCGTCGCGGCCGGCCGGGCGAGAAGGGATTCTTCGACGGTGAACTGTCGCGGGACGGACGCCATTTCATTTGGGCCGGTCCGAGGGAGCCGTGGTCCGACCAGCGTCTGGAAATTTGGGACGTCGCAACCGGCAATGTTCGTATGCTTCGTCGATCACCGGATGGGGAACGCGTGGAAACCACCTTCTGTCTCTCACCCGATGCTCGTGTTCTGAACGTCAGCACGGGAGTGGACGAACGCCAGTCGATCGACTTGCAGACGGGCGCCAGCACGCCGCTGGCAGGCGGTCCCATCGCGGCCTCGCCAGGAGGCCAGTGGCTGATGCTCCAGCGTCCGGCAAACGTGTTTCATCTGTGTCGCCGGGGACAAGAACAGAAGCCCTGGCTGGAGTTTGCGATGGGCGGCGACGACCCGCTCAGTTTTTCGATCGCTGTCGCCTTCAGCCCTGACGGCCGCTATCTGTCCTGGGGAACGGAATTCGGCGGCCTGCGGGTCGCGGACCTGGCGGCGCTCGAATCGCAGGTCGCGGCATTCGAGAGCGGCGGGGCAGTGCTCGGGGGCCGCTAAGTCGCCGCCAGATTCCGGCGGAATTTCGGTCGCGCCGGCCGCGGCGGCGTGTCTTAAGGGGGGGAGCCTACGCGCTTGTGGCGATGGGCTTGCCCGCGCCGGCCCCATTTCCCCGAAAGAGTCACACCGATGAAACGAATCCCCTGGCTGATGCTGGCTGGAGTTCTGGCCGTATGGTTGACCCCGCCGGCCAGCGCCGCCGTCGTTACGCAGGTCGTCGCCAGCCCGCAACTCGCGGGCGTGTACGACGTTACGAGCGACGGCATTAACCTCTACGCCAGCACCGAAGGCGGCAAGATTTTCGGTATGGCCTTGAACGGCAGCGGCTTGTCGCAGCTCTATCAAACGGGCGTTCGGGCGCAGTCGATCACCACGATCGGCGGCAACCTCTATTGGGTCGATCCCGAAGCCGGCCCCTTCACCGACACGCGGATCTTCTCCGCCCCCAAGAGCGGCGGCGGGCCCATCACCACCATTTACACCGGCTCGGACGTCGGGCAGCCGATCGTCGATGGCTTCGGCATCGCGACCGACGGTGTTTCCCTGTTCACGGCCGACGGCGTGAACGGCCATGTCCATCGCCTGAACGCCAACGGCAGCGGGATCACGCAGCTTGGCCCTGATCGCTATGGCGGCTTCTTTGTCAACAATCATCTCAATACGATCGACGCCTTGGGAGGCACGGTGTTCGTCGCCGACTCCGGCAAGCCCGGCGTGATTGACCCGCAAGTGGTTTCCATTCCCGGGGTCGGCGGCGCGTTCACGCCGCTGCACATCGGCGCCCCGTTTGTCAGTCCCGTGGGCATCGCAGTCGGCGGCGGCTCGGTGTTCGTCTGGGATCCCGCCGCTAACAGCAGCATCTGGCAGCTCCCGATTTCCGGCGGTGCGCCGACGCTCGTCGTGTCCGATGCCCGGCTTGGGTCGCTCGGCGGCATGCACTACTTGAACAACAGCCTGTTCGTCGCGGATTACGATGAAGGGGCGATCTGGCGCGTCGATCTCGGAGCGCCCGTGCCGGAGCCCGCCACGCTGGCCACCTGGTTGGGCTGTGGGCTAGTCGGATTGTGTGTACGCGGGCGCCGACAGCGCAGTCACCCGGCCAGCGCTTGAGCTCACGGCCCGCCGAATCTGCCTTATTTGCCACGCCGCCCTGGCGGGCTCATGCCGCCGATTGACATTTAAGACATAATGTCTTTATAATCCTGGGCGTCCCGGACACTTGCCACGGAGACTGCCAATGCGGATCTCTCCCCTGTCGGCCGCCCTCTGGTTCCTCGGGATGGCCGTGTGTGTCAATGGTTCGCTCGCTCAGGAACAGGCGGGGGAGGATTCCGCCCTGGCCCAGGATCTGAAGTTGCTCCAGGGCAAATGGGAGCTCATGCATGGAAACGAAAGCGCAGGCGCTCCCTCAATTCGCAGCGTCAAGGAAATCCAGGGCAACCGGGAAACGCTCCGTCGCTACGACGTAATGAGCGGCGCGCTGACGCGCGAGCATTCGGTGGACTTCAAGCTGACCCAGAGCGGCGCAGTCCGCGTTTTCACCTTTTATCCGGTGGGCGGGGACGCGAAGCAGGGTCAGTCGTTTATCTACAAGGTCGATGCCGAGAATTTCTACGACATTCCCGGACTGCTGCAGCAGGGCGACTATCGCAACTATCAGGAGTCGCCGCGGGTGTGGCACTGGAAGAAGGTCAAAGAACCGGTCAATCCAGAAGCGACGATTCGGCCGGCTGGGCCCGCTGCTGCCGAGCCGCCCCCGCAGAAACCCGCACCGCCGCCGGAGATTCCAGCCGACGTCCGCGACAGCCTGGCAGCGCTGGGCGCCAGGGTCACTCCGCAGGCCGATGGCTACGGCATCGATCTCCGTCGCAAGCCGGCTTTCACCGACAAAGATCTCGACGTCATCATCCAGTGTCCCGAAGTCGTGGACCTGACGCTGGAGCGGGTTGGGATCACCGATCAGGGGCTCGATAAGTTGCGGGCCTTGCCCCGATTGCGGCGCTTGATTCTCAACGAATGCCCCATTTCCGCGAAGGGTCTCCAGACGCTAGCCGATCTGCCGCTGCGCGAGACGCTGATCAGCATTGGCCTGCAGGGGACGAAAGTCCAGGGCGATGAGCTGCAGTGGCTCCGGACGTTTCCTAAGCTCGAACGTTTGGACATTTCTCAAACCGCGATCACCGACGCCAGCGTGCCCACGCTGGAAATGCTGCCCCTCAAGTTCCTGAATGCCGGCCAAACCCAATTATCTGCGGCCGCACTCGAAACGCTTCAAAAACAGCACGCCAGGCTGGTCGTGCAACGCTAGGTGCAGGCCCTGGCCGTCAATCCGACGGGAAGGGGGCGGCTTCGTTTTTCAGCTCGGAGAGGGCGTTGCAGGCGGCGCGTTGTTCGGCTTCCTTCTTGTTGCGGCCCCAGGCAGGTTGGTAGCGCTGGCCGCTGACCTGGGCCACCATCTTGAAGCACTTGCTGTGGTCGGGGCCTTTTTCGTCGAGCAGGTGATAGGTCGGCGTGCTGCCGAACTCGCGCTGGGCGAATTGCTGGAGCAGCGACTTGTAGTTGCCGCCTAGCTCGCCCGTCGCGGTCAGCTCGACCTCGGGGCCAATGTAGGTGTTGATGAACAGCCGGGCCGCCTCGACGCCGCCGTCCAGATAAATGGCCGCAATCAGCGACTCGAACACGTCGGCCAGCACGGAAGGCGGCACCGTGGGGTTCGTCGTCATCCCCTTGCCCAGGATCAAAAACTCCTGCAGGCCCAGGGCCTCACTGATCTTGGCGCAGGTCTGCCGGCTGACGACGACCGACTTGATCTTGGTCAGCTCGCCTTCGAGGTACTGCGGGAACTGCTGAAACAGCAGGTCGCAGACGACGAAGCCCAGGATCGCGTCGCCCAGGAACTCCAGCCGCTCGTTCGACGCCAGGCGGTGCTCGGCGCCCGAGGCGTGCGTAAGCGAGGCCCGCAGGATGGTCCGCTCGCGAAAGTTGTAGCCGATGCGGCGCTCACAGCGGGTGAGCAGGTCGTCGGTTTCGGGTGCGGGATCGAGCAGGACTTCGTCGGCCAGCAAAGCCGCGACCTGCGAATTTTCGGTCATCGTTGGCCCCCAAGGCCGCCTCTGGCCTCTTGCCGCAACCGTAACTGGCGGCGATACTTTTTTCAACTCGAACTCGTTTCTCGTCGTATTCGCATCGTCCTTTGCTATCCGTTCGAGCCCAAGCACCTGGCGCAGATTCAGGCGGCAGCGCCGGGGCATGAAGTCGTCGATGCCGGACAGGAGCGGATTGCCGCCGAGCTGCTCGAAGCGGATGTCTTCTGCGGCCATGCCAAGGTTCCCGTGCCTTGGCCAGAGGTCGTTCGCCGCGGGCGGCTCAAGTGGATTCAATCGTCGGCGGCGGGACTCGATCATTGCCTGACGCCGGAAACGATCGCCTCGCCGATTCTCGTCACCAGTGCGTCGGGGCTGTTCGCCGATCAGGTCGCGGAACAGACGCTCGCACTGCTCCTTGGCCTGCTGCGCGGATTGCCCACGTTCTTTCGCGCTCAGCAAAAGCGCGAGTTCATCCGCCGGCCGACGCGCGACCTGACGGGCGCGACCGTCGGCATCGTCGGCCTGGGCGGCAACGGCACGCGGCTGGCTCAGGTGCTGCAGCCGTTCCGGACGCGGATCATCGCCACGGACATGTTCACCGATCAGCAGCAGCCGCAGGTGGCCGAGCTGCGGCATGCCGACCAGCTCGACTGGCTACTGACCGAGTCGGACATTGTCATCCTCTGCGTCCCGCTGAACGAGCAAACGCAGGGGATGATCGCCTGGCCGCAGCTCGCGCGGATGAAGCGCGGAGCGATCTTGATCAACGTGGCCCGCGGGCCCGTTGTTATCGAGCGCGACCTGGTCGTGGCCCTCACTTCCGGCCAGTTGGCCGGCGCGGGGCTGGACGTGACCGAGGTCGAGCCGCTGCCGCCGAGCAGCCACTTGTGGGACCTGCCCAATGTCATCATCACGCCGCACGTCGGCGCCCAGTCGGCCAAACGGGCCGACGATACGACGAACCTGGTCTGCGAAAACCTGCGGCGGTATCTCGCCGGGAAGCCGCTGCTCAACCTGGTCGATAAGCGCCTGGGGTATCCGACGCGCGTGGGGCGGCAGGTCTTGTAGGGAATGCCCTCTGTGGCATTCCGGAACGCTGTGGAGCGCCGACCCGCACACGGGAACGCCACGGAGGGCGTTCCCTACAGCGCTCATTTTCGTTTCAGCGTGAACGTCGAATAGTGCACGCCAGTTTCGTCGTTTACCATCATGCCGCCGCCGGGGGCCAGGTACTGGGCCAGCACCGCGAAGGGCGGCAGCGGGTTGTCCTTGAGGGCCTTGTCGAGCGTGCCGAACAGTGGGTTGTCCTCCGACCGGCTAGCCAAAAACTGCTTGCTGGCGTCGGCGGTGGCGATGTCGTACAGGTAACGCAGGCTCTCTTCCGGCCGGTTGAACTGCACCATGCCCGGCGCGTCGCCGCCCGGCTGCCGCTTGATCTTGCTGGCGATCAGCTTGTAATCGAGCGAGTTGGCCAGGCCGCGGCTGACGTCGCTGGCGGTGAGCACCGCCTCGCGAAACGCCGCCGTGCTGTCGCTGAACACCACGTAGTCGCCAATCACGCCGAAGCAGGGCGACGGCTGCCGAACATTCGTCTGCCCTTCGCGCTGCGGCATCTTGATCGACCAATAGCTCACCGCGCCGAACCGCTGCCGCTCCAGGTTCTCGCCGTAGCGCGAGCGGACCTTGTCGAGAATCGGATCGAGGGCCTTGGGCTCCGTGATCTTCACGCCGACGATCGTCGTCATGCTGTTGACGCGGACGGGCCGCTCGACCCACTGGACCATCGTGACTCGGCCGTTCAGGATCGGCAGCAAGTCCTTCTCGATATCGATGCCGATGCGGTCGCTGGCGCGGCGGCGAATTTCGTCCTGCAGAGCGCCGTCGTACATCAGGCTGTTGTAGAGCTTGGCCGTGACTTTGAAGGTTTGCTGCACGTCCCAGTGCAGCGTCGTGTAGCTGGCCGCGTCGCTGGGCACCCAGGTTTCCGGCGTCGAATCGCCCGACTTCATTGCGATCGTCTCGATCACGCCGGCCCGCGGGTTGTCGAGCAGCACGTGCAGGTGCGTCACGTCGTCGAACTCGCCGGTCGAGAAGGTCATGCTGCCGCCGACGCCCTTCAGGCCGTCCAGCCCCAGCACGGGAATCAGAGCCAGGCCGGTCGCCGCGGCCGTGCCGCGGGCAAACGCCTTCACCGCGTCGATCGGATCGACGAACCAGGTGACCTGCGGCGGATCATCGACCGCGCCGGCACAGCGGCTCATCACGCGGTTGTACTTGTCATTGTCGGCCAGCGATTTTTCTGCCCCGCCGTTCCAAGCAATCAGCACGGACTTGGCCAGCTCGCGGGTTGTGGCGATGGCGATCGTGCCGTCGCGCTCGATCAGATAGAACTGCTGGTTGCCGCGGCCGGTATAGACCGCGACGTCTTGCCGCTCGATCTCCTCGGTGACTTTGCTGCCGCCGTTGTCTTGCAGCAGGGTCTCGCCGCGGGCCAGCAGCTTCTTGAGCTGGAACATGCGGTCCTTGGCGTCGAGAAAGGCCACGACGCCCGGCCGCTGCTCGGGCACGCCGACCAGGGCCACGCAGATCTCGCCCTGTGGGATGCCCAGCACCTGATCGAGAGGCAGGCCGACCTGCTCCTCGATCTGGCCCCAAGCCTGCTTCAGTGAGCCGTACAGGTTCGACACCAGCGGCTTGATGTTCTCGTCCTGCCCGATCTTGCCGATCGAAGTCTCCCGGAACCGCTCGATGAGCTTCGGGGTATCGGCGACCCGGATGATTGCTAGCGTCTCGGGCGGCAGCAATTTTGGAGCGACCGGCCGCTGAGCAGCCGCGGGGAGCACCGTGGCCAGCAGCATGCTGGCCGCGATCAGGCAGCTCAAGAAACGACGGGAGAGGGAGCGAATCACAGAGTTTCTCCGCAATTAGGGATTTCTCAAAAATCGCCGTGGCACGAACCCATGGGTTCGTGCCAATTTGCATTGCCGCGCTCGAACCAATGGATTCGAGCTACGAGGGAGTAGCTGGTCCCAAGTCTCAATGGCCCAAGCAGTTGCAGCACATCCTAGCGTTTGGTAATCGCCGGTATTACCCCCTGCCCGGAGCAAAGGTTTCGCCACGGCGAAACCTCTGCGGCTGCCTGGGGTTACAAACTGTGGTCCGCGGTTGCCAGCATGAGCCGGCTGGCGGACAATGACGGCTGGCTAGTTTTCGCCGGCTACCGTCAGATATTGCCCGCCCCCTTTGGCAGGCACGACCGTGCGCCCGGCGGCTTTTATTGACCGCGAGCAAACTGCGGACGAAAACGATCCTTAGGCCTGTGCCGGCTTTTCAGAAATCAGGTGCCGATATGCTAGCGCGTCAATTCCTGACCGTTGCGGCGATGGCCGCGTTCTCGGTGGTCTTCGCCAGCACGGCTTTTGGCCAATCGAAAACCAGCAGCGGCATGTTGGGCTCGAGGACGACTGGGACGTCAGCTAGCACCGGCCGGTCCACAACCGGCAGCACGTCCACTTCGGGCGCGAGCGGCGCCGCCGCTTCCGGCAGTTCGACCGCCGCACCTGCGAATGTGGCGACGACCTCACAGAATGTAGCCTCCACCGCCGTTCAAACCACGCAGCAGCGCGGGGCCTTCGTGGGCGCCGACTCTGGCGACACGACCAACGCCAGAAGCCTGCAAGCATTGAACGGGCAGACTGGGCGAGCGACGAATAATGGCGCATCGCAATTGCAGAACCTGTTTTCGCAGAGCTTGCAGCAGCTCAATCAATCGACGCAGCGCGCTGCGCGGCCGCAGATTCGCGTGCCGCTGCGAATGGGCTTCCAGCCTCAGCCTGTTTCGGCGGCGAAGGTTCGCATATTTGAGGACAATCTGAACAAGCTGCCCGCCATTCGCTTCATTGGCCAGCCGCAGGTGGTGATGCAGGGCCGGACGGCCGTCCTGCGGGGAATTGTTGCCACGGAAGACGACCGGCGACTGGCGGAGAACCTGGCGAAGATGGAGCCGGAAGTGCTGGACGTACGAAACGAGCTGAGGGTTGATTCGACGGCGACAGCGGCCGAGCAACTTCCACCGGCCGCTGGCCCGTAGCACCGGCTGACGATTCGCGTGCATTCAGCGCCGCGGAAATATTTTCGGCCGTCGGCATCCGCTGCGGAAGCGGCGCGGGGGCGGCCTGCTGCAACTGCTCAATCAGCGAGTTAGGCAGCTTGAGCGTCAAGTCGGTGGACGCAGGCGCGGGCGGCAAATTGCTGGCGGTTGGCGGCGCCAAATAGCTGGCCTGCATCACGCCCTGCTGGCCCGGATAGGGCCGCCGCACCATGTCAGCCACCGACAGCGTCTGCTGATTGTATTCGAGGGGCGCGCTCTCCGTTCGCGGGCCCGGCAACAGGCTCTTGCTCGCTTCTCCAACGACCAATTGACCGCTCGTGGCGGTGAAGATCGGCACCAGGCTGATCTCGACCTGGTCGTTGCCGACATCGTCCCAAGGAATCCACACGCTGTAGCTGGCGCCCAGCTCGGTGGGGCTGAAGTGCTGGGTAAACTGCTCGGGCGTGAAGGCGTATTTGCGGTCGGGCGTCTTGCTGTCGCCAATCTGTTTGGTGTTGTCGTAGCCATAGACGACGAGCTGGCCTTCCACCGGCACCGCATTATTCCTGGCGTCGTAGAAGTAGATCCGCCCGCCGAAGCCCCGCGTCGGCTTCGCCCCGACATTATTGAGCACGGCCGGCGACCAGATCACGACCAGCCGCGTCGGCTTGGCATACTTGCTCTCGACGACCTTGGGCTTGTCGTCGCCCGACCAGGCCTTCGTCCACTCGGGCGCTTTGAAGCTCTGGCAGCCGGTGGTTGCAAGAAGGCCAGCGATAGCGAGCGCAAGAAACGTCTGGTTGAGGCGCATGGCATCCGTTCCATGTATCAGGCCCGAAGGGCCGGCAGGTAATAGCCCCGGCCGTGAGGCCGGGGATTGCGATCCACAAATGCGATCGTAAGGCCCGCAGGGCCGGCACACGCATTTCTCGATCCCGGTGTGCCGGCCCTGCGGGCCTCTGGTGCGTTTCATTTCGATTCGTTTCCCCGGCCTCACGGCCGGGGCTATTGACTGTCGGCCCTTCGGGCCTTGGTCACCTTCGCTGTCGCTTTGGGTTTGTGTCTTACCTCATCATCGGCGGCTGATATCCAACCGGCTGTTGATACGCCGCGGGCGTGGCCTGCGGCGGTTGGGGGCCGCCCAGCCATTGCCGGTAGGCGGCTTGGGTGCCAACCGGAGGCACCGCCGGCTGCAGAATCTGTGGCGTGAGCGTACGGGAATCGCCCGGCGGCGCTGGTCCGTTCATCGGAGCCGGCGGCGGAAGGAATCCCGCGGGTGGCGGCCCGTTATGGCGGGCTTGCTGATCGACCGCCATTGGCTGCGCCAAACTGGCCGGCTGCGGCACGATCACGCTGGGCTGCCCCGGCTGCCCCGGCGGAAGGCCCGCGCCAGGCGGCGGCTGCAACATGGGTGTCGGCGGCGGCGGCGTGCCTGGTGGACCGTAGGAAGGCATCGGGGTGAGCGGCGCCGGTGGGGCCAGTGGGTCGAGCGGCCGCTGACCCGCCGGCGTCGGCTGCGGACTGCCGGGAGTCAAGTCCGGGAAGATCACGTCCGAGGGCGAACCGCTATAGGCGGGGTTGCCGGACATCGTGACGGGACCGTGGATGTTGATCAGATCGGCCAGGCACCAGCTCATCCGCTGACTCTCGCGGGCGTTGAACCATTCGTTCTGCTCTTCGGACTGCATCATGTAGGGCGTCAGAATGATCAGCAGTTCCGTGCGTATATTGCTGACCGTGTCGAACCGGAACAGTCTTCCCAGAACGGGGATGTCGGCTATGTAGGGGATGCGGCGCGTGTTCTCGGTTTGCGTCTTGGTGATCAATCCGCCGAGAATGACCGTCTGACCGCTCCGAGCGGAGATTGTCGTTTGGGCCGTCGTCAATGGAATCTGCGGCGAGCGGACGACGTTGCCCGAGGCGTCGGTGAAGACGGGAATGCCCGTGGCGTCCGGACCGACCGACGACTTGGTGGCGTTGACCTGCATCACGATCGTGCCGTCGGGGCTGGTCCGCGGCGTCACTTCCAAAATGATGCCCACGGAAATGTCTGACAGGCTCGGGTTGGCGACACCAACCGTCGATTGCTGGACACTCGAAATGCGCGGCACCAGCGAGCCGACGTTGACGTAGGCCAGTTGATTATCGAGCGTCTGCACCTGAGGCCGGCTGATGACTTGCAATCGCGACGATTGCTCGAGGGCCCGCAAGAGCACGTTGACCGACTCGTTGCTGGCCGTGAGAACCAGGCCGCCGAAGCCGAGCGTCGGGTCGATCCGGCCCATGGCCAGGTTCGAGAGGGCCTGCCCGGCAACGTTTTCTCTCGTGGCGAGCGAAGCCGCCGTATTGTCGTTGGGAAAAACCGAAGTCTGGGAGTTGTAATTGTACCTGTTGGTCAGAATGCTGCGGTCGAACATCAGCGAGTCCTGCAGGCCCCACTCGATGCCGAACTGCTCGTTGTCGGTCAGCGTGACTTCCGCGATGACGACCTGAATCGCCACCATCGGCGGGCGCTTGTCGAGCTGCTCGATGATCTTCAGCAGCTGGTCGTAATAGCGAGGCGTGGCGCTGATGATCAGGCTGTTGGTGACTTGCTCGGGCTCGATCAGGATTTCCCGCTCGATCTGTTGATAGGGCGTGATCAGCTCCGGCGCGGCCTGGTTCAGGGTCCGTTGCTGGGTGAGCAGGTTCGTGATCGCCGTGGCCACGTCGAGGGCCGGCGCGTTGTGCAGCTTTTTGACCGTGTTGATCCGCTCGGTCTGGCCGCTCACGTCGAGCCGGGCGATCAGCGCCCGCACGACATCCAGATCGCCCGGATTGCCCGTCACGATGATCGTGTTGGTCCGCTGATCGACGCTGAACCGCAGCGGCACCAGGGCGCTTTCGCCGCCCACGGTGGCCTGGTTGGTTGCCTGGCCCTGCGCCCCGGCGCCTTGCTGCGTGACGCCGAACAGCGTGGAGAGCATCGTGGAGATGGCCGTCGCGTCGCCGTTGATGATCGAGAAGACCTTGATCGTCGCTTGCGTCGGCGGCAAGCCGTCGAGCTGCGCGACGATGGCGGCCATCAGCGACATGCCGCTGGGAGGGCCGACGACGATCAGCGAGTTGCTGCCCGTATCGGCCGTAATCCGCATGTCGCGCAGCACGCCCGACTTCACCATTTCTTCGCCGTTGGGCCCCATCTGCAGGAATTGCAGGCTGCGGGCGACCTGGTTCGCCGTCGCGGGCGAAGTCGCCCCGCCGACGCCTTGCGCCTGCTGCTGTTGTTGCTGAATCTGGGCCCCGACGCCGGTGATCGCTTCCATCAGCACGGGGGCCAGGGTCTCTGCCAGCGAGTTCTTCAGCTTGAAGACTCGCACTTCGCCGGCAGCCGGCGAGACCTCGACGTCGAGCGACGCGATCAACCGCTCCACCTCGGCCAGGTCGCGAGGACTGGCCTGCACGATCAGGGCATTGGCCCGGAACTCGGCGATGACATAGACGCGAACGCCCGTGCCGATCCTGGGCTGGTTGAGCACCAATGGCTCGGCGGTGAAGAACTGCCGCACCGTCCGCTCGGCGTCGATGCACGACATGTGCTTGAGCAGGAAGACTTTGAATTGCGAAGCCGGCGGCATCGGCCGGTCGAGCTTCTCGATCAGCTCGATCACCGCCGGGATGTTCTCCTTGCGGCCGATGAGCAACAGGGCGTTGGGATCGACCAGCGGCAAGATTGTCACGGTCCCTTGCCGCGCGAACACCGTGGCATAGACCTGCTGGATCAGCAGGTTCAGCTGCTGACCATCGACATTCTTGAGCTGATAAATCTCGATCTCCGGCTTGAACTCGATGCTCTGCTGCTCGATCTGCTCGATGATCGCCATCACCTTATCGACGTCCTGCTGCCGGCCTTGGACGATCACGATGTCGTCCAGAATTTCGATTCGCACGTTGCCCGCCAGTCGCTGCAGGGCGCCGGCGACGCTGGCATCATTAGGCGCGCCCACGACCTGCGTCACGTCGCCCGCTTCGCCGCCGGGTGGCTGAAATCCAGGTGGCTGAAATCCCGGCTGCGCTCCGCCGGCTTCGGGCTGCTGAAACAGCGTGCCCACGAACTGGCCGATGTGCTGCTTGCGGCGCGGCAGGAGCGAGGAGCCGCTGGCGGGTTGACGCGAGGGCATAATTCGAGTCACCAGGTCGATCGCCCGGCGGACCGATTGTGGATCGGACTTGTCGAGCGGCATGACCGCCGTCCGCTCGTCGCCCACTTGCGGCCGCGAGTCGAGGAGCTGGGCCATGCGCAGCCACTTCTTCGCCGCCGAGGACGGCGAGGTGATCGTGACCAGGTTGTTGCGGTGATCGACCATGAAGCTGGCCGAACCGGCGGCCGCCGCGGGGAAGCGGAACGTCGCCATGTCGCCGGCCGAATCCTGCGAGGCCTCCAGCCGCGTGCCCCAGGTCCGCACCAGGCTGTTTTCAAAATCGTGCCAGTTCAGATTCTTGAGCTGCCACGACTGCGTCAGCAGCCGCGGGGCGGGAATCGGCTGCTGATCCGCGACTTGCCGCACTTGCGGAGCGATCGCATTTTGAGTGGCAGTGCTGGGATCCGCCACGAGCTTTTGGCTCTGCAAATAGCGGTAGATCTCTTCGTGGACTTGCGGGGGGGCGGCGACGAACAGCTCGCCGGATTGCGGCTGGCTCCACAGGTTCAGTCCCGGCCGTCCAGCGAAGACTTCGTTCAGGTGTTTGGCCACCGCGCCCACGTCGGCGCTGGCGATGGGATAGGTCTTGAGCGTGGGCTGGATTGGCGCCTGAGGCAGCGGTCGAAGTGCGGGGTCAGGAGACCCGCGCACAACTGCTGGTGCGGGGTCAGGAGACCCGCGCACAACCGCTGGCTGCGCTTGCGGTGCGGGGAGCTGGCCGACTTGCGCCTGGCCGATTTGCGGCTGCCGCATGGCCGCTGGTCCCACAGCCGGAAACATCGGCGGCGCTTGGGCCAGGCTCGCCGTGGCGAGCCAGCCTAGGGAGAGACTTGCTCCGCCCGCCAACGTCCAGCGAATGCGATTTCTCAAAGTTGCAATCATGGGCTGCATGTTTCCTTGCCCGGCCCGCCGTGAGCGGCGCCGAAGCGGTTGCCCCACCTGATCTCCCAGCCCCGACAATGTCCCGGTGCTTGCGGCGGGCCGCGGGCCGAAAGGGCGCGCATGCCGGCCGGAATAACCGGTACAAGTGGAATAATCGGCAAAGTTTGCCCGCGGCGTGAACCGTTTCGGATAAAACGGATGACAGGCCGTTAAGACGCAACCCCAATCCAGCGCACAGGTTGCGGCGCGGATGGCCGGCAAGCGACGCTTTGGCGGGCCGCTGAAGACAGCGCCGAAAGCCGATCGAGAAACTGCCCCGCCTACTCCGTTTTCCCGCTTTCCCCATTCGCCGCCGGCGGAACGGGCGCTGGCGCGGGCGGAGCATTGTCCGCCTCTTTGACGGGCTTGTCTGCAGGAGCATGAGGCAGCGGCGCTTCCGCGGGAACCGTGGTCGAGGTCTCGACCGTCGGCGCGGGCGCTGCCGCAGGCGTATCGCCGATGACCTTGGCGCTATACAGGCTCTCGCCGCGGGCTACTTTCAACCGCTTGCCCTCGCGGTCGAAGCTGAAATCGCGTTCGCCGATGAGCGCAATTGTGCCCTTGATCGAGCCGATTTCGAACTGATCGCCCTGGTGCAGACGCAGCGTCTCGCCGTCGGGGCGATTGTGCAGCCAAATCTCGCTTTGGCCTTCAAAACTAATTACGCCGGTGAGGACGGTGAACTTCGATTTGTCGAAACCGAGGGGTGGCTTTGTTACTTGTATTGGACCCGAATCGGGCTGCTTGGTGACATTCAAAACGATCTTCTCGATCGTGGAGGGCTTCGCTGGATAGCCGTCGTCGATCGCCTCGAAAGCGAATTCATACTTGCCAATTTCGTTCGGCTTCCAGGAAAAACGCCCAGTCGTCGGATCGAGCGTCGCGCTCTTGTCGGCGGCTTCCACGAGCCGGTAGGTCACCTTGTCGAGCGTGTCGGGGTCGGAGCCCTTCACGGTCAAATCCGCCGAACGGCCGAGATAAATGTCCTTGATGCCGCTGACGCTGACGCGGGGCGGATTGTTCGGCGGGCCGAACAGATTGCGGCCGACGATCGTGTCGTAATAGGCCTTGCCATTGGCCAGCTGCAGCCGCTTGCCCGGCAGCGGCTTCAGCACGTCGGTCGGCTTGGCACTCTTGAGCAGGACGGCATCGATATCGAGGCTGAGGTCGAACGACTTGCTGTCCTTGATGGGCCGAATCGTCAGCCGGGTGATGCGGTGCAGCCAATCCTGGCTGTAGAACGCGTGCAGGAACTCGACGATCTGCGGCAGCGTAGCCTTGCCTGTGACCACGAATACCTTTTTTTGCAACAGCAGTTTGGTCTGATCGGTTACATCCTGCGTCGTCTTGTAGTTCACGTTGGGCTCGGAGACGCCGACCTTGTTCACTTCGCCGACCAGCCAGTTGGTGTACTCGCGTTGGGCGATT
>Ga0184625_10000204_pt1 | contig 19426 bp, 15 predicted proteins | sample PLM3_30_b1_FD_133151 | JGI IMG/M metagenome (GOLD analysis project Ga0184625, IMG submission 133151) | Groundwater sediment microbial communities from an aquifer in East River, Colorado, USA - PLM3_30_b1 | ecosystem: Environmental > Terrestrial > Soil > Riparian zone | place: USA: East River... | reverse complement strand
GATTATGATGTGCTGGAACTGATCCGTGACTTTTTAAACTATGGATCAAAGGATAAGAATATTTCAGTTACACTAAGAAATTTTAAACCGGCCTATAAAATGCAAGCCCTTCACGTTCATTCGGAAAAAGACTTAATAATTCAAACAGCAAATAATGAGTATAGCAATAAAGCAAACAAGTCCGTCAGTACACCCTGATCAGCAGGTGAAACATCATCATTTTGATGAGGCACATATCATTCATGAGCTGAAACATTTTTTGCCTTCACAGCAGGCATTGAAGGATTTTATCCATCATAATTCACTGCATGCATTTCAGCACATGAAATTTTATGATGCCATTTTTAAAGCATCAAAGATCTTTGGCTTCCAGGTTCACTTGCAATTGCCGGAATACAGGGAATTATATCAAACCGGCCGCATCAGGAGAGATATACTGGAAATGGTGATTACTAATAAAAAAGGAAAAGAAGCGGTTGCAGAATGGCAACAACGACTTATCAGCAAAAACTATGATACTATAAATCATCCACGGATTGGTCAACTGCGCAAATACTGGAAAGAAGCTTATCATTTTGACCTCGACAACAGTGTTCATCCCTTACTGTTTCGGATTTTGTGTGTTTTTCTTGACCAGGGTATTGCTGTTGAAGATTTCCCCGTTGCTAACAGATCCTTTATTGAAAGTATAAAGGAGTTAGAGCAAAATGGTTTTGCCAGTTTTTTTAAGACAAAAGCAGTTAAGCAGAAATTTTTATCAGGTAAATATTCAATAACAGAGTTATTAAAAGCGATAGTTGGTAAAGAGGAATATTTCGAACAGTATTTATTTGATCAGCAATTTACTCATCATGGCTGGAGTGGTTTTGTATCTGCAGTTGAAGATAATCCGCAAACATTGCTCGACAGGAAAAAGATAACGTTGAAAGAATTAATAGAGTTTGAATTGCTAATGGAGCTTGATGCACTCAATGATCGCTTCGGAAATAAATGGCAACCATTAAGCCAATATATATCGGAACCGCCGCATGATCTGTTGGCGGCGGTTCCTAAAACTGAATTTGCCGAAGTAATAGAACTCTGGCAGGATGCTTTTGAATGGAGCTATTATGATTCCGTTTTGAAAGGAATATTATTAGCCTCTGCAAAACTTACTGATCATCATATTTTAAATAATAGTGAAACACAGCCCAAACTTGCTGTCGGTTTATATAAAACCTCCTTTCAAGGAGTAAGGAGGTCCGGGAGCTTCCAGGCCATCTTCTGTATCGATGAACGGGAGGATTCCATTCGCCGGCATATTGAAGCTGTAGATAAAGATTGCGAAACGTTTGGAGCCCCTGGTTTTTTTGGCGTTGAATTTTATTTTCAGCAGGAAGGAAGTAAGTTTTATGATAAGCTTTGTCCTGCGCCAGTTACACCAAAATATTTGATCAAGGAGTTTGACGCAAAAGAACCAAGAAAGGGTGAACCGATCTATACAAAACTTACTCACGGATTTTTTACAGGTTTTGTGTTAAGTATGACTTATGGCTTCTGGGCATTAGGAAAAAAAATGCAAATGATGTTCAGTCCAAAGATGAGCCCGGCAATCTCAAATGCCTATGGCCACATGGACAGGCAATCGGGTTTAACAATTGAAAATAAAAGTTTAGATGATGTAGAGAATGGTTTGCAGATCGGTTATACGATTGATGAAATGGTAACCAGGGCAGAGAATTTTTTAAGAGGCATTGGCATGGTCAGAGATTTTGCTCCGATAATTTACATCGTCGCACATGGAAGCAGCAGTGCCAATAATCCGCATCATGGTGCACATGATTGCGGCGCCTGCAGTGGAAGACCCGGCGCTACAAATGCAAGAGTGCAGGCATTTATTTTAAATCATAAAAAAATAAGAGAGATACTTGCTTCAAAAGGGATTTTTATTCCAGCGACTACTCAATTTGTTGGCAGTATGCATGATACTGCAGCGGATGTAATGGGTTATTATGATGAACAAAGCCTTAGTGTTTTAAACTATCAACAGCATTTGATCAACAAACAAAATTTTGAAACTGCTTTAAACCTAAATGCTAAAGAACGTAGCCGCCGTTTTGCATCAATTGATACAAAACAACGATTGGAGCAGGTTCGCAAGGCTATTCATGATCGTTCTGTTTCATTATTTGAACCAAGACCTGAATTGGGTCATGGAACAAATACACTTGCCATTATTGGCAGAAGACAAACAACAAAAGGTCTGTTCCTGGACCGCCGTGCCTTTCTTAATAGTTATGACTACACAACAGACGCCGATGGGGCAATACTTTCAGCCGTAATGCGACCCATCGGCCTGGTGTGTGGCGGTATCAATCTTGAATATTATTTCTCAAGAGTTGATAATATAAAAATGGGAGCCGGCACAAAACTTCCTCATAATGTGATGGGGCTTTTTGGCGTAGCCAATAGCAGTGATGGTGATCTGCGACCCGGCTTACCATGGCAAATGATCGAAGTGCATGATCCCGTTCGCCTGTTGGTGATCGTTGAGCACAAACCGGAAATTGTTTTAAAAGCAGTTCGATCCTCGCCTGAAGTTTTTGAATGGTATAAAAATGAATGGGTCCATATTGTTGCCTTGGATCCTGAAGAAAAACAGTTTTATTATTTCAGGAATGGTTCTTTTGAAAAATATCACCCGATCACAAATGCGAAAGAGATCGGCACTATTCACAATATGGAAGAATTTATTGAAGGTGCAAGGGAAATGGAAACAAATCATATTGTGCATGCAACAGAGGAGAATTTGCCAGTGTATTTGTTAGATTAAATAGAATATTTTCTGTGTAAATCCCTGCTTACCGGCAGGCAGGCGTGTAATCTGTGAGAAAAATAAAATAATAAAATGAATCAATTAGAAAACATACTCAGCCAGTCACTCAGCTTATTTATAGTCGTTCCGCTGATCGCTTTTTTTATCACTATACTCTTGAAAAACAAGAGTGAAAAAATTATTGGCCAGATCGTAAGGGCAGCCAAAATATTTTATATCATAATTTCTGTTGTTTTTTTTGCCGGATGGCTGGTGAATGGACTTACTCCAATTAGTTATAAACTCGCAACAGTTTACCAAACTGAGCATTTTGTTTTTGCTATTCAGTTTTATTATGATGAAATAACAGCGGTATTCAGTATCGTAGGTTCATTGTTATTTTTCCTTGTAGCAACTTTCAGTAAATATTATATGCATCGCGATGAAGGATTTAAAAGATTCTTCAATATCATCCTGTTATTTGCAGCGGGTTATAACTTCATTATTTTTTCCGGCAATTTCGAAACGCTGTTTGTTGGCTGGGAAATAAAAGGGCTTTGTTCGTTTCTACTGATCGCTTTTTATCGCAATCGCTACTTGCCGGTTAAAAATGCTTATAAGACGATTACTAATTATCGCATCAGCGATGTGGCATTAATACTCGCCATGTGGATGATGCATCATCTTACTCATCAAAATATTTCCTACACAGAATTAGACCTGGCAAGAGATCTTGCTGCACAAACGCATCATATAGGAATGGCAACGTTCATTGTTTGCATGTTTATACTGGCTGCTACAATTAAGTCAGCGCAATTTCCTTTTACCACATGGTTGCCAAGAGCTATGGAAGGTCCCACTTCATCATCGGCCATATTTTATGGTTCGTTGAGTGTACATATCGGTGTGTTTTTATTATTGCGTACGCATGCTTTCTGGCAGGATATGCTTTGGGCCAAGATCGTGATCATCATTATCGGCGCATTGACGGGGATCTTTGCAACGCTGATTGCCCGTGTTCAACCCAATGTAAAAACACAAATAGCCTACTCTTCTGCTGCGCAGATCGGTATCATGTTTATCGAAATAGCATTAGGCTTTCATTGGCTGGTGCTTATTCATTTTGCCGGCAATGCATTTTTAAGAACATACCAGTTACTGGTATCACCTTCCGTATTGAATTATTTAGTGCATCATCAGTACTTCCATTATCATCCGCCACAGAGTAAAGTGGTAGGAAAACTAAAAGCCGCATTGTATATTCTTGCTGTTAAAGAATGGAATCTTGATACAATGATGTATAAATATTTGTGGAGTCCATTTAAATGGGTAGGTAAGCAAATGCATTTATTAGAAAGCAGGGTTGGAAAGATATTACTGATAGTTATTGCATTACTGGCTATTAACGCCGCTTTTATATCGCCAGCCATTTGGACAGGTGCCGCTGGACTATTACCTGCTTTGTTCCTGGGAATTGCGTTGTTGATCCTTCTTGCCTCATTTGCTTCACGAAGATCAGCAAGAGAATGCTGGGATAATTTGATCATTCCTCATATTCTTATCATTTCTGCGATCACGATAAACGCAGGACATATCAATTGGACAGAAGTGATCATGTATATGGCTGGGGTACTCGTTGCCTACACAATAGGAATATTCTGTTTGCAAAAAACTTATTCAATAGACAAGGATGTCAGTTTGAATAAATACCATGGGTATGTGTATGAGAATAAAGTAATTGCTGTTTTATTTTTAATTGCATCCATTGGTTTATTGGGTTTCCCGGTAACTACAGCATTTATTGGTATCGATGTTTTCTTTACTTATGTGGAGAGTGGTCAGCCTGTATTGATCGCTTTGCTGGCCCTGTGTTTTATATTCATTGAGCTGGCTGCGATCCGTATTTTCCTGCGCATCTATATGGGGCCGCATAAAAAATTGTATCACCCTGTTGCATTCCGTTCCTCTTAATATGAAGAAGATAGTTTTAATTCCATTGCTGTTATCTGTAATTACTCTTTTTGCCCAGAACGATCGGGTGAATGATCATAATTATCTCAACTGGCTTCAAACCTTTAATACAATTTCATTTAATAAAAAATGGAGTCTGCATCTCGAATATCAATGGCGGAGGGCTGAAGGATTGAAATGTTGGCAGCAAAGTCTTTTGCGTATTGGCACTAATTACAAACTTAATGATAATGTAACTGTCCATGTCGGTTATGGGTGGATCGAAACCTTTCCTTATGGTGATTATCCAATTGCGAATAACGGAGCTTTTCCGGAGCATCGCATTTATGAACAGATCGGCTTTCGTCAACCGATAAATAAATTTTTATTTACACACCGCTTTCGAATTGAACAACGCTGGCTTGGTCGGGTAACGCCAGCCACTGATCGTGAAATTGAAGATTGGATCTTTGTTCACCGCTTCCGGTACCAATTCAGATCGCAGTATCCATTTTATACAAAAGGAGATAAACAGTTTTATGGAGCCGTAGCCGACGAGATATTTATTGGAGCAGGTAAAAATGTCGGCACAAATATTTTTGATCAGAACCGTATTTTCCTGCTGGCTGGGTATAAGTTTAATAAACGTTTTTCACTTGAAGGAGGGTATTTTAATCAAACGCTGCAACAGGGACGCAGAATAGATGATAAAACAATTATTCAGAAGAATAATGGGTGGCTGCTTAGCTCAATTTTAAATCTATAAATTCAATCTTTCACTTCAGCAGAGCTTTCAGGTAGTTTATCATATTCCCCTTTTAGCGCATACCAGCCAAAGATCACAAGACCAATGGCGATCGGAGTGAAAATGGTAATAATGATGATCCAGACAACGGGATTATGGATCTCTTTTGTTTGGTTAGGGTCAATATTGAGAACAGCGCCACGAACAAGAAAGAAAATAAAAGCGGGACCAAGAAATAACCAGATGATGCCAAGATATTTTTTAAGAGTATTCATACAATAGGTTTGATTTTTTAAATTTCACTTTTCCCAATTCTAATCAGCTACGTTTTTATCAATTTTATTACTCAGGTAAACAGTCCCGATAATAAAACACAAAGCCGCAACACCGATCGGATACCATAAGCCTACCAATGGATCTTTTGTAAATGTTGTTGACAATAGTAATCCGATAAAAGGAACCAAGCCACCAAATACACCATTACCGATATGATAAGGTAAACTCATGGAAGTATAACGGATCTTAGTTGGAAATAATTCAACAAGAAAAGCAGCAATCGGCCCATACACCATGGTTACATATAATATCATCACAAAAACAATAATGATCATCCATCGATAATTTTCGTCATTCAACAATTTTGATGTTTTGATATCTGGTTTTAAAGTAACCTTTCCTTTTTCTGCATAAAGTGTATCTGTTTTTACTTCTAATAATTTTACACCTTCATCAAAGTGACGGGTGCTTGTAACTGTTCTTAACGAATTTTCTGAATTTGGGATCGGAGTTAGTTTTGTGTTTACCTCTTTTCTTAAAATGAATTCTTTTTTAGAAGCTGTATCAGAAATAGAAAGCAGTTGATTGAAAAACGGCCGATAAGTAAAGATCGCCAAAGCCATTCCCGTCATCATTATCCATTTTCTTCCGATCTTATCGCTCAACCAGCCAAAGAAAACAAAGAAAGGGGTGGCAAAAGCAATGGCCCAAAGCATGATCGTCCTGTTTTGCTCAAAATCTATATGACATTTTGTTTCTAAAAAGTTTTGTGCATAGAATTGACCTGTGTACCAGACCACACCTTGCCCCATCACAGCGCCAAACAATGCAAGCAAAACCATTTTAAAATTTCCTTTATGAGAAAAACTTTCTTTCAAAGGATTCACGGAGGTTTTGCCTTCACTTTTCAGTTTTGAAAATAAAGGTGATTCTTTCATCTTTAAACGGATGTAAATAGAAATGATCACCAACAATATCGATAACCAGAAAGGATAACGCCAGCCACCCCATTCAGCATTGAAATCAGCATCTGGCATACTTTGTTTTACAAGCATGATAACACCAAGTGCTACGAATAAGCCGATCGTCGCTGTTGTTTGTATCCAGCTTGTATAAAACCCCCTTTTGGCAGCGGGTGAATATTCGGCAACATAGGTTGCAGCACCACCATATTCACCACCGAGGGCAAGACCTTGTATTAATCTTAATAATAAAACCAATATCGGCGCCCAAATACCAATCGAATCATGACTGGGCACGAGACCAATAAGAAATGTCGAGCCACCCATTAAAATAAGGGTAAGTAAAAAAGTGTATTTGCGACCGATCAGATCACCCAGTCTTCCAAATACCAAAGCGCCAAATGGACGAACGATAAAACCAGCAGCAAAAGTGGCTAGTGTGCTAAGCAGTGCAGCAGTCGGATTATTCTTTGGAAAAAATTGTGTTGAGATAGTAGTGGATAACATTCCGAAAATATAGAAGTCGTACCACTCGATCATTGTTCCCACGGAGGAGGCAAGGATAACACTCCGGATACTCGTTGGTTTCATCCGATTAAAATACTGAATAAGTTTTTAACCTGGCAAAAAATTTAAGGAGAATTCAGTAGGTAATTAATATTAGCATCAATCCACTCTCTTCATTCGCGGATATTTTATAGGAGAGACGATCAAAGGGAATTTTTCAATTATTACATTACTAGTATCTAAGCCGAACCCTTTTTCTTCCGAAAGAGAGATCTCTTTAAGCCAAAAATAAAACCTCATAACTATTCGTTCCCAAAGTGGCAACTCATTATCATCGCTCAAATATTTTTCCATTACAATAACCTGAAAATCGCCGACTATATTACTTTTTGCCAGGCTATCATACCGGCTTATCACACTTACTTCCCTATTGGCAACCAGGTCTTCAACTACTTTTTTAAACATTAAATTAATACGTGGCTGTACCCTGAACCCTAAGCGGAAATCAACACGAATTATATCATTGGGAATAATGTGAGTTACCTCGTATTCAGAGGTATAGGGATCGTCAAGTGTGTCTACATGTATCAGCCAATAAATATCCGCCCTCTTCGGTTTCTTGTCTAATAAAGAGTAAATGATTTTGTGTTCTATTTCTTTTGGGTTATCGGCGCTGGTGAGATAAACTAAATGGGTTGCATATTTCGACACGCTCTTATCATTACTCAATTCCTGGATCTTTGGAATATAATGCTCAAGCCGAACGAATTCAAGATATCGGTTTTTGATCTTTCTTGCACTAAACCATGCATACATAACAAAGAATAAAAGACCTCCAACAAGAAGAGTGACATATCCTCCATGCGGAAACTTGTCCATATTGGCATATAAAAAACTCAACTCAATAGTTAAATAAACGGCGAGGTAGATATAAATTAAAAATGATCTGGTTCGCCGGACAATTAAATAGTTTGCAAAAAGAATCGAAGTTGCGATCATCGTTACAGTGATCGCCAGTCCATATGCCGCTTCCATATTTGATGCCTTCTGGAAAAAAAGTACGATACCTATGCATCCAAAGAACAATAAAAAATTTACCGCAGGAACGTAAAGTTGTCCTTTAGCTTCTGTCGGATAATTAATTCTCAGCTTTGGCCATAAATTCAAACGTATAGCCTCACTTACAAGTGTAAAAGAACCTGAAATAAGAGCCTGGCTGGCAATAATGGTTGCTGCAGTGGCAATAGCAATACCGAAATAAAGGAACCATTGCGGCATTACGCCATAAAAAGGATTAAAACCTGATCCAATTAACTCTGAACTGATCAGTTCGCCAGGATGATTTTTTAATAGCCATGCGCCCTGGCCAAGATAGTTTAGGATCAAACAGGTTTTAACAAAGATCCATGAATACCTGATATTCCATTTACCACAATGTCCAAGATCAGAATATAAAGCTTCTGCACCAGTGGTGCATAAAAATACTCCGCCAAGAATATAAAATCCTTGTGGATAGGTTCCCAATAGTTTAATTCCATAGTAAGGATTGAATGCTTTTAATACTGACAGATCGTCCAAAAGATGAATCAGGCCTAAGGTTGCGAGCATGATAAACCAAACACTCATCACAGGTCCGAAAGAACGTCCGATAAATGAGGTGCCAAATTGTTGAACAAAAAACAATACGGTCAATATTCCGATAACAATATAAACAACGGCCCACTGGCTTATATTATGGAATGCTGGCACTTGTTTCAAACCTTCTATAGCAGACGTGACGGAAATTGGCGGAGTTATCATTCCATCGGCAAGTAAAGCGGCTCCCCCGATCATCGCAGGAATTACAAGCCATTTTTTTGTACGCCTTACCAATGCAAACAGGGAAAAGATCCCTCCTTCTCCTTTGTTGTCTGCACGCAAGGTTAAGATCACATATTTTATAGTTGTTTGTAAAGTAAGCGTCCAGATTATAAGAGAAAGCACACCAATAATTAATTCCTCTGATATTGTTTTACCGCTAATAATTGCATTTAAAACATATAGCGGTGAAGTGCCTATATCACCGTAAATAATTCCGAGAGCAATTAGGAGACCTGCAATAGTTACACGATTATGGGAAGACATCCGGACTAAAATTTGGAGATCAAAAGTATAATGTGCAATGCTGGCTGTTTAATTTCAAAGAAAATCTTTATAAAATCTTTATGCGACCTTTAGCTTATTAAATTCTTCGCAGCAGTCAAGAAACTAAATTTGCACAGAGAAACTTTTCATGAAGAAATTTTTTTTCAAAAGACATTCGAAAGGCAAGCAATACCTGTTTAGTGTAATAATAACAGTATTGGTGTCGGCAATTTGCTTTGGATTATCTGAGTTTCTGGGTTACAGGGTGGTTGCTTTGGTCTTGTTATTTACGGTCTCGTTACTGGCAATAACATTTGATATATTGCCTGTCTTGCTTGCAGCCGCACTCAGTGCTTTTATATGGAACTTCTTTTTTATCCCTCCAAGATTTACTATTCATATTTATTCAACTGAGGATACGATTTTGCTGATAATGTATTTTATAATCGCAATGATCAATGCCGTGCTTACTTTTAAGATACGACAGGCGGAAAAAATTTCCAGGTTAAAAGAAGAAAGAGCTAACAGCGTCAAACTTTATAATACAATTCTTAATTCGTTGTCACACGAATTGCGAACTCCTATCGCCGCCATTATTGGCGCAACTGATAACCTCCAGGCAAATGATCATCTTTCAAAAGAAGAAAGAGATCAATTGGTCGAAGAAATATCCAAAGCTTCATTAAGATTAAATCAACAAGTAGAAAACTTATTGAACATTTCCCGACTTGAATCAGGCCATATTAAACCTAAATATGACTGGTGTGATGTTAGTGAATTGGTTTATGATGTAGTAAAGCGGGTTGAAGAAAATAACCCGGGCAGAAGGATACATATCAGCATTGATCAAAATCTTCCACTTTGCAGTCTTGATAAAGGGATGCTTGACCAGGTTATTTATAATTTATTAAACAATGCAGCCATCCATACGGAATCAAATTGCAGGATCGATATTTCAGTTACTTGTCCCGTAGATATATTGAACATTGTTATAGAAGACATGGGCAAAGGGTTTACGGGTGTTGACATAAAAGATGTGTTCAATAAATTCTCCCGCACTAAAGATCTGAAAGCATCGAGTCCGGGCTTGGGTCTTTCAATTGTAAAAGGGTTTACAGAAGCTATGTCTGGAAATGTGGAGCTTGAAAAAACAAATTCAAATGGATCCAGGTTTGCGATAACAATACCGGTAAAGACTTCTTTTATTAAAGTTGCAGAACTATGAGTAAAGCAGAGATACTGATAATTGATGATGAACCGCAAATAAGAAAGATGCTTGAGATCACATTGCAGACCAATGGGTATCTATCAAAATCTGCTGTTTCTGCAAAAGAGGGATTAATAATGGCGGCTAACCATCCTCCGGAATTAATTCTTTTGGACCTGGGTTTGCCGGATGAGAATGGACATGTGGTTTTACAAAAGCTGAGGCAGTGGTACACGAATCCCGTTATCATTCTTTCTGTTCAGAAAAATGAAGAGGATATAATAAAAGCATTGGATAATGGCGCAAATGATTATTTATCGAAACCTTTCCGTACCGGCGAACTATTGGCCCGTATCCGTTCAGCACTTCGTGATTCAATTACCGAAGATGGAGATACAACTCTTAGCTTCAACGATCTCCGGATCGACCTTTCTACAAGGACGGTCAAAAAAAATAATCAATTGGTTAAGCTAACTTCAACTGAATATAATTTGTTAGCCATATTGATAAAAAATGAAGGTAAGGTGTTAACTCATCAATATCTTTTAAGAGCTATTTGGGGGCCAGGATTTATCAATCAATCGCAATACCTAAGAGTTTTTATTGCACAAATAAGAAAGAAAATTGAAACCGACGCGAACAGACCTGAATACCTGTTAACTGAATCTGGTGTTGGTTACCGGTTCATCATCAAAAATTGACAAATGATTGGAAAAATTCCCATAATTGACGATGAAGAACAATTACGCAAACTTCTTGTAAGAATTATTGGCCTGGAAAATTTTAAGGTCGACGAAAAAGAATTAAAATGAAAAAGGTTTTGTTTGGATTGGTGTTACTGGCCAGCATAGAATTAATAGCGCAGGACACAACATCAAACCCTCAAACTTCAAACCCGTTAAGTTTTAGCGTCTTTGCCGAAGCTTACTATAGTTATGATTTTAATAAACCGCCTGATAATAATCGCCCATTTTTTTTGTATAGTCACAACCGCCATAATGAATTTAATGTAAACCTTGCTTTTTTAAAAGGAATCTATAATGCGAAAAGCATAAGAGCCAATATTGCATTGGCAGTTGGTACATACATGAATGCAAACTATGCAGCGGAACCAGGCGTATTGAAAAATATTTATGAAGCTAATGTTGGAGTAAAGCTCATTAAGACAAAAAATCTTTGGATCGACGCTGGCATTTTCTCTTCGCATATCGGTTTTGAAAGTGCTCAATCTTCCGGTTGCTGGAGTTTGACAAGAAGCTTAGTTGCAGAAAACTCACCTTATTTTGAAAGTGGAGCTAAGCTAACTTACACATCTGATAACGGCAAGCTAACACTAAGTGCACTTGCATTGAATGGCTGGCAAAGAATTACAAGAGTATATGGCAATTCATTAATGAGTTGGGGTACTCAGATACATAGTAAAACTTCAGACAAAGTAACTTTTAATTACAGCACTTTTCTGGGCACAGACAAGCCCGATAGTATAAGACTGTGGAGAATTTATCATAACCTGTATGCCATTTTTCAATTCAATGATAAAATAGGATTCACATCAGGCTTAGATATCGGAACAGAGCAAGTAAGTAAAGGAAGCAGTGATAAAAATACATGGTACACACCTGTCGGCATAGTACGTTTCACTCCAAACCGTAATTGGGCAATTGCTTTAAGAGGTGAATATTTCAGTGATAAGAATGGTGTTATCATTTCAACCGGCACACCAAATGGTTTTAAAACTTTTGGTGCTTCAATAAATGTCGACAGAAATATCGGTGAACATTTATTATGGAGAACAGAATTTAGAACTTTTAACAGTAAGGATGAGATCTTTGTGAAAGACAATATCCTGCAAAAAAATAACAGTGCTATTACAACATCACTGGCATTGACATTTTAAGAATGAGCTTGAAAATGGGAACAAGGAATTCAGCATAAGAAAATATCAGAGTCGAACGATCTCTCCAGAAACCGCTCGGGTTTAATTCATAAGAAGAAAATATAAATTTTTTGCATTTTACTTATCGCAAAGTTGTTGTTTCGTACTTTTAAAGTTCAAAAAAATTGCTATGTCATATCCCTTTCAAATAAAGTCCCAGGAGCAATATGAAAAAGATTATCGGGAAAGTGTAGACAGGCCTGAAGAGTTCTGGGCATCTGTCGCTGAAAATTTTCTATGGCGGAAAAAATGGGATAAAGTTTTAGAATGGAATTTTAAAGAACCTAATGTAAAGTGGTTCCAGGGAGGCAAACTTAATATCACTGAAAATTGTATCGATCGCCATTTGAAAACAATGGGTGAAAAGCCTGCTTTCATTTGGGAACCGAATGATCCGAATGATAGAGTGAGGGTGGTTACCTATAATCGGTTGCATAAAAGAGTTTGCCAGGTAGCACAGATGTTGAAGAATAATGGTGTAAAAAAAGGCGATCGGGTTTGTATTTATATGGGCATGGTACCAGAGCTCGTATATGCCGTATTAGGATGTGCAAGAATTGGCGCAATACATAGTGTGATCTTTGGCGGCTTCAGTGCACAAAGCATTGCAGACAGGTTGGAAGATGCACAGGCGGAATATATCATTACATGTGATGGTGCCTATCGTGGCGGAAAAGATATTCCATTGAAAAGTGTGATCGATGATGCGTTGATAGGGAATAAAAAAGTGAAAAAGGTAATTGTTTATACAAGAACAAGAATTCCTGTCTCAATGATCAAAGGAAGAGATCTTTGGTGGGAAGATGAAATGGAACATGCCGAAACACAAGTGGAAAAAGATGGAGTGGTTTCTTTTCCTGCAGAAGAAATGGATGCAGAAGATCCTTTATTTATTTTATATACGTCTGGAAGTACCGGCAAGCCAAAAGGTGTAGTGCATACCTGCGCTGGTTACATGATCTGGACCACTTACACTTTTGTAAATGTGTTTCAATACAAACCGGGCATTATTCATTTTTGTACAGCAGATATCGGATGGGTTACCGGCCACAGTTATATTGTTTACGGACCATTAGCCGCTGGAGCTACATCAGTGATGTTTGAAGGAATACCAACTTACCCTGATGCAGGGCGTTTCTGGGATATAGTTGATAAGCACAAAGTCAATATTATTTATACAGCACCAACAGCACTAAGAAGTTTAATGGGATTTGGTTTGGAACCATTAAAAGGGAAAGATCTTTCATCATTAAAAATTCTAGGAACTGTTGGCGAGCCGATCAATGAAGAAGCATGGCACTGGTATGATGAACATATTGGTAAGAAAAAATGTCCGATAATAGATACCTGGTGGCAGACAGAAACAGGAGCCTGTCTTATTTCGAATTTAGCAGGAGTGACGCCGGCAAAACCATCATGGGCAACATTACCGATGCCGGGTGTGCAGCCAGTATTAGTAGATGAAAATGGAAAAGAAGTAACTGAAAAGGATGAGCATGGTTTTATAAAAGGGAATCTTTGCATCAAAGCCCCATGGCCAGGCATTATAAGAACAACTTATGGCGACCATGAGAGATGCAGGAAAAATTATTTTGCCACTTATGAGAATTTATATTTCACCGGTGATGGGGCATTAAAAGATGAAAATGGTTTTTACCGGATAATAGGAAGAGTGGATGATGTATTAAATGTAAGTGGTCATCGTATTGGAACCGCCGAAGTGGAAAATGCGATCGATACGCATGCCGGGGTTGTTGAAAGTGCAGTAGTTGGTTATCCTCATGATATAAAAGGGCAGGGAATTTATGCTTACGTGATCTATAATGGCAAACATGGTGATGAAAATATGAGACGACAGGATATTTTACAAACAGTGACAAGAGTAATTGGCCCAATTGCAAAGCCTGATAAAATTCAGTTTGTTGCCGGCCTGCCAAAAACAAGAAGCGGGAAGATCATGCGACGTATTTTAAGAAAGATAGCAGAAGGAGACGTTTCTAATTTGGGTGATACTACAACTTTGCTTGATCCTGCTGTTGTTGATGAAATAAAAAATAACAGGCTATAAGAAATAAAGCAGCCGGGTCAGCTGCTTTAAAAGGTTTTTCGAAATATGTTGAAGGGTTAGTAAGTATTACTGTCAGCGAATTTAGTCTTCAAATATATTCATCCGCGTTTTCAAATTGAAAAGCTATCAAGAAAATATCCACAGTTAATTAAGATTTTATAAAATGAAAATCTATTTTTGAATTGGGCTCTGTTTCAGTTCCCATTCTATGAAAGACAAAAAATCCAATAAGAAGGTCATTCGCATATTCAAATGGATCGGCAATGTGTTGCTCGTCCAGTTGATACTAATCAATATTAGTGCAGCATTTCATGCTTACCGGTTCACACATTATTATAATGATGATAAAATAAGAAATCAACCACCTTCTCAAGGCAAACCATTTCTGCGTACCTGGCGAATGATGACAGGAAAAAAATTGGCGAAGTCTCTTATCCAGTATGACCCGGTCATTCCTTATGATACAGTTCAATTAACTACCGCCAGCGGAAAAAAACTGGAAGCATGGTATATGAAGGCTGATTCAGCAAAGGGCACTGTTATTTTATTTCATGGATTAGGTTCAAATAAAGGAAATGTTTTGGGAGAAGCTTTTGAATTTAATTCTTTTGGCTACAACACAATGCTTGTTGATATAAGAGCTCATGGAAACAGTGAAGGCGTTGTGAGCACACTTGGATACGAAGAATCAGAAGAAGTGAAACTGGCGTTTGATCATATTTCCAAAAAAGGGGAAAAGAATATAATACTGTGGGGAATGTCTTTAGGCGCAGTTATTATAACCAAAGCGATATGGCAATACGATCTAAAGCCGCAAAAGATAATTCTTGAAATGCCTTTCGACAGGTTGCAGGATCATATAAGAGCCAGGGCAAGGATCAGCGGTTTTCCGACTGAACCTTTTGGTTTTTTTGTCACTTTCTGGACGGGTTTCGAGCAAGGCTATTGGGCCTATGGTTATAAAACATCCCGCTATGTAAAAAAAATAAATTGCCCTGTTTTACTTCAATGGGGCAACAACGATGAATATGTTTTAAAAAAAGAAACGGAAAATATTTTTGCTGCGATCAATTCATCAAAAAAGAAATTGGAGATCTATGCTGGAGTAGGACATACTCCGTTGGTGGGGGCAAACGCATCAAAATGGGATGAAACTGTAACTGAATTTTTAAATGCCAATTAACGGCGAATAATAATTTTAGTTCCGATCGGTGTGTATTTATACAGATCTTCTACGTCTTCATTTTTCATTGAGATACAACCCATCGTCCAGTTCTTGTAGCGATCGATCTGGAAATCTTCATGTGGCCATGTACCATGAATGCCGATGCCTCCGCCAATTTTTGCAGAACCCGGAATTTCTCCTGTTGATTTTCGCTGGTTAAATCTTTCCCAACTCTCCTTTGTTGGATAATCCAGCGCCATAAAGCGGTGCCATTTATCATGAACACGTTTTGAGGCAATATGAAAGGTCCCCTCGGGAGTGTTTTTATCTCCTTCCATTTTTTTATCGGAAAGCGAACTATTGCCAAACACAACAGGGAAGGTAGCATACCAGCCCTTTTCGTCATACAAGCTCAGTTCATAATCTGATTTGTCAATAACAATGTAGACAGTGCCGACCGGCGTCGAGTTTTTACTGCGGTTCTTGTCTGGATTATTATCTGTATAATTATGTGTAGCCACAACGCTGCTACCTGCGATGATTGATGCAAATACCAAAAAAGTTTTCATACACGTTATCCTCCAATTGTCCGGGTGAGTTATTTTCAAACGATATGCCGTAATCTTTTATTACGGCGGGTGGATATCTTTTAACGCTACGTTTACAAAACAAATGAAAATACCGGGGATAAACAACAGGAAATTACCATGAAAAATCAGTTGGTGAAATATGTTAAACGAATGTGAGTAAACAGGAGAACTTACTTATTGTTTTTTCTGTGCATAAAAAAACCATCCCGTTCAGAGATGGTTATATCATGAGAAATTAAAGAACTCTTACCAGTTGCTGAATCTCAGGCCTGCATTAAAAGGTGTATGATCAAGACCCCTTTCCCACATGCTTTGAAATGCGTAACTGCCATACAGTTTTACCAGTCCCAGGTTTATTTCGCCTACATAAGACAATTTCCAGTCTTGCAGGTCAAAATCATTATGAACTTTTACCTTATCGTCCGAAAATTTTACTTTTTGTCTTGCACTATATAAATACCCGGCACTGATGCCGGCACTGAAACCAAATCCATTTCTCCTTTCCGGGGTAAAATTAAAGTTCACCATTAGCGGTACGGTCAGGTAATCGGCGGCCAGCTTATTCTTTTTGGCTCCTTTGAGTGCATTATCCATTACTACCAATGTTGGATTTTTCTGAAACCGTATTGATTCGTCATCAAAGAAATAATTATTCAGTTCAAGGCCAAGACCATATTTAAGGTTCACAACATGTTTGATCAAATTCAGCCTTTGCATAAAGAACCAAATATTCACATTCCTTGATTTGCCGCTCTTAATATCAAACCAGTCTTCGGTGCTTCCGGGAGCAAATGCCTGTGCTTCTGCTGAGGCATAAACGGTTTTATCATTAAAACCTGAAAAGCCCATGTCAATTATCCACCAATTGGTTGTTAAATTCTGGGGTGTTTTTCTACGGCTCGGTATTCGGGTTGTTTTTTCGCCGGTAATGATCTCATTGTTATTGTTGCCGGGTTTTTTTATAATGACCATTCCGCCGATACGAATGGTGTCATTTGTTTCTTTCTTGATGGTGGTATCGTTTTGGGCAAAGCCTGAATTGAACAGACAAGCTGCTACGCATACGAGTAAAATACTTTTCATGCAAAAATGTTTTTCCTGGTTAAAAATTTATTTTAATGATACTGCAAAAGCTCCAACCAGCAGTTTGTTGTCATCGGTTGTGGTTTGAATCCTGGTGCGGCGCTCAAATACCCGGGTTGTTTTTCTTAAGAATTCTTTGATGCCGCCTTTTTCTTTTTCATCTGCTTCTGGTATGTCTAACGTAGGTATGGTTGTAAGTGTTACAACGGATTTGCTAAAATCAACATCGTTGGCTTCAGATTGATTTGCTTGTGCGATGCGAGTATCTTTTTTTAGAGGCACAGTAACTTCGGCAATAATTCCGTCACCTGTTGTTTTCATGTTGTCGGGTTGCTCATTAACATTCTTTCTTTCTTCAGGCAAATTATTTTTATTCTCCCGTTGATAAGCTATCAAAGCTTTTTGATCTTCATTCTTATCAATTGGTTTTTTATTATCAGTTTTATCTGGTGTTTGTTCTTTAGTTGATTTTTCATCACCCTTTACCAGATCGGCTTTCGTGTCTTTCTCAGTGCTTATTAACGAGTCAGCTTTTTTCTCAGATGGCTGGTCTTGTGAATTATTAATTTTTGCAACAGGAGGAGTGTCTCCATTCTTATTAGTATTAACTAATTTGAAAGTTGCAAATCCAGCGATAAGAATGATAGCAGCTGCTACAGCAACTCTGAACCAGGTCATACTGATCACACGAACCCGATAGCTATCGGGTTTTTCTTCTCTCCTGTATAAAACTGATTTATCAGGGAAAACAACTTCTGCTTCAGGCTGTAGTTTTGTTTTTTGAAGCAAAGCCAATTCCTGTTTAACACTGGAATATTGACCAGCAAATTTTTCAATTTCTTTTCTTTGGTCAGCTGTTACTTCATCATCAATATAATTAAGAAGTTGATCTTCGTAATTGGTAATGTTTATAAAGGAGTTATTCAGCAAAAATTCTTTTTCTTCAAACTGAATATTGTTATCAGGTGTAAAACGTGTTTCACCAAGAAGTTTAAATTCTTCCTGCAGGTCAGCATTTTCTTTTACAAAATTCTCAACCGCCTGCTTTTGTGATGCAGTAAGTTCATTATCCCAATAAAGGATAAAGCACTCTTCGTAATTATGACGGTTAATGATCATGTTTTCTTTTTTACTCAAATCACATTTTCCACTTTTACTAAATATTCTTTTAATTGAACTCTTGCCCTGTGTAAATACACTTTTACCTGGCTTTCGCTCAGGTTAGTTATTTTACCGATCTCTTCGTAGCTATAACCTTCGTAATCTTTTAAAAGAACCAGGGTCCTTTGTGTTTCACTTAGCCTTGCTAATGCTTCATCTAATATCTTCTTCAGATTATTCGCCGGCTTATTCTGCACTTTTGCCCCTTCATTAAACTCATCTTTTAGTTGTATCCTTTTCACTTTTCTAATATGGTCGATCATTTGGCGATAAGCCACGGTAAAGAGATATGATTTACTTTTTGAGGCGTCAACTTCATCCCTGTGTATCCACATTTTTTCGTAAGCTGTTTGCACCACATCTCGGGCATCTTCTTCATTCCTGAGGTTTTTCAGGATAAATCGATACACATTGTCTGCGTAGGTAGTGACACACTCGTTATACTCTTTTTCGGTCATAAACAGCCTAAATAGCAGGCAAAGGTAGTTAACAGCCCTGCTTTAAGTATTACGGGCAGTGAATAAAAAAGTTACAGTTATAAAAAGGATTTTTTTGGGCGCTAAAGCCTAAGAATCATTATTCAGTGATAGAGGTGGAAATAAACTGGCGGGAAAGGGTTTCCCAGATCATTTCGCCAGATCCGTCCTTATCAGCCTTCTTTTTGCAGCATTCGTCCATGCTTTCGGAGCAGGCTTCCTTTTGAGATTGGGTCCTTGTGGTGGACCAAAGTACCAAATAACTTCCTACTACTAGCAGGAGGATCAGGGAAGCTCTTAATAAATATTTACGTTGCATAGGAGTCAGTTTCTTGATTTGACGAAGGTATTCCTGAAAATGTTACAGCAAATTTAATTTATC
>Ga0184625_10000203_pt1 | contig 19443 bp, 19 predicted proteins | sample PLM3_30_b1_FD_133151 | JGI IMG/M metagenome (GOLD analysis project Ga0184625, IMG submission 133151) | Groundwater sediment microbial communities from an aquifer in East River, Colorado, USA - PLM3_30_b1 | ecosystem: Environmental > Terrestrial > Soil > Riparian zone | place: USA: East River... | reverse complement strand
GATGCCGACCTCGATGCGATCGTCGCAGGCAAGCCGGATGCCGTCGTATTCCCGAAGGCTGAAGGCGCGACCAGCGTGGTGCACCTTGACGCCAAGCTTACAGCGCAAGAGGCCATCGCCGGCTTGCCGGAAGGACACATCAAGGTCCTGGCGCAAGCAGTCGAAACGGCTGCGGGACTGTTCGCCGCCGGAACACTTCGCGGCGTAAGTGGGCGGTTGATCGGGTTGACTTGGGGTCCGGAGGACCTTTCGTCCGAATTGGGCGCGACAACCAACCGTGACGCGCATGGCAATTTGACAGAGCCCTATCAACTTGCGCGCTCAATGTGTCTCTATGCCGCTGCGGCGGCAAAGCTGCCGGCGATCGAGACCGTGTACGTTGATTTCCGCAATTCGGAAGGATTGCGCCGCGACAGCGAAGCTGCGCGCCGCGACGGATTCACTGGGCGACTCGCCATTCACCCGACCCAGGTGCCGGTGATCAACGAGGTGTTCACACCGACGAAGGCAGAAATCGAGAAGGCCAAGGCCGTGGTGGCCGCGTTCGCGGCGCAGCCCGGTGCCGGCGCGGTGGGGATTGAGGGAAAAATGTACGACCGGCCGCATCTCGTTCGCGCACAAGCACTGCTGGCGCGTCACGGCCACTAAACAAGTTACTCAGAGATTCGGCTCAAGACTTTGGCTTGTATGCCAAAGCCGGATCGAAAGTTTTGTCCGCATCGCGAAATTCGAGGGTGACTGCGCTGCTTTTCCCGAGAGGCACCGCGCGGTAAAAGCACGAACGCCGTCCCGTGTGGCAGGCGCCGGGCCCTTGCTGGTTCACCTTCAGCCAGAGCGCGTCCTGATCGCAATCAACACGTAATTCGACCACGTGCTGGACATGGCCGGAGGTCTCGCCCTTTTTCCAAAGCGCCTTGCGAGACCGACTGAAGTACCAAGCCTCCCCGCTCGCGATTGTCCGACGCAGGGCTTCCTCATTCATATGAGCGACCATCAGCACGTCGCCCGATTTGGCATCGGTAACGACAGCCGTGATCAAGCCGTCGGCGTCGAACTTGGGTTTGAACGCCAGGCCTTCTTCGATGTCATGCGCGGATGAAGACAAGAACGGCTCCTGCCTTTCGCCGTCACCGTGAAGCGTGCGCGCAGCACGCCCAGAATGGCGGAGAGATACGAAAAACGCGCTCTAGAACTTACCGCTGCCCGCTGCGCAGCAAGGTCATGAAACGCACCTGCTCGGCGGCGTCTTCGCGGAACGCGCCGGTAAAATGTGTGGTCACCGTGAGAGCGCCGGGCTTCTCTACCCCGCGCAGGGACATGCACATGTGCTCCGCCTCGATCATCACCGCAACGCCACGAGGCTTGAGGATTTCGTCGATCGCTGTCGCAACCTGAGACGTCAGATGCTCCTGCGTCTGCAATCGGCGCGCATAGACATCGACCAGGCGCGCAAGCTTCGAAAGCCCCACAACGCGATCCACCGGCATGTACGCGACGTGGGCCTTGCCGAAGAACGGCATCATGTGGTGCTCGCAGTGCGAGTTGAAGCCGATGTCCCGCACAAGCACAAAATCTTCGTAACCGCCGGTCTCGCTGAATGTGCGATCGAGCACCTCCACGGGGCACTCGCTGTACCCCTGGAAGATTTCCTCGTAGGCCCCGATCACGCGCTTGGGCGTCTCCAGCAAACCCTCACGAGTGGGATCATCGCCGGCATAAGCAATCAGCGTGCGGACCGCAGCCTCAGCCTGTTCACGCGTGGGACGAGGCTCGACCGGCGCAGGCGCTGCCCGCACATGATCGGACAAGCCTTGCTTCGGCCACGGCTTTACGTTGGTGTTCTTTGCGTCCATGACGGGTCTCTCCGTTCGACCGGTACGCAGAGGTACCGGGTGTGTCACCGGGTTGGCCGCGTCAGTTAACCGTTCTGGACCGATTCCGGACCCTAAGGGCGCCTGGACGCTGCATTCCCACTCGGCAAACCGCAAATCAGGTCTGCCCAGCGCCAGGAACCCTTCTCATGGCGCCGCATCAGCCCCTATATATTCATTTGCATGTCAGAGGCAAATCGGCTCTCTGAGCTGTCGAAAAAACGCCAATGCTTAACGAGGTTTACAACGCGCGCATCCTCGACCTGGCGGGAAATATCCCCCGTCTGGGCCGACTGTCCGCGCCCGATGCCACCGCCACCGCCCATTCGAAGCTGTGCGGTTCTACGGTCACCGTGGACCTCAAGATGAATGGCGATGAGGTTGCCGACTTTGCTCATGACGTGAAGGCCTGCGCCCTCGGCCAAGCCTCCTCATCGATCATGGCGCGTCATGTCATCGGGGCAAAGCCAGGCGAATTGCGAGAGTTACGCGAAACAGTTCGTAAAATGCTGAAAGAAAACGGCCCTCCTCCCACAGGCAAATGGGCCGACATCGCTGTTCTTGAGCCTGTGCGCGACTACAAAGCGCGCCACGCGTCAACTTTGCTGACCTTTGATGCTGTCGTATCGGCGCTGGATCAGATCGCGGCCGGCAAGCGCGCGCAGGCGGCCGAATAGCCTATTTTGCGGCCGCCAGACCGCCGGTGTTCGTTCTGGACAAATCCGCGCGGTCGCCAGCAGGCTTGCTGCAACCGGCAGCCAGTCGCGGAAGGTTTTGCGACGCGCCAGTGTTGCCGATGCGAATGCCGGTGACGAGGTTCGGCGTTTCCGTTTTGACGAGCATGGAACGACTGCCGGCAGCGGCAAAAGCACCGATCAGCGCGGCTGGAACGCGGCCCGCCGCGTAAGTCACAAGTTCGTCGGGTGAGCTTCGCCGCTCGGAAGAGACGACCTTAAGCGCGGAGGAGTTGCCACCCACGCGCAACGTGATGGTGCTCAGCGCACCGGGCAGCGGCCTCTGGTCGACGGAGTGGCGCCGCTCGATGTAGCTCACGTCGTAGCCGTCGCCGCCTGGAACGCAGGCAACCACCAGATCGAAACTGCCGATTTCGTCAGCTTCGACAGTGAGCGGATGCCTTCGAGCCAAAGTGGCGACACCCGAACGGTCGACAAGCGCCCATCGTTGCTCGCTGATTGTGGTCGGACGCAAACCATTGGTCACCCGAGGCGAAGGTTGAGCGGCCGGCGTGGGCGCCGTCGCCGTGACGGGCGCACCGACCGGCGTTTCCGAATCTTCAGTCGCCAACCGCGTGCGCTTGAGTTCGGCACGCGACAATGCATGCATCGGTTCCCACGGCGGAATACGTAATGCCAGATCGAGCAGATCGGCGGTTGCGCCCATTTCGGCGGTGTACTGCGCCAAGCGTCCGATATCGCGCTGGATTAGCACAAGATCTTCGGCCGAGTAATTAGCGGCAGTCGGATCCTCCCGGCGATCGCCGAGCCAAATCTGATGAACCATTACGCGTGCATCGGCCGGAACCAGTCGGCGCACACCTCCGAGCAGTACGAAGGCGCACATAGACTCGCAATCAGCGTTCGGCGAAAGAACTGCGCGTACGCTATCCTTTCCCTCCGCTGGAAGGTCGACGAGGCGGCCGACCGTCGTCGTCAGCTTGAGCTTTCGGATTTCACGCCCCAGGGCTATGGCGCCGAGAACGGAACCACCGTCGGAATCGATGGCCAAGGTAGCGCCCGCGAGGTCGCGGCCCTGCGCGAAAAGGAGGAAGTGGCGCGGTGTGTCCGAGGTAATGGCCCCGGTTGCCGAGATATAGAGCTTACAGTTCTTGTCGCACGCGTCGGCCGGGCCCTGCGTGCGCAATTCGAAGTGCATGGGCAGCGTGCGATCGGATGCGCGCAGCGAGGCGGGCAACACCACCAACGGCGCCGCCAATGCGAGCGCAATAGCTGGCAACAAGGAACGGCTCATTCTTCCCCTGTCTCGCTGCCTTAGCCCTTCTTTTTGCGTGGTCATCCACGTCTGGCTGGGCTTGGGCGGCGCCTAATACCCCCGGCGTTACTAACTCTTAGTGCAGTTGCGAGATTCGGGTCTAGTGTAAAAAAGTCGCTATCACCCTGCGAATTGCAATTGACCCGTTGTTCCATTGACTTGGAACTTTGTCTTGGAACCTCCAGTAGAACTTGAATACGAGATGGCCAAAGGGCGCCACCAAACCTCATTCCTCTCTCGGTTTCCGCGCGCGGCCGGACGGGGCTTTGTCGGCCTTTACCGGGTGACGCTTTCTCCCCTGCTGGGGCCGCGCTGCAGGCATCTCCCGACCTGCTCGGACTACGCTGACGAGGCGATCGGACGCTTCGGCCTCTGGGCGGGGTCGTGGATGGCACTTGCGCGCATCCTGCGCTGCCATCCGTGGGGGACGTCAGGCTTGGATTTTGTCCCCGAGCAGCTGCCTGACGGGGCGCGCTGGTTTCTGCCCTGGCGGTACGGCCGCTGGCGCCATCCCAATGACCCGCCCCAGGGCTAGTTGCACCGTTGGATTCGCCTGCTATATCGAGTTCCACGCTTACCTGCATTCGTAGGCAGCGAGTGAGCAAAGGAGATACAGATGGTCGCGCTGACCTTTCCCGACGGCGCACGCCGCGAATACCCCTCAGGCACAACGGGTCTTGACGTCGCCAAAGGCATCTCGCCGTCACTGGCGAAACGTACGGTGGCGATGGCGCTTGACGGCACGCTGTCAGATTTGACCGACCCAATCGACCGCGATGCCAGGATCGAATTCATTTCCCGTGAAGATCCGCGCGCCGTCGAACTGATCCGGCACGATGCCGCCCACGTTCTGGCTGAAGCGGTCCAGACGCTTTGGCCCGGCACCCAGGTCACCATCGGCCCGGTCATTGAGAACGGGTTCTACTACGACTTTGCACGCAACCAGCCGTTCACGCTGGAAGACCTGCCTGTGATCGAAAAGAAGATGCGCGAGATCATCGCGCGCGACAAACCTTTTACAAAGGAGGTCTGGTCACGAGAGAAGGCAAAGAAAGTCTTCCGCGGCATGGGCGAGGCGTTCAAGGTCGAACTCATCGATGCCATCCCCCCCGACCAGCAGATCAAGATTTACAAGCAAGGCGATTGGTTCGATCTCTGCCGCGGTCCGCATATGACCTCGGTTGGCAAAGTCGGGAATGCCTTCAAGCTCATGAAGGTGGCCGGCGCCTATTGGCGCGGTGACTCCAAGAATCCCATGCTCACCCGAATCTACGGGACGGCTTTCGCCAAGCAGGAAGGGCTCGACGGCTACCTCAGGCAGATCGAGGAGGCCGAGAAACGCGACCACCGGCGCGTGGGGCGTGAAATGGACCTCTTTCATTTCCAGGAGGAAGCGCCTGGTTCGGTGTTTTGGCATGCCAAAGGTTGGACGCTTTTTCAGGCGCTCGAAAACTACATCCGTCGCACTCAGACGGCGGCCGGCTATGTCGAGGTCAACTCACCGCAACTCATGGACAAGACGCTGTGGGAGACAACAGGCCACATCCCGACCTATTCCGACATGATTTTCCTGACGCAGAAACGCGAGGAAGACGAACGGGTCTTTGCCGTCAAACCGATGAACTGTCCAGGGCATGTGCAGATTTTCAAGAACGGTTTGCGGAGCTATCGCGAGTTGCCCGTGAAAATCGCCGAGTTTGGGAAGGTGCACCGCTTTGAACCGTCGGGCGCGCTGCATGGGCTCATGCGGGTCCGCGCCTTTACGCAAGACGATGCGCATGTCTTCGTCAGCGAGCGCCAGATTGCTGATGAAGCACTCAAGATGAACGATCTAATTCTTTCTATTTATGAGGATTTCGGCTTCTCCGATGTACACATCAAATTCTCCGATCGGCCGGACAAGCGTATCGGCGAGGACGCGGTGTGGGACAAGGCCGAGGCGGCGCTCATGGCAGCGCTGAAGGCGTCTGGTCGCCCCTGGACCCTGAACAAGGGTGAAGGTGCTTTCTACGGACCGAAGCTCGAATATGTCTTGCGCGACGCAATCGGCCGTGACTGGCAATGCGGAACGGTACAGGTCGATCTTAATCTGCCCGGCCGGCTTGGCGCTTTCTATATCGACGAGCATTCAAACAAGATCACGCCGGTGATGCTCCACCGGGCCATGTTCGGTTCGCTCGAACGTTTCACCGGCATTCTCATCGAGCACTATGCGGGCCACCTGCCGCTCTGGCTGTCCCCAGTGCAAGCAGTGGTCGCCACCATAACTTCGGACGCAGACCAATTCGCCCATGAGGCGATCGAGGCTGCCCGCAAGCTGGGTCTGCGCGTCGAGGCCGATTTGCGTAACGAAAAGATCAACTACAAAGTTCGCGAACACTCGCTCGCCAAAGTCCCTGCCCTCCTGGTCGTTGGCAAGAAGGAAGCGGCCGACCGCACAGTGTCGATCCGGCGCTTGGGCAAAGAAGGTCAGCAAGTCATGCCTCTCGATGCCGCGCTAAAGGCGCTGACCGAAGAAGCCGTGCCGCCGGATGTTCGGCGTGCGAAGACGGCGTCATAGGCTCGCGGCGTCAGACAACCTCAGCGGCCGCCGGCGGCGAGTACCAGGGCACGGGCGTCAAGGCTCTCCGCTGGTGGCGGATCGAGCATGTGCAAAAATCGCTGAGCCCAGTGGCTTAGATCGTTGCGCACCAGCACTTTAAAATTGGACATATGACGTTGGCGGCGTTCTTCCAGCGGCATCGACAGTGCGCGGTTGATGGCGTTGCCGACGCCCTCCGGATCGTACGGATTGACCAGCAGCGCGGCGGAACATTCGTGCGCCGCGCCGGCAAAGCGAGAAAGGATGAGCACGCCCGGATCATCCGCGTTCTGGGCAGCGACAAACTCCTTCGCCACCAAATTCATGCCATCGCGCAACGGCGTCACCAGGCCGGCCCGGGCGGCGCGATACAGGCCGGCGAGCGCCGTGCGGCTGTGGGCCTTGTTGATGTAGCGAACCGGCGTCCAAGAGGCTTCACCGTATGCACCGTTGATGCGCCCAACCGCCTCGCCGACTGCGCGGCCCATATCTGCGTACTCGGGAATGCCGGTCCGGCTACGCGGCGTGATCTGGAGATATGTGACCTTGCCCCGCCAGTCGGGAAAATTGGCAAGAAATCGCTCGAATGCGCTCATCCGTTCAGGAATGCCTTTGCTGTAATCGAGGCGATCGACGCCGATGATCATGGCGCGACCGGAAAGGCTTCCCAGCACCTCGCGCACGAATTCTGTCTCGACCGCGCGACGGGCGAGTCGCGCGAAGGCTTCCGTCTCCACTCCCACCGGGAAAGTGCCGATATTCACGACGCGAGTCCCGAAGTGGAAGCTGTTGCCGCTCGCCCACGGCAGGCCGCATTCGTTGGCGATGTAGCGGGCGAAATTGGCAGCGTCGACTTCAGTCTGGAAGCCGACAAGGTCGTAGTGACACAGCGCCGGGATCAGCTGATCGTGATTTGGCAATGCCGTGAGAATTTCCGGTGGCGGAAACGGGATATGGATAAAAAAGCCAATCTTGTTGGTGTGGCCGCGATCGCGCAGCGCCTTGGCGAATGGGATTAGATGATAGTCGTGCACCCACACGACGTCGTCGGGCCGCAGCAATTTCTCAAGATGACCTGCGAAATATTGATTGACGCGGACATATCCGCCGAGATCGCGGCGCGTGAATTCAGCAAGATCGAGCCTGTAATGCAAAATGGGCCACAACACCCGGTTTGCAAAGCCATTGTAGAATTCCTGATAATCGTCTTTGCCGAGATCAACGGTGGCGTAGGTGGTGTTGTCCTGCGTGACGGACCTGACCGTCCGCGGCACATCGTCTGTAACGCGGCCACTCCAGCCGAACCATAGCCCACCATGCCGCTTTAGTGCCGGTCGGATCGCAACTTCGAGTCCGCCCGGCCGCGCGCCGCGGTCAGGAATGCCGACCCTGTTTGATACTACGACGAGCCGCGCCAATACCGGTCTCCCCAGCTTCGCGACAGCTTGATTGCCGTCAAAATCAATCCTGACATCGAGTAAGTTTGCGGAAAATTCCCCCACAGTTTTCCGGTTACCGGGTGTACGTCCTCCGACAGAAGGCCGTAGCGATTCCGTATCCGAAGCGCATCGACAAACATGTCGCGGGCCTCGTCCTGTCGTCCAATCTCCCACAATGCATCGATCAGCCAAAAGCGGCAAATCAAAAAGGCAGACTCCGGCGGGCCGAAATCGTCGGCAGCGACATACCTCATAACGTTGAAGCCGCGTCGAAGTTCATGGCCGACAGCCTCTACGGTCGCCACAAAACGGGGATCGTCGTGCGATACCAGGCCGAGCTCAGCCAACAGCAATGCGCTTGCATCAAGATCTTCGCTCCCGAAAGCCGCAGAAAACGCCTTTCTCTTGGGATTCCACGCACGGCTAAGCACCTGTTCGCCGATACGGCGGGCGTGCTCGCTCCAATAAGTGGCGCGCTCCGGCAGATTGAGATGGTTCGCGATGGCCTCAAGGCGTTGACAACCGGCCCAGCACATGGCCGCCGAATGCGTATGTACCCGCGTCCTTCCCCGGTATTCCCAGATGCCGGCATCCGGCTCGAGCGCAAGTTTCGCCGCCTGCTCGCCGAACGGCTCGATCGTGTGAAACAGCGCCGCATCGCCCGGCTGAGGCAGTCTGCGATCGAAAAACATCGGCGTCGCCGCCATGATGATGCTGCCGTAGACGTCGTGCTGGCTCTGATTGACCGCTGCATTTCCAATGCGCACCGGCCCGTCGCCGCCATATCCGGCAAGCGCCGGGGCCGTTCGCTCCTCGAGCACATCGGTATGGACGACACCGTACAGTGGCCGTACCTGCCCGGCGCGGCCGCCAGCGACACTGAGGATATAGGAGATGAAATCCTCCATGGTACGGGTCGCACCAATGCGATTGAGAGCGCGCACGACGAAGAAGGCATCGCGCATCCAGCAATACCGATAATCCCAGTTGCGCCCCGACCCCGGCACCTCCGGGATGGAAGTGGTCAGTGCCGCCACGATTGCGCCGGTCTCTTCGTAATTGCACAGCTTGAGCGTGATGGCGGCGCGGATAATCTCGTCTTGCCAATCTATGGAAAATGCGAGCCGCCTCACCCACTCCAGCCAGTAGTCGCGGGTGCGCTCGCAGAAATCGTGACAAGTACTCTCGAGCGAGCCTTCAAACGGCTCGTCGGTGCCGAATACCAGGTGCACCGGTCGCGTCAGCACGAAGGACGCCTCGTTCTCAACATAGGAGAGCGGTGCGTCGGTCGTGAGCCGCACCGGCACCTCGTCGCGCCAGTAGCGGATGTGATTGCTTCCGGAAGACCTCGACGTGACCGGTTCGCCGTACCGATGCGCCGTTCTGAAACGAATGGTGACCCGTGGCATCCCGCTACTCGGTTCGATGATGCGAATGAGTTGCGGCGGACGGAAGGTGCGTCCGTAAATGTAGAAGCGTGGTGCGAAATCTGTAATCCGAACGGCGCCGCCATTGTTATCGGTCAGCTCGGTGACAACAATTGCTGTGTTCCGCACATAGCTTGACCGAGCCTCGACCTGCCCCTCAAGCACCACGTCGGTAAAGCCCTTTTCCTCTTTGCCGGCAAGCAATCGGCAGAAAACCGGATCGCCGTCATAGCGCGGCAGACACCACCATACGATGCGCGCGGATGGCTCCAGAAGCGCCGCTGTGCGGCCATTGCCGATGACCGCAAGATCGAGCCCGAAATCTGTCATGCGCGCATCTGTCCGTTGGCTATCAGAAGTTTGAGCGCGCTGCGTACGTCGGCCGGGCTCTTGAATACTCCCGTCAGCCCCGGGAAGTAACGGCTGACGCTGAAGCCCTTGCCCCCGATCTGCGGCAAAACCTCGAAAACCGATTCATCCGTAATATCGTCGCCAATAAAAACCGGGATGCGACCGATGAAAGGCGGATGAGCCATTAGTTTTAGAATGCTTTCGCCTTTATTGATGTCGGGCCGCTTGATCTCAAACATCGCTTTACCCAGCAGCAACTCGGTTGGTTCGTCGGGAAACGCTTTGCGGCTGGCAGCAACGTGCTGGCGGAGACGTTCCGCCTGCTGCGGCGCGTTTCGATAATGCAGCGCGAGTGAATAGCGCTTATCTTCCACAATGATATCCGGACCTATGCTTGCGCGGTCAGCGAGCAGCTCTCGCAATTCCTTTGGCAACACCTTGGCCCAATAGAGCACTTCATTTTCATTCATGCGCATTTCCGCTCCGTGCCCGCCGATTGTCGGCAGGCGCAGCGGCGCGAACAGGCAATCAAGTTCAGCGATCGGTCGGCCGCTAACAAGGGCGACAGCGCCGCCAGTCAGAACCAACAACCGCGCGAGCGACTCACGTAGTGCGTCGGAAACTTCCACTTCGGTCGGTGACGGGCGAATGTCGAGAATCGTGCCGTCCACGTCGAGCAAAAGAGCAACCGTTTTCAAATCTAGTTTGGCGAAAATGTCCATAACTGGGTCGGAAGCAATCGTCTGCACTACTATAATTCCGTAAGGTGGAAGAAGGTTCGGCAGAACGTTCGCGTATTACCGCGCCAGCACTTCGACATCGCCGTCAACGCCCGTGACGACCTTGAATTCGCGCTCGTAAACTTTCCCCTCGTTGCGGGCAATCGCACGATATTCGCCCTCCGCAAGAATCACACGCGGAAAGGCACCGATCGATTCCTTGATGACGTCGCCGCCAGGCGTGAGCACCGACCAAGCCGTGTTGGCAAGCGCCTCGCCTCCACGATCGCTCACCAGTTTGAGCGTAATGGCGGCCGCGCGATGTGTAACCGTGATATCGGTCAGCTTGCCGGGCTGCACGCGAATGTCGGAGCGCACCACCGAATTGGCGTCCCCGTAGTTCGACACAATGTAATAAGTGCCCTCCGGCACCACGATTACGTCGCTGGTCGGGACATGCTCCGCGATGGGACGACGATCGCCGGGTTCGAACTGGCTGCCTTTGTAGACATCGAATGAAATTTGACTGGCCGGAACACGCACGTCACCAACCTTGCCTTCTATACGCAAACCACCGGCCGGCAGATCAAATTCCTCGTGTACATTCGCGCCGCGCAAGTCGACCGGCTTCACGGCGGTGGCCAACCCGAATCCGACGTGGACGATGTAGGTGCCGACCGGAAGCACGATTGTCGGCGTTGGGGACTTGTCTTCCTTCACCAGCTTGAAATTTCCGTTCGTATCCGCCTTTGCGCCGTAAACGCGCCACGTCAGACCGCCGCCAATGGGCTGCGCGTCCTTGCCGAAGCGCGCGCTGAGCGCGAGTGCCGCCTGACCGGCGGGCACTGCCGGGATCGAGGCTGTCGTGGTTGGTGAATTCGGCGCCTGCGCTGGCGGCGTCGATGGCACGGGCAAGTTGCTTGGTCCGAAGATATCGCTGCGTGTCGCGGGGACCGGCGAGATGAGACCGGTTGATGGCGTGGCCGAAAAAAGCGAGTTCTGCGCCGCGGCCGCAGAAGGCATGAGTGCAGAGACAACGAGCAAGAACGCCGGCCATTGCCGGCCCCTGAAGTCGGCTGGTGCGGGTGCCCTTCTCATCACGCACGTGTTTTCGGCCGAAATCGAGGCGATTTCAAGCCGAGATCCAACTTGTTTGTGGGCTGATTAACGCTGTGGTAGGCGCAGCCCCACAGCTTTGCAGAGACCCCCGATGCCCGATGCCATAGAACTGCTGAAGACCCGCCGTTCCGTAAAGCCAATCGAACTTGTCGGCCCCGGGCCAACGGCGTCCGAACTCGAAACACTCTTGAGGATTGCTTCGCGGGTACCCGATCACGGGAAGCTCGCTCCTTGGCGATTTATTCTTTTTGAAGGTGACGCCCGGGCCGCCGCCGGCGAAGTGATTGTCTCCGCGTTTCGTGCCGACCGTCCCGACGCTACCCCGGACCAAGTGGATTTCGAACGTAACCGACTGGCGCGTGCACCGTTGGTGATCGCCGTCGTCAGTCGCGCCGGCCCGCATGTGAAAATTCCTGAATGGGAGCAGCAGCTCTCCGCGGGCGCCTCTGCCATGAGTCTGGTTTTCGCCGCCCATGCCATGGGCTACGCCGCCAGTTGGATTACCGAGTGGTATGCCTATGATCGGCGCGTGCTCGACGCTCTTGGTCTTTCGTCCCACGAGCGAATCGCGGGTTTTGTGCACATCGGACGCCCTGCCAAGCCGCCCCAGGATCGCGAGCGCCCGAACCTTGACTCCATAGTCACGCGGTTTGGCCACTGAGGAACCTATCGTTCGGCATGACATTTAACCTTTATGTAATGAGCCGGGCGCACGCTCCCTGTCACGTTTCGGTCACAAGACTCCGCCAGCACTCTTGTACTGCTGGGTTGAAATGCCCGTGCGAGGGATGTTTTCGAGCGGGCGATCGGGAATAGGGAGATTACGGTTTTGGTCTTCGAGGGCTTATTCGCGCGAACGCGCAACGGCGACCGGGCCGCGGAAGCCACCACGCAACCGCAACCTGCCCCCGTACGCCCGACCATTGGGCTTGCGCTCGGCGGAGGCGCCGCGCGCGGCTTTGCGCATATCGGCGTCATGCGCAAACTGCTTGAGCATGGCATCGTCCCTGACGTGATCGTCGGTACGTCCATCGGCGCTGTCGTCGGCGGATGTTATGCGGCCAGGGAAATGGACAATCTGGAAACCTGGGCGCGCACGCTCACTGTACGCGGCGTACTGAGTTATCTCGATATCAGCCTTTCGGGGTCCGGGCTGATCGGAGGCGGTCATCTTGCCGGTCGTCTCGAAAACTCGCTCAAGGACACGCGCATCGACGACTTGCCGACGCGCTTCGCCGCAATCGCCACCGAATTCAATACCGGACATGAAATATGGCTTACGCGCGGTCGGTTAAGTGAGGCGCTACGTGCGTCGTATGCGCTGCCGGGAATTTTTCCGCCGGTGCTGATCGGTGGCCGTTGGCTGGTGGATGGAGCCTTGGTCAATCCGGTTCCGGTTTCCGCTGCCCGTGCGCTTGGCGCGCGGTTGGTGATCGCCGTCAATCTCAATGCCGACCTGTTCGGTCGTGGCACCATCATCGCCAGTCACGGCTCGGATGAAAACGAGCCTGTCACCACGCAGCCCAAGTCCAATGGCCTGCGCAGCATGTTCACCGGCGATCGTACGTTGCGCCGGCAATTCCTCGGGCGACGCGGACGCCCCGGATTGCCGACTGTCATGGTCGAAGCCTTCAACGTCATGCAGGATCGCATCACCCGCTCGCGGCTTGCCGGCGATCCACCTGACGTGCTCATCAGCCCGCGGCTCGGCAACATCGGCTGGTTTGAGTTTCACCGCGCCGCCGAAGCCATCCAGATTGGCACTGAAGCGACCGAAAGGGCCATCGACGCGGTCAGCGAAGCCGTGACCGCGCTGTCGCACACCGAAGCCACTTAGAGTTTACGCGGTGCGTATGTAATCGCGCATCGCCTCGGATTCGCCTTCGATCTCTTCGACCCGCTGCTTCACGACATCGCCGATCGAGATGAGCCCGGTGAGCCGACCGTTTGCGATCACCGGCATGTGGCGGAATTTTCCGGCGGTCATGCGCTCCATGATGCTGGCGACCGTATCGTCTTCACCGCAGGTCGCAACTTCGCGGGTCATGACCTGCCCGACCGGCAAGGCGAGCGCATCGGCACCATGGTCCGACAATGCGCGCACGATGTCGCGCTCCGACAATATGCCGGCGAGACGTTCCCCCGCGCCGCGTATAACGACCGCACCGATGCGATGCGCGGATAGTAGTTTTGCCGCCGCCGCCAGATCGGCCGTCGGTTCGATGCTAATGATGTCGCCGCCCAAGTTACGCTGCTTGGCGGCCAGGATCGCCTTGACGTTCATGGCAGCCTCCCTGGCGCATGATTTTTTCGGAAGCATCATGCGCAAATACACGCCGGCTCAGCCGAGATCGCGGCCGGGCATAATGAACGATCCTGCCGATGCTGCAGTTCCGTCAAGACTTAAATGCGCGGCAAATATCCTGCGTGCCGGCTAATGCCGCGTTGCAGCAGGATCCTCAAATTGCGGTAATTGTGGCCGCGGGTCGAACCAGGAAAACAGCAGCAGACCCGCAAGAAAGCCGCCAATGTGTGCCTGCCAGGCTACCGTATTGTCGCCGCCGGTAATCGGCAGCGACCCAAGCCCGAACAACATATTGATACCGAACCAGACCGCGAGGAACAGCAGTACCCGCGCGTCCGACAAAACGCCGCGCAGCGGGATAGCCGGTACCCGATAGGCACTGTCGTCGGCTCGCCCCAGCAAACCGAGCGGACCCCCGCGCTGAAATGCAAAACGCATCGCGGCTGCCATGGTGCCGGAAACAACTGCGGACGCCCCGATCATGGGAAATTGTTCACCGGCATGGGTAGCCAAATGAAAAGCCGCTCCCGCCGCGGCAGTTACCGCAAAGAATGCGACAAAGCGCACCGCACCGAAACGACGCGCGACAGCGCTGCCGAACGGCAGAAGCCAAATCGAATTGACGCCAAGATGCGTCCAATCCGCGTGAATGAGGGCATAGGTGACAAAGGTCCAAATATCGGCGCCGCCGCCCGGGAGTGCTTCGCCCAGCATAACGGAGCTGTCGTAGCGCACGGGAATAAATGCAAAACTCAGCAGAAATTCGATGTCCTGCTGTTCGGTGAGCACAAGTGTGCGCACCGAATGCACAAGCACCAGCACAGCGAGCACTGCGACGATAACCGGAGGAATATTGAAAAGCGGTTCGCGCTTCACGAGGTGATCCGGTGGGACACGACTGAGTTACGCCGCTTTGCTGCCCGCCCGCAAGGCGCATTTGTGCGCAAAAAAAGTAAGGGAGGGCTTTTTTGCCCTCCCTTGAGCCGCGTTTGCGGGGTACTTGCCGCGCCTGACGGCCCGGTCACATCCCTTCGCCTCCCCGAGGCTCTCAATTTTTAGGCCCGTCGCGCCAAGACTTGCGACGGGCCTGCCACATGGATGACGCGGACCATAGCGGCGAGTACGGGCTCCGCCAACACGACTCTGATTTTAACGCTAACCGCAGGTCGGCCGCGCGCAGACGCGTCCGGCACGAACCCTGCTCATGACACGTTGCCGCGGCAAGACAGTCTAACTTTCTGTCCCAATCGAGGACAGACGTGACACGGGCGCATCGCGGCGAAACAGGTAAACGCGATGAAACACGTCTCGACACGGACGTTATTCGACTACTGGAATCGGCGGCGCGGCCGACGTCGGGCCTTGGCGCGTTCCGACATCGACCCGGGCGATATTCGGTCTGCTCTTGGCGACACCTTTCTGCTGGCGGCGGATTTTGTCGACGAAATACGATTTCGTCTTGCCGGGACCCGGATTTGCACACTGTTTGCCCGCGAAATCAAAGGCGAGGCTTTCAATAGCCTTTGGAACGACGCGAGCCGCCAACACATCGATGCGCTCCTGAATTCTGTAATTCATGAAAAAGAAGCGGTGGTCGCAGGTGCATTTGGCTGCACCGAAGACGACACCGGAATCGAGCTGGAGTTGCTGCTGCTGCCGCTCGCTTTTGATGGCCGAACCCGCGTCCGGGCTCTCGGCGTTCTCGCTCCTTTAACGCCAAGCTACTGCCTGGGAGAGCGCCCTTTGCTCGAACTCGATCTCCGGACGTGTCGGCACATCGGAGCCGAGAAATTTCTCAATACGCCGCGCTTCGGGCAGCCACAGGAGCAACCCCGCACGCGTCACGGCTTGCTTGTTTACAGCGGCGGCCGCGATTTGTAGCCCGACAAGCGGTCCAGCTAACCCATCGTTAACGGTAGGCTAATAGGCTTGGTGATCGCGGAAACTCTTTCCGTTCCCGACACCTATGGCACTGCCTTTGACCAAACCGGTGATCCTGCCTCTGGCCGAGGAACGCCGGCGCCATCAGCGCGTGAAGGTAAGCCTTCTCGGCCGCTACATGCTGGCCGACCGGCGGGAATTTCCATGTCAGGTCATCGATATGTCCCCCGGCGGCATGGCTTTGATCGCCCCGATCGCGGGACATCCTGGTGAACGAGTGATCGCTTACGTCGATCATTTGGGCAGGCTTGAAGGCAAAATCTCGCGCGTGTTGGAGAACGGTTTCGCGATGACCATTTCAGCCACGCTTCGCAAGCGGGACAAGCTCGCGGCGCAACTGACCTGGCTCGCAAACCGGCAGATCCTCAACCTGCCGGAAGATCGCCGTCATGACCGCTTCACCCCGCGAAAAACGATGGCGCGGCTGGTCCTGCCAAACGGCACGAATGTCGCCTGCCGCGTAATTGACCTGTCGCAATCCGGCGCGGCCATCGGAGTAACGCCTGATCTCCGACCTCCGGTTGGCGTCGTCGTGACGGTCGGCAAGACCCAAGGGCGCGTCGTCCGCCACATCGAAGATGGCTTCGCCATTGAGTTCATGCGCCTCCAGCACCCTGATTTCGTCGAAGACAACGTGACCGGCGAATAGCGTCACTACGCGGTAAACGGCGCGTAGGAATTTGCGTGCAATCGCGGCATAGCCGCGGTAGGCGCCTCAGCCCTTTGCCTGCTCGAAAAAGCCATCCGCGCAAGGTCTAAACAGTAAACGGCCGCCCGCCGAGGTCGCGTGCGGCCTCGTATTTTGCCCGGCAATCGGTTAATGCGCGCAATTTGAATTAAATTGTATTGCGTAAGTTTTTAGTCAAAGCAAATTTCAAATTTAACAGTATTCGTGTCACGTTTTACTTTCATTCTACTAAAAGTGACCATCACAACTTAGCGCCAATACAAGCCGTTTGTGAGAAATGTGGCCCCAACAAGACGGGAAGGGGCCGCAATGGCCAGGCGTTTCAAACAGGCACTTCGAGTTGCCGGCGCGCTGCTGGTTGTCGCCAGCGCGGCTTTGGCAACTTCGTCAGCGGTTGCCGGGGACCACACCGCGTCTCTTAGCGGAGCATGGGAGCCTGGCGGCCGCCCCACCTACCTTACCGTTGGGGAGCCCGCACGGCCGCCCATCGGCTGGATCGATTTTTGCGCCGAATACAGGTCGGACTGCACGACCAAGCCATCAGAGCCGCGCGACGTCGTCCTCACCCCCAAGGCTTGGTCCGACATGGTCAAGGTCAATGCCTGGGTGAACGAGTCCATCAAGCCGATGACCGATCTCGAGCATTGGGGCGTAGTCGAGCGCTGGAATTATCCCGACGACGGCTACGGCGACTGTGAAGACTACGTGCTGTTGAAGCGCCGCATGCTCATGCAGGCGGGCTGGCCACGCGAAGCGCTCCTCATCACCGTCGTACGCGACCGAAAGGGCGACGGTCACGCGGTGCTCACTGTGAAGACCGATCGCGGTGAATTCATTCTCGACAATCAGGAGCCCCAGGTCCTGCCGTGGACCAAGACCGGCTACCGCTTTGTGAAGAGGCAATCGCAATCCGATCCGAATCTGTGGGTTTCGCTCGGCGAACCGCTCGCGCCGGCAACAGTTTCGGCGCGGTGACAAGGATAGGGATTCGCGCCCCCGGTCACGTCCCCACCCCTCCCCGTCCCCAGACCGGGTTCGCGAGCGGCCGGGCCTCCCCCAGGGCCCGGCCGCACAATTTAGAAATTACGGTGGGCTACTTGGACATGTCATCCGTGTAGCAAAATAGCCACAGACTCTATTATTCACCGGGATGGGGGCGCGCGCTATTTGGCGCCGGTCCGTCTCCAAATATTGTCTGGTTCGGGCCGGAAAGAATTTGGGGGCTGCCCATGCATCGTTGGATCGGTGCGGCGCTTGGCGCCGTCGTCGCGATCGCTGGTACGGAGACTGCCAGTGCTGCCGACATGCCAGTGAAGGCACCAGTTTCGCGCGTCTCGAATCCCTATAACTGGAATGGCTTCTATATCGGCGGTCATGTCGGCTACGGCTTCGGCGTGGCGGAGACCAGTGCGCCGGTCGATACCGATTTCTTCGGTGGGCGCGGATTCCTCGGCGGCGTTCTCGGCGGCTACAACTACATGATAACGCCGCGTGCGCTTATCGGTGTGGAGGGCGACTTCACCTGGTCGGACGTCACTTATTCTGCACTGGCCGGCGACGGCGGCGGCACCGTCCTCTCGTTTAGCCTCAAGCAGAAGGAAGCGTATTCGGTTCGCGCGCGCTTCGGCTATCTGCTGGCCCCTGAGACGCTACTTTACGGCACCGCAGGATGGTCCTGGTCGAAATTCAACTATTTTCTAAACGTCAACACCTTCGGCACCGACACCGACACGCGTTGGCTCAATGGCCCGCAGATTGGCGTCGGCGTTGAGACCATGCTCGCCCCCGGTTGGATCGGCCGGCTCGAATATTTGCATTCCTTCTACGATAGCAGTTCGTTCAACGCGCCGGTCGTCAACGCGTTTTTGGGGACCGGGGTTGACGCGCGACCGAACGTCGGCGTCGGTCGTCTTGCTTTGATCTACAATTTTGGACCGGGCGCGCCGGTGCCCTGGCAGATGCCGGCGCCAACGCCCTCATGGAATGGCGTCTATGTGGGTGGCGGCATTGGTGCGGGCGTTGCCAATGCAAGGTTTGAATTGAATAACGCGCCGCCCAATTTCATTGACGGTGACGGCGTCGGCATCCCTGCGATCTGGCCGACCGCCTTGCTTGGCTACAATTGGCGTGTGGCGCAGCGTTGGGTAATCGGCGCCGAAGGCGAAATCGCACCTGGTATTTCCACCGCCGACTTTTCACTCGATTGGACGGCGGCACTGCGGGGTCGGGTTGGCTATCTGCTCACGCCCTCGACCATGGTGTTCGGCAGCGCGGGCTGGCTGACGTCCGGCATCCGCACATCCTCGGTCGTTGGAGGTACAGTTGTCATTCCAAGCCAGCGGGTGAATGGCGCACAGATCGGCGGCGGAATCGAGACTGCAGTTAGCGAGCACTGGCTGGCCCGGTTTGACTATCAATACGCCTTCACCACGTCGCTGCATGACGTAACGTTCAATTTCACTCCGTTCGGCACGACTGGTACGGTCGACGCGCGAGCCCAAGCCCACTGCGGGCGGCTCGCACTCGTCTACCTGTTCGATACCCGCTGATTTTGCGGCGCCGGGCGCAATTCCACGCGATTGTCACGAAGTGGTCAGACTCCGGGCTTTTTTCGACTGCATATTTGCCCTTGGTGCGACGCGCGGACGCAAGTATTTGTGAGTTATCATGCAGCAGCGAATTGACGTCGCCAGAGTAAGCCCTGCCGCATATCAGGCCGTTTCGGCACTGCAAAAATATGTCGATCAGTCGGGCCTTGATGCAAAATTGCGGGAACTCATCAAGATCCGCGCCTCGCAAATCAATGGCTGCGCCTTCTGTCTTGCGATGCATACGCACGATGCGCGGGAACTTGGCGAAACCGATGAGCGCATGCATCTGCTCAATGCATGGCACGAAGCACCGGTCTACAGTGAGCGCGGGCGTGCTGCGCTGGGCTGGATCGAGGCCATTACGCTGGTGACGCAGGGCCATGTGCCCTATGAAGCATTCG
>Ga0184625_10000202_pt1 | contig 19447 bp, 17 predicted proteins | sample PLM3_30_b1_FD_133151 | JGI IMG/M metagenome (GOLD analysis project Ga0184625, IMG submission 133151) | Groundwater sediment microbial communities from an aquifer in East River, Colorado, USA - PLM3_30_b1 | ecosystem: Environmental > Terrestrial > Soil > Riparian zone | place: USA: East River... | reverse complement strand
AGCCAGGGCGTGACGGCTCGTTCGATGCGCGGCCACCAGGCTGCAGAGGGCAAGCCGGGGACTTGGGTTGATGCAGCGGCGGGCAGGCCAGAGGCCCGCCCCACGGCCGGCTGCGGCTCCGTCGTTGCTGCCACGCGGGGCAACGGCTCGCGGGGCGCGGCGCTCTCGGGCGCCGGCGCTGCGACAATCGGCGCTGGCTGGGTTGCGACAACGCGTGAATCGATCCGCGGCGGCAAATAGAACCACGTGGCAAAAGGCAGGCCGATCATGGCGGCCAAGGCCACCAGGCCGAGCCAGTACCGGGCCTCGGCCGGCGCGCGGTGCAGCAACCGGAGCAATAGCGCCGCGACGACCGCCACGGCCGTGAATTGCCAGAGCGAGTGGACGAGCAGCCAGCCGAGGCGGAGGGCGAGCGGTGAATCCGTCAGGAAAGCGACCATATCATTTGCCCTCCAGCGAATCGAGCAGCTTGCGAACCTCGGCCAATTCCTGCGGGCTGGCCTTGCTGGCCGAGAGCGCCTGCAGCACCAGGCTCAGCGATGAGCCTTCATAGACCTTGTCGATCAGCTCCCGGACCATCCGCCGTCCGGCCTTCTCGCGCGATAGCACCGGGCGATAGACGTGCGGCTGCGCTGCTTCGTCGCGCTTGACGAGCCCCTTCTGCAGCATCACGCCGAGCATCTTCACGGTCGTCGAATAGTTCGTGCCCTTGTCGGCCTCCAGCCGCTCGTGGATAGCGCGGACGGGGCTTTCGCCCAGTTCCCAGAGGATGCGGAGAATCTGCAGCTCGACCTCCGTCGGCTGCGAAGAAGCGGGACGGGACACGGCGGCTGCTCCTGATTGTGGACAGTTAGCGAATTCGTTCGCTACGTCGGCCAGTGTAGCGAATTCATTCGCTAAGTCAAGTCTGCGGCCGCGCCGCTTGGCAGAGCATGGTCAGTCCGCGATAATCGGCCGATCACCATTCTGTGGAGAATCATCATGCGACTGGCTTTGACGCTTTTGCTCGTGGCTGCACCGGCGATTGCCCTGGCACAGGACACCGCGCCCAAGCCGCTGACGCCGGCGGAGGCGGCCAAGAAGCTGGAGATGAAGGTCACGGTGGAGTTCGAGGTCAAATCGACTGGCGGTAACAACAACAACTACCTCAACTCGCATGCCGACTATCAGGACGCCGCCAACTTTACGATCTTCATCCCGAAGGTGGCCCTGACCAAGTTTGCCGCCGCCAAGATCGAGAAGCCGGTCGATTACTACAAGGGCAAGACGATCCAGGTCACCGGCACGGTCGTACTGTTCGAGAAGAAGCCGCAGATTCGCGTCGAAGATCCCGCCCAGATCAAAGTGGTCGAGAAGAAATAGCGGCGATGAGGGCAGGACGGAGCGAAGGAGGGACAGAGGGAAGGAGAGACGGAGGGATGGCGGGCATGTCCCTCAGTCTCTCCGTCACTCCTTCTCTCCGTCGGTTTTCCAGCACGGGCCGAGCGCTAGAATTCAGTGTGGCCCGACAAAGAACAAGACCGCAGCGCACCATCTGGACCGCTGGTCATTCCACGCGATCGCTGGATGATTTTCTGGAGCTGCTGGCGGCGGGCGACATCAAGCTGCTGGCCGACGTGCGGCGGTTTCCCGGCTCGCGGCGGCATCCGCACTTCGGCCAGGCGCCGCTGTCCGCTTCACTGGCAGACGCAGGCATTGAATATCGCCACTTCGAGGCGCTCGGCGGACGGCGAACCGAGCGGCTGGCTGGCTCACCGAACACCGCCTGGCGAGTCGAGTCGTTCAACGCCTACGCCGACTACATGCAGTCCGCGGAGTTCCGCGCCGCGCTCGAACAGCTAACAGCGATTGCCGATCAAACGCCCACAGCTGTCATGTGCTCCGAGGCCCTGCCGCAGAAATGCCACCGCCGCTTGATCGCCGACGCCTTGCTTGTCCGCGGCTGGCGCGTGCGGCATCTTCTCTCGCCCAAGCGCATCGAGGATCATGGGCTGACGCCGTTTGCCCGCGTGCGTGGACTGGATATCACCTACACGGATGCCACACTATTCTGAGGCCGACTATGCCGCGCAGTTTCTTTGCCGCCCTTTTGGTTCTTGCGTACTTCGGTTCCTTTTTCGTCTCTTCCCCCACCATGGCTGCTGAAAACGACAAGCTCCTCCGCCACATCGTGATGTACAAGTTCAAGGACGGCCTGCCGGCGGCGCAGCTCCAGGAAGTGATCGACGCCTTCGCCGGCCTGCCCAAGAAGATCGACACGATCGTGGGCTACGAAGCGGGCACGAACGTCAGCCCCGAGGGCAAGTCCGAGGGGTTCACGCACATCTTCGTCGTCACCTTCAAGACCGCCGCCGACCGCGACGCCTACCTCACGCACCCGGCCCACCAGGCCTATGTGCAGGTTGTGAAGGACCGGCGCGAGAAGGTGATCGTGTTTGACTATTGGACCAAACCATAGGAGAGGCCAACCATGCGGTACTCGCTGCGCACGCTGCTCGTCGTCATGCTCGTGCTGGGCGCGCTCGCCGGTTGGCTGGGGATTCGCGCGCTGCGCATGCGGCGGCAGCACGAGGCGGTGCAGGCCGTCAGAGACGCGGGTGGCAGCGTCACAACCGCCAAAGTGGCTGCCGATGACCCATTCGCTGCACTGCCAAGTGAACCGTCAAATCCAATTGCCAAGGCCGCAGCACAATTGGAGGCGCCAGCCTGGTTTCGCGATCTTCTCGGCGCTGACGGGTTTGACAAGATTACGAGCGTTAACCTTAGCCGCAAACCCGTCACCGACGCCGATCTGGCGCATTTGAGGCAGCTCCTGAATCTGAAAGGGCTGTACCTTTCCAACACGGAGATCGGCGATCTGGGGCTGCAAAACCTGGGACGCCTGCCGGAACTGGAAACTCTGGCGCTGGACCGTACGCGCGTCACGGATAACGGCTTGCGGCACCTCGCTAACTTTCCGAAGCTCAAGCAACTGGTGCTCGGCGGAACGTCTGTGGGCGATGATGGTTTGATGCATCTGCGGGCGGTGGGCCAACTGCAGACGCTCGATCTCGCCTCGACGCAAATTCGCGGACCAGGACTCGTACATCTGAAAGAACTAGCACACCTTCAACAGCTCGACGTAAGTGGGAGCGAGATTTCCAGCGAAGGTCTGCAACACTTGTCTGGTATCAGCAGTCTGCAGTGGTTGGCGATTGGAATCGGCGGCGTGAACGAACCCACGACTGATCAATTCCAAAAATTCAGCAACCTGCGGTTCTTGCACGTGCGCGGACCCACGCCACCTGCGGACGAGCTCGAAAAGCTCTCCGCGGCATTGCCAAAAGTAAGGGTGAGCGGCCGATAGCTCTCTCTTCACCGCGTCTCGACCGTCACCGCCATCACGACCGGCGCGGTGCGGTCTTCGCCTTTGACCAGCTCGATCTTGGCGAGCGATTCGGCCCGCTTGGGAATGACCGAGAGGAAGCGGAGCTGCTTGCCGCCGCGGAGGTCGAAGGCGAATTTCGACTGCGGCACATCCACGCGGCGGATGTAGTCGGCAAAGTGCTCGCCGTTGATCAGGTTGTGGTCCTCGGTCTGGCCGTCGGCATAGTGCAGCCGCACGATCATCGAAGTCGTCTTTTGCTGGCCGTAGGGATAGCCCCAGCCGGAAATGCCGGAGAGCAGGTGGATCGCCTTGGCGGGGATCGCGCAGGGAATGCTGACCGAGCGGGGCATCGTCGGCGGGAGGCGGCCTTCGGGGCCGCGGAGCATGATCGCGTTGGGAACCGTGTTGACCTTGGGATCGACGAGCGTGAAGGGCACGCCCTCGAACGTCTTGGGCTCCCAGTCGGCGAAGGCCAGCCGCTCGGCCGTCGAGTTCTCGTCGTAGAACATGCCCTTGGTCGTGATGACGGTGGCGACCTTGTCCAGCGGCAGCGGCACGTATTGCCCGCGATGCGTGAGGAACTCCAGCAGGTTGGCCAGCTCTTCGGGCTTGACCTGCTTCTCGAAGCCGTCGGGCATCAGCGACTTGTTGCTGGCCTGCAGGTTCTGGATATCCTCGCGGAGGACGACGTGCTTCTTCGCCTCGCTGTCGATCAGCTCGATCGAGGTCTTGGTTTCCGAGGCCAAGAGGCCGTTGATCACCACGCCGTCGGCCGTCAGCACGGCATAGACGCGGAAGTTGCCCTCGACCGAGCGGCTGGGGTCGATCAGGTGCACCAGCAGCTCGTGCTTGGGATGCACGGCCATGCCGGTCAAGTCAGGGCCGATCTTCGTGCCTTCGCCCGAGTGCTGGTGGCACTTGGCGCATTGGTTCTTAAAGACCAGCTTGCCGGCCACGGCATCGGCGGTCTGCTTCGTCAGCGGCAGCAATTCATCGAGCACCTTCTGCCGATCGGGATTGGGCAGGCTGCCGCCGGCTTCGAGCATGCGGCGGGCGCGATTGGCCAGTTGCCGATCGGGGTGCGTCGTCAGCGCCTGCTTTTGGTCAAGCGACAGATCGGCGAGCTGCACCTTACCTTGCTCGATCGAAGTCAATAGGCCGAGCGTCCAGGTGCTCTTGCTCAAGAGGGCGCTGAGCGCGGCGGGACGGACGGCGGGCGTCAGCTTGGGCAGCGCATCGCAGAGGGCGGACCCGACCTGCGAAGACTCGCTCTGAGCCAGCGCGCCGACGATGCCGCGGGCCAGCTCGGGCGAGGTGCGGGGCGTGATCAGCTCCAGCAGCTTCGCGGCTTCGGCCGTGCTGCGGTTGATCTCAACGTAGCGCGTGGCGGCGGCGGCGCGGGCCACGTCGCCGAGCTGATTGTTGCTGGCATCGGCCAGAAAGCCGGCGGCCAGCTTGGCGATCTGCTCCTGCAAACCCTGGCTGCCCCAGCGGGTGGCCAGCGCGACGAGCTGCGACTTGCCGCCCGGCGGTAGCTTGACGAACAGCTCGCGAATCGTTGTTTCCAGCTCGGGGCTGAGCGTCACCTGCTTGTCGCGCGGCCAGCCCCGGGCCAGGCCGGTCAAGACCGCCGAAGCGATCTCCGGCTGCGAAGTCTTCAGCTCGTTCAACAGCGCGGCGGGATTATCCAGCCCCGTGCGGGCGACGTGATCGGCGACGATGGTCAGGCGGCCGGTTGCCGCCGTGCTGGCGAGGGCCGTGTTGGTCGATTTCGCCGCGGCCGCCAAAGCGGCTGGGCCGCTCTTACCGAGGGCGGCTGTGGTTGCGTCGAGCAAGTGGCGGTCTTGCTGAACGGCCGAATCGGAAAGTGCCGCAATCGCCGCAGTCGCTGAAGCGTCACTTGCGGGCAAGTCGGCCAGGGCCAATAGCGCGGCCAGCCGAACTTGCACGTCAGCATCGTTGAGAATGCCGCTGGCGACGATGGCAGCCAGCGACTCGGCGGTGGGCGGCAGGACTTTCAGCGCATTGCGGCGGACGCCGGCCGAGGGGTGCTTGAGGCCGGCGACTGCGGCGGCGAGCGCGTCACCTTCGACGGCTTTCAAACCGGCGAGCGTGCCCAGGGCGTGGATTGCTGCTGTGTTCAGGCCGATGGCATCGACCTTCTGATCTTTGGCCAGCTCGATCAGCGCCGGCACGACGTCCTTGTTTCCGCGTTCCACTAGCAGCCGTTGGGCGACCAGGCGAGTGTACATCACGTCGCTTTTCAGGGCGGCGACGAGCTGTGGGGCGGGCGTCTCGCCGGCCCTAGATGACTCGTTCCTTTCGGGCCGGCCAGAGGCCCGCCCCACGTAGAGCAGCCGGTAGATGCGGCCGTGCTTCTTGTCGCGGAGGTCGGTTTCGTACGCCGCGCCGCGGCCCGTGCGGAAGCCGGCGGGCGTGGGGTTGTGCTGAACGATGTAGTTGTACCAGTCGATGAACCAGACGTTGCCGTCAGGGCCGACCTCGGCCTGAATCGGGCTGGTCCATTCATCGTCGCTGGCCACGAGATTCCAGCCGTTCCGCGAGCGGTAGCCCGCGCCCTCGCGGCGGAGGACGAACGTGGCGATCAGGTGCCCGGTCGGCTCGGTGACGAAGGCGGTGCGGTTCCAGTATTCCTTGGGGTAATTGCGGGCCGTGTAGAGGGCGTGGCCGGCGGCGGCGGTGAAGCCGCCGTGGAAATCGACCTGCCGCACGGCTTCGGTCACCGGATAAAAGCGGTTGCTGTCGGCGATGCCGTTCAGGCCGGTGCTGCTCCAGCCGCGGACCGCTTCGTAGTAGCGGTTGGGAATCGGCAGGAATTCGCTGGGGTTGCCGTTCGCCGTGGAGCCGAACACCAGCCCTTCTTCGCTGTGGCCCAGGCCCCAGGTGTTGTTGTTGGTCGAGCGGAGAAACTCCAGGTCGGTCACGGCGACTTTCTCGCCGTCCCCTTCAACCTTGAAGCGGAAGAAGCCCTGTCGAAAGCCCTGGACCTGCCGCCCGTCGGTCAGGACGGGCGACGACTGGTTGTAGCCCTGCATGGCCCAGTACCAGTTGTCGAGGCCGTAGCGAAAATTGCTCACTTCGCCATGCGTGTCGCGCATGCCCCAGCCGGTGATCAGCGTCTTGCGGAGGTCGGCCTTGTCGTCGCCGTTCGTGTCTTTCAGATAGAGCGTTTCGCCGCCGGCCTGCACCAGCGCGCCGCCGCGGTAGAAGGCGATCGCCGTGGGAATGCTCAGCTTGTCGGCGAACAGCGTGAACTTGTCCGCCTTGCCGTCGTTGTCGGTGTCTTCGCAGATGCGAATGCGGTCGCGGCCCTGGCCCGCCGGCTGCAATTCGTTCGGATAGTCGTACGTCTCGCAGACCCACAGCCGGCCCCGCTCATCCCAGGTCATGAAGATCGGCTTGCCTTCGAGCTGCGGCTCCGCAACGAACAGCTTCACCTCGAAGCCGGCGGGCGTGACGAGGTGCTTCATCGACTCTGCCACGTCGTCCACAGGGTTCTGCATTTTGTTCCACTCACCGTCGCCGCCGGTGCGGCGGCCGGGCGGGTAATAGGCGACCTTGGCGGGCGTGTATTCGAAGGGCTTGACGTCAGTCCGCTTGGCTTTGATTTCAGGAGTGTAATTCGGGTCGATGGCAGCGGGCTGCACCGAGGCAGTGGCGGGCAGGCCAGAGGCCTGCCCCACGGCGGCGGCGGCGAATGCCGGGACCACGCTAGGGTCGGCGCCGACGGCCCAGCGGATGCCGCGTTCGACCAGGTTCAGGAAGCCGGCGTTGCCCCAGGTGCGTTGATCGTGGCCCCAGGCGGTGTAGAACACGCGGCCCTTGCCATGCGTGCGGACCCAGGTCCAGGGCTCCTTGCTGCCCCGCTCGTCGCGATATTCCAGGACCGTGCGGTCCTTCTCATTGTGCTTGGTGTGGACGTAGGTCTCGTCCCAGCTCTCGAAGCCGCCAAAACCCTTCATGATCGGATGCTCGACCTCGGCCAGCGTTGTGCGGAACATGCCCGTGCCATGCCGCTGGAACTGGGCCCCGACCAGCTCGATGTACTTGGGCGAATTCAGGAAGCAATACGACGCACAGTGCAACGGAATGAGGCCCTTGCCGCTCTCGACGTAGTCGAGCATGGCCTTTTCCTGCTCGGGCGAAATGCGAGTCGTATTGGCATAGATCACCAGGCCCGCGTACTTACCGAGGTTCTCGGCGTTAATGTCCTCCATCTTGTCGGTGTAGGTCAGCTCGATGCCGCGCTCTTTCATCGCAGGCTGCAGTTGCCGGAACCGCGCCGCTGGCTGATGGTGGCCGCTATCGCCGAGGAACAGCAGTTTCAGTGGCTCAGCCGCTCGGGCTGCGCCCAGAGCGGCAAGAGACAACGCGAGCGAGACAGCAAATGAGAGGAGGCGTGACATGGCTGACCTGTAGTCGTGAACGGACGAAGAGGAGTTAGGGGGTAGCTGCGGCTTTGGCCGCGATGCCGGCGAACGGATATTCGGAAACGGTTTCCCAAGCGATTTTCTGGAGGATGGCGTGCTGCTGGTCATTCACACCGGGGGTGTCTTTCTTACCAGCAACGTCTTTTGTCTCCGGTATGGCGGGCACCTTCAGGCCCATCGGATTGTGACGATAGATGGCGACATAGTTGCAGTAGGAAGCCAGCGATTGCACGGGCGAAGTGCCGTGGCCAATCGCGTCGGTGAACAAGAGCGATTGTTTCGTGATGCCCGGATATTTGCCGTCCACGATGAGGCTCCGCAGCTTCACGACGGCGTCGCCCACCGGCACGATAAAGACGCAGGTCTTGCCGTGCTTCTTGTTCAGGTCGTCAGCCTGGGCCTCTAACTTCTTCCGCCAGTCGTCGATCGCCTTTTGCAAGTCGGCGATCTTCGCGCTATCGCGCTGGTCGAGTGTGTCTGGCTTGATTCGCTTGTCGGGCTCCGGCACGTCGTAGGGGAACCACGAGGCTTGCACGAGCAGCCGCAAGTTTGGATTGTGCTTCAGGCCCAACTCGGTGAAGTTCGTGATGCCTTCGTCGGGGATCAAGACGTGGGCCGCCATCGTGAAGACATCGACCTTGCCGGTCAGCAGGGCCTGCTTGGCCGTGTTCTGGTCGTCGGCCTTCTCCCAGTGCTGAATCACCCGCGAGCCGCCGATCCCCTGCCGGCCAACTTCCAAATGCCCCTCGATCCCGGCGGCTTTCACCAGCAGGTTCATATGCTGCGGCACGAACATGTGAAAGCTGTGCCCGGTGTAGAAGATCCGCAGGCCGGCGGGCGACTGCTTCGCGTCTTGGGCAGCCGCGGCGCTGCATGCCGCAAGAGCGAACAGCACGGTCCAAAGTCGAACGAGGGCGGCTGAAACGATTGTCATGAGCCATTTGCTCCTTATTTCTGTTTCGCGGTATCGACGATTGGCGGCCGACGCACGATCGCTGCGATCGCCAGGCCCGCGACGCCCCATTCGAGCACGGCGCAGAAGAACTCGTCGTGAACGAAGTTATGCGGGAAGCGATACCAAATGCCGTAGGACGTGATCAGCGAGAACCAGGCGAAGACGCCCATTGCCAGCACTGCCAGCCACCGCCGGGCGAAGCCGATGTCGGCCGCCATCAGCGAGACGACCCAGGCAGCGAGCAGCGCGGCAATCACGTTGGTGGCGAATTCCTTGCCGAGCGTCTCGCCGGTCATCATATCCTCGCCGGTGGGAGCGATCACCAAGACGCCGCTGGGCCCGGCTTTGTAGCGGGCGTTGAGTGCCTTCATTTTCTCGGCATTTTTCATCTCGCTGGCCGAGGGATGTCCCGGCAGCGAGTAAATCCCCGGCTTCACGCCGCTGGACTGTAGCGCGTCAGCTATTTTGGCCTCATCCGGCAGGTTGGAAAACGTCCGATCGAGCAGTTGAAAGGCCATGTGATTCGTCGCGCCCATCACGAAGACGAGCGCGCCGCCCACTACGCCTGCGATCAGGATGCGAATCCACATGGCTCACTCTAAGGCTTGCGAGGCAGGAGCCTCGCGGACGTGCGTTCCCAGGCAGAGCCTTGGAACGAGTTCGTTCGCTGTCTCTCGTTCACTCCGTCCCTCCGTCTCTCCTTCACTTCAGCGTAAATGCCGGCAGCTTCACGATATTCCCGCCCTTCTCGGCCGACTGATGGGCGCACAGGCCCACGCACGTCCAATTCGCCGCCGTGGTCGCGTTCGGCCACGGGTCGCGCTTCTTCACCAGGGCCGTGACCATCTCGTTGACCATGTGCGGGTGCGAGCCGCCGTGGCCGCCGCCTTGAATGAACGACAGGTGCTCGGCGTCGTGGATCTCCGCCGGCTGCGTGAACCGGCGAATCGGCTCCGGCAACAGGTGCGCGAAGTCGGTGACCTCGATTTTCGAGGGAATCTCCGGCTCCGGCTTCTTGGCCGTGTGCAGCGTGTGCGGCTGATGCTCGACCAGCGTCCACTCGAAGCTCCGCTTCGTGCCATAGACGTCAAAACTCTCGCGGTACTGCCGTGCTACGTCGTACAGGAACCGCCAGATGTGGGCCACCACGTCGGAGTCCTTGATCTTGATGTGGCAGCTCTCGACGGCGTAGGCGTTGCCCGACTTCTTGGCGATGTCCTTGCGCACGGTGCCGCTGCCAAAGCAGCTCACGTATTCGGCAGGCTTCTCCATCAAGCCGAGGCACGGGCTGACCACGTGCGTCGCGTAGTGCATCGGGATCATCTTCTGCCAGTAGTCGGGCCAGCCGTCCATGTCTTGCGGGTGCGAGGCGGCCAGGTGCTGGATTTTGCCGAGCTCGCCCTTCTTGTACATTTCCTTGATGAACAGGAACTCGCGGCTATAGACGACCGTCTCGGCCATCATGTAGGTCAGGCCGGTGTCGGCCACGAGCTGGCAAATCTTGTCGCACTCTTTGATCGTGGTGGCCATCGGCACGGTGCACATCACGTGCTTGCCGGCTTTCAGGGCCTCGATCGACATCCAGGCATGGTCAGGGATCGGCGAATTAATGTGGACGAAATCGACCTGCGGGTCGGCCAGCACGTCGGCGTATTCGGCGTAGCGCGTGCCGATGCCGAACGTGTCGCCGGTCTTGTTCAGCTTGGCTTCGTTCCGCTGGCAGATCGCGTGGATTTCAGCCTGAGGGTGCGCCTGGTAGATCGGAATGAACTCCGCCCCGAACCCCAGCCCGACAATCGCCACTTTGACTTGCTTGCCCGCCGCTCGTTTCGCCATGACAGGAACTGTTCCCTCAGAGGTGATGGACTAGCCGGGGCCAAACCTGGTCCCGGAGTGCGAATGCACGCGGCGTATTCTAATCACCCGCCGCGTCCATCACAGCAGAGCGCCAAACCAGCCGGATCAAAACGCGCTCGAATCAACCGCCTGGCCGTCACCGCGATTGGACAGAGCCTGCAAGGTGGTGAGGAGCACGTTGTACCGCATGACTCTTACCGATGCGTCCGCCAGGGCAACGTTGAACCCGCCGGGATGCGCCGATCCCCAGTAGTCGTAGTAACCGCCGCCGGTGGTCGGTGCCCCGTGCCACGGCCCGCAGGCGCCACCAGAATTCGGCGGCACAACCTCCTGCGCTGCGGTTGTCGCGCGGATGTCCATTCGCGGCTGATGGATGGCATGTCGCGTATGGGCCCAACTATTGCCGCCAGCCCATGGCTCGTTGTCGCCCCAGGCCGAAGCCGAGCGATAGAAGTCCACGGGCACAAACTTCTCGCCGAGGAGGAGCGTGTTGGAGGTGCCATCGGTCACGTCGGCAAAGCGGCACAAGCGCCAGATCGTTTGGTTGTTGGCCATATTCGGTACGATTGTCCCGTTAAACGTTTCAGGCGACGTAGCCGGGCACCAGGTCGTCCCGGCGTTTCCAGCGTAATCGACCAGTAGAGTCGTCGTTCCCACCAGCGTCGGTGGACGGCGACTGGGGCAGTTGTACGTCGGAACCGCCACCGCACGGACTGCTGAGTCGGTAGCCAGGTTGAACGCATTGTTCTGTTCCAAATAGGGCAGGATTTGATACCGCCAATGCCAATACGCGGTGATACCGGTGCGAAAGGGATCAGGATAAGTGTTACTTGTCCGTGCCCCCGTCCCCCAATCCTGCCGGCCGGCCGAGGGAAATGCACCCAGTGAATCATGGAACGTATGACAGGCCAGCGCGTGCTGGCGGAGGTGATTGCTGCACTTGGTGCGGCGGCTGGCCTCGCGGGCAGACTGAACGGCCGGCAGCAGCAGTGCCACCAGAACTCCAATGATGGCAATCACCACCAACAATTCGACCAAGGTGAAAGCGAGCTTTCGCAACGGGCGTCTGGACATGACAACCTCCACAATGGCAACGGGCTTGTATCAATTGGTCGCCGGCTTGTGCCGGCCCACGAACGTGAGCTTCGTTAGATCTTCTGCGGGCACTGTCAGCGGCACGCCGCGGATATCGGAGACGGCTCGCCTGCCGCCCGAGCCTTCCTTCTCGTAGGCCACGATCGGAAACATTCCCTGATACTGCGTCGGTCCGCCGGTGGGATTGGCGTTCCAAACGACGATATAGGGCTGCTTGTCGTTGGGCGAAACGAGCAAGTCGTCCGGATCGCCGAAAGCCTTGAGGAACGGCTTTAGCTCCTCGGCGTCCTTAGGCCCGTGGCCGAGCTTAGTATGCGCGTCGGAGTAGGCCGTCGCGATGTACGCCAGTTCCTTCTCGGCAGCCGCCATGGGCACCACGTCCACCCCCGAGCCGCAGCCGCAGCAGGTCGCTGCTGCGATCAGCAGGCCGCGCTGGAGCCAGCGCAGTCCGAAAGAGCGCGCGTCATAGTGTTGGCACATGATCGAGGTCATGGCCTCCCCCGTGACAAACCATGAGGCAACGGTCCGACGGAATCATCGGGCCGGACTGGCGCGAGCGGTCCTTCACCGATCGTGAATCGATCAGTCGCGACCCATTGATTGTGCATTTTACGCCGCTCGCCGCCATGTAATAATGCGCAGAACTTATGAGGTTTTTCACGCAGGCTCGGAGCAACGGCTAGGCTGGTAAGATTGGGGGAACCTGCCATGCGGCCCAGCAAGCAGGTGGCGCTGCTGATCGAAACGTCCAACGCTTACGCCCGCGGCTTGCTGCGCGGCGTCATGGCCTATGTCCGCGAGCATCACCCGTGGGGCCTGCGGCTGACCGAGCACGGCCGCGGCGAAGTGAGCCGCGGCGAATTGGTCGAGTGGAAGGGTCAGGGAATCATCGCCCGGATCGAGAACGAGCGGATCGCGGCGACGCTCCGCGACTTCCGCCGGCCGGTGGTCGATGTGTCGGCCGCACGGCTGCTGCCCAAGCTGCCCTGGGTGGAAACCGATGACGCGGCGATCGCCAAAGCGGCGGCCGATCATTTGCTGGCCCGTGGCCTGACGAATTTTGGCTTTTATGGCGACGACCGCTTCAACTGGTCGCGGTGGCGGCAAGAAGCGTTTCACCGCTGCATTGCAGCGGCGGGCTTTGTGTGTAGCGACGCGCCGCAGGCCCGCGGAACGGGCAAGCTGGCCGAGTGGGTCCGCGCGTTGCCCAAGCCGGCGGGAGTCATGGCCTGCTACGACATTCGCGGCCGGGAGCTGATCGACGCCTGCCGCGCGGCCGAGGTCGAGATCCCCGACGAAGTGGCCGTGATCGGCGTCGATGATGACGAGCTCTTGTGCGAGCTGTCCGATCCGCCGCTGTCGAGCGTCATCCCCGACGTCAGCCGCACCGGCTGGGTCGCGGCCGAAATTCTCGACGCCTGGATGAGCGGCAGCCGGCCCGCAGAGCTGCAGCATCCGATTCCGCCGCTGGGCGTCGCCACGCGGCGTTCGACCGACATGCTCGCCGTGGAAGACGCCGACCTGGCGGCGGCGGTGCGGTTCATCCGCGAGCACGCCTGCGACGGCATCACGGTCGCCGACGTGGTGGGCAAGTTGCCGCTCTCGCGGCGCGTGCTCGAATCGCGGTTCGAGCGCGTGCTGGGCCGCACGCCGCACGCCGAAATCCTCCGCGTCCGCCTGGAACGCGTGAAGCAGCTCCTCACGCAGCCCGGCTGGACGCTCGACGCTATCGCCCACCGCACCGGCTTCCGCCATGGCGAGTATCTGAGCGCCGTCTTCAAGCGCGAAACCAACCTCACGCCCGGCGCCTACCGCCGGCAGCACCGGCTCGACTAAGCCGCCAATCCGAAGGGAAACGCGAACCAATTGACCCGCGCCGCGGGCACCGGTAGGCTAAGCCTTTTGCTGATCCAGGCCCTGCCTGCGCGGGACGGAGCCCTGTCAAGCGCTCCTCACGCTCAGCCGTCGGCCGTTCCCCCGATAGGTCCGGCGTCCGTGAAATACGCAGCGGTCGGCCCGATTGCCGTCCATCTTCCGCAGCGCGTCGAGACCAACGCCCAGCTCAAGGCGGAGTTCCCGGGCTGGGACATGGACCTGATCTACGAAAAGACCGGCATCGGCCAGCGGCACATCGCGGCCGAGGGCGAATGCGCCAGCGATCTGGCCGCTGCCGCCGCCACGAAGCTGTTTCAAAACCACGATATCGATCCGCAGTCGATCGACTTCGTCCTGCTCTGCACGCAGACGCCCGACTATCCCCTGCCGACCACCGCCTGTCTGCTGCAAAGCCGCCTGGGCCTGAAGACCAGCGTCGGGGCCCTCGACTTCAACCTCGGCTGCTCGGGCTATGTCTATGGCCTGTCGCTGGCCGACGGGCTGATCCGCAGCGGAGCGGCGAAGCGCGTCCTGCTGCTGACCGCCGAGACCTATTCGAAGTACATTCATCCGAACGACCGCAGCCTGCGGACGATCTTTGGCGACGGGGCGGCCGCCACGCTCGTCGAGGCGGCCAGTGAGCCGACCCTGACCGGGTTTCAATTCGGCACCGACGGCACGGGCGCCGATACGCTGCTGGTGACCAAGGGCGGCGCCCGGCCGGCGGACCAGGCGATTCAGCCGCGGCATCGCCAGCGCTGGGAAAGCGCCCTGTATATGGACGGGCCGAGCCTGATCAACTTCACGGTTGTCGCCGTGCCGCAGCTGGTCGAAGGCGTCCTGGCCGCCGCCCGCCTGGCCGACAAGGACATCGACCTGTACCTGTTTCACCAGGCCACGTTGAAGATGCTAGAGCAGCTTCGGGAGCGGATGCGGATCAGCCCCGAGCGGCTGCCGATGGTCCTGGAGCACTGCGGCAACACGGTCAGCTCGACGATTCCGATCCTGATCGACGCCCTGCGGCAAGACGGCCGCCTGCAGCGCGGCACGCGGAGCATGCTCGTCGGCTTCGGCGTCGGCTGGTCCTGGGCCGGCTGCATCTGGCGCGAAACGCTTTCTTAGCCGGAACCAAACCTGGTTCCGGAGTGCTCCGATGGACAGTCGTTGACGGGACTCCGGGACCAAGTTTGGTCCCGGCTATTGATTGGCCCTAGTAGCGCGACGGAGTACAATGCTCGCAACTCCGCCGTGCCGCCATGAAATCGCTCCAAGGCCAATTCCTGATCGCCTCGCCGAAGCTGGCCGACGGGAATTTCTACAAGTCGGTCGTGCTGATGATCAAGCACGACGACGAGGGAGCCTTCGGCCTGATCCTCAACCGGCCGACCGAGAACAGCGTCCAGGAAGTCTGGAGGATGGTCGCCGAGATGGAGATCGACTGCTCGCAGCCGATCTTTCTCGGCGGGCCGGTTTCGGGGCCGCTGGTGGCCCTGCACCGCGTGAAGTCGGCGGCCGAGATGGAAGTGCTGCCCGGCCTGTACTTCGCCGCCCACAAGGACAAGCTACAGAAGGTCATCTCGCAGACCTCCAAGCCCTTTCGCTTCTTCACGGGCTATGCCGGCTGGGCCGGCGGCCAACTTGACGACGAGCTGCAAGCCGGCGGCTGGCTGACGCTGAAGGCCAAGAAGGACCTCATCTTCCACGACGGCGACGACCTCTGGGAACGCGTGGTCCGCACGATCGGCGAAGGCATCTTGGGCGTGGCCATCAAGTCCAAGCACGTGCCGCAGGACCCGTCGCTGAATTGATGTTTTTAGCCGTGACCAAACTTGGTCACGGAGTGCCGCCTGCGGGGACTGTCCATGGACCACGTGTGTCCTGAAGGCGCGGCGCCCTCGACCAAGGTCGAGGCCGGAGGTCGCCGTGGGCCGCGGGTTTCTTTGGCTTGGCTGCTGACGGCGATGGCCTGTCTGGCGGTGGTGGTGTCGCATGTGAGCACGTCTTGGCGGCTGCGGACCGCGCAGCAGACGATCCGCCGGCAGCAGGCGGGGCTGAGGACGCTGCGCGACGAGTTGGGGGTGTTTGAGGTGAGCGATCGCACCAAGGCCCACGTATTGTTCGTGCGCCAGCTCGAAGACAAGGCCTGGCGGTGGCGGGTCTACTTGCCGCCAGGGCGCTACCAGATGAAATGGGCCATCGACGCCATTCCTCAGGAAGGGCTGTCGAGCGACTGGGAAGGACAGGGCTTCGAACGGGCTCGCCAAGACGATTCCACCTTCGTCGTGGACGTGCTTCTTCGCCGGGCCGCGGACGGCAAATGGAGCTGGTTCTTGCGCCACCCGCACGGCGAGATGAAGCGCGAGGTGCCCACGGACCATCCGCTCGTGTCGCCAGCGCAGCCGCTGGTCCTTGAGAACGACCTGCGCGGACGCCAATTGGAGTTGAGCGATTCGCGCGAGCCCGTTGTCCTCTTCCGCCACCGTGCCGTGCCGCAGGCGGAATTCGATGCAGCCCAAGCCCAAGGCAAAAGGCCGGACGGGACGTTTCCCGGCGTCATAATCTGGATTGAGCCGGCGAAGTGATTAGGAGGGAGAGTGATTCCTTGAGGGGCTCCGTGACCAAGTTTGGTCACGGCTAAAGGCGCGGCAGAGTGAGCACGAACTCGCAGCCGCCGCCGTCGGGCGAGCGCAGCTCCAGCCGACCGCCGAGGTCGCTGGCCAGCCGCCGGCTGAGGGCCAGGCCCAGGCCGACGCCGGGGGCGGAGTTGGCGGCTTCGTGGACCGACTTCGAGAAAGGTTGAAAGAGCCGTCGGCGTCCGGCAGCCGATATGCCGGGGCCATGGTCGCGGACGCTCATCTGCACGCGCTTCGGCTGCACATCAAACGTCAAGTGAATCCGTTTGTCGGCAGCGCTGGCGGCGTACTTGCAGGCGTTATCGACCAGGTTAAACAGAATCTGCTCGACCGCGGAGGTGTCGGTGGCCAGCGTCAGCTCGCCGCAATCTTCCGGCAGTTCGACGGCCAGCTTCATCTCAGCCTGGACCGCGCGATCGGCCAGGCGCGACTGGCAGCGGTCGAGCAGGCGGCTGAGCGAAACTTCTTCGCGGCGCTTGCCCGGCCGGCCGCGCTCCAGGCGGGCGTATTGCAGCACGTTCTCGACGAGATGGGCCAGTCGGTCGGCTTCGATTCGCAGCGTCTCCAGGTAACGCTGCCGCTGGTCCACGTCGGGCACCATGCCGGCTGAGAGCATTTCGGCGTACATCCGAAAGGTCGTTAGCGGCGTCCGCAGCTCGTGCGTCACGGCCGAGACAAAGGCCCCGCGCCGCTCGCTCAGGGCGACGACGCTGTGCAGCATCATCGCGGCGGCCAGCGCCGTCACCAGCAGGCACGCCCAGGCGACGACCAAGGAGACTCGAATGGGCGTCCAGGCGACCGGAGGCAGCGCGGGCGGCGGCACCGAAAGCTGCACGGGAAGCGTCGCCAGAACGCGGCTGACCAGCGGCTGCTCGATTGCCGATAGCGGCGTCAGCTCCACTTCAGGCAGCACGTCGGCCACCAGGCCCTGCAGGTGCGACTTGAGCTGCTGCCAATCCAGCCAGCATCCCTGCACCACCGTTTGATTGCCAACCTGCACGCGGCGGGCCAAGAGCAGCCGATCGCCCAGCCATAGCGGCTGGCTGGCCCCTTCGACGACGCGGACCCCCGGCGGCACATAGCGGGCATTGCCGCGCTGCTCCATCGCCGATTGCTGCACGGCCACTTGCACGTTGGCCTCGCGATTCGCCAGGTCATTGCTGGCCCGCGATTGCTGACGCAGTAGCCGGCCACCCTCGACTCCATTGTTGCCGTAAGCGAGCTGCGAGGTATTGAAGGGCAGGCCGTTCTGGCCCGAGCCGGGGGATTGGCCGTCCTCCTGCGGCACGGCCAGCGGCGGCTGATTCGCGGCGTAGGCCGGTGGCTGCTGGGAAGGCGCCTCGAGCTGTTGGCGCTGCTGCGGCTGGGCGGCTGGTTGGCCACCTTGTTGGCCGCCGGGCTGGCCCGGCGATGAGAAATCGTAGTTGTTGGCGAACGCCGGGTTGTTGAAGCCGGCCGGCAGCTGCCCGCCCGGCAGCGGCGGGGCCATCGTGGGCAAGGCCTGTTGGGGCAGCTTGGCCAGCAATTGCTCCAGCGACAGCGCGGGCCGGAGCTGCTCGAGGAGCGCCGCGGATCGCTCGATGACGTCGCGCGAAGCCCCGTTCTCCAGGGCCCAGGCATTGTCGCTGCCGGTGGGATTTTGCGGGGAGATCACGCAGCCGTCGGGGTGAACCTCGAAATGCAAGAGCACGAAGGCCGGCTTATTGGCGAGCAGCGGCGAGAGCTCGCGCTGGTCCGGCGGCTTCGCGCCCTTGGCGCCTTTGCCACCCGGCGGATCGACGGGATAGACGGGTTGATAGACGAAGTCCGGGCGGGCCGCTTCGGCAGCCAACAGCGGCGTTAGCCGGGCGTCCATCTGGCCGAGCGCCCAACTGACGTCGATTTCCAAGTCGGCCTGGCGTCTGGCGAGTGCCTCGGCCCGGTCCAACTCCAGCGCCTTGACCGTCAACCAGGCAAAGGCCGCCGCCACGCCGGCCAGGCCGACGGCGTACAGAAGCCAGATTTGCCAGGGACGCTTCATGAAACAAATGACCAATGACCAAGCACCAATGACCAAACATTCCCACATTGGTGCTTGGTCATTGGTCATTTCCTCCCGGACGCTTTAAACATATAACCCTTGCCCCTAACCGTCAGCAGCACTTGAGGATCATTCGAGTCGTCGCGGAGTTTTTCGCGGAGGCGGGCGACGTGCATGTCGATCGTGCGGGTCGGCAGGCCATCGGGGCTGATCCGCCAGACGTTGGCCAATATCTCGTCGCGGGCGACGGCCCGCTCGCTGTGGTTGGCCAGATAACGCAGCAGCTCGACCTCTCGCTCCGACAACTCGCACCGCTCGCCGCCGGTAAACCGCAGCTCGCGGCGGCCGAAGTCGGCCACGCCGCCGGGGATCTTCACTTCACTCACGTCGCTCGGCCGCGCGGGCGAGCGCCGCAGCACCGCCTCGACCCGCGCCAGCAGCTCTTTCACGCTGAACGGTTTGACCACATAGTCGTCCGCTCCGGCCCGCAGCCCTTCGACGCGGTCGCTCTCTTCGCCGCGGGCGGTGAGGATGATCACCGGCTGCGTCGGCCGGGTCGCACGCACTTCACGCAGAATCTCCAATCCGCCGCGGCCGGGCAGCACCAGGTCGAGGAGCAGCAAGTCGTATTGCTGCCGCACGGCCATCTCGTAACCCAAGTCGCCGTGTCCCGCCTCCAAGACGCCATAGCCCATGTACCGCAGCGCATCGACGATCCCGCGGCGAATCGCCGAGTCGTCTTCGACGGTGAGGATGGTTTTCATCGCTGCGCTCTGGTTCAAGGTTCCGAGTTCAAAGTTCAAAGTTGAGTTAGCCGTGCCAACTTTGAACTTTGAACCTTGAACTTTGAACTCATTTCGTCACCACGCCGCCGTTCGGCAGCGCCGTGTAAATGTCGGTTGGGGCTAGCCCGAGCCAGGGGTCGCTGCTGGGCGTGAGGAACAGTTCAGCATAGACCCGCTCGTTGAGCGTATCCACGTCCGGGTGATATTCCGCGGCCGATAGCCACTGGTGAATCTGCCGGTGGAAGCGGTATTCGTTCTTCACGCTGTCCAGGGCAATCGACGATTCCAGCGATTGGACCAGCTTCACCAGCGGGTCTTCGACCCGCCGTTTGGTGATTGCCAGCCGGCCGGCCACCGCCGCGGCCGGGTTCTCGCTGCGGATCAGCTCGCGGCTAGTGTTGTCGATCTT